>Ga0209554_1000042_pt1 | contig 86703 bp, 92 predicted proteins | sample MarorgKNORR_S2LV_5_FD_188221 | JGI IMG/M metagenome (GOLD analysis project Ga0209554, IMG submission 188221) | Marine microbial communities from the Southern Atlantic Ocean, analyzing organic carbon cycling - Bottom_A/KNORR_S2/LV (SPAdes) (version 2) | ecosystem: Environmental > Aquatic > Marine...
GAGATTACGGTGAGATATCTTTCTGGGCAAGTGTGAGCGGTTACGGAACCCGATTTCCTCACACAGCGCAAACGAGACCGACGACCCTAATTAATTGTTGTCCGGCCGGAAGCGATATCCAACATTCCAGACCGTCTCGATGAACCGATGTTCCACGTCGTAGATCTTGCTCCGTAATCGTCGGATGTGGACGTCCACGGTCCGGGTGCCGCCGTAGTAGTCATATGCCCAGACCGTTTGCAACAGAGCTTCGCGAGAGTAAACATGCCCGGGATTGGACGCCAACACCCGCAGCAACTCGTACTCCTTGAAGGTCAGGTCCACCTTTTTGCCGGATACGGTGACCTCGTAGCGTTCCAGATCTATTCGGATTTCGCCTTGTTGAACCACATTATCGGAATCGTTTCCGCCTGAACGAGCGATCAGAAGGCCGATCCTGACGGCGAACTCTTCAGCGCGGAACGGTGGGAAGCAAAAATCTATGTTCCCGAGGGACACGTCAAGATCACGTGTGACGAGGCCCGGCATGATCACCATCACCGGCAGTGCGAAACCAAATGCTGTGTCGACGCGATCACGCAGTTCCACATCAGCGGCGCCCGAAAGAACTGCCACTGATCGGCGTGCATCAATACCATCCGGAAGACGCACTTCCGAAAGCCTGATCGGGGTCAGGTCAAGGCCGGAAATGCCGATAGCTGCTTCCAATGGGACCGCCTCATGGTCCGAAAGCCCGATAAGCAAGACTGTGGTCATGCCGAAAATGTCCGGTCAAGCGTTGATACACGCCGCGATTCAATTCGAAATGTGAAGCGACGGACGTCAATAAGGCGCGGTTGGGCCCTGTTACCTGGCGAAATCAGCATGTTCATTGAATGGGTTGCGTCGGAAACGTTTGGCGGCGGAGTGAACGTGAAATGAAGCACAATGTTATTACGGACTGGCCCCGAAAATGAAGATATCCTCAATAAAACAAGGTCAAGGCGCGAGTTGGTGCGCTTTTCCGTTGACTTGGACCGCCGGGGATTCTTATACTTCTCGTTTGTCGTTTGTCGCGAATGGGTGATGGCGAGAGGGATATTCCTTCCGTCATCGTATCTGAGCGCGTGAAAAAACATGACGACGGGAACCAATATCCAGGGCGGGGTAATGCCGACAGCGAACCAATTGATGCGCAAGCCGCGCAAGCGTACACGCACGAAGTCCAAGACTCCGGCGCTGGGATTTGTCTACAACTCGTTGAAAGACCGGATGCGACGAGGAAGTGGAAGTCCACAGAAGCGTGGCGTCTGCTTGCAGGTGAAGACCGTTACGCCGAAGAAGCCGAACTCGGCTCTTCGCAAAGTAGCGCGTGTCCGGCTGACCAACGGCATTGAGGTCACCGCCTACATCGGGGGTGAAGGCCACAACCTTCAGGAACACTCGGTCGTCCTTATCAGGGGCGGTCGTGTGAAGGATCTTCCCGGCGTTCGATATCACATAGTGCGCGGCGCACTTGACACTTCCGGCGTCGATGACCGTCGTCGTGGTCGTAGCAAGTACGGCGCGGTGAAGCCGCAAGGTTAATTTCAGGGGCCCTGAAACGGCCCAACCACCCCGACAAACGAGTCCGTCACAGCCCGCCCGGGCGGCAGACTCAACCCAGGTCGGGGTTTTTGGTGGAAAGGAAATAACGCTCCCGGAACACGGAAGACCGTTCAAATCTCGCCACGGCGAGATCAACAGGGGACTCCGATCGGGAGATGAATAAAAAATGGCAAGGCGAAGACGCGCAGAGCGACGAGTAATTGATCCGGATCCACGTTTCGGAAACGTGGAACTGGCGCGTTTTACGAACCGCCTCATGAAGGGCGGCAAGAAGACGGTAGCGCAACGCGCCGTCTACAGCGCCCTGGAAATGCTTGAGAGTGAAACCAACCGGCCGGGGCTGGAAGTGTTTGAGCAGGCGATTCGCAATGCGACGCCGATGCTTGAAGTCAAGCCCCGCCGTGTAGGTGGCGCCACCTACCAGGTGCCAACAGAGGTCCGGCCTGAACGCCGGGTCTCTCTGGCAATGCGGTGGTTAATCACGGCGGCGCGAGCCCGCCAGGGAGCGCCGATTTCGCGGCGTCTCTATAACGAACTGCTTGACGCGTCACGAGGACAGGGTGCGGCGGTGCGCAGGCGTGAAGAGCTACACCGAATGGCCGAGGCAAACCGGGCATTCGTCCATTACCGCTGGTAATAAGACCAGCTTCAACTCCGGGGGGGCATCGACTCTACCGGCTCCATAGCCGGAGAGTACGGACTTAACGCGAATGGCTACAACAGTGGCTTCAAAAGCAACTTCAAAAATCGATCTCACAAAGATCCGAAACATCGGGTTCATCGCCCACATCGACGCCGGCAAGACGACGGTGAGTGAACGCGTGTTGTACTTCACCGGAATGACGCACAAAATCGGCAACATCGATGACGGCACGACCGTGATGGACTTCATGGATCTTGAGCGCGAGCGCGGGATCACCATTGCGTCTGCAGCTACGGCCACGGAGTGGAAAGGCCACCAGATCAACATCATCGACACGCCCGGGCACGTTGACTTCACGGCCGAAGTCGAGCGCAGCCTGCGCGTGTTGGACGGTGGGGTCGTCATCATTGACGCCGTCGCCGGTGTTCAACCGCAGTCAGAGACGGTATGGCGCCAGGCTGAACGTTATTCGGTGCCGCGCATGGTCTTCGTAAATAAGATGGACCGCGCCGGCGCAGACTTCTTGAAGGCTGTCGAATCACTCGCCCGCCGGCTCGGCGCAAACGCCGTTCCGATTCAGCTCCCGATCGGTGCCGAAGCGGATTTCCACGGCATGGTCGACCTGGTCGAGATGAAGGCCTGGATTTACGAATCAGTCGACGCCGTTGACGCGGTCGAGGCTCCGATCCCCGACGACATGGCTGATGAAGTAGAGGCGTACCGGGCCAATCTTGTTGAGAAGGTTTCTGAGACCGACGACGACCTCCTGATGGCGTACCTGAGCGACGAAGAGATCACCAACGAGGTTCTCGCAGCAGCGGTGCGATCGGCCACGATCAATCTCAAGATCACGCCAGTGATGTGTGGCGCTGCGCTCAAGCATCGCGGCATTCAACCCTTGCTTGACGCTGTCGTCGACTACCTCCCCTCCCCACTTGATGTACCTGCCATTAAAGGCATCGACCCGGCGGATGGCTCTGAACTGGTCCGACAGCCCTCGGTAGAAGATCCCGTAAGTGTGCTCATCTTCAAGGTCGTGTCCGACCAGCACGTGGGTCGATTGATCTATATCCGTGTCTACTCCGGTGTCCTTGAAACCGGGGATACCCTCTACAACCCGCGCACCCGCAACCGTGAGCGCGTCGGCCGACTGCTGCGAATGCATGCGGACCGCCGTGAAGAGATCTCCTCGGCAGGACCGGGCGAGATCGTTACCGTTATCGGACTGAAGGACGCCCGCACCGGGGACACGCTGGCGGCCAACAACGCCAGAATTGTTCTTGAGTCTATTGAATTCCCGGAGCCGGTCCTGTCCGTAGCGGTCGAGCCAAAGACTCGGTCTGACCAGGACAAGATGGACGTCGCTCTAAACAGGCTCGCCGACGAAGACCCGACGCTCAGGATTAGCACCGATGAAGAGACCGCACAGGTAGTGCTTGCTGGAATGGGCGAGTTACACCTGGACGTGATCGTGGAGCGCATGCGACGCGAATTCGGTCTCGAAGTAAACGTCGGCAACCCGAGGGTCGCTTACCGGGAGACGGTTACACGTATCTCAGAGGCTCAGGGGCGGCTGGTCCGACAGACCGGTGGTCACGGTCAGTTTGGTGACTGTACGCTGAGACTCGAGCCTCTCCCTATTGGAGCAGGGGTTGTATTTGAGTCCGAGATCACCGGTTCAACTCTCCCACGGGAGTACTTCCGGCCGATCGAGCACGGTGCCCGCGAGGCGGCCGCCAACGGCGTACTCGCCGGGTACCCGGTGACCGACATTAAGATCGTTCTTACGGATGGTTCCTACCACGATGTTGACTCGTCAGAGATGGCATTCAACATCGCCGGTTCCATGGCCTTCAAATCAGCGGCGGCGAGAGCCGGCATGGCGATTCTGGAACCGATCATGAAGCTGGAAGTTATCACGCCTTCCGAATACCTCGGCGACGTTCTCGCTGACCTGAACTCAAGACGATCTCAGATCCTGAACATGGAAGGCCAGAACGAGACGCAGGTAGTAAACGCCTTCGTCCCGCTCGCGGAGACATTCCGTTACGCTACCGACCTGCGCTCCCGTACCACGGGTCGCGCGTCGTTCGTAATGTCACTCGACCACTACGACAAGGCCCCGCGGCACATCGCAGAAGAAATCGCAGGCAGCGGGAAGTAACAAACCAAGGACCCTCATCACCCGATGGGGGTCCGTTTACGTTGAGACGTGAACGGAAGGAAATATGCCGGGACAAAAAATAAGAATCGTGTTGAAAGCATTCGAACACCGAGTGCTTGATCAGTCCGCGGCTCAGATTGTTGAGACGGCGGAACGTACTGGTGCGAACATCTCCGGTCCGGTCCCGCTCCCGACATCGATCCGGCGGTTCTGTGTCATCCGGTCACCGCACATCGACAAACGCTCCCGTGAGCACTTCGAGCTGCGCACACATAAGCGGCTCATCGACGTACACGAGCCGACGTCAAAGACGATCGACGCCATGACCCGGCTAAACCTGCCGGCCGGTGTCGACATCTCGATCAAGCTATAGACGACAAACGCAACAGAACGAGCAGATAAATAATGGGAATCCAGGGCCTACTAGGCCGCAAGGTCGGAATGACCACGCTGTACAACGAGGACGGGACCGTCGACGCCGTAACGGCGATCGAGACGGGGCCGTGTGTCGTTACGCAGGTACGGACCGACACGCGCGACGGCTATGAGGCCATCCAGTTGGGCTTCTTGGAAGCCAAGCGGCTGAACAAGCCGGCTGCGGGCCACCAGCAACGCTCGGGGGGAAGGTTCCGCCACCTCCAGGAGTTTAAGGCGTCCGACCTGAGCGAATTTGAGGTCGGCCAGTCCATTGACGCTGCGGTATTTGAAGTTGGTGAGACGGTCAGCGTGTCCGGCAAGACGCGCGGCCGTGGCTTTGCCGGAGGCGTGCGAAGGCACGGTTTCCACGGCGGCCCAAAGACCCACGGTCAGTCTGACCGTCACCGCGCTCCGGGCTCGATCGGCGCCGGCACCTCTCCGGGCAAGGTTTGGAAGGGCACGCGCATGGCGGGCCACATGGGCAACAACAAAGTGACGACCAGCGGTCTGAAAATCGTGATGGTCGATCCTGAGCGCAACATCGTTATGGTGCGTGGGAGCGTACCCGGTGCACGCAACTCCCTGGTCCGGATAGAACGGGCAAACGGCAACTACTAGGCCGCCGAGTAATCGCGGCTACAGAACTGGTTCATTGTGGATCTAGATACGAAAAATATGGCAGGAGAGGCCGTCGCTACCGTCGAGGTAAGTGACTACGTCTTCGCGGAGCCTATGAACGGCCCGTTGTTGCACCAGGCCGTGGTAGCCCAGCAGGCGAACCGTCGCCAGGGCACCCACAGCGTACGGACGCGTGGCCAGGTAGTGCATTCCAACCGCAAGCTCAGAGCCCAGAAGGGTTCCGGGAGAGCTCGCCTTGGAGACGCAGGAAACCCCGGACTGCGCGGGGGTGGTGTCGCACACGGCCCGCACCCGCGGGACCATTCGCAGCGACTCCCTGTGCGGATGCGACGTAACGCGTTACGTGTAGCGCTCTCTGACAAGGTTCGTAACGGTTTTATCACCGTTATCGAAGACCTCTCGGTAGATAAACCGAACACCAAGACGATTCTCGATATGTTGAGCGCTCTTGAGATCAAGGGATCGACCCTGATCATCACCACGGCGCCGACAGACGATCTCCGCAGGTCCGTCCGGAACATCCCGAACACGGACACGATGGCGTCACGGCTGCTGAGCCCGCTGGAGACGACGCGCGCCCGCAACATCATCATTTCCAAGCACGCCGTCGAGACGATCGACGAGTTGTGGGGACACCCGACCTCAAAGCCGGGTAGGGTCTTGCACAAGGTCGAGGAAGCAGGTAGCCCGGCATGAGTCTCTTCGACGTATTAATCAGGCCAATCGTGACGGAACAAAGCACACTGCTGCAGGAACGCGGCAAGTACGTGTTCCAGGTACAGAAGAGCGCCAACAAGGCCGACGTTAAGGCGGCGGTCGAAAAGGTGTTTGAAGTAACCGTTCTTGACGTCAACACGATGGTCATCAAGGGCAAGAGCAAGCGATTCGGCCCGCGGCCGGTCAGCAGGCCAAACTGGAAAAAAGCCGTCGTCACGCTGCAAGCAGGCGACACAATTCAACTGTTCGAGGGCGCCTAGATGCCGGTACGCAGACTAAAGCCGACCTCCCCGGGTAACAGGAATACCGTCCTCTCGGATTTCTCCGACATCACGCGGAGCAAGCCAGAGCGCTCGCTTCTCGCGCCTCTTCGTAAAAAGGGTGGCCGAAACAACACCGGCAAGATCACCGTCCGTCACCGAGGCGGTGGCCACAAGCGACGTTACCGAATCATCGACTTTGCTCGAATGAGGCGTGATGTCCCGGCCAGCGTTATTTCTATCGAGTACGACCCCAACCGTTCGGCTCGCATCGCCCTGGTCCAGTACCATGACGGACCGAAGATCTACATCATCGCTCCGGAAGGAATCGGAGTGGGAGCCACGATCGTCGCCGGTGACGGCGCGGCGGTGGTTCCGGGCAATGCCCGCAAGATCGGCACGCTGCCGACGGGTACCTACGTCCACAACATTGAAATACAACCCGGCAAAGGCGGTAAAATGGTTCGCTCCGCCGGCACCGTGGCCCAAATAATGGCGCACGAGGACAAGTACACGCAGATCCGTCTGCCCTCCGGCGAAGTTCGTCGGCTGCTTTCCGAGTGCATGGCGACCGTCGGCCAGGTGGGCAACGGAGATCACAAGAACCAGAAACTCGGGAAGGCGGGGCGCAAACGTCACCGCGGATTCCGGCCCACAGTTCGTGGCGCCGCGATGAACCCGAGCGACCACCCGCACGGCGGTGGTGAGGGTCGAGTCGGTATCGGCTTGAAGCACCCGAAGACGCCGTGGGGCAAACCGGCGCTTGGTCCGCGAACCCGACGCAATAAGGCTGGCGATAAGTTCATCGTCCGCAGGCGATACCAGAAGTAACCGCAGCACAACAGGAACTACATGTCACGCTCCATTAAAAAAGGTCCGTTCGTCGAAGAAAAGCTGATGATTCGTGTGCGCCGCGCCCAGCGCGCATCGTCACGGAATGTCATTCGGACCTGGTCACGGGCCTCGATGATCATGCCCGAGATGGTTGGGCTAACTATCGGTGTCCACGATGGTCGGCGGCACATCCCTGTCCTCATCAGTGAGAACATGGTTGGTCACCGTCTCGGCGAATTTGCACCGACACGCACCTTCCGGGGACACGCTGGTCGATCAGACAGGACGACCTCTATTCGGTAGGCCGGTAAACCGGCAGGACAATAATCGGAACTAACTTCAACAGGTCCCGAACGTCGGGGCTTACGGGAATCTAGAAACAGATAGATCGGGACGATGGCAGTCAGGGCATACAACAAAAGCATCGGCATCTCGGCCTTCAAATTACGGAAGGTCGCTGACCTTGTGCGCGGTCGGCCGGTCGAAGAGGCGCTCAACACGCTTCGTTTCATGATCGGTCCGTCCGCGACGGTCATGTCTAAGACGATCGCGTCCGCGGCCGCCAACGCCGAAAACAATGAATTGATGGATCGCAGCACGCTGCGGATCGTCACCGTAACCGTAGACCAGGGCACGACCCTTCGGCGATTCCGCCCGAGGGCGCGTGGCCGTGTCGGAGCCTTCAACAGACCAAGCAGTCACCTGACTGTGGAAGTCGACGAGGAAGTAGGAAACTAGGTTGGGCCAGAAAACTCACCCGATAGGGTTCCGCCTGGGTGGCGTACACCAGTGGCAAGCACGCTGGTTCGCCGATAAAACGGCCGCCTACCGAACCCTCGCCGTCGAAGACCAGGCCATCAGAAAACTCATCGCTGACCGGTACGAAGAGACCGGCGGCATCACACGCGTCGAGATCGAACGCGGCACGCAGGACCTTGTCGTCTCTGTACACACCGCACGCCCGGGCATCGTTATCGGCCGTGGCGGACAGCGTGTGGACGAGCTCCGCACGGAGCTGGAAAACCTCACCGGCAAACGCGCCCGCCTGAACATTCAGGAGGTGCGCAACGCCGATGTTGACGCATACCTAGTTGCCCGCAATATCGCTGATCAGCTTGAACGGCGTGTTGCCTACCGACGGGCGATGCGGCTTTCCGCCCAGCGCACAATGCAAGCCGGTGCTCAGGGCATAAAGATCATCGCTTCCGGTCGATTGGGCGGCGCAGAAATCGCTCGCAACGACAAGGCGATCGAGGGCCGGGTCCCTCTGCATACCCTTCGTGCAAACATCGACTTTGCTATCGCGGAGGCCGCCACGACGTTTGGCCGTATCGGCATCAAGGTCTGGATCTACAAAGGCGACGTCCTCCCCGAGGGTCGAGCCGGCAGGACGTTGAACGTTGCGGACGTGGTCGCCGAACAGGAGGCTGCCAGCGCAGCCGCACTGGCGACTCCGGCAGCTCCGGCGGCGGCGCCTGCGGGCAGCGTTACGGTGGATATTCCGACGGAGGCGGCTGTTGAAGCTGCGTCTTCCGAGGAGTCAACCGACGCATCAGACGCAACTGCGGATACAGACTCTGCAGCCGAAAAGTCGGAGGCCTAGACGATGCTTCAACCAAAAAGGGTTAAGTACCGCAAGCACCACCGGGGGCGTATGAACGGCTCACCAAAGGCCGGGAGTTCCCTGGAGTTTGGCGCGCTCGGCCTGAAGTCGTTGGAAGCCGCATGGCTAACTTCACGACAGATTGAGGCGGCACGTCGGGCCATAGTTCATAAGCTAAACCGTGGTGGACAGGTTTGGATCCGGGTATTTCCGGACAAATCCGTTTCCGCCCGACCAGCTGAAACCCGCATGGGCGGCGGCAAGGGCGCAGTAGACCACTGGGTCGCAGTCGTTCGTCGAGGCCGGATGATGTTTGAGATCGGCGGAGTTCCGATCGACCTGGCACGCGAGGCGCTTGTTAGCGCCAGCCACAAGCTGCCAGTACGCACAACTATTATTTCCCGCGAGAACCTGGTCTAGACGGAGATACAGGTGAATATTGACGAAGTAAGAGGGCTAAGCCACGACGAGCTCATGAAAGAGCTTGAGGACCTGCAACGGGGGATGATGAATCTCCGGTTTCGGAAGGCGACGCTCCAGCTACAAGATTCCAGTGAAATAAAGTCCACACGTCGCACCATCGCCCGAATCCGGACGGTGCTGCGCGAACGCGAGATTGCTGAGGCCATTCAGAGTTGACATCCGGGATGCAAAAACAGAGGACTGGCACAGTCGTCAGTGACAAGATGGACAAGTCCATTACGGTCGAATTCTATTGGAGTCAGCGCGACCGTCTCATCGGCAAGTCACGCCGTCGCGTGACCAAGTTCATGGCGCATGACGAGAACAACCAGGCCCATCTGGGCGACGTTGTTCGCATCGAAGAGACGCGCCCACTTTCACGCCACAAGCGCTGGCGGCTGCTCGAAATCCTGCAGACAGGTGACGTCGCTGATTTCCAGCCGTCAGAACTGCCGACGACGCTAGAAACGACCGAAACCGAAGAATCGACGGGGACCGAGTAAGTGATTCAGGTACAAACGCGCTTACGCGTCGCCGATAATTCTGGAGCCCGTGAAGTGATGTGTATTCACGTCGATGGCGGGAGCCGCCGCCGTTATGGCGGACTGGGCGACGTGATCACGGCCGCAGTAAAAGACGCGACCCCTGGCGGCACCGTGAAGATGCACGAAGTGGTCAAGGCCGTAATCGTCCGAGTGGCGAAGAACACACGCCGCCCGGACGGTTCATATATCAAGTTTGACGACAACGCTGTCGTCATCATCGGTGAGAGCCAGAATCCGAGAGGCACCCGTATTTTTGGCCCGGTGGCCAGGGAGCTGCGGGAACGCAACTACATGCGGATCGTCTCACTCGCCCCGGAGGTGCTGTAAACATGGCACAGCGTATTCGGCGAGGAGACCAGGTCCGAGTCCTGGCAGGCAAGGATCGCGGCAAGCAGGGAGAGGTTTCGCGAGTGGACCGCAAGAAAAATACCGTCGTTATCGACGGCATCAATCTGGTCACGCGACATGTCAAGCAACAGGCCGGCACGGCACAGGCCGGGATTATCCAGCAAGAAGCGCCAATCCAGATATCAAACGTGGCGTTCGTAGATCCAGAGACAGGTAGATCCGGCAGAGTCGGGTTCCGTGTTCTTGAGGACGGCACCAAGGTACGAGTCGTAAGAGGTAGCAGTGAGTCCTGAAGCCACCGTGGCAGAAGAGTCCCGGCTTAAAATCAAATATCGTGAGCAGGTAGCTCCGGATATGCGCACCGAGTTCGGTTACTCGAACCCGATGCAGACCCCGAAGCCGCTCAAGGTCGTCGTGAACATCGGCATCGGGGAAGCGCTGGACAACCGCAACGCGCTCGACGCCGCACTTGGCGACATGACCACCATCACCGGACAGAAGCCGGTGGTACAGCGCGCGAGGAAGTCCATCTCAAACTTCAAACTCCGCGAGGGGATGCAGGTCGGGATCACGGTCACGATGCGCGGTCGGCGCATGTGGGATTTCCTTGACCGGCTCATCAACCTGACGCTACCGAGAGTCCGTGACTTCCACGGCATCTCAAGACGATCATTTGATGGGCGTGGCAACTACTCCCTTGGCATCCGTGAACAGATCGTGTTTCCAGAGATCGACTACAATGAAATCGACCGGCTGCGCGGCCTCCAGGTCAACATAGTGACCTCCGCAAACACGGACGAAGAAGGCCGCCGGATGCTTGAGCTTCTCGGCATGCCCTTCGAACGAATCGAAGACGCCGCGTAGCTCTTTCTATTTACCTCCTCAGAACTCAGAATTTTCGGGAATCCCATTTGGCTAAGAAAACAAAAGTAGAGAAGTGGAAGCGCCAGAAGCGTGAACTTGCAGCGGGCACAATGAAGTACCCGGTCCAGTTCCACAACCGGTGCGAAAGGTGCGGACGGCCGCGCGGATACATCCGATTCGTCGGAATGTGCCGCATCTGCTTCCGCTCGCTGGCCCTCAGGGGCGAGCTTCCCGGAATCAGGAAAGCGAGCCTGTAGAAAGGCTGGTTCCGTCCCGCCACATGGCGGCCAGCGGTTATCGCCGGAAGGTGCATCGGAGCGCTTTTTAGGAAAAGCGTCCGGCAGGCAAACCACCGGTGTAGTAAGAATCAGGAACAGCGAATGCCCGTTACCGACCCGATATCAGACATGTTGACCAGGGTGCGCAATGCCATCCAGGTCAGACACGAAAGCGTCCTCGTCCCCGCTTCTAAAACGAAGCGGTCTCTGGCCCGGATGCTACAGCGCGAAGGTTTCATCTCCTCTATCGAAATAGAAGAGGGAGAAGACAAGAAACAGCCGATGATGAAACTTGGCCTCAAGTACTACGAGGACGAGACTCCGGTCATCACCGGGTTGAAGCGCGTAAGTAAGCCCGGCCTCCGGGTTTATGTCGGCCGACGGGAGATTCCTCGCTACTACGGTGGCCTCGGCGTGTCGTTTATTTCGACGTCCGCCGGCGTGATGACCGGGCGCGAGGCCTGGCGTCGCGGCATCGGCGGCGAGCTTTTGTTCTACGTCTGGTAAGGGCGGGAGTATTTAACGATGAGCAGAATTGGTAATGCCCCCATCCCGGTACCTTCAGGCGTCGACGTAAAAATCGACGGAAGCGCGATAACGGTCAAGGGCAAAAACGGCGAACTCAAATCCGAGTTTCATCAGGACATGACAATCGCCCTGGAAGACGGGGTCCTCAAGGTGTCCCGACCCTCGGACGAGCAGCAGCACCGTGCCCTGCACGGACTGACACGTTCCCTGTTGAACAACATGGTCATTGGCGTGTCAGACGGTTACGAGCGTGCCCTTGAATTGATCGGTACGGGTTACCGGGTTCAACAAAATGGCAAGGGACTCACCTTCCAGCTTGGATTCAGCCACCCGGTTGAAGTTCAGCCGCTGGAAGGCATCACGCTGGAAGTGGACGGACAGGTACGCGTCGTCGTAAAGGGCGCGGACAAGCAGGCTGTTGGCCACCAGGCCGCAGTCATCCGCAGGCTCCGGCCGCCAAACGTCTACACCGGCAAGGGCGTGCGTTACGCTGGAGAACAGATCCACCTCAAGCCCGGCAAAAGTGCCGCCAGGGCGGAATAGTCAAGATGGCATACACGAAGAAAAACGAACCAAGGCGTTTGATGCGCCATCGCCGATTGCGCAAGAAGTTGTCCGGCACGCAAGAGCGGCCGCGGCTGGCTGTATTTCGCAGCCATCATCACATCTATGCGCAACTGATCGACGATACGGCCGGTCATACCCTCGTCGCCGCCTCAACGCTCGGCCCGGATCTCCGGGACGAGTCAGCCAAAAGCGGCAAGATCGACAGTGCGACCGCGGTCGGCACGTCGATCGCTCAAAAAGCAAAAGATGCCGGAGTCGAGCGCGTGGTGTTCGACCGCGGTGGTTACGCTTACCACGGCCGTGTGAAGGCGCTCGCGGAAGCGGCGCGCGTAGTGGGTCTGGAGTTTTAGATGACTCAACAGAACAGGCCGGGTGGATCACCCGGAGCACGCAGCGGTGGCGGAAGCGGCAGCGGTGGCGGTAGCGGTAACAGAGGACGTGGAGGCCGTGGTGGATCGGGCGGACCCGGTGGTCCGGGCGGTCCCGAAAACCAGGGTGGACGAGGCGGCGGCGGTCGCGGCAGAGGCCGTGGTCCCCGGCGCGAGCGGCCACAGGAGCGAGAAGATTCAGGCCTCGAAGAGCGCGTAATAAAGATTCGGCGCGTCTCCAAGGTCGTCAAAGGCGGTCGTCACCTGAGCTTCAACGCGCTCGTGGTTGTCGGCGATAGCGCAGGCAAAGTCGGGATGAGTCTCGGCAAGGCCAAGGCCGTTCCGGACGCAGTGCGTAAAGGCACCGCCGGCGCCAAGCGTGAGATGAAGTCCGTGGTCCTCAACGGCACTACCCTGCCGCACGAGATCCAGGCCAAATTTGGTGGCGCCAAGGTCCTGCTCAGGCCGGCCGCTCCCGGTACCGGCATCATCGCCGGTGGCGGTGTGCGTGCGGTCATGGAAGTCGTGGGCGTTAAAGACGTTCTTTCAAAGACCTTTGGCTCCAACAACACACTTAATATCGTACGTGCCACGTTGCTTGCTCTCAGTATGTTGCGTGACCCGAAGAAAGAGACCGCCCGTCGAATGGGTTATAACGACTCGACACCGACACCGCAGCCCGATCCGGTCGCAGCAGCGGTCGCTTCGGCGGCAACAGCGGAGTAAACCATGGGTGACCTTCGTATTACTCAGATCAAGAGCAAGATCGGCTTCCCGCGGGACCAGAGGGCTACATTGCAGTCTCTTGGTCTCCGCAAAATCCGGCAGCAAGTCATCCGGCCAGATAATCCCGCCGTCCGCGGGATGATCAAAAAGGTCCGGCATCTCATAACTGTTGAAGAAGCCGACTAAAAACTGGCTTTCTAGAAACCAACGATTGCAGGTAAATTAGGCAAATGGGATTACATGACCTCAAGCCCGCACCGGGTTCGGTACGCCCTCGACGACGTGTCGGGCGCGGCGATGGTAGCGGCCGCGGCACTTACTCCACCCGCGGTTCCAAGGGCCAGAAACAGCGCACGAGCATAAAACCGTTCTTCGAAGGCGGTCAGTTGCCGTTGGTGAAGCGCCTGCCGTATTTGCGGGGCTTTAACAACAAATGGCGAGTCGAATACGTCCCGGTCAACGTGTCACGACTCGATGTATTCGAGACGAATGCGGAAGTGGGACCTGCTGAACTTGCTTCCGCCGGCATCATCACGAAGCCGAGCGAGAAAATTAAGATCCTGGGTGATGGCGAAATATCCACGTCCCTCCAGGTGACGGCGCACGGATTCAGCAAGTCTGCAAGGACAAAGATCGAAGCGGCCGGCGGCAGCGTAGTCGTAATTGATTAGCTATTGATCATCCCCGGTAATATGGCACGGTGAAGGTGCGTCGTTGATCAGAGAAGCGCAGGCACAACGAACAGAATCTACACGTCCCGCCTTACTGCAGGCGGTGATAGATTCCATGCGGATTCCAGACCTCCGGTTCCGCATCCTGTTTACGTTGGCGATCTTGATTGTTTTCCGTTTCACGGCACACCTACCGGTGCCGGGAGTGGACCGCGACGCCCTCGCCGCTGCGTTTGAGGCCAGCCCCCTACTCGGGTTCCTGGACCTGTTCAGCGGAGGCGCTCTTCGAAACCTAAGTGTCGCCGCGCTTGGCGTATACCCGTACATCACGGCGTCCATCATCATTCAGATCATGACGCCGCTCATCCCGTCGCTCAAACAGCTATCGGCTGAGGGGCAGTACGGCCGTCAGAAAATCAACCAGCTCACGCATTATCTGACCGTCCCGATCGCCATCCTTCAGGGCTATGGCCAGTTAAACCTGCTGCAAAGTGGCGGGCTCGGCGGGATCAGCGGCGGGGCTATCGGAGGCATCGGGCTTGGCAGCGGGGAGCTGCTCGGAACGGTTGCCATCTTGAGCGCGTTCGTCGCCGGAACTCTGTTCTTAGTCTGGCTTGGCGAGTTAATCACCGAGAAGGGCATCGGCAACGGAATCTCGCTGATTATTTTCGCGGGAATCGTGTCTTCGCTGCCCCAAATCATAGGCCAAGCCGCGCTCATCAGAGATCAGGGATTCCAGTTATTAATGCTGGGCGGCATAACGCTGGCGATGGTCTATTTCATCGTGGTGTTTAACGAGGCTCAACGTAGGGTTCCGGTCCAGTACGGACGAAATATCTTCCGTGGTGGCCGTATGTATCGGCAGGCCGGCGCTACACATATACCGTTACGCGTCAACTCTGCAGGCATGATTCCGTTGATCTTCGCGTTCTCAATTTTGATCCTTCCGCCGACCCTCGCTAGCTACTTTGCGGACCCGGCGAGCGACAGCTTTGTGGCGAACATGTCGCAGTTCTTTACGAACGCGATGAGTCCTACAAGCCTGTTCTACTGGGTCATGGTTTTCATACTGGTTGTGGTGTTCACGTTCTTCTATGCGCTCGTCACATTCAACCAGCAGAACCTGGCGGAAAACCTGCAGAAGAATGGCGGATTTGTACCCGGGATCAGACCCGGTAAGCCGACACACGACTACCTCATGCGCGTGATCGTCCGTATCACGTGGGGAGGTGCGATGTTCCTCGGATTCATCGCCATCATGCCGTACCTGTCCGGCCAGATAACGAGTGTTGCCGCATCTACGAGTATCGTCAGCGCGACAAGTCTTTTGATCATGGTCGGTGTGGCGCTGGACACGATGAGGCAGCTTGAGGCCCAGTTGCTGATGCGTAACTACGAAGGCTTCATCCGCTAATCCAATCCGATTCGTTGAACGGTTAAAGGCACAGAGGCAATCACTCGTTGCTCATCGTATTTCTTGGCGCGCCCGGCGCTGGCAAGGGCACACAGGCCAAAATGCTCGCAAAAAAGAAGAACCTGACTCACCTGGCGACGGGCGATCTACTTCGCGCAGAAGTGGCTGCTGCTACTGAGCTGGGTCTGGCCGCCAAAGCGTTCATGGATCGCGGCGACCTGGTCCCGGACGATGTGATGATCGGGATGATCAAGGGCCGTTTGGAAAGCCCCGAATCTGACGGGATCTTGCTGGACGGTTTTCCGCGCACGGTGGCGCAGGCTCAGGCCCTCGACGAGGCGCTCGAAGCAGCCGACACAAGCGTGGACCGATCTATCTTTTTTAAAGTCTCGGAGGAGGAGCTGATTCGCCGTCTTGCGGGACGCGCAACCTGCCCCGATTGCCAACGGGCGTACCACGATACTTTTAACAAACCGCAGAACACAGACAAGTGCGATGACTGCGGCAGCGATCTGATCCGACGCGAGGACGATAGGCCTGAAGCGGTGCGAAACCGTCTAAAGGTGTACGCAACACAGACAACGCCGGTGCTCGATCATTATCGAAAAGCTGGCAACCTGGTGGAGGTCGATGGAGAACAGTCGATCGACACCGTACAGGAAGACCTGGCCGCCGCGGTCGGGTAGCTTGCGCGCAATCCCATCCGGCACGTGCGGCGAAATCAGGCATCAGCTATAATCTTCAGGAGCTTTCTTGAACCACGGCTCAACTCTCGGCTCAGAATCGGATCCAATGTTTCGGGTACCGACTATTAAGTCCGCCCGCGAACTGGATTCGATGCGTGCTGCCGGGAAAGTTGTCGCGGCGGTCAGGGAACGGCTCATAGAGGTCTTGGAACCCGGAATGACTACGGGTGATCTGGATCAAGAAGCCCGGAAGGTCATCTCGGATAGAGGCGCCGAGCCGTCCTTTCTAGGCTATGCACCACACCCGGGAGCGATTCCGTTCCCGGGCGTGATCTGTACCTCCTTGAACGAGGAGATAGTCCACGGGATCCCGGGCGACCGGGTGATCCTGGATGGTGATCTGGTGAAGTTGGACATCGGCGCTGTCGTCGATGGCTTCCACGGGGACTCGGCAGTAACGCTGATAGCAGGTGACGGGGATGCGGAAAAGAAGGAGCTCGTTGAGGTAACTCGGCGGGCACTGGAACAGGGGATTCTGGCGGCCGTGGCAGGCGCCAGGGTCGGAGACATCTCCGCTGCAGTGGAAGGCTACGTAAGGCCTCTGGGATTTGAACTAGTCAGGGAGTACACGGGACACGGAATAGGCCGGCGGTTGCATGAAGCGCCGCAAATCCCAAACGTGGGAGTTGGCGGGCAGGGGCCGCAGCTTCGCGAAGGGATGGTCATCTGTATAGAGCCGATGGTCAATCTGGGCACGTGGAGGACTGAGAGCCTGGGCGATGGCTGGACGGTCGTAACGGCGGACAGAAAACTATCGGCGCATTTCGAACACACCCTGGCGATAACACCAGAAGGTCCCGAAATTTTGACGGTCCTTTAAATGGTTTACCGGAAACGGAGAAAATTTGGCTAAGAAAGAAGGCATCGAAGTAGAGGGCACGGTCACAGAGGCGCTTCCCAACGCGAACTTCCGCGTGGAGCTCCCGACCGGGCACAAAGTTCTGGCACACGCATCCGGAAAGATCCGGTTGAACTTCATCCGGGTTCTCCCGGGCGACAGGGTGCTGGTGGAGCTCTCTCCTTACGACCTCACCCGTGGCCGGATCACCTACCGGTTCAAGTAAACCGGTCTGTAGTTAGCCGTCAGGGGCGGGAATAGAGATATGAAAGTAAGAGCATCTGTAAAACGTCGTTGCGCCAACTGTAAGGTGATCCGACGAAAGGGCGTCGTTCGCGTACTGTGCAGCAACGGACGGCACAAGCAACGCCAGGGTTAACTATCCATGGTCGGCATCAAAGTCGGCTGTACCGGAAATTCAAAAGTCTCAGGATATTTGAGGAACATCGCATATGGCGCTCGTCGCTGGAGTGAACATACCGGACAACAAACGGGTTGAGATTTCAATTCAGACCGTTTACGGCGTAGGGCCATCTGTGGCCAAACGCGTCGTGGAGGAAGCAGCGCTTCCGGGAAACCCACGCGTCCGTGAGCTCAGCGAAGAGGAGCTCAACCGGCTCCGTGGCGCCCTTGACCGTAGCGGAGCGATCATCGAAGGAGACCTCAGACGAGAGGTCCAGATGAACGTCCGCCGGTTGATTGATATCGGAAGTTATCGTGGCCTGCGCCACCGTCGCGGCCTGCCCGCACGTGGTCAGCGCACGAAGACTAATGCCAGGACCAAGCGCGGTCGGCGGCGTGCAATCGCCAACAAGAAGAAGGTAGGCCACTAGGCCATTTGTCATAGTCCGCCCTTTGCGGTCCGGATTCCGGATCTCCAGATTCCAAAATGCCATCTCGAACCGCGGATGGCACAGGCCAGTGATTAACCCGCCCGGAGGCGGAGTCGAAACAAAGAATGCCGAGAAGAATTCGTACACGACGTCGTGAGAGAAAGTTTGTCCCGCAGGGGCATGCGTTCGTCTCCGCCACGTTTAACAACACAATCGTGACCCTTACCGAGCCAAACGGCGATGTGCTGTCTTGGGCGAGCGCCGGAACCGTCGGGTTCCGCGGATCGCGCAAAGGAACGGCCTTTGCTGCGCAGCGCGCCGGAGAGGCCGCCGCGCGGAAGGCAATGGACCACGGTCTCCGTACCGTGGACGTGATGGTCAAAGGTCCTGGATCCGGCCGTGAAGCGGCGATCCGGTCTCTCCAGGCCACCGGCCTGAGAATCACCAGTATCAAAGACGTAACACCGGTGCCACACAACGGGTGCCGGCCACCGAAAAAGCGACGGGTTTAGCCCCCGACGTCACGAGGCTCGTCATCGCACCGATGACGAGCCGTCAATGCCGAATCCGGGCTCAACTGTCCTTTGTCCGGATCCGCCCCAGCACGCCCACTTCAAGGGCGAAAGGAAAAAACAGGCTTAAATGGCGAGGTATAACGGACCTGCTTGCAGACTCTGCAGGCGGGTGGGAGAAAAGCTCTTCCTGAAAGGCGATCGCTGCTACACGCCGCGTTGCGCCGTTGACAAGCGACGGTCGCCCCCGGGCGAGCAGGCCGCAAACGCAGGATTCCAGCGACGTCGTCGGATTTCCGAACACGGTACGCAACTGCGTGAAAAGCAAAAGGCCCGATTCGTGTACGGCACGCTTGAACGTCAGTTCAGCAACTACATGAAACAGGCGACGCGCGCTTCCGGTGTTACCGGTGACCGACTTATGCAACTGCTTGAGCGGCGACTGGACAACGTGGTTTACAGGCTCGCCTTCGGTGACTCCCGGAATCAGTCACGGCAGCTGGTCAATCACGGCCACCTTGAGGTCAACGGGCGACGGGTAGACATCCCGTCATACATGGTTAAGCCCGGCGATGTGATCTCCTGGCGTGAGCAGTCGCGTTCCAACAACTACTTCAAGACGATGAAAGAAACATTGCCAAAGCGCACGGTCCCCGGCTGGCTACAGCTGAACGCCGAGAATGCTACCGGCACTGTTGCAGCGTTGCCTGCCCCATCTGAGATCGACACCAAAGTCGATACCCGGATGATCGTCGAGTTCTACTCCAAGCGCTAAGGGGTTTCCTCGATGCTAGATAACCTATACGGGCTCCCCACAACGGAAGAGCTACAATCCGCGGCTCCTGAAGTCCCACAGCTCGCCCTCTCGATCATCGAGATGGACGACACGTACGGGAAGTTTTCGGCAGAACCGCTTGATCGAGGCTGGGCGACGACCCTTGGTAACGCTCTCCGCCGCGTGCTTTTGAGCTCGCTGCCGGGCACGGCCGTTACCTGGGTCAAGATTGACGGCGTACTCCACGAGTACTCGACAATCCCGCACGTGAAGGAAGAGGTCACCGAACTCTTGATGAACATCAAGAGCATGCGGCTTCGCTCCCTCGCGGACCGGCCCGGCCGTTTGCGGCTTGAGGTAGACGGTGAAGGCGAAGTGAAGGCCGGAGACGTCATGGCGTCGTCCGACTTCGAGATTGTCAATCCTGAACTCCACCTGTTGTCGCTCGACTCGGCGGAGGCTCGTGTCTCTATCGAGATGAATGTCGAACAGGGGACGGGTTACATTCCTGCGGCGCACGAGACCGGTCTTCCGATCGGCGTGCTCCCCGTAGACGCGGTATACACCCCGGTGCGTAAGGCCGGATTCAACGTCGAGTCGACCCGTGTCGGTCAAAGGACCGACCTGGAACGCCTGGTCATTGAGGTCTGGACCGACGCAACGCTGACCCCGATGGAAGCTGTACGTAAGGCCGCAGCGCAATTGAATGACCGCTTCCTCCTCTTTGCCAATCTTGAGGTTGGTCGAAGCGAGGAAGACCCGCTTAGTGCCGACCCCGCAATATCGAGCATGGCTCTCACTCCTGTTGAGTCACTCGACCTCTCGGCACGCACGCTTAACTGCCTGAAACGAGCCGGTGTTCACCGGGTCGGTGAAGTTCTTAAGATGCCGAAACGTGATCTGCTCAGGATCAGGAATTTCGGACAGAAGTCTCTGGACGAGCTGTATGAACGGCTTGAGGAGAAGGGCTTCTGGTCGCCCGACCCGCCGGCCGACAGCGCCGAGGGCGAGTCCGATGAATCTGGTGAGGCTAGTGATTCCGGGGAAGCCAGTTCAGACGGCACAGAAGAGGTCGCAGCCGTAACCGCCGGGGAGACCGAAAATGAGGCATAAGGTTTCAGGCCGAGCGTTCGGCCGGCCCGGTCACATCAGGCGAGCAATGTTCCGCAGTATGGTCACGGACCTGCTCCGCCACGGAAGAATCAAGACAACCCTGCAGAAGGCGAAAGAGTCACGCATCTTTGCTGAGCGCATGATCACGCACGGTAAAGATGGCTCTATCCACTCCCGCAGACAGGCGGCCGCTTTCATCACCGACACAAGCGTCGTGAAGCGGTTGTTTGACGAGATCGCCCCGGAGTTCGCAGATCGTCAGGGCGGTTACACCCGAGTGATCAGGCTTGGTCCCCGTAAGGGCGATGGAGCCGAGATGGTCATACTCGAGTTGGTTTCCTAGCCAGGTTCGCAACTCCGGGATCCCGAGATGTTTCTAAAAACACTTGGGGGCGCTCCGGGGCTTCGATTTATCGATGATACGAATCGGGCTTGTAATTGAATATGACGGAACGGACCTGCATGGTTCACAGCTGCAGGCCACGGACCGGACAGTACAGGGAGAGATAGAAAGCGTCCTGCCGACGATCTTCGGGAAGCCGGTCAGGTTGTACCTGGCCAGCCGCACCGATGCCGGTGTGCATGGAACGGGACAGGTCGGGGCGTTCAACGTCGAGACCGAACTGAACGACCAGAAGATACGGGACGCGATAAATCACTACCTACCCGATGACGTCGCAATCGTCTACGCCTCAAGAGTCGCAGACGATTTTGATCCGAGACGGGATGCAACGAGCAGGGAGTACAGATACACAATCAAAGACCGGCGTTCCCGATCGCCGTTCTCTCGATTCCGAGCGGCACACGTTAGGCATCGATTGGACGAATCCGCGATGAACGAGGCCGCCTCCCGCCTGAAGGGTGAACACGACTTTGCGGCGTTTGCCGGTCCGGCAACTCCGTCGGAAGCGATCACAGTCAGGCGGGTGGAGGAATCAGAGGTCCAACGAAACGGGGACGAGGTCGAGTTCAATATCCGAGGAAATGCGTTTGTTCACCAACAGGTGCGGCGCATGGTCGGTGCACTGGTCCGTGTGGGCCGCGCTCAGATGGAAGGCGATCAGTTCCAGGAATTGATTGACCGGGCGGAGCGTGGACTTGCGAAAGACCTCGCTCCGGCTCGCGGACTGTGTTTGACAAAGGTAAACTATCCAGGTGCGGACGGGACCGGACTTCCGCGCACCACAAGAGATCGAGCAACGATTAGATGACCACCAGGATCAAGCCCTATAACCCGAGCGCCAGCGATCTTGAATCAGACTGGCAAGTTGTCGATGCCGATGGACAGACGCTTGGTCGTCTGTGCACGGGTATCGCCATGTCCTTGATGGGCAAGCACAAGCCGGGCTACGTTCCGCACTTGCTCAGTGGAGACTTTGTTGTGGTGATTAACGCCGAGAAGGTGAAGATCACTGGCAACAAGGCGACGCAGAAAGAGTACCTGCGGCACAGTCAGTACCCGGGCAATCTGAAGCGAATCTCATACGAGAAGATGCAGGAAAAACATTCTGATCGGATTATTCAGCACTCCGTCAAAGGAATGCTACCGAAGACAAAACTCGGTGCCCGGATGTTGTCCCGGCTTAAGATCTACGCCGGACCGGAACACCCGCACGAGGCGCAGATCACGGGCGCAGAGATTGCGCGCTCCAAAAAAGGGGATGCCTAGTTGACGGACCAGCACTACTACTACGGAACGGGTCGCCGAAAGAGCGCGGTTGCACGTGTTCGTCTCTATCCGACGCCGGGCGGAATCACCGTCAACGGCAGGCCCGCAAATGAGGCGCTTCCGGCCGAGAAGATGATCTTCGAGGCAACCGCTCCTCTTCGCGCCGTCGAAATGATGGACAACGTCACCGTTGTCGCCAAGATCACCGGCGGCGGCACGTCCGGCCAGTCCGGCGCACTGGCACACGGCATCGCCCGGGCGCTTCTTGTGATGGACCCGAACCTGCGCGCTCCCCTGCGTGCGGGCGGTCACCTGACACGGGATTCCCGGGTCAAGGAAAGCAAGAAGTACGGCCTCAAGAAGGCCCGCAAGGCGCCTCAGTACACCAAGCGCTAGCCCGGCGGGGCGGCTATGCCCTGCGGGGCGGATCCGATTCGGCGCTTATCAAGATCAAAAGGAACACCCCCGGTTCACTTCGGCCGGGGGTGTTTCGTGTTCTGGCTCTGGCGTTACCGATAGTTATCCGAGTTCTGCCACCACACAGCGCTCCAGCCCGGCGAGGTCAAGTTCTACGCGGACACTGGCGCTCGGAAGCGCCTGTGATAGTGTCTCTATGGTTCCTGCGCAGGTCAGAGGGTCGATCTCGAAGAGCGCAATACTGCCGGACGCGTCCATGATGGCGTCCAGCATCGGCGCAAGACGGCGAACGACGTCAAGACCATGGTCACCGCCATGTAGCGCCAGCACCGGCTCTCTGAGGATTTCTGGGGTTGCGGATTCGAGCGTGTCCGTGCGTACGTATGGCAGGTTGGCGAATATCACCCGGTAGGTCCGTCCCAACAGTGGCCCGGCCAGATCACCCTCGAAGAACTCGATACGATCTGCCACAGAGAGCCTTTCCGCGTTGGACTGAGCCACTTCCAGCGCTTCCGGCGACACGTCCACAGCGTCCACGTGAGCCCCGGGAAGCTCCGCCGCAATCGTCACGGCCAGGGTCCCGCTCCCCGTCCCGATATCTGCTACCTGAAGCCCGGACATTAACTCAGGGTTCTCGGCGCCCCAACCGAGCGCAAGATCGACCAGCAGCTCCGTCTCTGGTCGCGGGATCAATACTTCCGGCGTGACCATAATTTCACGGCCATAGAAGGCCCTTCGGCCCGTGATGTAGGCGAGAGGCTCGCGAGTTTCACGGCGCCCGGTCAAGCGGTGCAGCTCCGTTTCGGCCGCAGGTTCGACCCTGTCGTTCAGCCCGGCGAACATACGAGCGGAGTCGATCTTCAACACATGCTGAAGCAAGAGTTCGCCCTCAAGCTGATACTCCTCGATTCCGACAGCCTTCAGTCGGGCGCGGGTCCGCTCCAGTAAATCCTTCAAAGATGCGCCCGCAGGGTCCCCGGCGTGGCCCCCAGGACTTTCCAAGGCCTCGTTAATCCCCGGGCCCGACCGCCGCCAACTTTCGGGCCTGTTCGTCCCGTTGCAGGGCGTCGATAAACTCGTCCAGACCGCCTTCCAACACACGTGGAAGATTGTGGCTGGTCAGGTTGATGCGATGGTCCGTGATTCGGCTCTGCGGGAAGTTGTAGGTGCGGATCTTCTCGGAGCGATCTCCGGTCCCGACCTGTGCCTTGCGGTCTCCGGAGATCGCGTCTTGCTGTTCTCGCAGCTTAAGATCCCATAAACGGGCGCTCAGGATGCCCATGGCATGCTGCCGATTTTGAAGTTGAGATCGCTCTTTTTGAGATGTGACGACGAGCCCGGTCTCAAGGTGCGTCATGCGCACGGCGGTGGCGACCTTGTTCACGTTCTGCCCGCCGGCGCCGCCCGAGTGGTAGATGTCTATCCGGATGTCTTCAGGCTTGATGTTGATCTCAAGCTCATCCGGCTTTGGCAGCACTGCGACAGTCGCCGTGGAAGTGTGAACCCGTCCCTGCGACTCTGTTGTGGGGACACGCTGGACCCGATGTACTCCACTCTCAAACTTCAGTCTGCTGAAAGCACCCCTGCCGTGGACCTCAAAGATGACTTCGCTAACGCCGCCAATTCCTGATTCATTGATGTCGACCAGAGTGACCTTCCATCCGGTCGACTCGGCGTAGCGCTGGTACATACGGTAAAGCTCGGCAGCGAAGAGACCTGCCTCATCGCCACCAGCGCCCTTCCGAATTTCGACGATGGCGTCGACATCAGCTGTCGCATCCGGCGGTAGGAGAGCCAGTTCCAGCTCTTCGGTGAGACGAGCTTCGTCCGCCTGTAGCTCCTGGACTTCGTCGCGCGCCATCTCAGCCAGTTCGGGATCGCTCTCGGCCGTCAGGATCTCTTGAGCGCCCTCAAGTTCCGCTGCCACGCGCCCGTGCTGACCCGCTAACTCAACGATGTTCTGGAGGCGCGAGTACTCCTGGCCGAGGCGGCGGATCGCATTGGGATCGGTCGCGATAGCTGGGTCGGACATCTCGCGTTCGACTTCGGAGTGGCGATCGACTATCGCCTGTATCTTTTGAAGAGTGGAATCAAGCACCGATTCAGAATATCACGCAGGCGGGCAACGCCCGAGTTATCCGGGAACGTTATGCAGGTCATGCTGGCTACACTTTAGGTGGCGTACGGGACGCATCTAATGTTCCCGGACAGCCTTTGCGATGGCTTCCACGCTCAACGACACCCCGCTCTGGTCTCTGTCGTCCTGAAGCGGCCTCAGAGCGCCTTCGCCGGACTCAAGTTCACGTTCGCCGATGATCAGCGCATACCGGGCATTCATCGAATTGCTGTAACGCATCTGCGCTCGCATAGTGCGTCCGGCTGGTGCGACAAGTACGCCAAGGCCATCGTCCCGAAGTCCAGCAGCGAGTGCAGACGCACGCAGACCTGCCTCGTCTCCGAGGTGGACGATCACGACATCTGGCCCGGTTGCAGGCGGAACAAAGCCTTCCTGTGATTTCACTTCTGAAATTATCCGGTCCAACCCCAGGGCGAACCCGATACCGGGCGTCGGCGCTCCGCCAATCTGCTCGATGAGGCCATCGTAACGACCCCCGCCAAGCAGCGTGCTCTGCCCCGCGGTTTTCTCCGGCTCAATTTCAAACACGGTGCGCGTGTAGTAATCGAGACCACGTACAAGACGATGGTCGACTGAGTAATCGAGGTCTGGATAGGTATCTTTCAAGCCATCAAGCAACGCAATTACCGTAGTCCAGTGAGCTTCACACGCGTCACACAGGAAGTCGGTCGATTTCGGAGCCGCGTCGCCAATCCCCTGACACTGAGTCTTCTTGCAGTCCAGCAAGCGAAGTGGCGCCCGCTCAAGTCTCCGGCGGTCATCGTCACAGACCTCGTCGATGTGTCCGCGGTAGTAATCACGCAACGCGTCGAGATAGGCCGGGCGGCACTCAGAATCTCCGATGCTGTTGATCCGAAGCGTCGCGCCGGTGATGTTGAGGGACCGGATGTAGGACCATCCGAGCTCTATCACCTCAACGTCCACATTCGGGGAACCGTCTCCGATCGCCTCGACACCAAACTGTCGCAATTGCCGGAAACGTCCAGCCTGGGGACGTTCATATCTGAAGTAAGGCCCTGTGTAGTACAACCGCGCCGGTTGTGGTTGGTTGTGCAGGCCGTGCTCGATGTAGGCACGGCACACGCCTGCCGTCCCTTCCGGCCGCAACGTAAGCGAATCACCGCCGTGGTCGTCGAAGGTGTACATCTCCTTCTGGACGATATCGGTGGCGTCGCCCACCCCACGTTCAAACAGATCGGTCGGCTCAAACAAAGGGGTGTCTATTCGGCCGTAGCCAAACCGGGCAGCGATATTGGCCGCAGCGTCGAGGGCAAACGACCAGTAGGGCTGATCTTCAGGGAGTATGTCGTAAGTGCCGCGGGGGGCGCGAAAGGATGGCATCAGGCCAACTCCTTCAACTGCCGCCTTCCGGGTCCATACCCGGCAAGGAGCGCAGAGATAACCGTGTATCGGTGATTACGCCGGATCCACCGTTCCGTAACTACAAAGTTTAGGGATCTACGAACCCAGACCCGCATGCTGGAATATCTTGCCTTCCGTCTTGATGGACGGAGCGATGATCATCTCAGCCTCATGCATCTCCCGCACGTTGGAAGCGCCGACCATTCCCATCGAGATTTCAAGCGCGCCGACCAGGTTCTGTGTACCGTCCGTCAGCGAGGACGGGCCTTTCAGGATCTGTTCAAGACTGGCTTTCGTGCCGACCTCGATGCGCGTGCCCCTCGGGAGGGAGGAATGCGGCGTGGCCATGCCCCAGTTGAAGCCAAGTCCGGGGGCTTCATACGCTTGCGCAAACGGTGTCCCAATCATGACAGCGTCTGCCCCTGCGGCGATCGACTTGCAAACATCCCCGCCGGTCCTGATCCCGCCGTCCGTGATGATCGGGACGTATCGTCCGGTGTCCTCAAAGTACTGGTCCCTTGCGAACGCGGTCTGGATTGTCGCCGTGACCTGCGGAACACCGATTCCCAGTACTTCACGGCTCGTGCACGCGGCGCCGGGTCCGACCCCGACGAGGATGCCGGACACGCCCTCTTCCATCAGTTGCCGTGTCACTTCCGGGCTGACCGTGTTGCCGACCAGCACCGGGAGTCCGATGCTCTCGACAAGTTCAGAAAAGATCAGGCCACGGAGGCTTTTCGAGATGTGCTTCACCGTCGTAACAGTGGATTGCACGACGATGATCTCCGCGCCGGCTTCCTTGACTATCGGGGCAAGTCGCTTCGTATTTGCCGGGATAACAGAAACGGCGCACGTGGCGCCGCTTGCTTTTATCTCTTCAACCCGCTGGGACACGAGGTCGTCCTGCAGCGGTTGGCTGTAAACCTTCTGGAGGAAGGCGGTCGCCTCCTCACGGGATTTACCGGCGATGTCTGAGTAGATCTCCTCGGTGTCTGCGTATCGGGTCTGCAGACCGTCCAGGTTCAGTACCGCAAGCCCGCCAAGCCGGTGCAGTTCTCCTGCGAACGCCGGGTTGACGACGGCGTCCATCGCCGACGCTAGGAATGGGATCGCAAATTCGTGCCCGTCCAAAGTGAACGATATGTCCACCCCTTCCGGATTGACCGTTACCTCGCCGGGAGCAATTGCAACATCGTCGAATCCATATGCGCGCTTCAGTTCTTTGATCTGTGCCAACTTGGCGGGTACCCCCGTGAACGGTACTAGAGGTCGTGTTGATCGACCTGTTATTACTGGCGGTTACGGTTCATAAATGGACCCGAAATCGGGCCAGATTACGAATTTCGACGCACCATATAAAAAAGGATATTCGGGCGAGTATACGACCGCTCTCAGTTATCCGGAAGCGAGTACCAAGAACCCGGTGTTACTCGATGTTACGGGCATCAATCACATATCGTGAATCCGTTCGTGATAACCTCGTGGTCCACCACTAACTCCATACGGTCCGGGGACGCATCATCGCCGGGCGCGGAGAGGTGAGTGACGGGGCAATAGCCCGGAGATCTTTAGCCGACGGCATGGGCAATCAAGCGCAGCCGTACGGCATCACGAAGATCTGCGAGGAGATGACCCGGCTGCGGCATTGCCGCCCGCTCACCCACGCGCAAGCTCGACTTTGAGGCGCATCCGGGATTTTAAGCGATCTCAAATTGCCGCATAACGCCACAAATTCAGGCTCCGCTGTTCCTGACCGGGGACGAATTACGGATGTTCCGGGTATCTCCGTCGGTCACTGCACGGACCTTGAGCACGCCACGGGCTGCACGGCGGTGCTGGTCGATGAACCAGCCGTCGGCGGGATCGACATACGCGGCGCGGCCACGGCCAGTCGCGAGACACAGCTTCTGCACCCCCTCGCCACGGTTGAGCATATACACGGGGTGATGCTCTCAGGCGGAAGCGTTTTCGGCCTTGATGCTGCTGCCGGAGTCGTGAGATTTCTTGAGGAGAACGGACGAGGTCTAAAGATCGGCCGTGCCGTGATCCCGATCGTGCCCGCAGCGAACATTTTCGATCTTGGGCTACTTTCGCACGCCGTACGCCCTACAGCAGACGATGGATACACGGCCGCCAGCACGGCTGGCCGGGAGTTTGATCTTGGCACGGTCGGCGCGGGGACCGGCGCAACCGTCGGCAAGCTCAGGGGTGGCAATCACTCGATAAAGGGCGGTGTCGGCACGGCATCGGTCTCGCTAGGGGACGGCATCCTGGTTGGAGCCATCGTGACGACCAACGCGATCGGGAGCATCATCGACCCGGACACCGGGGCCGTTGTCGCCGGACCTCGAACTGAGACCAGGTTTGAGAACACGATGGATTTTCTAGTGGATGACCCGCCACGCCTCCGGGATCTGATAGGAATTCGCAACTCCTCCAACACCGTGGTGGGAGTTGTGGCGACCAACGTAGGGCTGGATAAGAAAGCTGCAATCAGGTTTGCCGGCGCAGGACAGGACGCTATCACCATGGCGGTCCGGCCGGCGCACATGTCAGGCGATGGCGACACGGTGTTCGCCCTGGCGACCGGTGTGCACCCTCGTCTGTCTGGTGAAGAAGCTATCGCCGGGATCGAGGACCGCTTACGTGCGGCGGCGATGCGCGCCATGGTGGGCGCGATTCTCTCGTCTATCGAACATGCGACCGGACTGGGTGGCGTGCCGTCAGCCGCCGAACATGCGGCCAGCTTTGGTCGGAAGGCAAATTCGTGACCGCCGGTAACGCCATCATGCTGGATGCGAACACTTCGATTGGGTTCATTGGAGCGGGCCGTCTTGGGACGAGCGTTGCAGTGGCGCTGCAACGCGCCGATTACCGGGTGGTTGCTGTTAGCTCCCGTAGCGCGTCATCTGCAGAGTCGTTTGCCGAGAGCGTTCCCGGCTGCGCGCCGGTGTCCAGTTCGCAAGACGTCGCGGACATAGCCGACGCCGTCTTCATCACAACCCCTGATGCATCGATCGAGCCGGTGGTCAGTGTTGTCTCGTGGCGCAGCGGCCAGGTTGTTATCCACTGTTCCGGCGCCCGCCCGGTGAGCGATCTTGTATCGGCATACGAGTCTGGCGCCCGCACCGGCGGACTGCACCCACTCCAGACCTTTCCGACCAGCGACAGCGCTGATCTCATCTCCGGCGCATCTGCCGCGGTCGGGTCGGACGATCCAGTTTTACTGGAGTGGCTACAGAGCGTCGTCTACCGACTCGAAGCAAAGCCATTCACGATCCAGGACAAACACCGAGCCACATACCACGCCTCTGCCGTGATGGCCTGCGGACTTGTTGCTTCTCTGATGGGTCTAGCCGCGGAGGTCTGGTCAGAGATGGGCATATCTCGTGCCGACGCTCTCGCCGCTTTGAAACCGCTCACGGCCGCCACGGTCGAAGCCGTCGGGCGCGAGGGTTTGCCGGAAGCGATAACGGGACCGGCCGTGCGCGGCGATGTCGAGACTATCCGCATGCACCTTGAGGCGATGAAGAACCTCTCGCCCGAGTTAGGACACGCGTACTCGGCAATCAACTACGACGCGATGTCGCTGTTCGAGGAGCGGGATGGGCTATCCCCGGAAGCAGCCGTTGAGATCAAAAACTTGTTACATCAATCCCTTCAGGACCACGCAAACGAAAGGCTTTCGTGATGAGAGTTACAACTCGTCAGATATCACGGATGAAGCAGCGTTCAGAGCGCATCGTGATGGTCACGGCGTACGACGCCATGTCTGCGGGAGCGGCGGAACGAGCCGGGATCCCAATGGTGCTCGTCGGCGATAGTCTCGGACAGGTGGTGCTCGGGTACGACTCCACGATCCCGGTGTCGATGGACGACATGGTGAGCCACACCGCCGCCGTCGCGCGATGCGCGCCATCACCGCTGATCGTCGCCGACCTGCCCTTCCTGAGTTATCAGGTCAGCGACGAGCTGGCGCTCACGAACGCCGCCCGACTCCTACAAGAAGGCGGTGCTCAAGCGGTGAAGTTGGAGGGCGGTGTTCCGGTCGCCCCCACGGTAAAACGGCTTACCGATTCCGGTATCGCCGTTATGGGCCATGTGGGATTCACCCCGCAATCGGTCAACCAGATGGGTGGCTACCGAGTGCAGGGCCGCACCGAGGGCGCAGCTGCTGAGATACTGGAGGGTGCTCTGGCACTACAGGACGCCGGTGCCTTCGCTGTAGTGCTTGAACTGATGCCGACCGAGGTGGCGGCAACCGTGACGGAACGACTAACCGTGCCGACCATCGGCATCGGCGCTGGCCCTGATTGCGATGGTCAGGTGCAGGTGTTTCACGATTTGCTGGGGTTGCTGCCGGACTTCAGGCCGAAACACGCCGGTCGATACGGCGATCTGGCCGGGGTGATCGATGCCGCGCTAGTGAGCTACGCCGACGATGTCCGTGGAAATAAGTTCCCGACGGAAGCCGAGTCTTTCCCTGTTGTTTCAGGCGGCTCAGACGGCTCGGGCAGTTCGGGTTCCAAAAAGGGTTAGCCGAGATCACTCTGTGCAGGTAATCAAAACAGTAGACGCGATGCGCGCAGCCCGCTTGTCCATGAAGTCTCCGGTCGCTGTTGTTCCTACGCTCGGCGGATTGCACGCCGGTCACGAGGCGTTGCTACATGCGGCCAGGGAACGGGCTGAATCTGTGATCGCGACCCTTTTCCTGAACCCCACGCAGTTCGGTGAGAACGAGGATCTTGCGCGGTACCCGGCGGATCGTGAACGCGACCTCGCAATCATGCGGAGCGCGGGCGTGGACGCTGTTTTCGTGCCATCCGTCGACGAGATGTATCCGCCCGGCGACGCGTTTACGATCAATCCCGGTCCTATTGGTGATGTCCTTGAAGGGGCGCAGCGCCCGGGCCATTTCCGTGCGGTCGCGACCGTCGTCGCAAAACTATTCAACGCAACTCGGCCAGATCTGGCCTACTTCGGAGAGAAGGACGCACAACAGCTTGAAGTGGTTCGCCGCATGGCGCGAGACCTCAGGTTTGGCATCGAGGTCATTCCGGTGGAAACCGTGCGGGACGAGAACGGGGTGGCACTGAGCAGTAGGCTTGCATTTCTTTCGGAGAACGAACGTGTGGCGGCCGAAATCGTGTATCCGTCACTGTGCTCGGCGTATGACCATTGGGCCGATGGTGAGCGCGCAGCTGCAGCCCTGAAGAGCGCCATACGGGCCGTGATTCAGTCGGAACCGCTCGCTACACTGGACTACGCCGCGGTCATTGATCCTGAATCATTTGATCACTACGGGGGGCCGATACCCGATACGGGCGCCCTGGCGCTCGTCGCCGTGAGATTTGGGACCACAAGGCTGATCGATAACCTCCGGCTCAATTAAGTCACGTCCTTGAATTACATCAACAAACTACCCGGATCACCGATGCTTTCGGTTCCGGCAGGTAAATAACGAATTGCGAATTCTGATCTCTAACGATGACGGCGCGTTCAACCCGGCGCTCTGGACGATGGTTGAAGCGGTCAAGGACCTCGGCGATGTCATCGTGTCGGCGCCCGACCGCGACCGAAGCGGGGTTGGCGCAGGGCTGACGCTCAACGATCCACTTCGCGCAAAGTTGATCAATTCACCTGCCGCTGACGTGGAGGCGTGGGCCGTTGAGGGGACTCCGGGCGATGCCGTGATTCTCGGGCTGAAGCAGTTGTCTAAAGAACCTATCGACCTTGTGCTTTGTGGAATGAACCCCGGAAATAACGTCGGCGCAGACCTGACGGTATCGGGCACGATCGGAGCCGCGTTGCAGGGTTTCCTGAACGGCGTCTCCACTGCTGCGATCTCGGTGGCTCTCCTCGCCGACGCCGATGACCGCGTGATAGGCGCGGCGGTGCACGATCTGGCGAAGTCGATGCTCGACCATGTCGCCGCATTAGGCCCGGGCGATCCAAAGCCGTTCGTAAACGTCAACTTCCCGAAGGTCAGCGATGGGCCTTACAAGGGAGCGATGATCGCCGCGCCCAGCAAGCGCACGCCGGGCGCATCGGATGAGGTCGAGACGCAGATCCGTGGCGTACGAACCATCTACTGGATCAAACGGCCGCCATCCGCCCTGAATGCAGCGTCACAGAGCGACCCGGGCACAGACGTGTGGGCGATGCGAAACAGCTGGATTTCGCTAACTCCGCTTGGTGGCGGTCTGGCTACCATCAGCCCGGAAGAGTTTGCGAACAAGGCGGTTGAGGTGTTGACCCAATCCGTGAAGGACAATTCCGGCCAGCAAGCGGATCAAGCCGCCGGTTGACAACCGGCTCGCCGGAATTATTTTGGGGACTTATGTAGATTCGGGCGCTGCGTGTAGTCTTTCCGCCCCCTCGGCCATCCCTCTACTCAACATCTCTACTTCGCTTGAGTAGCAGATGATCTTGGCGCCGGCCTTGATCCACTGTTCACCCTGCTCGATGGAGCTCACAAGCATCGAAACCTGTTTGCCGTGCTTCACAGCACCTTCGATCAAACGCGTTCGGTACTCGTCGATCACCTTTGCCTGGTCCGATGTGGCGAACACGCCAAGCTCCTGCGCAAGGTCGGATGGGCCCAGGGTTACGGCGTCGATTCCCGGGACGCTCATAATCTCGTCCAGGTGATCGAACGACTGCTGGGACTCGAACATGATCGTGACGTGGATCTGTTGGTTGATGAAGGTCTGCGTCTCTCCAAGTGGGCCATGTTCGTAGTCCGTGCCGGGCCCAAACCCGGCCATGCCGCGCAGGCCATCGGGTGCGTAGTGCGATGCGCTGGCGACTTCCTCGGCGATCTCCGGGGTGTCCACCTGCGGGATGTGGAGGCACCAGACTCCGGCATCAAGCAACCGGGTGATCCATTCACGGTTGCCTTCCGGGGGTCGCACCGTGATCGGGAAGCCAAGTGCGCGGGACAGGAGTGCGAAGTTTCCGATCGTCTCCATCGAAGGAGTCGAGTGTTCGATATCCACCCGCGCAAAATCCATGCCAGCAGATTTCATTAGCTGAAGGATGGCCGGGTTGCGGACCATGTTGACCCACGAGCCGATCTGCGCCTCGCCTTTAGCCAGGCCCTCTTTCATCGGGTTGGTTCGCATTCAGCACTCCCCTGTTACGTCTCGATTTCGTTAACCCACGTCAGTTCCGGCAGTCTAAACCGGTCGGCCACCTACATGAGCGTCACTTTGAATTGCGCGCGCTGAAAGGCGCGCCGTTTCCACTTTGACCGCGGCGGGTACGTTACGCCACGGCGTTTTTTCTTCGACTCCTGTATGCGGCATGGAACGGCAAATATACTTCAGCGCCGCGACCTGAGTGGAATCGGGACGAAATGAACAGTAGCCCTCATGAAGGAATCGACCCGGATGCCAGAAACCCCAGAAAAGATCAGATCTCCTTACGGATCCTGGGAATCGCCCATCACCGCCGAAAACGTGTCGGCGGCCGGGGTACGACTCAGCTCCGTCTCTGTCGATGGCGACGATGTGTACTGGCTGGAAGGACGGCCGCTTGAGGGCGGTCGCAGTGTGCTGGTGGTAAGACGGCCAGATGGAACGATCGAAGACATCACGCCCGACGGCTTCAACGTCCGGACCACGGTGCACGAATACGGCGGCGGCGCCTATCTCGTGAATGATGGCATCGTCTACTTCTCCAACTTTCAGGATCAGCGGATATATGGCCAGGTCGCAGCCGAGGCTCCCGAGCCACTTACCCCTGAGACCGCTTCACGGGTGCGCTTCTCCGATGGGCGCGTCACTGTGGATGGCACCGCAATGTACTGCGTGCGGGAGAGTCATCCGAAAGACGGCGGTGAGGCGGTTAATGAGATCGTTCGTCTATTACTGGATGGAACAGGCGAACAGGCCGTTGTTGCGACCGGACGCGACTTTTATGCGGCACCGAGGCTCAGCACGGATGACCGGTCGATCTGTTGGTTGGCCTGGGATCACCCGAATATGCCCTGGGACACATCGTTTCTGGAGGTCGCCGATCTTGATGACCTGGGCGAGGTTTCAAACGTTCGTGTGATGGCGGGGTGTGACGGTGTATCCATCTATCAGCCTGAGTGGGGGCCAGATAGTCGGTTGTACTTCGTTTCGGACGAATCAGGCTGGTGGAACCTCTACGTGCTCGGCAGTGATGGTGGAGCGTTACCACTTGCACCCGTGGAGGCCGAGTTCGGCCATCCCATGTGGGGGCTCGGTGCATCGACGTATGGCTTCCTGCGTGACGGTCGAATGCTTGCGACATGGAGTAAGGACGCTATTGCAGGGATGGGCGTTGTTTATCCGGATGGTCGAGGGGTGACGCCGATAGACATTCCATTTACATCCCTCGGCGCCTCATACGGGAACGTGGCAATTCACGATACGGCCGATGGGCCGCATGTCGTGGGGTTGGGCGCGTCTTCTCGTGCCGGCGCAGCTGTAGTCTCCATAAACATCTCGAACGGCACATCTAAGATTTTGAAGCGCGGGAGCACGGCGTCGGTTGACCCGGGCTACCTGTCGAATGCAGAACCTATCTCGTTTTCCGTAAGCGATGGCCAGACATCGCATGCCATCTGGTATCCACCTAAAAACCGCGATTTTGCCGGGTCGCCGGAAGAGAAGCCGCCGCTTATCGTGATGAGCCACGGCGGGCCTACCTCGCAAACCGATGGGTCGCTGAGCATGGGCGTCCAGTTCTGGACGAGCCGGGGCGTCAGCGTGGTCGATGTGAACTACCGGGGCAGTTCCGGCTACGGGCGCGCCTACCGCGACGCTCTACAGGGAACATGGGGTCTTTACGATGCCGAGGACTGCATAGCGGCGGCCCGCCACCTAGCGGACCGGGGTCTGGTCGATTCAGACCGTATGGTGATCCGCGGCGGCAGCGCGGGCGGGTACACGACGCTCGTAGCGCTGGCGTTCCACGACGTGTTCGCAGCGGGTGCCAGTTACTACGGTGTTGCCGATCTCACGGCGCTGGCCGAGGAAACGCATAAGTTTGAGTCTCGATACCTGGATGGTTTGATCGCTCCATACCCGGAGGGCAAGGCCGTTTACGACGAACGGTCAGCTATCAAGCACGTCGATGGACTTTCGGCACCCTTGATCCTGTTGCAGGGACTCGAAGACAAGGTTGTTCCACCGGAACAAGCGCGAATGATGGCAGACGCGCTGCGTCAGAACGGCGTCCCATTTGCACTACTGGAGTTCGAGGGAGAGCAACACGGCTTCCGAAAGGCAGAAAATGCCATAAGGAGCCTTGAGGCAGAACTTTACTTCTACGGCCGAATCCTGGGTTTTGAGCCAGCAGACGAAATCGAACCGGTGGCGATCGAAGGCCGGTATCAATGAGCGGTGAGTTGGACATTTTTCCAGAATTCCAACTCCCGATTTAATAGGATTTCGATGTAATCGGAATCCCTTTCGAAACGCTCGGCTACTGCACCCCTTCATCCGTCCAGCGTTGCGCCACGTCTATGCAGCGCATGAACTCGACTCCCGGGTGGGAGCGTATGTGCTCAACCAGCTTCTCCAGCGCTACCAGTCGGGACAGTCGGCCTGAAATGTGCGGGTGCATCGTCAGCATGAACGAACGGTTGAGGCGCAGAGCTCCATCGAACTCCCACTTCCAGGCCTCCAGCACGGCAGGAGGGGTCGACATCGGGGCCGTCCGTCCGGCTACCGGTGAGTAGTTGTAGAACGGCGCGTCGTCGAGCGACCAGTGGACAGGCAGCTCGACCATCCGCCCGGCCTCGGCGTCCACGAAATACGGAATGTCGTTGCCCATAAGGCTTGAGTCATAAACGAAGCCGCGCTCTTTCAACAAGTCCAGTGAGTTGGCACTGAGCTCCCACGACGGCGAGCGATAGCCGAGCGGATGTTGGCCGGTGATACGTGCCAAGATCTCCGATCCGTGATCGAGAACTTCGCCCTCTTCGCCGTCTCCGGACAGCGTCGCCGGCGGCTCATGCCGGTATCCGTGGTGGGCGATCTCGTGGCCGCGATTCGCCACATCGCGCACCGTGTCTTCGTGTCGCTCCGCTATCCAACCAGGGATAAAGAATGTGGCCTTGATATCCAAATCGTCGAGCAGGTTCAGGATTCTAGGAACGGCCACGTTTGGCCCGAACTCACCCATCGACATAATACTCGGCTGGCCCTCAAGATCCGGGTTGCGGTTCAGCGTTGCGGACTGACCGTCCATATCGAACGTCAGCATCGCAACGCACCGGGTAGTGCCCGGCCAGATTCCGGTCATATGAATCTCCCCTACTTAAGCCCGTTTGCACCCGTCTCAAAACCCGTCTTTAAACCCATCGTGCCGCGGCCATCGCCGCCACTGCGCCAAGCGCCAACGCTGCGTGCAGCTTCTCGAAAACACCTGTTTGTATAGCCAGCGACGCCAGCCCTTCCGTGTCGGACGCGTCAAGCCGCCGCGCTTTCGCCTGGCTGAACCCGGCAAGTCCTCCGAATAGAAGCGCCACGAACGCAGCGATTATGCCGATCCCGATCGCCCATCCCCAATCGCTGCTGAATAACTCACCAAATTCTCGGCCCGGCGTTGAAGAGATCAGCAGGAATCCGACGATGATCGTGATCGCCGCCGAGCCGTGTACGACCGGCCCCCAGACTTTGTTAATGGAGGCGGTGACCTTCATCTCTACATCTGGTCCCAGCATCCGTAATCGGGGATTCAGGATGAATGCGGCAAAAAAGGCACTGCCGACCCACACGACTCCCGGCCCGATGTGGAGGATGCGCATTACTACGAGTTCAGCGTCCATAAAAACTTTCTAAACCGGTGAGTCACCGGTTGACCAGTGAGTTCGTTATCAATCGGCATTGTATCGGTCGGATCGCGAATGCAGGTTCGGCGTAAAGTAGCCCCCCGTAGATAAACGACGTGTTCCAGCGCAGGGATTGCAGATGCACGAGCTATTGAGCCGGTCAGCGACACAGATCGCCCGGGCCATTCATGACCGCGCGGTGTCATCCGAGGAGATTACCCGCGCCGCTCTTGAGCGCATCGACGAGGTGAACCCAAAGCTAAACGCGGTCGTGGTGCTGGCCGCCGACCGGGCCCTTGATGAGGCGCGTGCACGTGACGCCGAAACGGCGCGTGGCGAGTCGCAAGGTCCGCTGCACGGCGTTCCGATCACACTCAAAGATTCGCACGACACCGAGGGCATCGTCACTACCGGTGGCACGACCGGCAGGGCCGGAAAGACACCCGATGCCGATTCACCTCCGGTTGCACGGCTCCGAGCCGCCGGTGCGGTGGTTCTTGGCAAGACCAACACGCCAGAGTTCACGATGTCTTTCATCACAGAGAACCTTGTGTACGGCAAGACCAACAACCCGTACGACGTGACTCGCACACCGGGCGGCAGTAGCGGCGGCGCGGCGGCGATCGTGGCTGCGTGCGGTGCTTTTCTTGAGCTTGGATCGGACCTCGGGGGCAGCGTTCGGGTGCCTGCGCACTACTGCGGCATCGCCGGTCTGAAGACGTCTGCAGGTCGTGTCCCTCGCACCGGCCACGCCTTCCCGTGGGGAGGTCCGCTGGACCGATTCGGCACAGTCGGGCCGATTGCCCGACGCGTCGAAGACTTGAAGCTGGCGTTGCCAATTATCGCGGGTCCGGACTGGATCGATCCCTTCGTAGAGCCGATGCCGATCTGTAATCCTGACGAAGTGAACATCGCGGGGTTGCGTGTGGCGTTCTTCACCGACAACACCCTCGAGACGCCGACCTCTGAAATTCAGGAGATCGTCACCTCCGCCGCCATGTCGGTAGCGAATGCCGGAGCCACGGTGGAGGGCAACCGTCCGGGGGCCGTCGCACGCGCCGCCGAGATTGCGTACCGTTCGTTTGGGGCCGATGACGGTTACTTGTCACGCAAGCTCCTCTCGGAATCCGGCACCTCAGAACCTTCTCGATTCTTGACCGATCGCGCCGACGGTCCTCCAGAAAACGGATCCTCCGTGGAGGAGTACGCAGCTTTGATGCACGAGGTGGACGCGCTGCGGAGCGAACTGCTCGGGTTCATGAAGGACTACGATGCCATTATCTGCCCGGTCGCCGGACAGTCGGCGCCGACGCACGAAGACGCAGAAGGGCTCCGATATACATACACGGCCGCCCACAACCTGAGCGGTCTCCCGGCAGCGGTGGTGCGTGGCGGTACTTCGTCCGACGGAATGCCTGTCGGAGTCCAGATCGTTGCGCAGCCGTGGCGAGAAGACGTTGCGCTGGCCCTGGCGGCCGTGATCGAAGAGGCCACCGGCGGCTGGGAACCACCAGTTCTCTAGACGTTCTTCGCGACCCCTCCTCCGAGAATTCAAACAAAGGAACTTCACATGGACAGCTTGCTCAGCGCATCAGCTACGGAAATCGCCGAGATGATCCGCACCAGGCGGGTGTCATCAGTCGAAGCAGTCACCGCGAATCTTGAACGCATCAAAGTAGTCAATCCTGATCTGAACGCCGTCGTGCAACTGTGCGAAGAGCGGGCGCTATCCGAGGCCGCCGTATGTGATGCCGAGCTGGCCCGGGGCGAAAACCGCGGGTCGTTGCATGGGGTGCCGTTCACGCTGAAGGACTCACACGACACCGCCGGAATCATCTCCACCGGCGGGACGACCGGCCGGTCCGAGTTCATCCCGGATGTCGATTCTCCGCCGGCCGCCCGGCTTCGAGCAGCGGGCGGCGTCCTTCTCGGGAAGACCAATACGCCTGAGCTGACGGTAGGCGGGGTCACTGACAACCTGATCTACGGCCAGACGAACAACCCGTACGACCTGTCGCGAACCCCCGGAGGCAGCAGCGGCGGGGCGGCGGCCATCGTCGCGGCAGGTGGGTCACCTCTCGATCTCGGCAGCGACACGGGCGGAAGCATTCGGGGGCCTGCGAACTACTGCGGGATCGCCGGACTCAAACCCACATCCGGAAGGGTGCCACGGACCGGACACATCGTCCCGCCGGGCGGTCTTAGAGACGCATTTACGACCATCGGGCCGCTCACACGCCGGGTCGAGGACCTGTCTCTGACCTTCCCGTTGATCGCCGGAACGGACATGCGAGACCCGTACATCGTCGATATGCCGATCCTCGATCCGGCCGACGTCATTCTGTCAGAAATGCGTGTGGCGACGTACGACGATAACGGCACACTGACGCCGTCCCCCGAGATCAGGGCGGGGGTCAAGACCGCTGCGGAGGCGCTTTGTGAGTCTGGAGCGGCCGTCTCAGAGGACCGGCCGCCGGTCATGGTCCAGATGTCCGAGTTGCTCGATGAAACGCGGACATCGGACGGCGGGGCGTACTCCCGTGTATTACTTGAACTGCACGGCACGACCCGTGTCGGGCCAATCCTGCAAAGAAGGATCGCCGGAAGTGGCGGTGCCCTCGACGCCGACGAGATGGCACGTGTTCAGGATGAAATGGATCGTTTCCGTACGGAGATGCTGATCTTCATGGACGGGTACGATGCCATCGTCTGCCCCGTCTCTGGATTCCCCGCCCCGCTGCACGAGGACGCTCAGGCGACAACCGTCGGCGGCTACACCCTCGTCTACAACATGACCGGGTGGCCGGTGGTCGTAGTGCGTGTCGGAACCTCACCTGAAGGACTTCCGATCGGCGTACAGGTCGTGGCGCGGCCGTGGCGGGAAGACGTGGCGCTAGCGCTTGCGAGCGTGATAGAGGCGTCGACCGGCGGGTGGGAGGCCCCACAGGGGCTTTAATCGGGGACGCAGGATAGTTGGAGAAACGTATATGCCCGGCCAGGTAGCTGATCTCGTATTCACCGGCGGCACGGTCCATACCGTGGATGCCAATAACACCATCGCTGAAGCGGTCGCCATCTCGGACGGTCGGATTCTGGCGGTTGGGTCGGATGTGGATATTCTGGCGACCGCCGGCCCGGGCACTGAGCGCGTAACGCTGGCGGGTCAATCGCTGCTGCCGGGGATGATCGAAGGCCACGGCCATTTCTCCGGGCTGGGCGCTGTTCAACGGCAGATCGACTGCAAAGCTCCGGGGATGAGGTCGATCGCTGCGCTGGTCGAGGCAGTACGAGAACGTGCCGAGATGCAGGCTCCGGGAACCTGGATTTACGGCCGCGGCTACGACCAGTCCCGCTTGGCTGAGAAGCGACACCCCGGCCGGGCCGATTTCGATGCCGTCGCCCCGAACAATCCGGTGCTGTTCACACGGACCTGCGGCCACATCGTCGCCTTCAATACGAAGGCGATGGAGGAGGTGGGCGTCACCGACAACACACCGGACCCCGCCGGCGGCCGATATGATCGTGACGCGGCGGGCAAGATGACCGGAGTCGCGTACGAACGCGCTAACATCCCGTTCCGCAACGTACCGCCGCCGCCGGCGGACGATCTCCGTGAGCACCTGCTGGAAGCCAATCGCCTCTACTTGAGCGCCGGTTGCACCAGCGTCCAGGACGCGGGCGGGCTGTTCGGCTCATACATGGAGCAGGCGCAGGAGATGGTCGTAGCGGGTGAATTGAACGTGCGCCTCTACGCGTTCGTGACCGTGAACACGCTTGACCACCCGCTCGTGCCGATCCTCGACTCTGGATTGCACACCGGGTTCGGCGACGAGCGTTTGAGGATCGGGGCGTTCAAAGTGATGACGGACGGGTCGTCCTCCGGCCCGAGTTCGTCCACCCGTGAGCCGTACACGTCAGACCCATCAACCCACGGAATCGCCTACTGGGAGCAGGAAGACCTGGACAACCTGATCGGACGAGCTCACAGGGCAGGATGGCAGTGCACGGTACACGCGGTCGGTGACGCGGCCATCGAACAGACGCTTGATGCGATGAAACGCGCCCAGACCGAGTTCCCACGCAGCGGCCTGAGGCATCGGATCGATCACTGCGGGATTCTGCCGCCCGACCTACAGGAGCGTGTAATCGAGCAGGGCATCGTGCCATCCATGCAACCGGCGTTCTTCTGGGAATTCGGCGACGGCTACATCGCCAACTACGGTCGACATAGGGCCGACGTGATGTTCCCTGCCGGGACATTGATCGACCGCGGAGTGATTGTTGCCGGAGGCTCCGACGCGCCGGTGACGGACCACCGGCCTTTGCTTGGCATATCTCAGGCGATGACCCGCACCACGCAGGACGGGGATGTGTGCGGGATTGAACACGCCGTCACGCTAGACACGGCGATACGCATGCACACGATCAACGGCGCGTACGCCAGCTTCGAGGAGCACCTGAAGGGCTCCCTTGAGCCGGGCAAATTGGCAGATCTGGCGCTACTGGCCGAAGACCTCCGGGATGTCGATCCGCAGGCGGTACGTGATGTCTCCGTGGTTAGAACTTACGTTGGTGGCGAACTCGTTCATCAGGTGCGTTAGGTAAAACCAGATCGCACCAATTGCCCGTAGGTACCAATCGCTGCCGTGATATACGTGGGACAATCTTTTCACAGATTCGTTCCGAATTTTTCGCTATCACGTGGTCCAGAAGTAATGCCGGGGCCGAGACACGGCGCTGCGTGGACAATCAATATTCCTCGATGGAGACGATCTTGAACTTTCGATCGGTCGATCGCTTCGAAAAGAGAGCATTCAATGTCCGGGCCGCGCTGTTGTCCGTCGTACTTCTGGTCGCTTTAGCAGGTATAGCGTGCAGCGGAAACGATGAAGAGGCGACATCCGTGCCTACTTCACCTCCCCAGACGACAGTCGCGCCCACAACAGCCCCGGCGCCGACCCCGTCGGGAGACACGACACCTGACGAATCCGGCAGGGGAAGTCTCTAGGTTCGCGTTACCGACGCGCCGGGCGACGCCACCGCTGTGCTCATCACGGCCAGTTCCGTACAGGTAAATGTCCAGGATGCCGAAGATGACTCCGATTCGTGGATAACAGTCGTAGAAGGTCCAAAGACATTTGATCTGGTGGCGTTAGACGGTGTCGAAGCGGTACTCGGCGAAAGTGAACTTGCGGCCGGCAAGTACGGCCAGATCCGGCTCGAAGTCGGTCAGGTCGAACTCGTAACCCCGGATGGATCTTTCACAGCACGTGTTCCTGGCGGCACACTCAAACTGGTTGGTGGTTTCGAAATCGAAGCGGGCGCCGTGACCGGGGTGACGATCGATTTTGATCTCGATAGGTCACTTGTTGAGCAGGGCAACGGCGGCTTCCTGTTCAAGCCCGTGGTCAAGTTGATCACCTCCGAACCGGGCGAACCCCTTGACGCCCCTGTCCCGCTCATCCCAGAACCCGATGAGTCAGACGACTCGGCCGATTCGACGCCTGAGCCCTCACCCAGCCCGACGCTTGAATCCATCGCAACTGAGGTTCCGGAGCCGACGCCCACTTCCATTCCGCCTACTTCAACACCCGAACCCACGCCGACACAGAGTCCTGTGGGCGAGTTCTTTCTGGCGATCGAAACGCCTGAAAGCCTGGAAGCTGTAACCGCGGAAGACGAATTTGAAGTAGTCGGGCGAACCTCGCTGGACGCGCTTGTGAGCGTGAACGACACAATCGCAGTTCTCGATATTGACGGTCGATTCCGAGTGACCGTAGCCCTTGAAGAGGCCGTGAACGTGATCGAGATCGTTGCCAGCGTCGCCTCGGGCGACGAGCTCAGCGAAATCCTGGTCATCATCCGAGAGTAGTCAGGCCGGAGCACCCGACCATTCTCTGACCCATCCCGGCGATTTACTCCAGTTAACAGGTAATCAGACACATGATTTTGAATATCCGACTCATCGCCCGAACGTCTCTGGCGACCGCCCTCGTGCTCGGCACTCTCGGCCAGGGTTTGTTAGCCCCGGGATTTCAGAAGTTGGCATCCGCCGATCACGTGGAACCCGCAGGCCAACTCGTCCGACGTGGTAGTTCTGGGATCGTCCGTTTTTACGACAACTCTTCGATGGTAGTCGAGACTAACTTCGGCAACGTAACGGTCACAATCGGCGGCGCAGCAATCACATTCGCCGGTCCGCCGGCTGAAGAAGGCCTGACGCAAGAAATCAGGGTTGGAGACCGTGTCGGTGTCCTGCTGGACAAGGCTCCCGTTGACCCGGAATCGTTGCCAAGCACGACTGATGATGGAACCGGCGACGGAACGGGCGACGGGTCCGGTGACGGCACTGGCGATGGGACTAATGATGGAACCGGTGACGGAACGGGCGACGAGTCCGGGGACGGCACTGGCGATGGGACCGGTGACGGAACTGGCGACGAGTCCGGGGATGGCACTGACGACGGAACTGGCGATGGGACTGGCGATGGAACGGGCGATGACACCGGTGATGGAACCGGCGACGGGTCCGGGGATGGGACTGGCGATGGCACCGGTGATGGCACTGACGATGGGACAAGTGATGGAACTGCCGAACCGGCCGCAGTTCACGCACCGATAGCCCCAACTTTCCGATCCGTGAGCGCACTACGCGTAACTGTCATTCCGAGCAAGGCGACTCGATCGCACCAACGTGGGGTGGTTAAATCTAAAGGCAACGGCAAGATCAAGATCCTCAAGGGAGACGGTACAGAAGAAGAATTTGATGGCTCGTCAGGAGAGGTTGGCGACGACCTCGTTTTCATCGTCAAGGCGGGACGTGGCGGTGGGCCGAAGACGATCACAAACACGGTGTCTGAGGACGAGATCATCGACCGACTCGACGCGCTATCTCTGGCCGCCGAAGACAACCCGGAGCTGGCAGTTGGACTCGCAAAGTTGCGTGGCAAGGTGAATGAGAAGCGCCTGGAACGGCTCGAGGCGCTCGTGAAGTCGAGCGATCCAGACGATCAGGATCTGATCAACGGCGCTCTCACAAAAGCCCGGGGCAAGTCTGAGAACAAGGGATCAGGAAACACGGACGATAGTGGCAGCTCTGGTAGTGGGAACGCAGGCGGCGGTAACTCAGGAAACTCGGATAGTGATCCGGGTAATTCCGGTGGCGGCAACTCTGGAAATTCAGGCGGCGGTAGTTCGAGCGGCGGAGGCAACTCCGGCGACGGCAACTCAGGTGGAGGAAATTCCGGCAACCAGGGTGGTGGTCCGAAAAAGTAGACGGGTAATCAGCGAAATTGCCTCCAGTGCCGAAGCTGTAGAATCACCGACAATCGGCCCCTCTGAGAAGGCGGACCGTAAGTGAGGCATAGACGTTGGACAAGACTGACGTAGAGCAATCAGCTGAGGCTGATCGGCCCCGGAAATTCGGGCCGATCAACCTATCGTTGCCACCCGCCTTTCGGTATCGCGAGTACCGAAATTACTGGTTCGGCATGCTATCGGCCGTCGGCGGTTTCCAGATCGCCATGTTCGGCCAGTTCTGGCTGATCCATGAATTGACCGGTTCGACCGTCTATCTCGGCTACGTAGGACTCGCCAACGCAATCCCGGCGATCATCCTCAATCTTGCCGGTGGTGTGGTCGCTGACCGATTTGATAAACAACGCTTGATCATTGTCACCCAGACCATTTCGGCGGCGTTGGTTGGCCTACTTGCTGTGATCACCCTGGCAGGGGTCGTCGAGCCGTGGCACGTCTTGACCATTGCCGTGTTCGCCGGGGCCATAAACGCCTTCAACCAGCCGGCAAGGCAGTCGATCTACCCGTACTTGATCGAACGCAAGGTGATGATGAGCGCAGTGGCGCTCAACTCCTCGATCTGGCAGGGCACGCGGATAATTGCGCCCGCGATTGGGGGTGTCTTGATTGCCGTCATCGACACCGGCGCAGCATTTGTGCTGGCTGCGGTGCTGATGTTTGTGTTCACCATCGTGGTCGTGTTCCTGAAAGTCCCTGACGAGGCCCGTGCCGGGGCGTCCGCAAGGAAGTCCAGCGCATTTGGCGATATCGTTGAGGGCCTCAAGTTCATCAAGGCAAATTCTGTCTTCTCATTCCTGATCGCGATGACCTTCTTCAACAGCTTCTTTGGGCTGTCCTACATCATCCTGATGCCGGTGTTCGCGGACGACATTTTGAAGGTAGGCGCAGATGGACAGGGCGTCTTGATGAGCGTGAGCGGGGTCGGCGCATTGATCGTCACGCTATGGCTCGGAACTCGAGTTTCCTCTGGCAACACGGGGTTCATATTGATCGGCGGCGCCGTGCTAACGGGGATCACCTTGGCGGCGTGGGCGCTAACGGCCGAGTACATCGGCTCGTACCCGCTGGCGCTGTTCCTCATCTTCTTCCTGGGACTGTTCTCGTCCGTCTACATGATCTCGATCATGAGCACGCTTCAAATGCTGGTGCCAAACGAGATGCGGGGTCGTGTGATGGGCTTCTACGGCATGACATGGAACATCATGCCGCTTGGCGGGATGTTCGCCGGGGCGCTGGCGGTCTCCATCGGGGCGGCGTGGGCGGTGGCGATCGGCGGGTTGGCGGTGTCCGCGTTTGCAATCGGGCCGGCATTGCTCAACGGACGCATCCGGAACCTGGGCGAACTGCTGGTGCCGCCGGAGAGTGCCGAGCCTGAGAGCTCTACGGCCTCAGCCGACTGACCAGCCTCTACACCAGTTGAACCCAATCGTCATCGCTAATCGCGGTCCGCTATAATCCCGCCACAATTGCGCTACAGATAACTGAGTGGGCGGAAGAAATTGCGGCTTATCAAGCGGCTGGCAATCGTAATTGCCGTCATTTATTTCCGCCCGCCCACTTCATCAATATCGATAAGGAACGGTCGTATGCCCGAGATGCGCAGAAACCCGGCGAAGACAATTCTGGAGTCCGGCGGTGTTGTCACCGCGGTCGGTGGCGTCTACACCGCCCAGATGGCGGACTTCATCGGCACGACGGGTGTCGAGGGTGTATGGATCGAGGCCGAGCATGGCCCGGTAGACTTCGCAGATATCGAGGACATCACTCGCGCATGCGATCTGTGGGGCATGGCGTCTGTGGTCCGAGTGGGGCGTGCCGAGGCGAACACGATCTACCGAACACTCGATTGCGGGGCGCAGGGCATTGTTGTGCCGCATATCAACACCCGTGAAGAGGCCGAGTTAGTCGTCGATTCTGCGAAGTACGCGCCGCTCGGCAGCCGAGGTATGTTCAGCACCCGCCAGGGATACGGCGTGGCGGACTACCTGGATCACGCGAACAACGAGACCTTCGTCTGCGTGTTGATCGAAGACATCGTCGCCGTTGAGAACCTCGACGCTATCGTCAGCGTCGACAACATCGATGTGTTTCTCGTTGCACCGAGTGATCTGGCTCAGTCGATGGGACACCTCGGCGATGTCGAGCATCCCGATGTGCAGTCGGTGATTGATCGCTCAATCCAGCGAATCGTGGACGCCGGGCGCATCCCGGGCCACGTCGGCCGAACCGCCAGTGTGGCGAGCTACATCCAGAAGGGTGTCCGCTTCTTCAACGCCAACCTGAACGAGTGGATAAGCAATGGAGCTACGCTCTACACAGACGAAGTGAAAAAGGGTGTGACGGGTTAATTTACGGGGATTCGCTCCCGGGACTTCTCCCTCACGCTTGATGCAAGTGCCCCTCTCCCAGCGGGAGAGGGGCAACCAGTACCGGTCTAGACGCTTCTCAATAAATCGGAGTTATCACACATGGCTGAACCGCGACCCAATCGAGCCAAGGAAAAGCTGGCCAAAGGCGAGATCGTCACCTGCCTGGCCGGGGTAGACACTCCATACCTGGTCGATTTTATCGGCCAGATCGGCATCGACTCCGTCTGGCTTGAGGCGGAGCACGGCCCGGTCGATTTCGAGGCCATCGGTGATCTGTCCCGCGCCGCGGACCTCTGGGGCGTCACGCCACTTGTGAGAGTTGGAAGCACCGACTACAACACCATCTATCGCACGCTGGACATGGGTGCCATGGGCATCACGGTGCCGCACGTGGACACGGCACAGGACGCTCGGGACATCGTCAACGCGGCCAAGTACGCGCCGATCGGAACCCGCGGCATGTTCGGCCCGCGCCAGGCCTTCGGCGTCACCGACTACGTCAAGAAAGCGAACGATCAGACGATGATCGTGGTGCTGATCGAAGACATCAAGGCCGTGAACAATTTGGACGACATACTGGCGGTCGAGCATATCGACGTATTCCATGTTGCGCCGAGCGATCTCGCGCAGTCGATGGGCCATATCGGCGACGATGAGCACCCGGACGTGCAGCGGACGATCGACGAATCCATCACAAAGATCATCGCTGCAGGAAAGATCGCAGGCACTACCGTGGGTGCACATAACGTCGGCAGGTTCAGGGACCAGGGCGTGAAGTTCTTCTACACAAGCTTGAACGGCTGGATCATGTCCGGCGGCAACGAATTTCTCAAAGCCCTCAACAGGTAGCGGGCCTAACGCACGAACGCCGTCGCTTCCGTGCCTATCTGCCACGGCCCATCCCCGCACTCAACCCCGGCCTCGGCACGTACAAGCAGCTGACCGTCCTCCGGGACCTCCACCAACAGATGCGTGGCCGGGCCTGGTTGGCCGAATTCGTCTTCGAAATCTTGATAGCAGTACACCCCGGCGCCTGCTTCGACATCGATGAACGGCAGATGGCAATAATGCGGCGATTGCTAGGGAGAGCTACGCGCTGCAGATAAACGATCGTGAGTTTGCCATTACGCGACGGACGGGCCGGAGATGAGGCCGGCCCGTTCCGATAACAAGTTCGTTTCCAGTACGAAATTTCAGCTTGAACAGATACTAGCGGCCAGCACGGAAACGTGTAAGGGGCGTGCGATACTCTGCGCCGCCACCCCAAAAATGTAGTGAGCCAAAAGCCGTACAAAGGAAAATGTCGTGACTTCGAGCGAACCTGCCATCAAGGGCATGTTGACCCGCGATGCACTGGTTCAACTGGTCAACGAAGGCGAGATCGATACCGTGGTCGTGGGCTTCACCGACCTGTACGGCCGACTCATGGGCAAGCGGTTCGACGCCGATTTCTTCATCGAGCAAACGGTCGACCACGGCACACACGGATGTGACTACCTGTTAGCGGTCGATATCGATATGGAACCCATCCCCGGTTACGAGTTCGCTAACTGGGCGAAGGGTTACGGAGATATCCACCTGTCTCCAGATATGAACACGCTACGGGTAGCGTCATGGCTCGACAAGACGGCGATGGTTCAGTGCGACGTGCACCTTCCCGAATCGGCCGATTCCGAACCCCACGGACTCGTGCCGATCGCACCGCGGTCGATGCTGCGGATGCAGCTGGACCGCGCTGAAGCTATGGGCTTTGAGGCCTTTGCGGCTTCGGAGCTTGAGTACTATGTGTTCAACAACTCATATGCCGATGCCGCCCGGTCTGGCTACGCAGATCTTGAGCGCGCCGGATGGTACGACGAGGATTACAGCCTGTTGCAAGGGGCCAGGGGAGAGGCGCTGAACGGTGCCGTGCGACGCCACTTGCGCGATTCAGGAGTACCCATCGAGACCTCGAAGGGCGAAGCCGGGCTGGGGCAGCACGAGTTGAACGTCCGATACTCAGAACTTCTGACGATGGCGGACCGGCATGTCGTGTACAAGCAGTGCCTCAAGGAGGTTGCGGATGGGCTCGGCGTGAGCGTGACCTTCATGGCCAAGTTTGCGGAGGGTCACAACGGGTCAAGCTGTCACATCCACCTGAGCCTGCGCAAAAACGGCGAGCCGGCGTTTGCCGACGGCGATGGGCAGTCGGACGTATTCCGCTGGTTCCTCGGCGGTTGGATGGCCCACACACACGAGTTCATGCCGTTCTACGCGCCGACCGTGAACTCATACAAGCGATATCTAAGCGGATCCTGGGCGCCTACGGGACTGGCGTGGGCCTTCGATAATCGAACGGTCGGGTTTCGCGTCGTCGGGATTGGCGATTCTCTGAGGATCGAGTGCAGATTGCCCGGGGCAGACTGCAACCCTTACCTGGCGTACACGGCTGCGCTCGCATCGGGGATGGATGGTATCGAGAACAGGATCGAGCCACCGCCGGAGCTGGACGGCGACGGTTACACGTCAAGCGAAATCGCAGGATTACCGACTACGCTGCGGGAGGCCACCGAGGCGTTCCGTTCCAGCGAGTTTGTGCGCCGATCACTTGGCGACGAAGTGGTCCAGCATTACAGCCATTTTTTTGAAACCGAGCAAAGTGCGTTCGACGTAGCCGTCACCGACTGGGAACGACGACGCTATTTTGAACGGATCTGACGCGCGTGACCCTTCCGGTTTTACTGCCCACGCGGTCATAATCAAGCATCGTAATTTTTGGTCGGCGCACCATAATCCAATGCGCGTTGCCGATCACCTGTTTTTATCTCTTGAGTATCGGAGCACACAACAACGATGAACTCTCGCCTACGCATGCGATTTAGTCCGGTCTTGATTCGGATCGGGCTGCCGATCGTGATTCTGACCGCCGTCATGTTGATCGCCGCATGTTCGTCCGACGAATCGGACGCAACCCCAACGTTCACCCCGGTCCCGCAATTGTCGACCGAGGCGTCTCTTGGAGAATCGATTTCGCTCTCTCCCGGACAATCTGCGGAGATCGCCGATGAGGATGTTGAACTGGCCTTTCACCGCGTCGCCAACGACTCCCGTTGCCCTGCCGGCGCTCAGTGCGTGAACGCCGGAACTGCGGTGGTGGTAATGCAACTCATCAGCCCGGAATTCGACCCCGTACAGATCGAGTTCATAGTCTCCCCGGGCGGTGGTGGTGAGATTTTGGCCGGACCGTATACGGTCACGCTACTGACGTTAGACCCGGACCCGCCCTCCGAGGACGGAGTCGACGCCGGTGATTACCGGATCACATTCAACGTCTCCAGGAATTAACGGCGCTCTAACTCAAAACAGTCGCCCTCCAGATCATTCAAATCCCTGAACCGAGGTCCACATGGGGTTCACGCCCGAACAGGAATCGATCGTCAATGATTTTATCGGCGAGCACGACATCCCGGGCGCGGCCGTGGCGATCGTCTGTGGCAGTGAGATCATCGCCGAGGGCGGGTTTGGCGTTGCCGATGTCTCGAAGGAAACCCCGGCGACCGAGCACACAATCTGGCCGATCTGCTCGATAACAAAATCGTTCACGGGCGTGTCAGTGATGCAACTGGTGGAGTCAGGCAAGTTGCGTCTGGACGAGCCGGTGCAGACGTATCTGCCCGGTTTCCGGCTGAAGGATGAGACAGCCAGCCGCCTGATGACGACCCGTCTGTTCCTGCGGCACAACAGCGGGATGGGCCGCACCGGGCACCAGGACCGCACACGTGAAGAGGCGGTCAACCCGTACCCGACCCGCGAATCGTTGATAGCGGCTCTCGACTCCGCGGAGTTGCAGTCGGCTCCGGGCGAGGCGTTCTCTTACTGCAACGAGGGCTTTGCCACGGTCGGCCACACCATCGAGACGATCGCCGGAGTGCCGCTGGAGGAGTATTTCACCCGAAATATTCTTGACCCGGTCGGAATGTCAGACACGTCCATCGACTTCATGGACTGGAAGAACGGCGCCGACCGAACCTACGCCTACTCGCGTGGCGACGCCGGTGCCTTCGACAGCGGCGAGCGGCATGGCGACTACATCGTCGTGCGCTTGAACGACGATTATCAGACGTTTCTGTCAACGGGCGGCATCGTCAGCTCTGTCCACGACCTTGCGCTCTACCAGATCGCCTCGATGGCATACGAAGACTCACCACTTGGTCTGACCGCAGGGTCCCTGGATCACATGCAAAGTGTGCAGTTCCCGTTCGGCGATACCGGCTGGGGCTACGGATTCGGCTACTGGGTGTTCTGGAGCGGGTCGACGAAAGTGATCGGGCACTCGGGCGGCCTGCCCGGCATATCTACCTACTCGATGATGATTCCATCCGAGAAGACCGGCGTAGTTGTGTTCACGAACCGGGGAGACCGCAAGGGGTTCTTCCTGGCCGAGCAGTTGATGAACACAGTGCGCGGGCAGGTGTGGCGTGACTCAACGTCCGAGCCTCTGCCGTACGAGACCCGATACCCGACACCCTCCAGTGACGATCTGGCCGAGTACGCAGGCAGCTACGAGTTCCGCGCCGGAACGGCTGAAGTGGAAGTTGGCGATGGCGGCGTGGTGATCAAGACGCCGTCACGTCTGGACGGCCTTCCTGTGTCGATAACCACAACGCAGGTAGGTCCCGACTCGTTCATGAGTCGGGACCTGGGGATGTCCATCCCCTTCGTGCGGGACGCCTCCGGACGAGTAGTGCGATTCCTGAACGGCGGCTACGCGTATGAGCGGGTCTAAAATTTGGAGCGCGTGACGCCCCCGGCCAGGAGGTGGCCGGGGGCTTGTCAAGATGAACGAACTACGGGCGCGTTTTTGCACGATCCGGTCCTTCGTGTGCCCCAGGGCACTGACGCACCCGCCTGCCTCCTCCCGCGGACGGGAGAGAGCCGGGGTGAGGGGGCGTTTCTCCCCTACTCCATCTTGGAGCCTACGAAGCGTGAGATCGCTCGTGCCGTCGGGTCAACTCGTACGTTGATCACTGCCGGCTTGCCGCTTGCGAAGGCACGTTCGAGCGCCCCCGCTATTTGGTCCGGTTCTTCGACCAGTTCGCCGTAGCCGCCGAGTGCCTGCGCCAGTAGATCGAAGCGGGTGAAGCCCAGTTCACGACCCGGCTTACGGATGCCCTCAACTCGTGCCGTCCAGCCCTCGTTATTGCTGACCACGACCACGATCGGCAGGTCGTGCCGTACCGCGGTGTCAAAGTCCATCATGTTCATGCCGAGCGAGCCGTCACCGTGCAGCGACAGAACCTGCAGGTCCGGCCTCGCCACCTTTGCGCCGATGGCGTACGGCAGCCCGACCCCCATGCAGCCGCTCGGGCCGGAGTTGATGCGGTGTCCCGGGTAGTAGGTGTTGATCGACTGCCGCCCGTAGTGAAGGATCTCGTTGCCGTCCACCGTCACGATGGCGTCACGATCAAGGAACTTGTCGATCTCGTGGCAGAGTCGCAGCGGGTGGATCGGTACCTGATCAGAGTTCAGGTTGGGCTGAGCTCGCAGCAAACGAGACTGGTTCTGCTCGTCCAGGTAGTCGGCCCACTCCTTGCGGGCGTCAGCGCCGTCTGAATCGATTCCAGAGTCGATCAACTGCTGGAGCACGACTTTGCAGTCACCAACCAGCCCGATCTCTACCGAGCGGTTGTGGCCGATCTCTGACTGCTCGATGTCAATCTGGATGAGTTTCGCATCCGGGCCGATACGCCCTCCGAAGGTCATCATCCAGTTGAGGCGAGTCCCGACGATCAACACGACATCCGCCGCACGGAGCGCCGTGCTACGTGCTGCCAGGAACGACAACTCATGGTCGTCCTCGATCAGTCCCCGGGATATCGGCGAGGTGTAGAACGGGATGCCCACACTCTCGACAAGCTTCCGCAGTTCGTCCCATGCCTTGCCGAAGAACACACCGCCGCCGGCAAATATCAACGGTTTTTGGGCGCTCCGAAGCATGTCAGCGGCGGCCTTCACGGACGCCGGGTCTGCGCCGGAGCGTGAGAGAGATTCAGGGCGGGTGGCGGGAGCGACATCGGACTCTTCCACCTTCGTGTAGAGAATGTCTTCTGCACAATCGACGTATACCGGACCCGGACGGCCTGTTGTGGCGATCCTGAACGCTGTGGAGATCTGCTCCGGGTATCGGGCTGCGTCTGTCACCCGCATGGTGGCCTTCGACACCTCTTCGAAAATCGCCGCCTGGTCCAGCTCCTGGAAGCCGTCTTTGCCCCAGTCGTGGTACGGTCCTGCGCCGCCGAGGGTGATCATCGGGGCGTTATCGATGTACGCCGTGTACTGGCCGGTCAGAAGGTTTAGCGTGCCGGGTCCAGATGCCGCCGTCGTCACGCCGGGCTTGCCGGTTACGCGAGCATAGCCGTGCGCCGCCATCGCCGCCGCCTGCTCGTGCCGGAAGTCGATCGTACGAATCCCGAAATCTTCCGAGTGGTTGACGATCTCGTAGTTCGGACCGCCCATCAGGAAGAACAGTGCTTCGACGCCCTCTTCTTTGAGCGTCCGTGCGATCAGATAGCTACCGGAGACTTCGGCCATGTGTCGGTCCTTCTTGATCCTAGAATGCGGGTTGTTCGGAGGGTGTGACGGGCGCGTATTGCCGAACCCGTCAATGGTTGCGAGGCGTCATTGTACGGGGCATGGCTACCGATGCGATTGTTATCGTTGACCGCACCTACGTCAGACCAACTCCGGCTCACCCTACGGAGTCAAGCAGCCGGCGTTCTTCTGCCTCCGGTCGTTCTCTGATACGAGCCCCCGCTGCGGAACTCGGGTTCGTGCCTGCCAGAGCGGCCGCGGCGGCGAGAAGCGCTATGCCTGTCGCAAAATCGTCGTGATGTATGAACTCCGGCCTGATCGTGCTATCCGGGCCGTTGTTGTGCCATGCGCCAAGTGGGTAAGCCAGGCCCGTCGTTGGATATCCGTTGCGCGCGAACGCCGTTCCCTCGCAAGTCCCGGCCTGCATCAACTGCCTCTGGATTGGAAAATCGCCAACCCCCGGCACGGCCGCCGCCAGATACTCTTCTGCCTCGAAACCAAACGTCGTCATTCGATCGCCCGTGCGTACCACCGGCCCGCGCCCGATCTCCGCGCCGGGCAGGATGCTGCTTGTCTCGACCGATACCACGTTCGTCCCTGCAGGCAAAAGACCGTCCGCAGCCGCAAGCCGAGCGCCAACCAACCCGACCTCCTCAGCCCGGGTGAACAGGCCGTACACCGCGCCAGGAGTTGGAGATTCCATAGCTGAACGCATGACCGCCAGGATGCTGGCACAACCGGCGAGATCGTCCGCCGCCCTCATGCGAATGAGTTTGGTCTGCTCGTCGTAGTCGAAATCTGCCAGGTCCAGGACGATAGCGCACGGTAGTGGGCCGAGACGATCCTGGGCGACCTCAAAAATAAGGTTGTCCCCGGAACGTGCGCCCGCACGGCCCATGATCAGCCCGGGTATCCGATTGCCGTCTGGTCCAACAAACGTAACTGCGACCCCGGATTCATAAGCCTGCGGCGGCAGCCCGCCTAGTCCGCGTCCATGCACGCCATCGTCCTCCGCCGATATCGCCTCGTAACCCGGGTGATCCATGTGGGCGACGAACGCGATGCCGTCTGCCGCCGCATCCTCGCCCGGCCTCGTAGCAAGAATGTTGCCGTACCGGTCCACATGCGTCTCGACACCTATTTCGGCGCACTGAGCCAGTATGTAATCCGCAACGGGTTGTTCGTAGTACGAGATCGCGGGTATGGCACCCATCCCCGCCAGGTAGTTGAGGCCGATCGCCGTAAGTTGTTCACGATCCATGTACTAAATGGCCCTTCATTCAACTGCGTTTTTATATGTCGAGTCCCGGGTTTATTGTGGCCGACACAGATTGGTGTGATCCGTACCGATATTTCATAGACCATTGCGGGAACCACTCTGGCCGCCATCGCTTGCTAGAATACCGCCGCTCCTGACCGTCGGCTCGTTGCCGCAAGTCGAACTTCTCAACCGCTAACAATCGGAGAAACACTCACACATGCCAAAGGTCGCCTACTTCATTCCGCCCAAAAGCCCAATGGCGACCATCTCTCGCGATTTCATCCCCCCCGGATGGGATGTGACGATGATGGACGCATCGTTGGCGACCGAGCAGGAACAGATAGACCTTGTCTCCGATGCAGACGCGATAATCGTCTTTGGCGCAAAGCCGAAGGAAGCCGTACTCCGGGCGGCGAAGAATGTCCGGCTCTACCAGCTCGGCTCGGCCGGGTATGACGGCGTCGACATGCAGCTTACCGGCGAGCTCGGAATGCCGGTGGCGACGGCCAGCGGCACGAACGCAGAAGGCGTGGCCGAACAGTTCATCGCCCTCACCCTGGCGCTGTACCGGCACCTGACCTGGGTCGACTCTTCGGTACGAGAAGGCGGTTGGATACCAGAACGTGCAAGGGGCATGGAGACGTTCGAGATCCTTGGCAAGACGGTCGGGATTATCGGGGCGGGCTACATAGGCTCCACTGTCATGAGGCTGCTACAGGGTTTCAACTGCACCATCCTGTATCACGACATCCTGGCGAAACCGGAGCTTGAGGAGCAGTACGGCGCACGGCTGGTGTCCCTGGACGAAATCATGTCCGAATCAGACATCATCACGGTCCATGTGCCACTCCTGGAATCCACTCACCACTTCATTAGCACCCGTGAGCTCGCATTGATGAAGGAATCGGCAATCCTGATCAACACGAGCCGGGGTCCGACGGTGGACCAGGCCGCGCTTGTAGAGACGCTGAAGGCACGCAAGATCTGGGGCGCTGGCATCGATGTGTTCGAGGTAGAACCCGCCGCGAGCGACAACCCGCTATTTGCGCTGGACAACATCGTCGTCAGCGGCCACGTTGCTGGTCCCACCCGCGAGAGCTTTCCGCGCCGCGCGGAGTTCGCATTCGCGAACATCAAGCGCGTGCTTGAAGGCGAGGAAGCGATCAACATCGTCACGGCAACGTAATAGCCATCCTTGAACCTTTGACGAGCCGGGCGCAACATGGCGCGCCGACGAAGACGCCCCCGACCCCCGATCAGACGACAGACCTCAATAGAAAGCCTGAGTATTCATGGTCACGAACGACACAAAACAAAAAGTAGTCTTCCTGGGTCCTGAAGATGACCCGCTTACTTACGAGCGCGCAGAGCTTGAGGGACTGGATGTAGAGATCATCCAGATCAACCCGGCAAGCGAGGGCGAGGCGATCGAGGCCGTCAAAGACGCCGCCGTCGTTCTTGCACGTGGGTACGCAATGCAGGACCCGGTACTACGCGAAATGGAACAGGGCGCAGGCGTCATCGTGTATTCGCACGGATTCGACCACATGGACGTCGATTCTGCGACCGAGCACGGAATCATGGTGGCGAACGGCGCCGGCATGTGCGCGGAAGAGGTCTCGGACCAGGCATGTGCGCTGATCCTGGATGTCGCCCGCCAAATCACATTTTCGGACCGGGTGATGTCTAGCGGTGAATGGTCAGATCGAGACATGCTCGCCCGCCGAACACCCATCGACGAAGCAACACTGGGCATCGTCGGATTTGGAAACATCGGCAAGGCCGTCAACCGGAAGATGTCCGGCTGGCGCATGCGGACCGTCGTGTACGACCCCTGGGTATCGCCGTGGGTCGCCAAGGAACACAACGTGGAACAGGTCCACGATCTTCTGGAACTGCTCCGCCAGGTGGACTACGTAACCGTCCACGTCCCGCACAACAAACAGACGGACAAGCTGTTTGGCGAAGCCGAGTTCAAGGCGATGAAGAGCACGGCGTTCTTCGTCAACACCTGCCGCGGCAAGGTCCAGGACGAAGAGGCGTTGATCAAGGCGCTGCAGAGCGGCGAGATCGCCGGCGCGGGCCTTGACGTGTTCGCGACGGAGCCAACCCCAGCGGACAATCCGCTTAGAACCATGCCCAACGTGGTCACTACACCGCACGCAGCCGGCGGATCAACCCGATCCGCTACGTTGTCACGGATTCGTGCGGGGCAGAACGCGGCAAGCATGCTCCGAGGCGAGTGGACGATGGCAGGCGTGAACCCGGGCGTGCGGGACATCATCTCGCCGCGCAGGGTCGCAAAGTTCTCCGGCTACAGCAGCTAGAAGTAAACGACACGGGGGGCTCCACCCGGCGCTCAAGAATTTTCCGGGTGACCCTCGTTGGCGATCGCCGCCTAGTACAGTTTCCAGAGGTGGTCGGTCACAGCGTCGAACACGTTCCGCGCTATAAGCCCGGTTGCCGTCAGCCGACGTTCTAGCACGCCTTCTAGCGTTGGCTCGGCGGTGGCAAGATCGACGTCACGTTGGGCCAACTTCAGCAGATCTACGTTGTATACAGGAATGTAGCGATCTGCGATTTCCTGTTTAGCGCGCGTCGGCCTGGGCCTGTGACGTAACGCCACGAGCGGCCTCCGCCCTCCACAAGGTGGACTCAGCCTCAGCGACGATGCTTTCCAGAGTTTCCAGCATTAGATTCTTATACGTTGGTGGCCACCAGCCGACACATCCACGACCGTCGCCGATAGCCGCTATTCATTGATTTTCAAACATACGAGACCGTAACGAATCGAGTATGAGCCCCGCATGAGTGCGGAATAACACGCGGGGGTGCTCTGCTTGTGTCTTAGCGGTACCCACAGGCGATGGTTAGTCTTGTGAAAGAGTTCACTCAGTTATTTCATGACCCACCCTGTCCCCGAGTAATAAACGGGGTTATGAATGGGTAGTGATTAAAGCAGCGCGTTGCCCTGTTCTCCCCGGTATTCTTGCGAACCATGAAACGCATTGCCGCCTTCGGGATTCACCATGAGACGAACTCGTTTTCATCGCGGCCCACCACGTTCGAGTCTTTCCAGTCTTCAGGACTTCAGCGTGAAGGGATTCAGCGCGGGCCACGCATCGAAGAGATGCACAGGGGCGCCAAAACGGTCTTCTCAGGTTTTTTTGAGGCGGCTGACCGGCTGGGCTTTGAACTCGTCCCGATCCTGTTTGCTGCGACCGACCCGGGCGGAACGATCAGCGCCGATACGTTCGATCAACTGGTCGGCGAGGCGCTTGCTGTTTTGCGCGATCTGGGGCCGTGGGACGGCGTCCTTCTGAACCAGATGGGTGCTGCGGTATCCGAAAGCTACCCTGATGTGGATGGCGAGATCGCCCGTCGGACCCGGGAACTGGTCGGAACCGACATTCCGGTCGTGATGACGCTGGACCTGCACGCCAACGTGTCGCACCTGATGGCAAAACAGACCGATGCGCTGGTCATTTATCACACGAATCCTCACCTTGACGCCGTACCCAGGGCCAACGAGGCGTGTGAACTGCTGACACGCATGATCACCGGCGAGATCAGGCCGGTACATGCCCTGGAAACCCCGCCGATGGTGATCGGGATTATGCACCAGAATACGAACGATCCACCGATGAAAGGCATCATCGACGATCTTCTGGAGGTGCAGGCACGGCCGGGAGTGCTGCACGCCAGCGTCGGACAAGGCTATCCGTGGTCTGACGTTGAGGAGATGGGATTCGCCTGCTACGTTTTGCACGAGTCGTCGGAATATGAGGCGAGTCGGCTAGCCCGGTGGATTGCGCAACGCGCATGGGACCGGAGAGAGGAATTTGCACAGCGGGTCGGCATGACTCCGGCGGACGCGGTCAGGCACGGGCTGACGGCAGCCGAAGGGCCGATCGTGCTTCTAGATGCTGGAGACAACATCGGCGCCGGTAGTGCCGGCGACTCGACGCTAATCCTGGTCGAAGCCATCTCCCAGGGAGCCGGCAGCTACCTTCAAACTCTCCGCGATCCGGAAGCCGTTGATGCATGCGACGCAGCCGGACTCGGGGGAAAGGTTGATCTCCGGGTGGGCGGCAAGACCGACGGCCTGCACGGAGGGCCGGTCGCTATTACCGGAACCGTGACGAGGCTTTCCGACGGCGCATTTGAGGACCACCGGGCGCTGCACGCGGGATGGACCTTCTACGATCAGGGAAGGTGCGCCGTCGTCGAGTGCGACTCCGGTCAGACGCTCCTTCTCGTGTCCTCGGGCATCGGCAACGTCAGCCTTGAGCAGTACTACACCGTGGATGTGCGTCCCGAGGAGTTCAAGATCGTGGTGGCAAAGGGAGTGATGTCTCCACGCCCTGCTTATGAGCCGATAGCGGCAGAGATGATCCTCGTAAACTCGCCTGGAGCCACCTCTGCGGATCTCTCGACGTTCCACTATGCTCATCGCAGGAAGCCCCTGTATCCATTTGAGGAATGGGCGGTTTACGAGTAAATCTGGGAGCGGATCAAGCCGATCTAACCACCGATTTCCAAAGGCGCTTGTTACCACACGCACATGACTTCACAGCACCGCAAGATAGTCGTCATCGAGGATGACTCAACACTCCGTGAGGCCCTTCGGTACAACCTGGTATCGGAGGGTTACGACGCCGTTACCGCGGAGGACGGCATTGACGGGCTTGAGCTCGCTCGAGACGGCAGTCCGGACCTGGTGCTGCTGGATCTGATGTTGCCGGGCATGAGCGGTCTGGACATATGCCGAGCTCTGCGGCAGGGCGGGTCCGTTGTGCCGATATTGATGTTGACAGCAAGGGACACAGAGCTTGACCGTGTGGTCGGCTTGGAAGTGGGCGCGGACGACTACATCACGAAGCCATTCAGCATGCGCGAGCTCCTCGCGCGTGTGGCATCCATGCTGCGCCGAATCGAGATGGACCGGTCTGTCGCAAGCCAACAGGACGAACCGGAGATCATGGAATTCGATGGCTTGACCATCGACGTTGGCAAGAGGCAGGTCACCGTAGATGGGGAGCAGGTAGAGCTGCGGCACCGGGAGTTTGACCTGCTCGTCTATCTGGCGTCCCATCCCGGTCGCCCCTATACCCGTGACGCACTGCTCTCGGACGTGTGGGGCTACGACTATCTTGGCGACTCCCGGACCGTGGACGTTCACATCCGGTGGCTGAGGATGAAGATCGAGCGAGAGCCCTCAAATCCGAAACGGCTCGTCACTTCCCGGGGCGTCGGATACAAGTTCGAGCCATGACCACCATCCACCCGACGGTGAAGACGCCCGTTACGACATGAAATCGATCAATCTCAGGTCCCGTATCGCACTTGTATCCTCCGGGATGACCGTCGCAGCGGCGGTCCTCGTCGGGTTGACCGCTGGCGGGGCATCGGCGGACAGCTCGCCGGTGATCATTGCCGTTCTGATCGTGTCATTGCTCGGGTTCGGCGTGTCCTGGATCCTGTCCGCCCGTCTGGTCGGCGGTGTGACACGACTTGCCGCGGTCGGCAAGCGCGCGGTTGAGGGAGACTACACGGCACGGGCGGGAATTGGCGGGCCCTCAGAAATCTCTGAAGCCTCCGAATCGCTCAACCAACTGATCGACCGGCTCCGGTCGGCGCTTGAATTCGGCGGTTCGGAACGCATCCGGCTGTCATCAATCCTGAACACGATGACGGACGGCGTACTTGTGGTGGATGAGGACGGCATAGTTGAACTTGTGAATCCAGCGGCGATCGAGATGCTTGACGCTCCACCCGAGTTCCGGGCGGGCGATCGCATGGTGACCCTCAACCGTGACCACGAGGTGCTCCGGGTCATCATGGACTGTGTCACCGGACGCACCACGGCTCAAGGCGAGGTTGAGCTTCTCGGATCCCGGAGACTCCTCAACGTCGTCGCCGTTCCCCTCACGAACGAAGCGCTGGTCGACGAACCGGCGCGCACGATGAATCGTGCGCTTGTCCTGCTGAACGATTTGACCGAATTGCACCGGGTAAACGTGACCCGCACCGAGTTCGTATCAAACGCCTCTCACGAACTACGCACGCCCCTCGCCGCAATACGGGCCTCTGCGGAAACGCTCCAGCTCGGGGCGTTGAACGACCCGGACGCGGCAAACGATTTTCTTGACCGCATTAATGACAATGTTCTCCGTATGGAGGAGATGATTACCGAGATGCTTGAGCTGTCCCGGCTGGAAACCGGACAGGCGCCTATGCACCTCGCGCCGATCAGTCTTCAGGACGTGGTGACAGAGGAGATAGAACGCTTGCGGCCGATCGCAGAGCGATCCGGAATTGACCTCAAATCAGATTCGACCGAAGGCCTGCCGGCGATAACGGCTGACCGCAAAATGGTCAGCCAGGTCGTGAGCAACCTGGTTTCCAATGCGCTGCACGCCTCTGGCGAAGGTGACGTCGTCAGCGTGTCAATTTCGAGAACCTCAAAGGGCGTAGACCTCTCGGTGACAGACACCGGACGTGGCATCGAGGCTGAGTATGTTCCGCATGTGTTTGAACGGTTCTACAAGGTCGACGCTTCCCGCAGCGAGGGCGGTACCGGCATCGGCCTGGCGATCGTTAAACACATCGCTCAAGCCCACGATGGCGATGTAAAAGTGGAGAGCGCGCCCGGGAGCGGATCAACATTCACGGTGTCTTTCCCGCTCAGGCAAGGCTTCGAGATCGACTCGAAATCGCCATCTTAAAGCTATATAGGCCGATCATGGCCGCGGTTTAACAACGCTTTAACAAATCCGATGCGAAACGATAAACCTGCGCGCGGATAGTAGGCGTGATTAGCACCCATGACTACAGGGGCCAGGGGGTGGAGAGTTGAATTTCTCTCTCCACGAGTACTCCCCGCCTACGAACCTCCATCCTGGAGACGGTAAAGCTTGCCGACGCGGTACGTGGCGCTTGCACTGGGGACCGCCCTGATTGCGGGGATCGTCGCGCTCGGAATGAATGAGCCGGATACGAGCCTCCTGGCGACCGATTCTTCCCTGTCTGGAACGATCGAGATCGACGGTTCCAGCACCGTATTCCCAATCACACAGGCCGTGGCCGAGGAGTTTCGTAAGGTCCACCCGAATGTGCAGGTACCGGTGGGCGTGTCCGGAACCGGCGGCGGCTTCAAACGCTTCGTGGTTGGTGAGACACACATCTCAAACGCCTCACGTTCCATCAAGCCCATCGAGATCGCTACCGCCGCAGAGAACGGTGTCGAGTTCATCGAGATCGCCGTCGGGTTTGATGGCCTTTCCATAATCGCCAATCCTGCAAATGACTTCCTGGAATGCCTGACTACAGACGAGCTGCGGGCGATATGGGAGCCCGGCAGCGAATTGAACCGTTGGAACGACGTGCGTGACGGCCTCCCCGATAGCAAGTTCCGGTTGTACGGCCCCGACACCGATTCCGGCACGTTTGACTACTTCACAGAGTCGATCATGCATCAAGAAGACGCCAGCCGATCCGACTACTCCGCGAGCGCCGACGATAACGTCCTGATCCGTGGCATGTCGGGCGACGATGATGCCCTCGGGTACTTCGGTTACGCCTTTTACTCTTCTAGCCCGGACAAGCTGAAGTTGATCGCCGTCGATTCCGGCAGCGGGTGTATCTATCCATCGCCCCAGACTATTAATGACGGCACCTACTCGCCCCTGTCACGCCCGATGTTCATCTACGTGAACACCGCTGAGCTAGAACGCGAAGAGGTTGTGGAGTTCTTGATTTTCTACCTGGACAACGCCCCAACGCTGGTCCAGGAAGTCGGATATGTTCCACTACCCGAATCGATGTACGACGATGGCAGAGCGCTCATAGCGAGCTTTGCCGGGTCGCCGAATTGAAGGGCTGTTCGTGGCTTTTCTGAACCAGGAGAAAAGGGAGCTGACCAGCTTCGTGGCATCGGTGGAATCACGTCGACATGCCCGTCGCTGGGTGCGCGCGGAACAACGAGTTGTGATGGTGGTACTTCTCCTCGCCACGCTTGTATCGGTTATGGCGACGGTCGGCATCATCTACACCCTTTTGAAGGAGAGTTACGGATTCTTCCAGGTGGTCTCGGTCTGGGAGTTCATCACCGGTACCAGATGGGCGCCGCTGTTTGAGCCCCAGGCGTTTGGCGTACTGCCCCTCATCGCCGGCACTCTGCTCGCCGCCGGGATCGCCGGCATCGTCGCACTCACTCTCGGCCTTGGCGCTGCGATCTATCTTTCGGAATACGCTCCGGATCGAGTGCGGAGGATCATCAAACCCATACTGGAAGTCCTGGCCGGAATTCCCACCGTCGTATACGGCTTCTTCGCACTTTCATTCGTCACCCCGTTGCTCCAGTCGTTCCTCCCGATCCCGGTAATTTTCAACGTCCTCAGTGCCGGCATCGTGATGGGCCTGATGATCATGCCGATGGTGTCTACCTTGAGCGAAGATGCCATGGTAGCCGTGCCACGGGAGTTGAGGGACGCGGCATACGCACTGGGAGCGACCAGGTTTGAGGTCGCCACCAAGGTCGTCGTCCCGGCAGCACTCCCGGGGATCGTAGCGGCCTTCATCTTGGCGCTGTCCCGTGCGATCGGCGAAACATTGATTGTGACCATCGCCGCCGGGGCGACGCCGAACCTTACGTTAAACCCGCTCGAGAGCATCCAGACGATGACGGCTTACATCGTCCAGGTATCGCTCGGTGAGACTCCGCAGGGGACCCTCGTATTCAAGACGATCTTCGCCGTCGGACTCCTGCTGTTCCTCATGACTCTGATTATGAACATCGTCGGGCGCTGGGTCGTCCGCCGGTACACGGAGAGATATTGATGGAACACGAACAGCCGTCTCTCCGTTCCGCCCGGGTCACAGGCCCTATCGACGATAGCGTCACGCGTCCGCGCTTCTCCGTTTCGACGCGGTCAACATGGCGGCGATGGCGGGATCGGTTCTTCTTCGTTTTGTTCTTCGCCTCGGTCGCCATAGGGATCCTGGGGTTGGCAGCGCTGGTGATCGACGTGATGACCGACGGTCTCGGCGCGCTCGATTTCAGCTTTATCAACAGCTACCCGTCTCGCCACGCCGAGGAGTCTGGCATCAGAGCTGCGTTATTCGGCACCATCTGGATAACCGTCGGCACCGCCGCCTTCGCAATTCCGATCGGCGTGGGGACTGCGATATTTCTTGAAGAGTTCGCACCCGACCACTGGTCGGTCAGGCTCGTGCAACTCAACATCGCAAACCTGGCCGGAGTGCCGTCGATCATCTACGGGATCCTCGGGCTGGCGCTATTCGTCCAGGCCTTTGCACTGGGCCGATCGGTGCTCGCAGGTTCCCTGACGATGACGCTGCTCGTGCTGCCTATCGTCGTCATCGTGTCCCAGGAGGCGATAAAGGCGGTTCCGGGAGAGTACCGAGATGCCGCGTTCGCGCTCGGCGCAAACCGCTGGCAGGTAGTCAAGACTGTCGTCCTCCCGCAAGCCATCCCGGGGATCATGAGCGGGATCATCCTGGCGCTCTCGCGCGCTGTGGGTGAGGCGGCTCCGATGTTGATGATCAGTTCCCTGGTCTTCCTTACCTTCATCCCATCGTCCCCGGGCGACCGATTCACCGTGCTCCCGGTGCAGATCTTTAACTGGGTGTCATTACCGCAGCCCGGGTTCCAGGCGGTCGCTTCCGCCGGGATCATCGTCCTGCTGGCCGTTCTACTGTCACTGAACTCCATCGCAATCTGGATCCGTAACCGCTACCAGACGAGGTACTAGGCTATGTTTAAGCAAGGCATTGTGGCTGGACTAATAATCAAAAAGGGGTCGCCGTCATAGCAGAAAATTTTGAGTCTCCCCAGACCCAAAATTCTTTGGGCCCGAGTACTGAAGAGCTCATCACCAACCTCGGTGACCGGTACGTAGAGCAGTTCGACGCATCTGAAATAGCCCTTGAGACACAGGGATTGAGCGTCCACTATGGCGACACGCTTGCCCTTTATGATGCCGACCTCCAGTTCCCGCGCAATAAAGTCACGGCGATCATCGGCCCGTCCGGTTGCGGCAAGAGCACCCTGCTCCGGTCGCTGAACCGTATGAATGAGCTGATCCCCGGAGCGCGTGTCGAAGGCAAGGTGATGTTTGATGGGCAGAATTTGTACGCGCCCGAGGTCGATCCTACCGAGGTCCGATTCCGTATCGGCATGGTGTTCCAGAGGCCAAATCCGTTCCCAAAGTCGATCTACGAGAACGTTGTCTTCGGCGTCCGAATCAACGGGCTTAAACGGGATCTCGATGAGGTGGTTGAGAAGGCCCTGAATCAGGCGGCTCTATGGGACGAAGTGAAGGATCGACTGGACGACAACGCCTTTGGACTGTCCGGCGGGCAGCAGCAACGGCTATGCATCGCCCGCGCGCTGGCGGTGGAACCCGAAATCCTACTGATGGATGAGCCGGCGTCGGCGCTCGATCCGATCTCTACGCTATCCATCGAAGACCTCATCAGGGAGCTTCGGGAGCAGTACACGATCGTGATCGTTACCCACAACATGCAGCAAGCGGGCCGGGTGTCCGATTACACAGCGCAGATGTGGACCGACGAACATCGACAGGGCACGCTGATCGAATACGCATCGACACGTGACCTTTTCAGCACGCCGCACGATAGCCGCACAGAGGGCTACATAACGGGCCGCTTCGGTTAACGCTACACTCTCGCCGCGCGACCGCGGGCACACCATGTCGCCTGCCCGCAATTACGGGTGACCGAGGAGATAGCGATGACCGTGATCCGAAACTGGAAGGATGTCGTCCCGTATATCGGGCACGATTTCGCAATTATTTGGCCCATCTTCCGAAGCGTCGGCTGGCCAGACAGGACCGCCGACGAATCTCCGTTGCGGGGCATGGACGGGATCACCCTTCATCGAATGCAGGGGGGCCAGACGGGTGATTATCACGATCATGCGGCTCAGGAGCAGGTCTACTACATCCTTCGTGGCAATGGGCAGATGAAGCTGGATGGAGAAATTTTCGACGTGAAAAAAGGCGACGCCATCCACATTCCGGCAAAGGTAATGCACCAGTTCATCAACAATTCAGACGACTGGTGCGAACATCTGCTCATTACGGCGGATGTGCCGGAATCAGAGTCTTAACTGGCGCCTTTATCGGCCCGAACTAACTCAAATAGAGTTATGCGCGAATTAATCTGAACTTATCCTAGTTTCGCGTTTAGAATCATCGGGCGCGTTGCGTTGATCATCAAGCGGTTTCATCCAACCGCCGATTTCTACCAGGCATCGCCGCTCACGACGAAGAGAAGGGACCTCTGAACGAATGGTGATATCCGAGTCATCTCCATCAGCCTATCGAGTAGTCGGCACGCGGCCGATCCGGCCGGACGGCCTGGACAAGGTAACGGGGCGGGCACTCTACGGGGCTGACCTGAAGCTCGACGGACTTGTGCACGGTGTTGTACTGCGGAGTCCACACGTTCACGCACGCATCAAGTCGATCGACACCTCCGCCGCCGAGAAGGCGCCGGGCGTGCTCGCCGTCATGACCGGCGCGGACATGCCGGTCGCCTCCGCCAGTGGAGCAGGCGCGTGGTCGTCCAACCGCGTGATGGCGCATGACAAGGTTCTTTTCAAAGGCCACCCGGTAGCGGCCATCGCTGCGACCGACCGCAACGCCGGATATGAGGCCCTCAAGCTGATTAAAGTGGAATACGAACCACTTAAGCCTGTCCTCTCGATCAAGGAGGCCCTTGCCCCGGGTGCAGTCCTCGTTCATGACGACATGGTCGGGAACCACCTCGGCGAGTCGGTCAAAAATACTAACGTCGCCGCCATCATCCGCCACGAACTCGGAGACCCGACGGGAGCTATGGGACGGGCGTCGCTGGTCGTCGAGCGCGAGGTCGAGATGGCTACCGTCCACCAGGGCTATATCGAACCCCAGACCGGGGCCGCGCTCTGGGACGAAGATGACCGCGTAACCGTCTGGACGAGCACGCAGGGAATGTTCGGCGTGCGTGCCCAGATGTCCAGCATCCTGCAACTCACTGAGACAGACGTACATGTCATCCCGATGGAAATCGGCGGCGGGTTCGGCGGCAAGCTGAACGTGTACCTGGAGCCTATCGCCGCGATCCTGTCGAAAAAGTGCGGACGGCCGGTCAAGGCTTACATGAACAGGGTCGACGTATTCGAGGCGACCGGCCCTGCCGCGGCGGCCACCATCAAGATCAAGCTTGGTGTGGATGACGACGGCATAATCATCGCCGCAGAGGCCGATCTCAAGTACGAGGCCGGCGCATACCCGGGCTCGCCGGTCGCGGCCGGAGCGGTTTGCTGCTTCGCTTCTTACAATCTGGACAATGTGAGAATCACGGGCTACGACATTCTGGTCACCAAGCCGAAGACATCTGCGTATCGCGCACCAGGCTCGACGCACGTCGCGTACGGCGTGGAGTCTGTGATCGACGAGATCTGCGAGAAGCGCGGATACGACCCTATCGAGTTCCGGCTAAAGAACGCTTCAAAAGAAGGCAAACGCCGCGCTGACGGGCCCATCTGGGGTCCGATCGGCATTACGCAGGTGCTAGAACAGTCTCGCGACTCGGCCCACTGGACAACTCCACTTGGAGAGCCCGATTCACCCGGCAAGAAGCGTGGCCGGGGGATGGCTGTCGGCTTCTGGCGCAACGGTGGCCGACGCTCCGTGGTGACGCTGAACCTGAACAGCGACGGAATCGTGTCGCTGATCGAAGGATCAGTAGACATCGGCGGTTCACGCGCTTCCATTGCCATGCAGGCGGCGGAGGTGCTCTGCATCCCGATGGAGGACATCCGGCCGTCGATCGCATCGACCAACAGCGTCGGTTACACCGATAACACGGGCGGCAGCCGAACGACCTATGCCACTGGAATGGCTTCCTATCGCGCCGCCGAACTGATGATCGAAGAACTCAAGGTCCGGGTGTCCAAAATCTGGGACATCAACACATCCGAAGTCGTTTTCGACAACGGAACGTTCCAGGCCATGCAGGACGCCGAGCTTCAGTCGATGAGCATGACGTTCAAGGAGCTGGCGGGCCGGATCGACGGCACCGGCGGGCCGGTCTCGGTGACCAGCACCGTAGACATCCCTGAAGCCGGCGGCGCGTTTGGCTCTCACCTCGTTGACCTGGAGATAGACCTTGAGACCGGCAAGACGGACGTCCTCCGTTACACCGTTGTCCAGGACGTCGGCGGCGCTATCCACCCGTCTTACGTCGAAGGCCAGTTGCAGGGCGGCGCCGTGCAGGGCATTGGCTGGGCGTTGAACGAGGAGTACTTCCTGACCGACGAAGGCCGCATGGCCAACTCATCGTTCCTGGACTACAGGATGCCGACTACGCTGGACCTTCCAGAGATCGAGACGATCATCGTGGAGGTCCCGAACCCGATCCACCCGTTCGGCGTTCGCGGAGCGGGCGAGGTTTCGATCGCGCCGCCGCTTGGCGCTATTGCCAACGCGCTTCACGACGCCCTCGGGATTCGATTCCCGCAGGCGCCTATGAAGCCGGGACGCATCCTTGAGTCACTCGGAGTGCTCAAGGAAGGCGTGCAGTAATCACCGCCTGAAGATAGATCACAAAGAAGGCCCGCTCTCACGAGCGGGCCTTCTTTTTTCAGCCTATGGGGCCTAAGACACGATCAGGCGATCCGTGGGCAACAGATTCTAAATAGCCGCCTACCCGGGCTAGGCAGCCGGGTGGACGAATATCGGCGTGTTTGATTTGGCCTCGGTCCTGAGGATTTCGATCTCGTCATCGGTGATCGGTGTGAAGTCTTCACCAACCTCGGCCATCATCCGCCAGAGATCCGGATCTCCGGGCGGCACGGCGGCAGTGATAGGTTGCGAGAGCGTGAAGCGAACTGCCAGCGACATAAGGTCGCGATCGACGATCGGCTCGTACCAGCACTTCTCGTGTGTTCTGACGTTGCGATCTGGGAGTTGCGCCTTCGCCGCGGCCTTGAGCGCCAGCCTTGCTGCGCCCTTCTGCTCCGCCAGTTCAACGACCTGCGGACCGAAGTCGCCCTCGAAGTAGTTCACCCAGTTCAGCGGGAACAGCACGGAGTTGAACTCAAACGCCTCCAGTAGCCTGGATGCGGCCTCTACCGAGTGTGCCGAGAAGCCGAGGAATCGCACCAGTCCCTGCTCACGCGCTTTCACGAAGGTTTCAAGCGCACCACCCGGAGCGAGCACTTCGTCTACATCCGCGTCGGTAGTCATGCCGTGCATCTGATAGAGATCGAAGTGGTCCGTTCGGAGCTTCTTAAGCGAGTCGTGCAGTTCACGCTCCGCATTGACCGCATCTCGTTCTCGGGTTTTGCAGGCCAGAAACACGTTGTTGCGATATGGCTCCAGCGCCGGGCCGAGTTTCTCCTGTGCATTGCCGTAGCGTGGCGCAACGTCGAAGTAGTTGATCCCGCGGTCAATGGCCTCGCTCACGAGCCGAGACGACTCGTCCGTATCGGCATCTTTCACCACGATGCCGCCAAAGCCGATAATCGAGAGCATCTCGCCAGTGTTGCCGTAGGGTCGTTTCTGCATTACGTGATACTCCCGGAATCGGTTCAGGCCAGTTGAATGTGGCCAGGAATTCTCAAAATGCCGTCGCTACTTCGCCGGCAGGGACGATGCGTATTCAAGGCCGAGGGCAACCCATCCGTCAAGATCGGAGTCTTCGCTAAAACCCTCGAGCGCTACGTACACCAGGCCCTTCATCGGGCGTCCGGTGAAGTCCATGAGACGCGCATGTTCTCTTTCAAGGGCGTCATCGTACGCATCCGGTCCAACCCGAACCACCAGCTCATCGCCGAGCACGCCGAGAATCATGTTTCCGTTCAGTAAGAACGCCAGTCCGCCAAACATACTTCGTTCTGAAACCCACGCGTGGCCATCGAGCAGCTCCCTGGCCCTCTCGACTACGCCTTCGTCGTAGGCCATCGCTTACCTCATCAGTCCTTTGTACACATCGAGACCCTGTCCAAACAGGTCCACAACCTCGGCCCTCTGTGCGTCGGTGTAGAACCGGCCTTTCGTCTTCACCCAGACCATCGAATCCTCGATGTCCCGCACAAACAACGCTGCCGATGCCGCCTGGGCGTCCGACTTCTTACCGCCGGCGTCGATGTAGACAGCGGATGTGTGTGCCCACAGCGCCTGGGCAAACGAGTCTCGTTGCGTTGAGCCAAGCCGGGCGGCGATCCAGCCGTCTGCCCCAACCTGGATGTCGGCCTCCAGCGACCCCGCGGTCGCATTAGAAGCGTCTGTTGACACGCGTTTGACCACAGAGCCGTCCTGAACGATCTCGATCGTGTCCACGGAGTAGTGCGACGACCAGTCCACCTTCACGTGCGTCGTTCCGCCAGCGCTAACCTGCACGGTGGACCCGGGAGGAGAGTCGTCTACCGATATCGAGATGGCGGGTCCGTTAGTGATGAAGGTCTCGCCCCGCTTGATGCCGGCAAGCCAGTCGTCGTACGAGAACGCCCCACCTGTTTGCGAGTAGATGCGATTGGCGGAGCACACAAACCAGTCAGACCCGGTAGACGCAGGCATCTTGATCCCGCAGTTCAGCATTCGGTACCAGATGTCGTACTCGACGTCGTTCCAGTAAGGGTCAAACAGGTTGATCGCATCCACCTTGCCAAGAGCGGCAGCGATAGGCGCCTCCATGCCCTGCCCGTTGTGACACCAGATCACCAGACCGTCCTGGTCCCGGGCGTCGTCACAGGCCCATGAGAGCGGCGGGTAGTCTGGGTCAAACGTATCGATCAGCGCGCCGCGTGAGATTGGGGCCACGATGTTTCGGATGTTCAGGAACATCACGTGCCCGTAGCCGCGAGACCAGCCGTCCTTGTCGTTGTGACGGTTCTCTTCGCCCACCTGAACGTGGTGGTGCGTGTCCGTGTAGTCGTTCAAGACGCCGAGCGGGTATTTGTTTGTGGCGTAGTTGAGGTCCCAGCGGCGGAGGATGGAGATCGCGGTCATTCGCAGGTCTTCAACCCGGGAGTCGTATCGCAGCCGCTCGTCCGGCTTCTCCTCTTTTTCGTCGTAGTGGATGTGCGTATTACCGGGATGCCAGCCGCGATCCGGCAGGTCCGCCCAGCGCTCGAGCTCTATATCAAGAGCCAAGGTCTCGCTGGCGTGATCGACGCTGACGGTTCCCGTCCATGGCCGGTACTCGGTGCCCCGCTCGACCGTGATGCGTGAATGGCCTCGGGGCACGTCCAGTGAGAAGTCGCCGTTCGAGTAGAAGAAGGGTTCGCCGGTTCCAACCTTCCACATGGCATCTTCCGGGGCGAGCTGGAGTCCGTTTGGCGAAAGCACTTGGACTCGGGCCTGGACCGTTGCGCCGGTGGTTGGATCGATGATCTTTCCGGTAAGTTTCGCCACGTATGTGGATCCTTGTGTTTCTTCTGGGCTTCTCTAGCATCTGGTTGCGGCTTGCGACAGGGCCGATGGCCAATAGGCTCGATGGGACAACCATTTCGGGGTTATGTGCCGCAGTTTCACGCCGGTCGCTTCGTGGCGCAAGATGTAGGCCCATTACGCTTCAGCTACATACAGGAGTCTCGATGCCCGAGTTCGTTGCCCCGGACACCGACCCGATGGACGAGTTGCGCCGGTGGCTAAACGAAGCCGCCGAAGCCGGAGTCTCGAACCCGGCGGCGATGGTGCTCGCAACGGCGAGCGCGGACGGCACCCCTTCTGCACGGGCGTTGATGGCCGGGACCCGGGATCAAGACTCGATCACATTCTTCACGCACTACGAGAGTCCAAAGGGCCGCGACATTAAAGTTAATCCTGAGGCAGAAGGGGTGTTTCTATGGACGCCACTTGAGCGTCAGGTTCGCGTGAGGGGCGCCGTTGAGAAAACGAGTGCTGAGGTGTCTGATGCCTACTGGGCGTCGCGACCCAGGAGTACCCAGCTGGCGATCTGCGCGGTGGAACAGAGCACCACGGTGTCTGATCATGATGAGTTGGTCGCGGCGAAAGCGACGATCGATGCGAAGCTCAGAGGCGGCGACGTCCCCCGGCCAGGCACTTACGGCGGATACCGTCTCACACCGCGGGCTTACGAGTTCTGGCAGGGCCGTCCGGAAGATCGATTGCACTTACGAGCGATCTACCTGCGTGAGGCAGATGGGGGCTGGTCGTTCGGGACAATGGCGCCGTAAACCATCAATTCAATTCTGAAAATACTCGGCCGGCTACGCCGCCCCTCGCATCTCGTCACGCAGACGTTCTCTATCTTTTTTCGAAACCTGATTCAAGGGAACATCTAGTAGCGCTCCCTGGACGGCATACAGGAAGGTCACGCTTGTTTCGCTCGGAAACATGTCCGCCACAAGTTGAAACGCGCGCACCGGTCCGGCCTGTTGAAGCTGCTCCACGGTTTCGATACCCACGGCGTGTAGCTGCCGGGAACCGACCGGACCAAGGTTTTTGAGGCTCTCCAGCTCTAACCTTCGCAACTCGCGATTCCCACTCGTCATGACTTCTGGTCCATTTCTTCGTCTAGCCCGACCAAATCGGGCAAATCGGGCGTTCGGTCAGCCCATGGACGCAACTGCTCAAACAGTGCCGCCGCTCTGATGACCGCCGCATCATCTGCGTAGCGCCCCACGATCTGGAGCGCCACAGGCAGTCCGTCGCCTGCAAACCCCGCCGGGAGCGTGATCGCCGGGTGACCGGTAAGGTTAAACGGATGGGTGTACGGGTACCAGTTCTGGCGGATGATCCCGACCTCACGCCCCTCGATAACCACCGGATCGTACAGGTCCATGTCGGACTCTAGGGCCGTGCGGGAGAGAGTCGGCGTCATGACGAGGTCAAACTCGTCAAACCAGCCTTGAACCTCACGAAAAAGCTCAGTTCGTTGGTAGATCGCCTTCTGCAGTTCATCCGCCGAGTAGTCGGACGCCTCGGTTATCGAACGCAGGAAGGTCGGCGTCATCCGATCTCCCCACTCATCCACGTAGCCGCCAAAGCGCGATCGCCATGCCGCCTGGCTGAGCACGCGCCAGAACGGCTCCGGAGTGACAAACCCATCGTCCACTTCGATCAACGTTGCCCCCACTTCCTCGAACGCCCGAGCCGCTCCATGTGTAATCGCCAGCACCTCGGAATCGATGACATCGTTTCCAAGCAACGGTCGCCATGCGATCTTTTTGCCTTCCAGGTCTCCCGGCGCGTTAGCGGCTTTGACGTAATCCTGCCGACGGCGTCCCAGTGAGTGCGCATCGGACGGGTGCGGACCGGCCATCGCCTGCAGCATCAGGGCCGTATCGGTAACCGTGCGCGTCATGGGTCCGACGTAGATGTTTGCGCCAAACGAGTCAGGTGCAGCGTCATGCGGAATCGTGCCCAGCGTTGCCTTCAACCCGACGATGCCGTTGGCGGCTGCCGGAATACGTATGGACCCACCGCCATCCGTGCCGACGTTCAACGGAGCAAGCCCGGCTGCGGCTGCTACGGCTGCACCCCCGCTTGAGCCGCCTGCGATGCGGTCCCGATCCCACGCATTTGGCGTATCGCCAAACAGCGGCGCTCTTGTGAACGGCTTGTGGCCGAACTCGGGCGTCGTGGTCTTGCCGATCATGATCGCCCCTGCTGCGCGCAACCGTGCAACCGCGATGGCGTCTCTTTCTGGAACGTTGTGCTCAAAGATCAGCGAGCCCATCGTGGTACGAACGCCCCGAGTGTTGACCAGGTCTTTGACGGAAAAGGGAACGCCGTGCAGCGGGCCGAGGTCGTCGCCCCGTGCGATGGCCCCTTCAGCCTTACGGGCATCATCCATGGCTTGATCCCGTGCGACCGTGATGAACGCGTTCAGAGTGGGCTGTAATGTATCGATTCGCCGGAGCGCGGCCTCGATCACTTCGATCGGTGAAATCTGGCGCGAACGGATCTGCTCTGCAAGTTCGGACGCCGATGTGTACGCCTGTGAATCAGACGACATGATGCCTCCATCTCCGGGAGTTCAGGGGTTGATAACGGCCGTGCTTCACACGTCTCCTGATCTCTACCGAAGATTTAACCGATGTATGTATCGCTGCCAACCCCAGAACTGCACCAATCAGGCTCCCGATCGGTACGATGCCGGTCAATTACGGGAACGTTAAGATAAATTCCCGATCCACACCCACACACGAGTCCGAAAGCCGATGCCCTGAAAGTCGCACTCGCATACGGAGACGGACGCCTCTCTCTCGATCTGCCAGAGGAACGTACGACCGTCATCACTCCGACCTATAGATCGGCGATGCCTGATCCCGAACGCGCCCTGCAAAGTGCGCTCAGATCACCGATCAACTCCCGACCCTTGAAGGAGATCGCCCGCAATGGTCAGCATGTCGCGATCTCAATATGCGATGTGACCCGGGCACAGCCGCGCCAGTTGATGATCCAGGCGTTCCTGGACGAACTTGAAGGCATCGTCAGGCCGGAAGATGTGACCATCCTGATCGCCACCGGGACCCATCGTGCAAACACCGACGACGAGGTGCGAACCATGCTGGGCGACGAGATCGCTTCCGCATGCCGTGTGGTCAATCACGTTGCGCGTGATGAAAGCTCGCTGGTCGACCTTGGAATGATTGGAAATGGCGTCCCTGTGAAGTTGAATCGCGAGTGGATCGAGGCCGATCTTCGAATCACAACCGGGTTTGTGGAGCCGCACTTTTTCGCCGGGTTCAGCGGCGGCCCAAAGATGGTCGCCCCCGGACTGGCTGGCATCGATACCGTGGTGACACTGCACGATGCCGCCCGCATCGGCCACCCCGACGCCACATGGGGCGTGATCGAGGGCAATCCCGTGCATGACGACGTGCGTGCCATTGCTCGCGCGGCTGCTCCGCACTTCAGCATGGACGTTGTGCTCAACAGTGACCAGCTGGTGACCGGGGTGTATGCCGGTGAGCTTTTTGCGATGCACGCCGCCGCATGCGTCCAGGCAAAGCTGGATTCGATGCAGCAGATCGACCGGCCTTTCGATCTCGTGATCACGAGCAATTCCGGGTACCCGCTCGACCAGAACCTGTACCAGGCTGTAAAAGGCATGGCCGCCGCGGTGCGCGTGGTCAAGCCCGGGGGACTGATTGTGTGCGCCGCCGAGTGTCGAGACGGCATCCCGGATCACGGCTCGTACGCGGAGATCCTATCGTCTCGTCCGAACCCGGCGTCCCTGCTGGAGATGATCGAGACGCCCGGATACTCGGAGCCGGACCAGTGGCAAGTTCAGATTCAAGCCAAAATTCAGATGCACGCCCGCGTGCTGGTAAAGGCCGATCGGCTCTCCGATTCACAGTTGAACGCGGCTCACTTTGAGTCGATTGACGATATTCAGGCAGTTGTCGAGGCCGCCGGAAGCGATGCGTCCATCTGCGTCCTGCCCGAAGGTCCACAAACCATCCCGTTCATCTCTTAGGTCCAGGTCTTCCCAGATCTCCAGGAAGGACGATTATTTATGACCGAAAAACGCGTCCGGCCCGCCGTTCCTGAGGACGCGCCGACTATCGTCCGGCTCGTTCAGTCACTGGCCATTTTCGAGAAAGAGCCTGTAGAAACTGTCCAGCTGACCGAGGCCGATGTGCTGCGCGACAGTTTTGGGGAATCGCCGCTGTTCGAGACGCTGCTTGCAGAGCTGGACGGAACGGCGGTCGGATTCGCTCTGTTTTTTCACAACTACTCAACGTGGCAGGGCCGGCGGGGTTTGTACCTGGAAGACCTGTACGTGGAGGATCACGCGCGTGGCAACGGACTCGGCATGGACCTGATGAGGGAGTTGGCCCGTATCGCCGAGGAGCGCGGCTGCGCCCGGTTTGAGCTATCGGTCCTAGACTGGAATCCGACGCGTGAGTTTTATCACAGGATCGGGTTCGAAGACATGACAGAGTGGCTGTCTTACCGGCTGAACGAACCGGGCATCGCGAAGTTGGCCCGAAAAGCCTAGCGGATTGCCTGCGTGGCGGTCTGTTCCTGACGTGTTCGCCGCTGGAGTAGCCACCACATGCCCGCGGCCAGAAGGCCGGCGACGGTTCCGTTCACCATAGCCAGTTCGGGAGAGTAGGCTCCCACCCACGGCGTGAGCAGCACCAGTGCGAAGGTCCAGATGAAGCTGCCACGAAACGCACGTTTGGGCGAAGCGCTCCGCAGGGCGGTCATAAACACGCCGGCGGTGAGCGCCATCACGAGCATCGAAAATACGAGTGCCCTGATAGCCATTTGAGCGGCAGTCTAGCACCGGGTTACGTGTAGGCAAGCCTGATTTGTATTGGGCTCGTTCCGTGAAGGGTGTCTGAGAGCCATGTTCCTCGCGTCGTCTCTACTCACACGCTCATGCCGGGAGTAACATGCGCTTCGCCGCGGGCGGCGCGCCCGTTCTTAAAATGCCGAGTCCCGGGAGAACGTTTTGGTCACGAGCGAAGTCAAGATCGCAGACACCGTCGAAGGCCCGATTTCACCCCGGGTGGACAAAGACGACTGGCCCGGAAAGATTCACACCCGCATCCAGGACGTCGTAGACGCCATGGGCCCGGCTCCGTGGTCGAAGTCGTTGATCTGGGACGAGCGCAACAACGGAACGCTCATTGCCAACGACCCGGGTTCTGGCAACATCCCGCACTGGCACAAAAATTTCGACGAGTGGTGGATCGTAATGCGCGGGACGATCCAGTGGCACTACACCGGCGGCAAAGAAGTAACCGCCCAGCAGGGCGACGTGGTGTGGGTGCCGCGGGGCTCTGTGCATCACATCAAAAATGTAGGCGACGGGTTGTCGCTACGATTTGCCGTTTCGCAACCTCCTGCCGAGCATTACGCCTCTCCATGCAAGGTCTGTGATCACGCGCCGAAATCGGCCGACATATTTGGTATAGCGAACGTCAAAGCACCGGGATCGTTGACTATCACAGACACAGTCAAAGGTCCGATCCCGCCACGTATCGACAACGCCGACTGGCCCGGTGTGCTTCACACAACGCTGGACGCACTCAACGCGAAACACGCAGGCGAAGACGAGTGGCACGAGTTCATTGTCTCGGACGAACGGAACATCGGTACCTGGCTGACCCAGCCGGAAGGCCGCGGCAACATGCCCCACTTCCACAAAGATTTCGATGAATGGTGGTACGTCCAGCAGGGTCAGATCCGCTGGGAGTTGAGCGGCGGCAAGACCTTCGTCGCCAGCAAGGGTGATCTTGTCTGGGTGCCGCGAGGCACGACGCATCACATCACGACCGAAGGCAAAGAAACCTCGATGCGCTTCGCAGTCGCCATGCCGCCCGGCGGTCACTGGAACGCTGACTGCGATGTCTGCGGTCAAAAAAAGGCCGACGAAGATGTGAGCTGGATGGACGTTCCGAAGACTAACGAGCAGCTTTCTTAAGTTTCGAGCCGAGTTCTTCGACGAACTTCTCCCTCACTTTGACCCTCTCCCGGTGACAGAGGGAATTTACAGGCCAAACTTCAATAGCCCCCAATACCTCGATGCGAAAGGCACGGCTCCGTGGCGAAATCGCCGAAGATCGTCAAGATAGAAACCTTCGAACACGATGCGTACCCGAAGCTCGTGTTTATCAAAATCCACACCGACGACGGGTTGTTCGGAATCGGCGAGACCTCGTGGTCGCCGGAGCCGGTACACGCATTCATCCACGCCGACGCGTCGCAGTACCTGCTCGGCAAGGATGCCAGTCAGCTCGACTGGCACTGGCACAACCTGGCCAAGATGTCCGGCGGCATGCGATCCCGTGGCGCCGAGATGCGTGCACTATCGGCCATCGACATCGCCCTCTGGGATCTGTTCGGCAAGCGCATGGGCGAGCCTACTTACAACGTGCTTGGCGGTCTCAGCAGGGACAAGATCAAGGTCTACAACACCTGCGCCGGATACTCGTACGGCGTGAACCGAGGCGGACATTACGAGCCGGGCAATGTCGATTACCGCCCGGACGGTCCGTACGAGGATCAGCACGCCTTCCTGACAGACCCGGTGGGACTCGCTCAGAGCCTCCACTCCGAGGGGTTCAGAGCGATGAAGATCTGGCCGTTTGACCAGTTCGTCACAAAGACCAACGGGCAGCACATCTCGGCCGAGGACATCGAGAAGGGCACCGAACCGTTCCGTTTGATCCACGAGGCGATGGGCGATCAGATGGAGGTCGCCGTCGAGATGCACCAGATGTGGAACCTGCCTTCTGCGATCAAGATCGCCCAGGCGGTGACGCCGTTCAAGCCGCTGTGGTTTGAGGACGCGGTCCAGATGGACAACCTGGACGCGCTGGCGCAGTTCCGCAGCACGACCAACATCCCAACAATCGCCAGCGAGGGCGTATCGACCCGCTGGACCTTCCGCGAGATGTTCGTGAAGCAGGCGGTCGATATCACGATGTTCGACCTCGGCTGGGTCGGCGGCATCTCAGAGGCGAAGCGCATCGCCACTATGTCTGAGGCGTTTGGCATCCCAATTGCGCCGCATGACTGTGTTGGGCCGATCGCCTTCATGGCGGACGTTCACCTAAGCTTGAACGCCACGAACACGTTCATCCAGGAGACGGTGAGGGCCTTCAACGCCACCTGGTACAACGACATCGTGACGGTACTCCCGAAGGTGGAGAACGGATTCGCTTCGGTGTCCGACGACCCGGGACTGGGTCTGGACTTCACCGAGAAGTTCTTGAATAGCGATCAGTTGACCGTGCGAACGACCGAGCTGTAGCCCCGCTTCGATGGCAAAATCACCCAGGATCGTCAAGATAGAGACCTTCCGGCACGGCGAACATCCAGGGCTGGTGTTCGTCAAGATTCACACCGATGATGGTCTCTACGGCATCGGAGAAACGCCCGGGTCGGCAGAGCCGGTTCACGCTTTTATCCACGCCGACGTGTCCGAATATCTGCTAGGAAAAGACGCCTGCCAGCTCGATCTGCACTGGGCCAGTCTTGCGAAGATGACCGGCGGAATGCGCTCCAAAGGCGCGGAGATGCGGGCGCTGTCAGCCATCGATATCGCCCTCTGGGACCTGTACGGAAAACGGATGGGTCAGCCCACTTACAACATGCTTGGCGGCTTGAGCCGGGACAAGATAAAGGTCTACGCCACTTGTGCCGGCTATCCGTTTTACTTGAATCGCACCAAAGGCCCGAAGGCGGGCTCGGCCGATTTCGTCCCTGCCGGCCCCTACGACGATGAGCACTCCGCACTGACCGACCCGGTTGGCCTGGCGGAAAGCCTGCATGCGGAAGGCTTCAGGGCGATGAAGATCTGGCCGTTCTCACAGTTCGCAGCGAAGACCAACGGCCAGTTCATTTCTGCCGAAGACCTGGCAAAGGGCACTGAACCGTTCCGGCTGATCCACGAGGCGATGGGCGACCGGATGGAGATCGCCGTCGAGATGGGTCAGTCGTGGAACCTGCCGTCAGCGATCAAGATCGCTCAGGCGGTTACGCCGTTCAAACCGATGTGGTTTGAGGATGCGGTTCAGATGGACAACCTGGACGCGCTAGCCCAGTTCCGGAAGTCGACCAATATACCAACTATCGCAAGCGAGAACGTGTCGACCCGATGGTCGTTCCGAGAGATGTTCGTGAAGCAGGCAACCGACATCTGCATGTTCGATCTCGGATGGGTCGGCGGAATCTCGGAGGCCAAGCGCATCGCCACGATGGCTGAGTCGTTCGGCATTCCGATCGCTCCTCATGATTGCGTTGGGCCGATCGCCTTCATGGCGGACGTACACCTGAGCCTGAACGTCCCGAACGCCTTCATTCAGGAGACGGTGAGGTCCTTCAACGCAACCTGGTACAAAGACATTGTGACCGCGCTTCCGAAGGTTGAGAACGGCTACGCATCTGTATCGGACGACCCCGGATTGGGGCTCGACTTCACGGAGAAGTTTCTCAAGAGCGATCAGTTGACCGTACAGGTCAGTGAGCTTTAGAAATCACCAGATGAGAATCACCAGAGTTGAGACGGTCCGTACCGGCAACATCCCTCGTTGGGTGTGGGTTCGGGTGCACACGGATTCGGGAATTATTGGGCTCGGTGAGTCGACCGGTGTGTCGGCCCCCACCGAGGCGCACATCCGTACGGAACTTGCGCCATACCTGATCGGCAAAGACCCGATGCAGGTTGCCGAGCTGCACGAGGGCATGCAGTCCCGCAGCCGGATCGGGCCGAACGGCAGCGCGGAGTGGCGGGCGATATCAGCGGTGGACATCGCGCTCTGGGACATCGTCGGGCAGGCAACCAACGCGCCGATCCATCAGGCACTTGGCGGCCGCGTCCGTGACTCGATACCGATCTACAACACATGCGCCGACTGGCGCTACGCCGTTCGTTCCGGCTCGGCGGCGTTCGGGCTGTCGTCACCGACCGATCACGAGACGCCGTCTGGTAAATACGACGATTTACAGGGCTTCTTGAACGACGCCGGGACGGTAGCCGAGAGCCTTCTGAACGAGGGCATCAAGGCGATGAAGATCTGGCCCTTCGATCAGTTCGTGAGCAAGACGAACGGTCAGCACATCTCTGCCGAAGACGTGAACAAGGGCATGGAGCCGTTCCGAAAGATCCGGGAGCGCGTCGGCAACAAGATCGAGATCATGGCGGAGCTCCATGGCATGTGGAACATCCCATCCATCGTGAAGATCGTGAACGCGCTCGAAGAGGTTGAGCCGTACTGGGTTGAAGACGTGATCACCGCGGACAATGTGGAGGGCTTGAGACAGGTGCAGGAGCGGACCCATCTGACGGTGCTGGGCAACGAGACGCTGGCAAGCGCCGAGGCGTACCTGCCGATGCTCTCAAACGGCGCAATCCGAATCCTGATGTTTGACACGACCTTTGTCGGCGGCTTCACCGAGGCACGCAAAGTGATGTCACTCGCCGAGGCTCACAAGGTCCCGGCGACCCCGCACGACTGCAACGGGCCGGTGAACCTGTTTGCCGGGATTCATCTGTGCATGCACGCCCCGAACGCCTTCATCCAGGAAACGACCCGGGCCTTCATTCACGAAGTGTACGGTCGTGTGGTGGACCGACTGCCGCGCATCGAGAACGGCATCGTATACGCGCCGGAAGACCCGGGTATCGGGACTGCTCTACGGGAGGACTTCCTGGCGGACCCGGCAACGGTAATCACGGTTGTTGAGGGGTAGTGCGGCCAGTAATCACATACTCCAACAGAGATCAAGGAACATGTCATCCTGAACTCGATTCAGGATCCGCTTCTTTCTACTTACAGGGTGGGATCAGCCTTACCGGCTGATCGTCGTAGTCAGTCCCGCGCATACGACAAGGTTGTCCCAATAAAGTCCGATCCTGAATCGAGTTCAGGATGACATTTGGAGCGATTTACGTACTATCTTCAGAAAAATCGACCCCCTCTGGCCTCAGAACAGGAGCACCCATGAAAGTCCTCATTACCGGCGCGACCGGCCTGATCGGTACTGCTGTCTGGACCCGGCTGGCTGACTCGCCGGACAGGTACACACTCAAGGGATTTGATCTCGTGGTCGATCCTGGTCGTGACATCATCGAGGGCAACGTCGCCGACTTCGACGCGGTTCGAGCGGCGCTTGAGGGGCAGGACGCGGTTGTTCACCTTGGCGCCAACGGCGGGCCGGGCGATCGATGGGATCAGCTTCGAGAGTCAAACCTCATCGGCGCATACAACATCTTTGAATCGGCGCGAGAGGCCGGAGTGAAGCGGGTCATCTTCGCCTCCACCGGACAGGTGACCTGGAACTATGAACAAGAAGATGACCTCGGGGAGGTCATCGGCGGGACGTATGAGGGCGAATCGGCCTCATATGAGCGAGTGAATCACACTCAACCGGTCCGGCCATCGGGCCTGTACGCCGCGACCAAGGTCTGGGGCGAGGCGCTCGGCCGCTACTACTCGGACGTCCACGGCATCTCGGCGCTTTGCATTCGATTCAGTTCCGTTAATCGGGATGACACGCCGCTGAGCCCGACCGCCAACATCAACCCGAACGATGTCGATATGCCAGGCAATCGATCGTTCTCCCTGTGGACGAGCAATCGCGACGCCGCCCAGATTGTGCAACGCTGCCTGGACGCGCCGGACGACCTGATGTTCGACATCTTCTACTCCGGCTCGGACAACCTGTGGAACGTACGAGACATTTCGCACGCAAGGGATGTCATCGGCTATCAGCCCGAAGACCGAGCAGAAGATTTCAGACCAGAGTACGAAGGCAACTAACCCTGCCGGGGCCCGGCTGGGCGGCTATTTGGATGGGGTTACGCTACGTCTGATCTTGGCGTGGCACTGGGCGTTTTCGGTTGGGTTCAATCTGCGTTCAGGAAATCCACTAGCAGCCTGTTGGTTGTTTCAGGTTGGTCCCAGAAGCACACGTGGCCCGCGTTTTCGATGACTTCGAGTCTCGCGATCGGAATCAGGCGGGCGGCGCGTTCACCGTGGTTGAGCGGGAATATGCGATCGTCGTCGCCCCACATGACGAGCGTCTCCGGGGCCACGGATCGCAGTTCATCGTTTGAGAATTTACGCCTCTGGCCTAGCCACGAGGTGAAGCGTTTCATGCCCTCTTTCATCGGAACTGAACGCCCCGGCCGGATGCGTACGGCGAACGAATACTCGGCATAAGCCTCCTTGTCCGGCATTTCGGGATTGCGGACCTCCCACTTCTCGAAGACGCGATCACGAACGAATCGGCTCGGTTTGAACAAGAGCGTGCCCAACCACGGCGCGTGCACGAGTCGCCACGCGTACGGTATGCCGCGCCCGAGACCTGCTGAATCGACAAGAACGAGTCGTCGAACTCTCTCGGGGTGATCTATCGCGAGGGTCAAGATCACTGCGCCACCGAACGACAGCCCTACAAAGTCAGCCTTTACGATCCCCATCACATCGAGAAACTTGATGAGGAAGCGGGCGACGGAAACGGTCGGATGCCCATCCTGTTCTGCGAGATCGGACAGACCAAACAGCGGACTGTCCATCGCTATTACACGGCGCGTCTCGCGCAAAATCGCAATCTGGGAATACCAGTTGCCGGACCCCGGTCCGGCGCCGTGCATGAGCACTACGGGAGGCAGTTCACTATCTCGCGGCCCGTAATCCAGGTAGTGAACCCGAAAGCCGTCTACTTCGACGAACTCGCCGGAGTACTCCAGCCCGGACCGCGCCAGGAGGCCGACAAGCGCCCGGTAGACCTCTTCCCCTCCGGGAATCGATTTAGCGATCGCCTCGGTTGTGGCTTCAACTGACATTGGCAACTGGCATGGTGCGAACTCGGCGTTCTCGTGCGTACACACGGATTGGTAGCGGTCCGCCACTAGAATAGCCAACCAATGACCGAACACGAATCTCACAACTCGAATAATCCACAAGGCGAAACACCGGACCGGGCTCCACAGCCAACGCTAACCGAGCGTTCCCGTGAATTGATCGAGTGGCCAAAGCTCCTGGATTTGCTCGCCGGCCGAGCACATATGTTCAGGGCGAGAGAGCTCGCGCTCTCACTAGAACCCTCCTCGGACGAACGTGATATCGAACGTTTGCAGGAAGAAACGGCTGAAGCGCGCCGCATTCTGGACGAAGCCGGGGACATCGGCCTCGGGGGGCTGATCGACCCACGCGCCTACATAGAAAGAGCAGAACTGGGCGGGGGACTCGACGGGGAGGAGCTACTGCGAGTCGGACAGGTAATGCGTTCGCTCTGGGAGGCCCGGGAGGCCGCCCACGCGCTTGGCCGTCAAACGCCGTTGATCGGCACGCTGGCGGCGTTAATTCCCGACCTGCGGTGGCTCGATGAGCGCATCGGCGAAGCTATCGACGAACGCGGCAGGATCCGGGACTCCGCAACGCCAAATCTCGGCCGACTTCGTTCCGGCGTTGGAGAGAAATATCGCAAACTCGCCACCCATCTCGAGAGGCTCATAGCACGACCCAAGATTCGCAGCGCGATACAGGCGCCCGTCATCGCCACACGAGGTGATCGTCTCGTTGTTGAAGTTCGATCAGATCAACGATCGGCCGTGCCGGGGATCGTTCACGACGTGTCCAATACCGGCCAGACGCTGTTCGTGGAGCCGTTCGACGCGGTGGAGCTGTGCAACAGCTGGCGGGAGGCGTCCGCCGAAGTAATACGGGAAGAGGAGAAAGTCCTCAGGAGGCTTTCCGGCCTTATCTCCGACCGCGCCAGCGACGCCATGATGGCGATCGAAGCGGCTGGCAGGCTTGATCTTGTTTTCACGCGCGCCCGTCTGGCGCACGTGATGCGGGCGGCAAAGGCCAGGACACTCCCAGAGGGCGATGATACGGCGCTCAACCTGGTCGACGTACGCCACCCGTTACTGGGTGAAGACGCCGTCCCGATCAGTCTTTCTGTCGGTCCCGACTTCCGCGCGCTCGTAATCACAGGCCCGAACACCGGCGGCAAAACCGTCGCACTCAAGACGGCCGGGCTGGCGGTTCTTATGCACCAGAGCGGCATGCAGGTCCCCTGCGACCCGCTCACCGAGATCTCGGTGTTTGACGGCGTGTACGTGGACATCGGTGACGCCCAGAGCATCGAGCGATCCGTATCAACTTTCTCGTCCCATCTGGGGGCCGTCGTAAACATCCTGGAAGAAGCGGACGAACATTCTCTGGTGCTGCTCGATGAACTGGGAACCGGAACCGACCCGGAAGAAGGATCGGCGCTGGCCCGTGCGATCCTCGACCATCTTGTCGAAGATGGCATCCCCACCATCGTCACAACCCATCACCGCGCCGTGGCCGAGCATGCGGGCGATTCCCCGGGCATGCGAAACGCCGCCGTTGAGTTGAACCCGGACACCATGCTGCCCAGCTACCGCGTAACCATGGGCACCCCGGGCCGCAGCTACGCAATGGCCGTCGCAGAGAGGCTGGGGCTTCCGGACGACGTGCTGGACCGGGCACGTGTGCTGCTGTCGCCCGAACACTCGGCGACTGAGGCTCTCTTGCTTCAGTTGCAGCGTGAACGTGCGGAGATCGAAGGTCAGCTTGCGGCCGCCGAGGCGTACAGCGCGGAAGCAGAAGCCGCAAAGCGTGATCTGGACAGGCGCGTGCGAGCGATCACCGAGGCACAGGACGATCTTGTTGAGGAGACCCGGGCCGAGCTACAGCGTGAAGCGGAGGACGTGCGAACAAGCCTGCGCCAGATTCAGCGACAGGCGAGCCAGGAACGCGACATGTCGGTGGTGCGGCGTGAGCAGGAGCGGGTTCGGCGATCTCTCCAGCGTGCCGATCGATTCAAGATCACCCGCCCGGCCGAGAGCGAAATGTTAGAGCCAGAAGAAGCGCCGCCACCACCACGGCCCATCACCGCAGGCGACATCGTGGAGGTCCGCGGCCTCGGCGCACAGGCTACCGTGACCTCGGTTAACTCAGACGGCTCCGCCTCTCTCATTCTCGGGAGCGCACGCGTAACGCTCAACATCGCCCAGTTGAAAGTGGTCATGCCGTCGGAGGACGTGAAGGCATCGGACGAATCACGCATTACAACGTCCACGCCGATGATCGACTCGCCAACCCGTGAGTTGGACATCCGGGGCATCCGGGCGATCGAGGTTTATGAGCAGGTGGTGGCGTTCCTGGATGAGGCCGCACTACTCGGTTTGACCAGTGTCCGGGTTATCCACGGCAAGGGAACCGGCGCGCTCCGGGACGCTACGAGGGAGGCGCTACGGCGTCATCCGGCGGTCGGCGGGTTTGAACGGTCTGAACAGGCAATGGGCGGCGACGGTTCAACGGAGATCGACCTGCTTTAGCCGTGTCGCCCACGGAGTTGCCCCAGGATCCGGTACTTCCGTGGCAACCCACCCCCGACTTGGCCGGGAACGCGTGAGGCCCCCGGTCAGGAGGTGACCCGGGAGCATCCCTCATAAGGTCATTGATGGCTGGCGACGCCAACAAGTCGTGCCGCCCCTCAGCAAACTACCTCGCTACAGCCGACCTGCGCAGGTCTACGGGTTGTAGCTACTGCCCTCGTAAATCTCTTCAGCTGAAACTTTTATCAATGATGACGCCGTGGAGCCGGGGTTGTTCTCCAGGTAGGCTTTCACCATCCGTAATCCGATAGTCGCGTGGCTGCCGCCTGGAAACTCCGCGTTCGGGCCAATAACACGCATTATTCCAGCATCGAAGGAGCCCGATTCCAGACCAGGCAGGGCGATCTTCCGCTCGATCAAATCCACCAGCCCGGATTCTTCCTCGCATTGTTCGCAATCATCGGCGTGGACGCGATCATGTGTGAGTTCAATGCGAACCCGCTCCAGCGGCCAATTTTTGCGGCCGGCGTACATAAATAGTGTGATCGACGTGCATGCACCGAGGGCGGACAGCAGAAACTCGTACGGATTAGGGCCAAGATCCGTCCCGAGCGGGACCGGCTCATCTGCGGTCATCGTATGTCGGCCATTTGTGATTCGGGTCTCGTACTGGCTATCTGAGGTACCGGTTACCGTGACGATCGCCATGTGATGCCTCTCAATCAGAATCGTTTTGCCGTGCGTTCAGAATATTCGATGCCGAAATCCTGATGTCGGTAGTCCTGTGTCCCACTTTGTCCCGCGTCCCGTGATAAGTTTCTGGTCGAGTCCTCGTGTCCCGAATATTTCAAGCGGATTTCAAGCGGAGCAGTCCTGCATGAACGAAGCATCGACCTCGGATCAGGAAGAACAGACGGTAATCGCTCCCGAAATAGTTACCGAAGGACAGTCAGCGTCCGATGTGGCCGACATTTTGATTGTCGGCGCTGGAGCGTCCGGCGCTGCCGTCGCATGGCGGCTCGCCCAGGCCGGATTTTCCGTGGTTTGCCTTGAGCAGGGCCGCTGGATCAATCCCGCTTTGTACCCGACGAAAGAGCAGAACTGGGAGATCCTCGGCCGGCACGAATGGAACTGGGATCCCAACAAACGCGGAAATTCAGAGGATTACCCGGTCAACGACAGCGAGTCAGACATCACGCCGCTCATGTTCGCAGCCGTCGGCGGCAGCACGATCCACTGGACGGCCCACACACCACGATTTCACCCGTCCGATTTTCGGGTGAAGACGCTGGACGGGGTCGCAGATGACTGGCCGATCACGTACGACGACCTCGACCCGTATTACGACGTGAACGACATGATGATGGGTTGCTCTGGGATCAACGGGGATCCCGCCGTACCGCCCCGTTCGCCGAGGCCCATGCCGCCTGTCCCACTCGGCGATGACGGTCAGCACATGGCCGCCGCTTTTGATCGGCTTGGCTGGCACTGGTGGCCTTCCG
>Ga0209554_1000044_pt1 | contig 85424 bp, 77 predicted proteins | sample MarorgKNORR_S2LV_5_FD_188221 | JGI IMG/M metagenome (GOLD analysis project Ga0209554, IMG submission 188221) | Marine microbial communities from the Southern Atlantic Ocean, analyzing organic carbon cycling - Bottom_A/KNORR_S2/LV (SPAdes) (version 2) | ecosystem: Environmental > Aquatic > Marine...
CGTGCCAGTTCGCGAGCCGCGGCTGTGTAGTCGTGCACGTGTTCCATCACCTCGGAGCAGATGACGCGATCGAAGTGGTCGTCTGGAAAGGGGAGGTGGAAGGTGTCGCCCTGCACCATGGTCCCCACGCTGCCGAGTTCGGCGGCCCGGCGGGCCAGGCGCTTTGCCGCATCGCGCATCGAGGCGAAGTCGAGATCGAGACCGACGACCTCTGCACCGCGCTCGAGGCAGCCGAAACAGTGCCGTCCCTCGCCGCAGCCGGCGTCGAGGACCCGGTCGCCCGGATGGACTTCAAGCCTTGCGAGATCGACGGTGAGCAGCATGCCGGGTCTCCTCGAAAATTTCGACGAGTTGCGCGGCCGCGTCGCTCCAGCGGAAGACCTTCTGGATGCGGGCGCGGGCCCGGCGGCCCATTTCTTCGGAGCGTCCGGGTTCGTCGAGAATCTTCGCGATGGCCTCTGCCATCGCCGGAGCGTTGCGGGGCGGCACGAGAATGCCGGCGTCGCCCGAGGCGCCGACCACCTCGGGGAGCGCGCCAGCTGCGTTGGCCACCACCGGCAGTCCGCAGGCCATGGCCTCGCTGGCGGGGAAGCCGAAGCCCTCGAAGAAGGAGGGAATCAAGGCGATGCGGGCGGTGGAATATTCTCGAACGAGTTCGTCCACCGTCAGCATCCGTTTCACGATCTGTACCCGGTGCTCGAGGCCGAAACGCGCGATCAGGCGCGGTACCAGCCCGTCCTCGGGGATGCGTCCGTCGACGATCTTGAGGGTCACCCGGTCGGGCAGCAGCGAGAGTGCCTTGAGCATCGTGCCGATGCCCTTCTTGCGGTCCTCGGTGCGCCCCACAAAGAGCAGATCCGCTTCCTTCTCGACTTCCGGACGGGGGTGAAAGAGTTCGGCGTCGGTGCCGTTGTAGACCACGGGGATTCGCTTCTGGGGGATCCCGAAGTAACGCTCGATTTCGACGCGCGAGGCCTCGCTGACGGTGACGATGCGGTCGAGGCGTGGTGCGACCTGCTGCTGCATGAACAAGGGGAAGTAGAGCGTCCGCTTGATCTTCTTCGAAAGTCGCGAGTCGATCGCGAAATCGGCCTCGCGGTCGATGTGCAGGGGGTGGTGAATCACCGAAACCACGGGAACGCCGGTTGCGCGGATTCCCAGCAGGCCCCAGCCGAGGGACTGGTTGTCGAAGACCACGTCGAAGCGGTAGCGCCGCTGGAGGGCGCGCCAGCGCATGAGGAGGCGCAGGCTGAAGGTCTGCATTTCGGGGAAGACGCCGAAGCGCGATACGCCGAGTTCCCAGAGACTCAGCGGCCGCAGCAGCGAGAAGGGCCTCGAAGGGTCATAGAAATCGGGATACGCCTGTCCGAAGACATTGTCGTTGTGGATTTCGTGGACGGGGATGCCCTCTGCGACCTCGGGCAGGGGCGGCCCCGCAATCACGTGCACGTCGTGTCCGGCGCGCTGCCATTCTCGCGCGAGGTAGGCGGCGTAGATCCCCTGACCGCCACAGAACATGTTCCCGCGGTAGGTGAGTAGTGCGATTCGCATCGCCTTTGCGGGCCCTAGGAACCGGAGTCGTCGTCGCCCGCGTCGGGCGAGACGTCAATTGTCGATTCGGCGTCGACGTTGACGGTGGCGATGGTGAAGCCGACCCAGCCGGCCAACCCGAGAACGAAGAAGACCAGCACCGCCACCGGCAGCGCGATGGCCCAGTAACTCTGGTTCAGCAGGCCGATGAGAAAACACAGAGCCACAAGAGCGACCCCGGCGCAGATGGCGAAACCCTGGGTACGCGAAGTGTCGTTCATTCCGCCCCTCTTCCATTCGCGGCGCAGAGGCCGCGGGTTGTGATCCGGCGCCCGCGAGTGGATCGGGGCAGTGAGCCGGGGCGCTGCGAATTCGCTGGCGCGCGTGGTGCTGTTGCGAAAAGCCCCCACCGAGGGCGCTCGGCGCGCCGGATTATTCGGTTCTCGCGGCGCCCTGTCAATGGCCGCTGCGGTTGGCCCCGGATCGGGGTCAACGCGGTCTACTCTACGCGGCATGTACTGGATAGGGCTGATGTCGGGAACTTCGGCGGACGCGATCGATGCGGCGCTCGTCGAATGGCCGGACGATGCGCGGACGCGTCCGTTTCGGCTCGTCGCCTACCGCGAGACGCCGCTTGCGGCCGGGCTGCAGGCGCGGATCCACGCGCTGGCCGCGGACGCCGGAGGGCGCGGTGCGCTGCGAGAGTTGGCAGCCCTCCACGCCGAACTGGGGGATGCCTTCGGCGCGGCTGCGTGCGAGTTGATCGAGGAGGCGCCACCCGGTCTGGGCCCTGTCACCGGAGTCGCCTCCCATGGGCAGACCGTGGCGCACCACCCGGATCTCGGTGCCACGCTTCAGATAGGGGATCCCGCGCGAATCGCCGAACGCAGTGGCCTGGATGTGGTGTCGGATTTTCGGGCCCGGGATCTCGCGGTGGGAGGCGAGGGCGCCCCGTTGGCTCCGTTTTTTCACCACGCTGTACTCGCAGCGAGGGATGAGAACCGGCTGATCCTGAACCTCGGTGGCATCGCGAACCTCACCTGGTTGCCCGCCGGCTGCCCGCCGGAGGCCGTGCAGGCCTTCGATGTCGGCCCGGCTAACGTGCTGCTCGACGAGGTGGTGCGGATCGACTCGGAGGGCCGCCAGCAGATGGACCGCGGGGGCGTGCTCGCCGGGCGCGGTCGGGTCCACGCGGAGACCCTCGAGCGCCTCTTGGACGACGACTTTCTGAGGCGACCACCGCCGAAGTCGACGGGCCGTGACCGCTACGGAAGCGAGATGGCGCAGGCGCTGGTGGCGGGTTGGCGGCAGCAGGAGCGGCCCGTCGAGGACCTGCTGGCGACCCTCGTGGCCTTTACGGCGGCCGCTCTTGGGCGCGCGGCGAAGACCTGGCTCGAGGGCGGGGTCGTCGAGCGCGTGTTGCTCGGAGGCGGCGGCGCCGCGAACCCGACGTTGCGCGCGGCCCTGGCCGAGGTCTTCGATCCCGCGCCCTGCGAGGTGCTCGATCGCGGCGGCGTTCCGGCGGCGGCGGCGGAGGCGATGGCCTTCTCGCTGATGGGCCGCAACGCGCTCCTGGGCATTCCAAACCACCTGCCCCAGGTCACCGGAGCGGCCGGGCCGCGCGTGCTCGGTTCGTTGACGCGGGCCTAGGCTTGCGTCGCGGCGCGCGGCTTGGCCCTAGAGGCGGACCACGAGGCCATCGTCGGCGAAGTCGAATTCGCCATTCGGAGCGCGTTCGGCCATTTGGGAACCGAGGTGGGTGAGGATGATCCCGCCGCAGTCGAATTGGCGCTTCTGCTCGCACAGCAGGTCGAAATTGAGGTGGAAGTCGAAATCGCTGGCGCGGTAGGTGCACTCGCAGATGAAGAGATCGGCTCCGGCGCAGTGCCCGGGGAGTTCGTCGAACCAGCCAGTGTCCCCGGAGTAGACCACGCGGTGGGAGCCGCAGCGCACATCGAAGCCGTGCGGGTGAGTCTCGATCTGGTGGCGCGTCTCGAAGGAGCGGATTTCCATCGGCCCGACGCTGTGGACGGCCCCCGGGTGCGTCTCGCGAAAGTGCAGGGGGAAGGGGAACGCGTGGAGGTCGAGGGGGTGTCCCATCGCCACCGCAAGGGCGTGCACGCGCGCTTCGATCTCGGGTGGTCCGGTGATTTCGAGGGGCCTTTTGCGCTGGTCCTCGTACTGGGCGGCGAGCAGGAAGAGCGGGAGCCCCCCGAAGTGGTCTCCGTGGAAGTGCGAGATGAGGACCGCGTCGATCTCGTCGCGTTCGATTCCGAGGGCCGCAAGCCCGGTGTTGGTGGTGACGCCACAGTCGAGCAGGACGGTCCCGGGTTCGCCGCGCAGCAGGATTGCCGATTGCCGACGCCCGCCGGCTCCGAACGCGTCGCTGGTGCCGACGAAAACCACTTCGCTCATTTTCGTGCTTCCCCCCGAGGTTCGGTCGGCTCGCCGCCGCAGGCATGGAAGGTGCCACAAGCGTAGACGCCGTCGACAAAGCGCTCGTTCGCCGGGAGGGTTTCTCCCTGCCAGACGACGCAGCGCCGGACGCTGGTCGACGAGGGGATGCGTGCGCCGCTCCCGATGACCGCATCGCCGAAGCGGCGGGCCCCCGAGCGTCGCAGCAGTTCCGCCTCGCCCAGATAGCGCAGGCGCGGTGTCTCTAGGTTGGCCCGCAGGTATTCGCGTGGCGTGCCCACGGGCTCCCAGGTGCAGTCGCCGGCCCCGAGGAGATCGCCGTAGATGTCGTCCGCGCCGGCTTCGAGTTGCGGGGCGATCCAGTCCGAGAGGTCTTCGAAGGCCTTCGCCCTGGGCCAGTTCCGAAGGGCGCTGCGTGAAAAGATGCGCACACTCGGGAAGAGCCCCGCGGCGCTTTCGGCACCGAGGTCGAAACGGCTCCCGATGCGCCGCACCCGGGCGTGGGCATCGATTCCGATGCTTCCGAAGCGCGCGCTTCGCGGATCGTCTCGCAGCAGCAGCGAAATCCTCGCCCCGCGCTGGCGGTGCCGCTCGAGTGCCGCGCCGAGGTCGATGTCGAGAAGCATGTCTCCGGCCAGCACGATGCAGGCCTCGCTCTTCGAAAGGAAGCTCGCTGCACGCCGAATGCCGCCGCCCGTGCCGAGAGGTTGCCGCTCCAGGGACCAGTGGATCTGCATCCCGTCGGGTGCGAATGCGGTCACGGCTTGTCGGATCGAGTCGGCGCTCGCGTGCAGGTTGATCAGCACGTCCCGGACGCCGTGGGCTCGGAGCAGCTCGAGCAGGATCGCAATCAGGGGCATCCCGAGGATTGGCAGCGCCGGTTTCGCGCGCAGGTCCGAGAGCGGCTGCATGCGCGAGCCGAGCCCCGCGGCCAGGATCATCGCCCTCATGGGTCGCTGCGCTCGGGGGGCGCGAACACGTCCTTCAGCGGCGCCAACAGCTCGGCGGCACGCTCGAAGCGCAGGTCCCAGGCGGCGGCGCGCAGCGACGCGCTTCGGATCGACGCGGCCGCCGCCGGGCGACAGGCGTCCATCCGCGTGTCCCCGCGCACACTCGCGGCATACAGGTAGCGCGCGAGGTCCTTGCCACAGCGCGCGAGGCCGAGCAGGGTGAAGCGCGTGTCGAAGGTCGTGGCGTCGGGTGCGTCGGGGAGTTGCCCGCGCACTTCTTCGACGCGTGCCGCGACTTCGCGTTCCGACAGGGCGACGTGTGGATCGCGCAGCAGGCAGACGAGATCATATTCGGGCGGGGCGAGAAAGGCGCCCTGGAGGTCGATCATCACGCACTGGGGCGGCGCGTCGGCAACTCGCTTCAGCAGCAGGTTCGTCGATTGGAAATCGCGGTGGGCCGGGCGACGGGGCGCGTCGAGGCAGATCTCTGCGATCCCGGCGAAGGCTTCGCGCAGGGCCTCTGCCTCGGCCGGGCGCGGGGGCCGCGAGAGGCTGAGGGGCAGCACCCAGCGGATGACTTCCTCGGCCTTGTAGGCGATCCAAGCGGGGGAGAGTTCTCTTTCGAAGGCAGGCCCTCCCGGGCACACCGGGAGCCGCTGGATTCGGGGCACCAGGCTGCAGGCGGCTCGGTAGAGGGCTTCGCGTTGGGCGGCGTCGGCCGCGAGCGCAGCGTCCTTCAGGGTCTCGCTCCCGAGATCCTCGAGCAGATCGATGCCGTCTTCGGAGCCATGGCTTCGGGGCACCGGCAAGTCGGCCTGTTCCATCCACGCCCGCACCGGTTCGAGCGCGGGCTCGGGCGGGATGCCCGGCGCTCTCCCCTTCGGATCCTCGGGGGCCTCGACGCGCGCGATCAGCGAGTCCACCCGCGCGCCCTCGAGGCGCAGCCGAAAGAAGCGGCGGGAACCGAGACCCGCCGCCACCGGCAGGACGCTCGCCACCGAGCCGCCAAGCCGCGCGGTTGCCAGCAGGGAGATGCGGGCGATCAGCGCGGCGGTGTCGGGAGGGTAGGGGGCGGCCACGGGTGCGGGCTCAGCCGAAGAACCAATGGCAGGCGACCACAGCCCCGGCAAAGCCCGCGACGTCGCCGATCAGGCAGGCCGCGAGCGCGTGCCGTCCGTCGGTGACGCCGGCGGCGCCGAGGTAGAGCGCCAGCACGTAGAAGGTGGTCTCGGTCGACCCCATCAGCGTACTCGTGAGCATTCCGATGAACGAGTCCGGGCCGTAGGCGGTCAGCGTCTCGCTCATCACGGCGAAGGCGCCCGAGCCCGAGAGCGGGCGCAGCAGCGCCATCGGCAGGACCTCTGCGGGAACGCCAAAGCGGCTGGTCACGGGATCGATCACCGAAATCAATAAATCCAGGGCCCCCGAAGCCCGGAACATTCCCACGGCGACGATGATCGCGACGAGATACGGAACGATGCGCATGGTGACCGCAAGCCCCTCGCGACCGCCCGCGATCATCGCGTCGTAGACCCGCACGCGACCGCTGAACCCGATCAGGAGCAGGCCGCCAACAAGGAGCGGGATCAGCCAATCGCGCGAGAGATCGCGAAGGGTTTGCGCCGTGCTGCCGCTCTGCAGTCCCTGCCACAAGTTCTGGCCGAGGCTGTACGCCACGACGAGCAGGCAGCCGATGAGGATCGACCAGCGGAGCATCCCCAAGGGCCGCTGTGCCGCGTCGGGATCGCGCAGCGGGGCTTCGTCCTCGGGCATCTCGAAGGCCCCGAGGCCTGCTGCCAGGGGCGCATCGCGCCGGGGCCGGAAGATGGCCAGATCCTTCAGCAGGAAGTAGGCGCCGACGGCAGCCAGCGTCGAGCAGGTGGTCGCGAAGAGGGTCGGGAGCCAGATGGCGCCGGGCGAAGCCGAGCCGGCCGCGGCGCGCACCATCATGGTGCCGGTGGGGGCCATCAGCGTGATCGCCGAGGTGTTGATCGCCAGGAAGAGAACCATCGCGTTCGAGGCCGAGCCCCGAAGCGGATTGATGCGTGCCAGCTCGGCCATCGCCTTCAGGCCAAAGGGCGTCGCCGCGTTGCCCAGGCCCATCACGTTGGAGGCCATGTTCATCACCATCGCGCCCATCGCGGGATGGTCTGCGGGGACTTCCGGAAAGAGACGGCGCAGCAGGGGAGCGAGCCCCTTGGCGATGGCGTCGCGCAGGCCCCCTTCGAAGGCGACGCGGACGATGCCGAGAAAGAAGATCATGCCCCCGACGAGGCCGAGAACGATCATGACGGCGCTCTCGGCGCTGTCGAAGACGGCGGCCGAGACCTCGGCCATGCGGCCGTTGATGGCGCCAAAGAGCACCGACGCAACGACGAGACCGAGCCAGATGGCGTTGAGCACCGGCCGTCCTCCCCCCCGTGAGAAAGCCGCTCGGAGTTGGCAGTGGCAAAGACCCGGAAGCGTTCGCGCGATTGCCGCTGCGGAGGCTCCCGGATAAGCTCGCGGTCGTCAAGGTCTCTGACCTTGTGGGCCTGTTGGATCCGCTGCCGCACCCGCTGGTCGGGTGCGCGAACCGGGGGGGAGCGTGCTGCGGCTGCTCATCGGCGCTCTCGTGCCGACCTTGCTGGGCCTCACCGCGGTCGCGGGTTTGGCGCCGGCTGCGGGCTCGACGTCGGCAGCGGATTCGACGCCGACAACGGGTTCGGTGCGCTGGGAGCAGGGGCTCGAGCGCGCTCTTTCGGTCCGGGCGCTTCGCGGCGCGCGCGTGGCCGCGATCGTGGTGCGGGAAAACGACGGCGAGGTTCTCTTCGCCCGCGATCCCGACCGCGCGTTGGTCCCGGCTTCGAACCTCAAGATCCTGACGGCGATCGCGGCGCTCGACGCCTTCGGCCCCAGCCACCGTTTCGTGACGCGGTTCGCGTCCGAGGCGCCGCCGGATGCCGCGGGGAGGCTGCAGAGCCTCTTCGTGCAGGGGGGCGGCGACCCGGTGCTGAATTCGGAGGACTGGTGGCAGATCGCGTCGCAGTTGCGCGAAGCGGGCGTGCGTGAAATTCAGGGTGACCTGGTGCTCGACGCGAGCGCCTTCGACGGACAGCGCTGGCACCCGAAATGGGGACGCACCTCGTCGCGCGCCTATCACGCGCCCGTTGCCGGGCTGACCGCCAACTACGGCGCGTTCAAGGTCGTGGTCCGGCCGGGAGAGCATCCGGGGGACGCGGTGACTGTCGCGATCGATCCCCCGGTGGATCACCTTCGCGTGTCGAATCGCGCGCGCACCGGAGAGGCCAACGCCCGGCGCAGCCTGGTGATCGACCGCGTGGCGGGCGCGGTCGGGGAACATGTGCTGGTCGAGGGTGTCCTGCCGGCCGGTGCCGCGCCGGTCGCCGTGCACCGCAGTGTGCTCGATCCCGTGGCGTATGCGGGCTCGCTCCTGCGTTGGCAGCTCGCGTCCCAGGGGATTTTAGTGGGGGGGCGCGTGCGGGTTGGCCCGGCGCCCGCGAACGCGCGGGAGATTCTGGCCTTCCCCGGGCGGGCGCTTTCGGAGATCGTTCGGCTGTTCCTCAAGTACAGCAACAACCAGGTGGCCGAAGCGCTGGTGAAGGCGCAGTCGCGGCGCGTGGATTCGCGCCCCGGCAACTGGCCGACGGGCCTGCTTGCCCAGCGTCGCCAACTCGAGGAAGCCGGGCTCTGGGCGCCGGGAGCGCGCATCGTCGATGGCTCGGGCCTCGGCTACGGGAACCGCCTGACCCCGCGAATGTTGGCCGAGGCGCTGGTCTACGCGAGCGATTCGTTTCGCTTTGGCCCCGAGTTCAGGGCAGCACTTCCCATTGCGGGGCGCGATGGCACCCTCGAGGAGCGCGGCGAGGAAGCCCCCGGCCAGGTTCGCGCCAAGACCGGGTTGCTCACCCGCGTGGTGGCGCTCTCGGGCTTCGCGCGCTCGCCGACCGGCGAGGAGCGGATCTTCTCGATTCTCGTCAATGGCTACCGGGGCTCGGACGAGGCCGCGATGGACGCTGTGGATGGCTTTGCCGCGGCCGTGGCGGGTGAGCCCGCGGCGACCCTGCGCTAACCCGCCTCAGGAACGCCCGGGAGCGCTTGCCCACGGCACACGCGAGAGCGGACGTCCGGCGACCCCGGCGTTGGCTTCGTAGGCCCGGAGCACGCTCTCGACGTAACGACGGGGAAGACTCTGGCCGCGCCGCAAGAAGCGGTCGATGCGCCCGGGGCCCCAGTTGTAGGCGGCCAGCGCCTTGCGCAGGTCGCCATAGCGCCGTTGGAGGCCTCCGAGATAGGCGGTGCCGACGACGACGTTGAAGTGCGGATCAAAGAGAGCGTCGGGGCCGCGCCAGGGGAGATCGAGTTTTCGGGCGACCTCGGCCCCGGTCGAGGGGAGGACCTGCATCAGGCCCCGCGCGCCGACCTTCGAGATCGCTTTCGAACGCCCATGGCTTTCGATCTCGATGACGGCGACGATCAGGTCCGGGTCCATCGCGTTGCGTTCGGCGGCCCCCTTGATCGTGTGCGCCAGCCGTTCGAGATCGTCGACCTCGATTCGGAGGCCTCGCTGTAAAAGCCGCTCTAGGATAAGTGCCTCGCGGGAGACAGTTTCGCCGGGGTGCACCGGCTGCGGGCGAATCAACCGCTCCGCCGCAGCCTCGCGCGCGATCTCGCTCGCGGCGTGGCGCTCGCCAGTGGGATCGCTGAAGGCGGCGGGTTGCAGCGGCTGGGGAAGAGCGAGTGCCAGCAGCGTGCAGCCCAGGAGGTGGGCGCCGGTGCGCCGGGACACGCGCAGGCGTCGCGAATCGAGGGGGGAGGGGCGCAGCATCGGTCTCCATGGCGCGGCCGAATCCCGGACGTCACCCGAGTGGGCCACGCTGCCAGCGGCGAACGAAACTGGCTAGCGGGGTCAGGGCGCCTGCTGGGTCGGGGCGGTGTGCGGGCCGCGGGCCTTAGCCCTTTCGGCGCATGCGTCCCTTGCCGAGCAGCAACCAATCGAGGGAGATGTTCTCATGCTGCGCGAGCGTGAGGAGGAAGTCAGCGTGGGGAGTCGTGCCGTTCTCGTAGCGGTTGACGTTCTGCTGGAAAACGCCGAGTTCGCGGGCGAACTGTCGCTGGGAGCGGTCGCCGCGCACCAGGGCAATGCGCTCGGGCAGGCGGCGCTTGAGTCGGTTCAGGGCGGTACGTGTCATGTTCGGTTCCTCGTGGGCCACGTGCCTCCAGCTTGCGGGCATCCGCGGACAGGTTCGCTGGCTGCGTCCGGCTGTCTGGGTGGGGTGGCGGGCTGGCGCGGGGTTCGACGCGCGCAGTGTATGGTGGCGTCTGGGCCCCGGCAACCCTGGGGAGGGCCCTTTGGCGGCGGGCTTCGAGCCGTTGCGTGCGGGCGGGTCCCGGGCGTCCGGTTCTGATCTACGTCAACTTGTGTCCCGGAAGCGGGCGGAATGGCTACTGAATCAAGGCCGGCCTTCGGGTCGGGCTCGCTACGCTGATCGGGATGGCGCGGGGGGTTGAATGCGGGTGATCGGTGGGGAATTTCGCAGTCGGCGGCTGCTGCGGCCTCCGAAGGGCGTTCGCGCCACGCCGGATCGGGTTCGCGAGGCGCTGTTCTCGAGCCTCGGACCGATCGAGGGCGATCGGGTCCTGGACCTGTGTGCGGGGACCGGCGCGCTCGGCATCGAGGCTCTTTCCCGTGGGGCGAACTCGGCCGTGTTCGTGGACGGTGCGCGCCCTTCGATCACAACGATTCACTCGAACCTCGAAGGCCTGGGGCTGCTTCGAAGGTCGGTCCTCCGCGAGCAGCGCGTGCTGTCCTTCCTGCAACAGCGGAGGGAAACCGAGCCCTTCGATCTCGTTCTTTTCGATCCGCCATACGGCTCCGAAGATACCGCCGCGGTGCTCGAGACCCTGGTGCTGGGGGGCTGGCTCCGGCCGGGGGCGAAAGTGGTGCTGGAGACCGCTACGCGCGACACTTCTCCCCGCGTTGCCGGCCTTTCGTGCCGCAGCGAGAAGCACTACGGGACGACCCGGATTACGCGCTTCGATTTCGAGCCCGCGGTGGCGGGTCCGGACTCGGGCTTTGAGGAGTGAACGCGGATGAGTGACGCGGCTTCCCCTTCGGTGGTTCTGTTTCCCGCGAGTTTCGACCCCATCACCAATGGCCATCTCGACATCGTGCACCGCAGCTGCCGGATCTTCGACCAGGTCGTGGTGGGGGTGGCCACGAACCTCGAGAAGCGGGGTACTTTCTCCCTGGAAGAGCGGCTCGCGATGCTCGACGAAGTGTTCGGAAAGGCGCCCGGCGTTCGCATCGTGTGCTTCGAGGGGCTGGTGGTGAACTTCGCTACCGAGATCGGCGCGCGGGCGATCATCCGGGGCTTGCGAGCGATGTCGGATTTTGAGTACGAGTTCGAGATGGCGCTGATGAACCGTCACCTGCAACCCGATACCGAGATCCTCTTCATGATGGCGAGCCTCAACTGCGTCTACGTGAGTTCGTCGAGGCTCAAAGAGTTGGCACGCTTTGGCGCGGCGATCGACGACTTCGTCCCGGCGAGCGTTGCCAGGCGGTTGCGGGAGAAACTTGGGCCCTGACTCGCGCCCGGCGACCGCCGGGCCGCGTTTGGTCGCAACCGCAGGACTCGGGTAGAATCCCGGTTCTCGGCTCGAGGGGGACTCGAGGCTCCCCTGGGGGCCCTTGCCTCGACCGGGGCCCACCGCGGAGGGATCGATGGCAGCGCGCCGCATCCTGGTTGCGATTACCGGCGGCATCGCCGCCTACAAGCTCCCCGAACTCGTCCGGCAGCTGGTGCGGGCGGGGCATAGCGTTCGCTGCATCACCACCGAGGCGGCGCTCCACTTCGTGTCGCCGCTCGTGCTGCAGAGTCTCAGCGGTAAGCCGGTTCGCTCGCGCCTCTTTGACCCCGCCGAGGAAGACGGGATCGACCACATCGCACTGGCGGACTGGGCCGAGTTGATGATCGTCGCGCCAGCGACCGCCAACGTGTTGGCGCGGCTGTCTTACGGCCTGGCAGACGATCTCCTCTCGACCGTCGCGTTGGCCACGAAGGCACCGCTGCTGGTGGCCCCAGCCATGAACGTCAACATGTGGAATCACGCGGCGACGCGCACCAACGTCGAAAGGCTGCGCGAACGCGGTGTGCATTTTGTCGGGCCCGATTCGGGAGAACTCGCCTGCGGCTGGCAGGGCGAGGGTCGCCTCAGCGACCCCGCCGTAATCGCCGAGGCCGCCGAATTTGCGCTGCGGACGGCGACGCTCGAAGGGGAGTGCGTGCTCGTGACCGCAGGCGGAACACGCGAGCCGCTGGACCTGGTGCGCAGCCTGACCAACCGCTCCTCGGGGAAGATGGGTTTCGCGATCGCTGCAGAGGCCGCCTGTCGCGGCGCCGAAGTGGTACTGGTCAGCGGGCCGGTCTCGTTGCCGACCCCCAGCGGGGTCCGGCGGATCGACATTGAAAGCGCGGAAGAAATGCGCTCGGCCGTGCTGCGCGAATTGGCCCGGTCCACGGTGGTCGTGAAGGCCGCGGCGGTCGCCGACTTTCGCCCGGTCGCTCCCTCGAAGCGGAAGATCAAGAAGGAGACGCTGGCCGAGGGCGAGGGGTGGACGCTCGAACTCGAGCGCACGCCGGATATCCTGGCGGAGATTTCGCGCGAAAAGGGCGACCGCGTCGTCGTCGGCTTTGCCGCGGAGACCGAGGACGTGATTGCCGCGGCGACCCGAAAGCTCGCGAGAAAGGGCTGTGACTTCATCGTGGCCAATGACGTGTCGCACTCGGACAGCGGTTTCGACGTCGACTCGAATCGCGTTTCCTTCGTCTGGCCGGCCGGAGAGGTCGAGACACTCCCGAAGCTTTCGAAGCGCGCGGTCGCAGGCGAGATCCTGGACCGGATCGAAAAGCTGCGAGGGAGCGCTGCTTGAGCGCAGCCACCCCCCGGCGTGGGAAGAACGCATTTCGCTTCCTCAGCCTGCTGCTGGCGCTGTGGCTCCCCGGAGTCGCTGCGGCCGGCGGCGTCGTAAAACTCGCGACGATCGACGGCTCGATCAACCCGGCCTCGGCCGACTACCTGATCCGTGCGATCGAAGAAAGCGAGGCGGAGAAGGTCGACGCGCTCCTGATCGAGCTCGATACGCCCGGTGGGCTGGTCTCATCGACGAAGGACATCATCCAGGCGATGTTGAACGCCGAGGTGCCGGTGATCGTCTACGTCGCCCCGCGCGGCGCCTGGGCCAGTTCTGCGGGTACGTTCATCACGGTCGCTGCGAACATCGCGGCAATGGCGCCCGGGACCAGTATCGGCGCGGCGCACCCCGTCGGCATAGGCGGCGGCGGGGGCGGGGGCGGGCCGAAAGGCCTGCCGGGCGAGGAGCCGGCGGAAGGCGCGGCACCGCAACGTGATTTCTCCGCGGAGAAGGCCGAGAACCTGCTCGCCGCCTACATGGAGACGATCGCCGCCAAGCGAAATCGAAACGTCGAGTGGGCCGTCGATGCGGTTCGGAACTCGGTGGCGATCGGTGAAACCGAAGCGCTCGAACTGGGTGTGATCGACCTGATCGCCAACGACCGCCGCACGCTCTTTGAAAAGAGCGAGGGGATGACGGTCGAGCTCGGTAGTGGCCGGGAGGTAACGCTCCACCTGGTGGGCGCCCGCGTCGAGAGCGTGGAAATGTCGATGGTCCAGGCGGTCTTCAACTTCTTGGCCGATCCGAATGTCGCGGTGGTCCTCTTCCTCGCCGGGCTGCTCGGCATCTACATCGAGGCCAACAATCCGGGCTTGCTGGTGCCCGGGGCGGCGGGCGCCCTGTGCCTGATTTTGGCGGCGATCGCCTTCCAGATCCTGCCCTTCTCGTGGGTCGGGCTGCTGCTCGTGATGCTGGGAATCGGGCTCTTCGTGGCGGAACTCTTCGTGGCTTCCTTTGGGCTGCTCTTCGCTCTCGGGGTGGCTTGCTTGCTCCTCGGGGGCAGCATGGTCTTTGATCGCCCGGACCTGAGTGACCTCGGCGTCTCGTTCTGGAGCGTCCTGGTGCCTGCGGTCGTCGGCATGGCGGCCTTTGCCGGGGGGATCATCATCGCCGTGGGGCGGAGCCTTCGGATGCCGGGGCAGGCCGGTGTCGACGACCTTCTCGGGGCGGTGGGGGTCGCGAGCGGAGCGATCGACCGGGACGGCCGGATCTTCATCCGGGGCGAGTATTGGAACGTCGACTCCGAGGCACCGGTGCCGGATAGGGGGCGGGTCGAGGTGGTCGCGGTCGAGGGGCTCAGGCTCCGGGTCCGACCACTTGCTTCTTCGTAACGCGGACGCGAATCTCCCGGCATGGCGCCACCGCCACACCGGCGGCGGACGGAACGACCGCATGGCGTGCCGATTGAACGGCCGGAAGGATCTTTCATGCTGACATTTCCCTTGATTGCAATCGGCGTACTCGCGCTCTTGATGATGGCGGGGTTTCGCGTGCTGGCCGAATACGAACGCGGCGTGATCTTTCGCCTGGGTCGCTTCAATGGCGTAAAGGGTGCGGGTCTGAAGTGGATCATCCCGCTGGTCGACCGGATGGTGCGCGTGGGTCTGCGCGAAATCGTGATGGACGTGCCTTCCCAGGAGGTCATCACCCGCGACAACGTTTCGGTGAAGGTCAATGCCGTGCTCTACTTCCGGGTGCTGCATCCGGAAAAGGCGATCATCCAGGTGGAGAACTACCTCTACGGCACTTCGCAGCTGGCGCAGACGACCCTGCGGTCGGTGTGCGGGCAGGCGGAACTCGACGACCTGCTGGCCGAGCGCGACCGGATCAACCAGCAGTTGCAGGAGATCATCGATCTGCAGACCGAGCCGTGGGGCGTGAAGGTTCGCGCGGTCGAGGTGAAGCAGATCGATCTGCCGGTGGACATGCAGCGGGCGATGGCGAAGCAGGCCGAAGCCGAGCGCGAGAAGCGTTCGAAGGTGATCCACGCCGAGGGGGAACTGCTCGCCGCCCAGGGCCTCGCCGACGCCTCGAAGATCCTGCAAACCCAGCCGGCGGCGCTGCAGCTGCGTTATCTCCAGACGCTCTCCGAGATCGCCACCGAGAATTCGTCGACCACGATCTTCCCGATTCCCATCGACCTGCTGCGCCCCTTCTACGAGAACGCCCGTGATGCCAGCGAATCGAGCGATCGCGAGGGCTGATGGCGAGCGACCCCACGGACGAGGGCCAGACCACGGACGACCGGATCCGCCGGGGTGCGGGGAGGCTGCTTGCGCGCGGCGCGGCGGGTCTCTTCGGGGTGGTGGGGCTGGTTGTCTATGCCTATCTCGGTTTCTACGAACTGAAGCCCGGAGAGGCGGCGGTCATCCTGGAGCTGGGGCGCTACGAGCAGACGGTCGAGACCCCCGGCCTGCACTGGCATTGGCCACCGCCCTTCGCCAGCGACGACATCGTCGACGTTTCGCGGGTGCGGCGGGCCGAGTTCGGCTTTCCCTCCGACGGGGCCCCGAGTGCCACCCAGCGCCTCGAGGGCACCGTGCAGACCCGCGACAACAACATCGTCGAGTTGCATTTCGTCGTGCAGTACCGGGTCAAGAACGCCTTTTTCGACCGTTATCGAATCGCGGACCCGACCCAGACCCTGCGCGATGCCGCCCAGGCCGCGATCCGCGAGGTGATCGGCCGTACCAGCATCGACGCCGTGCTGACCGAACAGCGGGGGATCGTGCAGTCGGAGACCCGCGAGCAACTCCAGGGCCTGCTCGACGCTTACCAATCGGGCTTGCGCATCGACAGTGTCGAATTGAAGGAGGTCGAGCCACCGGCCGCGGTGCGCTCCGCCTTCGACGACGTGATTTCCGCGGCCCAGGACCGCACGCGCAAGATCAACGAAGCCGAGGGCTATGCGAATGAGGTGTTGCCCCAGGGGCGCGCCGTCGCCGCCGAGCGCAAGGCCAGTGCTTCGGCCTATGCCGAGACCACGGTGGCCGAGGCCGAAGGCCAGGCCGGTCGCTTCCGTGCCCTGGCCGCTGAGTATCGCAGGGCACCGGAAGTCACTTCGCGGCGGCTCTACCTCGAGACGGTGGAGGCCGTTTTTGCGCGGGCCGAGAAGGTCATCATCGAGCCCGGAGCCGCGCAGCTGCTGCCGCTGCTGCAGCTGGGAAGGGCGGGGAGCCCGGCGGCGGGGCCCCCCCGGCCGGATGCGGCCGTGGGAGTTTCGGGCCAATGAGGCGGCTCATCGGGCTCGCGCTGGCCGCTCTGATGCTGGCGCTCGCGCTGGTGGCACTCGGTTCGGTTGGGATCGGTCCCGTGGTGATCACCCGCGAAGGCGAGCAGAAACTGGTGCTCTTTCTGAGTAGCCCCTACGCCTCGCTGGTGCAGCCGGGGCTGTCGCTGCGACCGCCGATTCCGGTCATCACCACCGTGCTCACCTTCGATGCGCGGCTTTTGTACCTGAACACGCCATCGAGCAAGATCCAGACCCGCGACCAGGAGCGGATCGTGATCGACAACTACGTGATGTGGCGCATCAGCGACCCGCTGCGCTTCTACAAGTCGTTCAAGGGAGTGGTTTCCGAAGCCGAATCGAGGATCGCGGACGTGGTCAGCGCGGATGTACGCGAGGTGATCGGGAAGCACACCCTGGACGAGGTGCTCTCGGATTCGCGGCTCGCGCTGATGGAGGAGATCACCGAGGAGTCCGCGAAGTTCCTGGCGGACCGCGGCATCGCGATCCAGGACGTTCGGATCAACCGCACCGAACTGCCGGAAGCGACGATCCAGAATGTCTACGCGCGGATGCGGACCGAGCGCGAGCGCCTGGCCCGCAAGTACCGGGCGGAGGGCGACGAGCAGGGGCGTCGGGTGCGCGCCGAGGCGGATCGCCAGTCCAGTGTGATCGTCGCCGAAGCCGAGCGTGATGCGGAACTCGTGCGCGGCGAGGGCGACGCGAAGGCGGCGGCAATTTTCGCCCGGGCCTACCAGCCCTTTGCGGCGTTCTACGATTTCTGGCGGAGCCTCCAGGCCTACCGCACCGCCTTCGAATCCGGCACCACGCTGGTGCTATCGCCGGATGAGGGGTTCCTTCGTTACCTCGATGCCGACGCGATCCCGGGCCGGCGCGAAGCACCGACCAGCGCTAGCGGCGAACCCGAAGCAGCACGCTGAGCGCCGCCGCCGTGGCGGCGCCGAGCCCGAGCCAGAGGCTCGCAGCCGGCAGTGCTCCGGCGACCACCAGGATCTCGAGCGCCGCCCGCAAGCCGTAAAAGAACGCCAGGACCGTGATGCCTTCGAGGGCGGCGCGCCCGAGGCTGCGACCATCGCCTACGCGCAGTCCGAAGCCCGCACCGAGGAGCGCCAGCAGGACGATCGTCGCGGGCTGGGCCAGCCGCAGGTGGAGTTCCGCGCGCAGGCGGTAGTCGGGTTGTTCGTTGCGAGGGTGGGAGAGGGCGAGGAACAGGTCGGCCAGCGACAGGGCCGCGGGGGTCGATGCCAGCAGCGCGTCCCCCCCGCGCGGGCCCAGGTCGATCTCGAGCGTCGCGGGGCTGTCGACCCGGGGAGGGGAGAAGGGGTTCTCGGGCGAAATCGCGATGCGGGTGACTTCCTCCAGGCGAAAGCGCGAGCCCTCGAGCGGGATGGCCCGCGCCGCTCGCACCCGGCGCAGCAGTCGACCACTCGGGCCGCGTTCGAAAATCTCGATGCCGTGGACGAGATTGCGCTCGGGGTCGACACGGCCGAGGTGGTAGATGCGTCCGCCGTGCTCGATCCAGCGGCCTCCCCGGACGAACTCGACGTCGCGGCTGGCTTCGAGGAGCGAGGCTCGCTGGCTCGCGACCCCCCAGCTTTCGTCGACGAAACCGGCGGCAAGCGCGACGCCCACGGCCGCTGCCAGGACCGGGCCCGCGCTGCGCAGCAGACCGAGGCCGCCACTTTTCATCGCGAGGATTTCCGAACGCTGCGCGGCGAGGCCCAGGCACAGGAAAGCCGCGGCGAAGACGGCGACCGGGACGATGGCCTTCCAATAATAGGAAGGAATTCGCAGGAAGAGGTAGCGTAGGGCTCCGGCGAGACCGCTTCCGGATCGAAGCATGTCGTCGAGGTTCAGGAGCGTTTCGATCGCCGCGATGGCGAGGATCGATCCCACGAGGATCGCGCCGAAAAGTCCCAGGAAACGCGCGACGAAATGGCGCGAATAGATCCGCACGACGGGAGCCTAGCATTGGAGTGGATCCACGGATCGAAGGACCTGGGGCGACGGCTAGTGGATCCGGTCGTCACCATCGGAAATTTCGATGGCGTGCATCGCGGGCACCGGGCGATCATGGATACGGTTCTCGAGCGCGCCCGCCAACTCGGCGGCGAATCCGTGGTCTACACCTTCGAGCCGCATCCCAGGGCGGTCCTCCAGCCCGATCGCGCGCCGCGCATGTTGATGACCCTGGATCAGAAACTCGAGTCTCTCGATTCGCTCGGGGTGGACGTGGTGGTCGTAGAGACCTTCGACGCCGCTTTCGCGAAGACTTCCCCCGAGACCTTCGTTCGATCCTTTCTCCACGAGCGATTGCGGCCGCGCGAAGTCTACGTCGGGTACGATTTTCACTATGGACGCGACCGCGAGGGCTCGATGCGTCTGCTCACCGAGACCGGCCCGCAGCTGGGGTTCTCGGTGACGATCGTTCCCGAGGTCACGGTGGACGGGCGCGACGTCAACTCGACGCGGATTCGCGAGTTGATCGAGGCCGGGAAGGTGGAAGATTCGAAGGTTCTGCTCGGGCACACCTTTGCAGTGCGGGGGCAGGTGGTGCGCGGGGACGAGCGCGGCCGGACCCTCGGTTTCCCCACGGCGAATCTCGACTCCCCGAATGAGACGCTGCCCGCAGCCGGGGTCTATGCCGGCTGGGCCCGGGTGCTCGATCAAGAGGGCAGGGCGCTCGGCGCACAGCCCGCGGTGGCGAACATCGGTGTCCGCCCGACCTTTCACCGCCGAGGGGGCCTGGTGATCGAGGTGCACCTGCTCGATTTTGAAGGCGATCTCTACGGCCGTCCCCTCGAGTTCGCCTTCGAGAGTCGCCTCCGTGCCGAACAGCGCTTTTCTGGGGTGGAGGCGCTGAAGGCGCAGATCGCCCGCGATCGGGACGAAGCGCGGCGACGGCTTCTTCCCGACTGAGGAGTGGTTTGCGGCCCCCGCAGGGCCCCCCGCCAGGGCATCGACGCTCCTCGCGCCCGATCTCTCCCGGTAAAGATCAGCCCCCACACCGCCGATGAAGCAGGAGACCTGCATCCCTGTCGCGACTGCGTGGGCGATGGAGGCCGGGTTGTATGCATGACCGCCTGCAGCCCCGGGGACCGATCCCCTTTGGAGAGGAGCACCGGGTGGACGAACGCATCGGGGAGCTGCTCGTACGCGAGAACCGGCTCTCGGCGGAACAACTCGGCCACGCCCAGCGCGAAGCCCGGGCCAAGGGCGTTCGGCTCGGTGCGCAGATCACGCAGCTCGGTTATCTCGACGAGTCCGAACTCACGGACTTCATCGCCCGGGAGTACGGGGTTCCCTCGATCGAACTCGAAGCCTTCGAGATCGACCCGGAGATCCTGAAGCTCGTTCCCGAGCGCCTGGCACGGAAGCACAACGTGGTTCCGGTGAACCGCGCGGGCTCGACCCTGATTCTCGCGACCGCCGATCCGTCGGACATGTTCGCGCTCGACGACATCAAGTTCCTGACCGGGTACAACATCCAAGCGGTCGTAGCGTCCGAGGAATCTATCGCGCGCTTCCTCGAGCAGGCCTACGAGGATGATGGCGAGCTGGCCGAGGTGATGGCCGGGTTCGATGATTCGGAAATCGATGTCGTCCACGACGAGGAGCAGATCGACTCCGACGCTCTCAAGGGTCAGGCCGAGGAGGCGCCGGTCGTCAAGTTGGTGAACCTGATTCTGACCGACGCGATCCGAAAGCAGGCCTCGGACATTCACGTCGAGCCCTACGAGAAGAGCTTCCGCGTCCGCTACCGCATCGATGGCGTGCTCTACGAGGTGATGAAGCCCCCGACGAAGCTGCGCAACGCGATCCTGTCCCGCATCAAGATCATGGCGGAACTCGACATCGCCGAACGTCGGCTGCCCCAGGATGGCCGTATCAAGCTGAAGATGGGACGCGGCCGCGAGATGGATTTTCGGGTGTCGGTCCTGCCCACGCTCTTTGGCGAAAAGATCGTCCTGCGGCTGCTGGACAAGTCGAACCTGCAGCTCGACATGACGAAACTCGGCTTCGAAGTCGAGCAACTGCGGACCTTCCAAAAGAGCATCCACCAGCCCTACGGCATGGTGCTCGTCACCGGGCCCACGGGCTCGGGCAAGACCACGACGCTCTACTCGGCCCTATCGGAACTGAACCGCACCAGCGAGAACATCTCGACGGCCGAAGACCCGGTGGAGTTCAATCTCGCGGGGATCAACCAGGTCCAGATGCACGAGGATATCGGGCTCAACTTCGCGGCCGCGCTGCGATCGTTTTTGCGCCAGGACCCGGACATCATCATGGTGGGCGAGATTCGAGACTTCGAGACCGCGGAAATCGCGGTCAAGGCGGCCCTCACGGGCCATATGGTGCTGTCGACGCTGCACACCAACGACGCGCCCTCCACCGTGAACCGACTCCTCAACATGGGGATCGAGCCCTTCCTGGTCGCCTCCTCGGTCAACGCGATCGTGGCCCAGCGGCTGGCACGCCGGGTCTGCGAGAACTGCCGCGAACCCGACCCCGAGGCGACCGAGTCGGACCTGCTCGCCGCGGGTCTCTCGCCCGAAGAAGTGGCGGGCGCCGTGGTCTACCACGGGAAGGGATGCCCCGCGTGCTCGGATACGGGCTTCAAGGGGCGCGTTGCGATCTACGAGGTGATGCCGCTCTCCGACGCACTCAAGGAATTCGTGCTCAACGGGGCATCGGCCCTCGAGTTGAAGCGCGAGGCGATGCGCAGCGGAATGGTGACGCTGCGGCGCAGCGCCCTCAACAAGCTTCTCGAGGGCATCACGACACTGGGCGAGGTCTACCGCGTCTCCGCGGCAGACGACTAGAAGCGCATCAAAGGGGCGGGGAGAAAGCCATGCCGAACATGCATCAACTGTTGAAGGTGATGATCGAAAAGGGAGCGAGCGACCTCCACCTGACGGCGGGGACCGCTCCCCAGCTGCGAATCGACGGCAAACTCCACCCGCTGAGCCTGCCCGCGCTTTCACCCGAGGACACGAAGCAACTCTGTTACTCGGTGCTCACCGACGCGCAGAAACACGAGTTCGAGGAGCACAACGAACTCGACCTGTCCTTCGGCATCTCGAAGCTGTCGCGCTTTCGCGGGAACGTCTTTGTCCAGCGCGGCAATATCGCGGCGGCCTTCCGCGCCATTCCCTTCGAGATCCTCTCCTTCGAGGCGCTCAACCTGCCCCCGGTGGTGACGGAACTCGCGCGCCGCCCGCGTGGCCTGGTGCTGGTGACAGGGCCCACGGGCTCGGGGAAGTCGACCACGCTCGCCAGCATCATCGACTTCATCAATACCGAGCGGAGCGAGCACATCGTCACGATCGAGGACCCGATCGAATACCTGCACGCGCACAAGGGCTGCATCGTGAACCAGCGAGAAATCGGTTCAGATACGAAGGGTTTCAAGGAAGCCCTGAAGTACATCCTGCGCCAGGATCCCGACGTGGTGCTGATCGGGGAACTGCGCGATCTCGAGACCCTCGAGGCCGCGCTCTCGGTGGCCGAGACCGGTCACCTGTGTTTCGCGACCCTGCATACCAACTCGGCGGTCCAGACGATCAACCGCATCGTCGACGTGTTTCCGCCGTTCCAGCAGTCGCAGATCCGCCAGCAGCTCTCCTTCGTTCTCGAAGGGGTGATCTGCCAAAACCTGCTGCCCCGCGCAAACGGCTCGGGACGGGCCCTGGCGCTCGAGGTGATGGTCCCGAATCCGGCGATCCGCAACCTGATCCGCGAGGACAAGATCCACCAGATCTACTCGTCGATGCAGATGGGGCAGACGAAATTCGGAATGCAGACGATGAACCAGTCGCTGGCGGAGCTGGTGGCCCGCCGCCAGGTGTCGCTCGAGGACGCGACCAGTCGCAGCTCGAACCCGGACGAGCTTCGAGAACTGCTGGCCCAGGGGCGCGGCGCTCCCGCCGGCAGGCGCGCTGCCGTGGCCGCAGCGGGGCGGGGCGCGGGGCGTCGATGATCCACTTGAAGCCGAAAATTCCTTCGCATGCCGACGTATAACTGGAAGGGACGCTCGCGGGGCGGGGCTTCCCGGACGGGCACGCTCGAGGCCATGAATCCGATGGCCGCGGCGGCACAGTTGCGCTCCCGGGGCCTCGTGCGGTGTAAGGTGCGCGAAAAGGCGAAGAGCCTGGGAGACGTGCTTCCCTTCCTGCAGCCCAAGATCACCAACAACGATCTCGTGATCTTCACGCGACAGTTTGCGGTGATGATCGATGCCGGCCTGCCGCTGGTGACGGCCCTTGGCATCGTCGCCGAGCAGCAGGAGAACCCGACCTTCCAGAAGGTGCTGCGGGCGGTGAAGGCCGATGTCGAGGAGGGCTCCACGTTTGCGGACGCGCTGAAGAGGCACCCGAAGCCCTTCAGTGACCTCTACGTGAACCTGGTGGCCTCGGGTGAGGTCGGCGGCATTCTCGATACGATCCTCAACCGGCTGGCGGTGCAACTCGAGAAGGCCGAGAAGCTCGCGCGCCAACTGCGCTCTGCGATGGTCTACCCGCTGACCGTTTCGGTGATCGCCTTGGGCGTGATCGTGCTGCTGCTGGTGAAGGTGATCCCGGTCTTCGAGAAGATGTTCGCAGATTTTGGCGGCGCGCTACCGGCACCGACGCAGTTGGTGATCGACGTGAGCGAGTTCCTGCAGGCGTACCTGCTCTTCATGCTCGTCGTCGGTGCGGGGACGGGCGCGGCCTTCGCAGAGGCCCGGAGGCGCAGTCTCCGCTTCCGAACCGGCGTCGATCGGCTGCTGCTGAATCTGCCGCTCTTCGGCCCGCTGATCAAGAAAGTCGCCGTGGCCCGCTTTACGCGCACGCTGGGTACGCTCGTTGCGAGCGGTGTCCCGATCCTCGATTCCCTCGACATCGTGGCGCGGACCGCCGGCAACCTGGTGATCGAGGAGGAGATTCTCAAGGCTAAGCAGTCGATCTCGGAGGGCAATACCATCGCCGAGCCGCTGCGCGACTCGAAGGTCTTCCCGGGGATGATGGTGCAGATGGTGGCCGTGGGGGAAGAGACCGGCTCGATGGAGGCGATGCTCACGAAGGTCGCCGACTTCTACGACGACCAGGTGGATGCCGCCGTCGGGGCCCTGACTTCGATGCTCGAGCCAGTGATGCTCGTGGGGATGGGCGGATCGGTAGGCGCGATCCTGATCGCGATGTACCTGCCGATCTTCACGATCGCCGACTCGATCCACTAGCTTCGGCGCTGGTCCGGGGCCCGAAGCCCGCACTCCTTGATCTTGTAGAGCAGCGAACGGGAGCTGATCCCAAGCTGCTGGGCGGCCCGGCCCCGATGGCCGCCGGCCGCTTCCAGCGCGTCCTGGACGCTGCGTCGCTCCGCGCGTTGGCGCGCCGCCCGCAGGCTTTGACCGTTCTCGAGGCCGTTGGCCAGGGCGCCGGCCACCCGGGTCGGGAGGTGTTCGCGGCCAATCGGACCGCCGTTTGCCCTGCGCGATGCACCGGCCACGACGCTCGCGAGTTCGCGAATATTGCCGGGCCAGGCGTAGGCTTTGAGCAGGGCGAGGGCATCGTTGCGGGCGCAGAGTCCCGGCGCCGACAGCGAGCGGCGATGGGACTCGATGAAGTGATCGACGAGCAACGGGATGTCCGACGGACGCTCGCGCAGCGGCGGGACCCGAAGCGCCCGTCCCGAGAAGAGCGATGCGATTCCCGCTTTGGGGGAGGGCGCCTGCCGACTCCCGACGATCAGCCGGAAACCGTCATCGGTGGCTTCGGCGGATCGAGCGAGGATGCCCGCCCGGATCGCCTCCGGAAGGCCTTCGAAGTCCTCGACGAAGAGGGTGCCGCCGGCCAGGAGATCGCAGACTTCGGTCCACAGGTGCGAGGCGCCGGCTTCCCGAATCGAGAAGGTGGAGAAGGGGGCCCTGCGGCGCGGCGACCAGGCGTGCAGCGCGCGCGCCAGCACTTCCTTGCCGGTTCCCGCTTCGCCGTAAAACCAGACCCCTCGATCGTCTTCGGCGAGCTCTTCGAGGGCTTCGAGCAGCGCGATGCTGCGGGGCGATGTGGCCACGATGGGCGACGCCGAAAGGCGGCGCTGGGTCTCGAGGCGCTCGAGGGCGGCGGCCCGCAGGCCGCGTGCGCGTTGCCGGGTCGACGGCAGCCAGGACGCGATAAGGCCCGGATCGGGGTGGGGCTCGAGGATTGCGAAGCCGGTCCCCGCGCGGGCGTCGCGGACTTCGGACGCTCCCTGCAGTGGGCGCAGCCAGGCGCGTCCAGCGAAGGGGTGGGTTCGCGAAAGCCCGCGCTCGAGGCGCTCGAAGGCCTTTCGGGACACTGGCAACCGGGACAGGAGAAGTTCAGGACTCGCGGCTCCGGGAAGCCGATGCAGGGCGTCTTCGGGATCGCACCCGTGGGCGCTGAGACCGAGGTCCCCGAGCCCGAGTGCGAGCTTCTCGCGGGCCGGAAGATTCGAGTCCAGGATCCAGACGTTTTCGGCCATCGCGCGCACCAGCCCCCTAGGGACGAATCGGTGGGCCCGGCGATCTTCTTGAGGGCCGTCTGGCCGGGAGTCCCTCGGTTAGGGAGGCCCCCCGGAGGTGCGCACGGAGGTTTCACGAACCGGAGGAAGGGACTCTCAAGTCCCTGAAACCCGGTTCCGATAACGAGATTGGCCCCCGGCTCGAAATACTCGGGCGAGGTGGGCACGACAGGGGAGGAAGATGTCGAGCAACCGGATCCGTCACACCCGAGAGAGCCTGATGCTCTCCAAGGCCGAATTGGCCCGCAAGGCGGGGCTTTCGGCCCTGACCATCGACCGCGTGGAGTCGGGTCGGCCCTGCCGGCTCGAGACCAAGCGTCGCTTGCTGATGGCGCTTGGGATTCCGCTGTCCGAGAGCCGCGAAGCCTTTGTGCCCCTCGCTGCCGACGCCCCCCTGCTGATGCCGCCTGGCCTGATGCGCGACGGGGCTGGCGAGAATTTGATCCAGCCCGTGCCCTAGGCGCCGGGGGCGGGGATTTTTAGCGATGTCGAATTTCAGGATCCGAATGCCTCGGCTGCGAAGCGCAAGGCGCCGCGGCGGGCTGGTGGGGCTCGATATCGGGTCGTCGACGGTGAAGGCCGTCGAACTCGTGGACCACGGTCGCGAGAACGGTTTCGAACTCGTCTCCCTGGGGATCGCCCCGGTGGCGGCCGAGGCGATCGTCGAGGGCGCCTTTCTCGACCCCTGCGCGGTCGTCCGGGCGGTTCGCGAGGCGATTGAGCGGGGAGAGATTCGCACCAAGCAGGTCGCCGTTGCCGTCTCGGGGCATTCGGTGATCGTGAAGAAGGTGAGCGTCCCGCGACAGTCTCGCAAGGATCTAGAGGATTCGATCCAGTGGGAGGCGGAGCCCTTCATTCCCTTCGACGTGAACGAGGTGCATCTCGATTTCCAGATCCTCGACGGCGCAGACAACGATCCGCAGATGGACGTATTGCTGGTGGCCGCGAAGAAGGAACTGGTCGACGACTACGTCCAGGTGATTCGCGAAGCCGGGCTCGAGCCGGCGTGCGTCGACGTTGCGGGCTTTGCCGTCGAGAATGCCTTCGAGGCGAACGCCGAGATCGCGGAAGACGAAAACGTGGCCCTCGTCAACATCGGTGCCCACGTGGTCAACATCAACGTGATCCAGGGACGCGTCCCCGCGTTCACCCGGGACATTACGGTGGGCGGGAACCAGTACACCGAGGAGATCCAGCGCGCTCTCTCCCTCGATTTCGTGGACGCCGAACGCATCAAGCTCGGCGAGGCCGGCGAGTCTGCGAACCTCGAGGGAAGTCCCCAGGAAGTCGACCGGGCGGTGGCCCAGGTCACCGAGGACGTGGTGGAAGAGATCGGGCGCTCGCTCGAGTTCTTCGCGGCGACCGCGGGCGACCAGCGCCTGGAACGCCTGGTGCTCTGCGGCGGCGGTTCGAAGGTGACGGGTCTCGAAGAGGCCTTTGCCGCACGCACCGGGTTCACGGTCGAGCGCCTCGATCCCCTCGCCCGGGCGCTGCCCCAGGATCGTTTTGATGCCGAATTTCTCGATTCGGTGGGGCCGACCCTTGGGGTCGGAGTGGGTCTCGCATTGCGGAAGCTTGCCCACGGATGATCGAGATCAACCTGCTACCGCACCGCGAGGCCCGTCGGCGCGCCGAATTGAGACGCGCTGAGGGTCTGTTGATTCTCGGCCTGGTCGGCGTTCTGCTGGCGGTCGGGCTCGTGCACGCCAACCTGGTCCGCCAGGCCGACCACGCCCTGGCGCAGGTGCTGCAACTCGAGGCCGACCTGGAGCGCTTCAAGCCTCAGCAAGAGAAGGTGGATTCTTTCAAGCTTCAGAAACGCTCCCTCGAGCAGAAGCTTGCGGCGATCGCGCGGCTCGACGAAGCGCGACGGGGACCGCTGCATCTGCTCGCCGAGATCAGCGACCGAACCCCCGACCGGCTGTGGCTGACCCAGCTGCGGGCAGACGGCCCGGAGATCATTCTGGAAGGCTCGAGCCTCGATACCAGCGTGGTGGCCGACTTCCTGGGAAGACTCAACGACTCGACCTATTTCCGGGAGGTGGACCTCGATCGAACCGCGCGAGAGCGGGAGGTGCGTGGCGTCAAGCTCGTGAACTTCACGATCACCGCAGTTCTCGAGGGCGTCGCCGAGCCGATTCCGGGCGAGGGGGCCTAGGGCGATGTTCTTCGGAATCGATTTCGGCGATCTGCGTCACCACTTCTTGCAGTGGCCCGCCGCCGCGCGTCTGGGCCTGCTCTTCGTGGTCCTCTGCGCTTTCGGCGGGAGCTACTACTCGCTCTACTACGGCGAAGCGCGTGCCGAAGTGACGCGCCTACAGGGTCGCAGCCTCGCACTGCAGCGTGAAATCGCGAACGTGCGGGTGATCGCCGGGAATCTCGCCGAGTTCCAGCGCGAGGTCGAAGCCCTCGAGCGCGAATTCGTCGAGGCCCTCGCGCAGCTACCGAACCGGAAGCAGTTCGAGGACCTGTTGCAGGACATCACGACCGCCAGCAAGAAGGTGGGTGTGCAGATTCGGTCGATCGAACGCGCGCCCGAGGTCTCCAGGGATTTTTATGCCGAGGTGCCGTTTCGGCTCGAGCTCGAGGGCAGCTATCACGGTCTTGCGATGTTCTTTGAACGTTTGGCCCGGCTGCCGCGGATCGTGAACATGGGAACCCTGAAGATCCGCACCCTCGACGACTCCGGGGCGGGAACGACGCTTCGGGTCGAAGGCCAGGCGACGACCTACCGCTTCCTCGAGAGTGCCCCGGAAGGCGAGAAGGGATGAGCATGCGGGGCTTGCACTCGACATCGTCAAGGGTCCGGCGGGGCGTCTGCGGGCTCGTCGTCGCGGCCCTGGCGGGGCTCACCCTGGGATGCCAGGAAGAGATCCAGGCGGGTCCGACCCAGGCCGATCTTGCCGCCGAGCGCACTCGCCTGGCCGCGCGCACCCGGGCCGTGAACCGGGAGAGCGATGCGGCTCCCAGGCCCGAGAGGGTGGCCCGGGCCGCCCCCGATGCATTTGTCTACCGGCCCGAAGGGCGACGCGATCCCTTTCAGTCGATGCTCTTCGAACTCGAGGCCGCGCAGGAGAGCCGTTCGCGGGCGCCGCTCGAACGATTCGAGTTGGGACAGATCGCACTCATGGGAGTGATCTGGGAAGCCGATGAGCCAAGGGCATTGGTCACCGACCCGGAGGGGCGTTCCTTCGTGGTCCGAACGGGCTCCCGGATCGGAAAGAACGAAGGCCGTGTCGTCCACATTGGGGACAACCTGGTCCTGGTCGAAGAGACCTATTTGAATTTTGCCGGCGAAGTGACCACGAAGGACGTTCCGCTCCGCATTCGGCGGAGCCTGGGGGGCTGAGGGACATGCCCGATCGAAGCATCCACTTGTTGCGCCTGGTCGTTTTCGCGGCTGGCACACTACTTTGGCTGGTCGCAAACGCGGCCGCCTCCCCCGAGGCATCGGAGTCGCAGTCCGCGGACCCGTGGACCCGCAGTGCCCCGGCGCTCGTTGGCGAAACGGTCGGGGCGTCGGCCCCGCTGGCCGACGGACACACTCGCGGGGCTGTGCCGGCCGTGGTGACACGCGTGGGCTTCGAGGCTTCTGCCGGGGAGGTTCGCGTCGATCGAGTGGTGATCGAGGCCGATTCGGTGCTTCGCTACGAAGTGAGCGAGCCGAACCCCGAGACCGTTGTCGTAAGGCTTCCCGCCAGCGTGATCGACTCCCGTGTGGCGGGCCGAATCGAAACGCCGAACGGCGGAAGCGTTCGCCTGGTGACGGCCTTCCAGCAGCCCGAGGTGACGCCCGAGGAGGCGCGGGTGGTGGTCCAGCGCGTAGCAGGAAGCACGCTGCTCGTCTCCCGAGAGGGAACGACCCTGGTCCTGGACTTTGCGCCGGCTTCGGGAACGGCCGCTGCCGCGCGGCCCGAGAAGGCCGATCTGCAGGATGCCGCCCGAGCCCTGGCCCGGGAAGCCGACAGCCCGCTGTCGCTGGATCCGAAGTCACTGGCCGAGCCGCCGGACGTGCGAAGGGCCGGAAGCGAACTCGACGCGGCCTGGAGCGAAGCCGGCAACCAGCCTTTCGAATTGAGCGCGGGCCGCGCTTCGAGGAGGGCAGAAGAACCGAGGTCGGCCGCAGACCTGCTGCAGGCGGACGTGGCTGCGGAGGAGAAGATCTATCGGGGTCGACGTATTTCGCTCGACTTCAAGGACGTTCCCGTGTCGGACGTGCTGCGCCTGATCGCCGAGGTCAGCAACCTCAACGTCGTCGCCGGGGACGAGGTGAAGGGAAAGGTCACGATCCGAATGATGGACGTGCCGTGGGACCAGGCCCTCGACGTCGTCCTGATGACGAAGGGCCTCGGGTTCCAGCGCGTCGGCAATGTGATCCGCATCGCCCCCTCGGATGTCCTGAAGTCCGAGGCGGAGCTGCGGCTCCAGGAGCGCCGGAATCGCGAGAAATTCGAGGACCTGATCGTCGTGATCCATGCGGTCAACTACGCCGATGTCGCCGAGGCCGCCGCGCTGGTCGAGCGCCTGCTCACCGAACGCGGGACGGTGAACTGGGACGAGCGCACCAGCCAGTTGATCATCAAGGACATCCCGTCCGTCGTGAAAGAGGCGCTGCACCTCGTCGATGCGATCGATACCCAGACCCCGCAGGTCCTGATCGAGGCGAAGATCGTCGAGGCGAATCTCGACTTCTCCCGGGAACTCGGCAGCGAGTGGTCGATCGGCACCCAGCAGTACGCCGACGGCTTCACCCAGACCGGGGTGAACCGGGGCCTGGGCGGAGACGCCTTTCGTTTCTACGGCGACAACGGCGTGAGCTTCGCGAATCCGATCAACGGCACGGCGACCGCGACCGCTGCGCTCTCGGCCTTCCTGCTCGATGAAAACCTGAATCTGGACGTGCAGCTGAAGGCCCGGGAGGCCGCTGGCGAGACGAAGGTCGTGTCGAGTCCGCGCATCGTCACCATGGACAACCGCAAGGCGGTGATCGAGCAAGGCGTTTCGATCCCCTTCCAGACCTTCGAGAACGGGGATGCAAAGCTCGAGTTCGTCGATGCGGTGTTGAGCCTGACGGTGACGCCACACATCACGGCCGATGACAGCATCATCATGGAACTCCTGCTGACGCGAAACGCGCCGATCGATACGCCGAATTCCACCGGCTCACCGTCGATCGCAAAGAACGTCGCCCAGACCGAGACGCTGGTGCGGGACGGGCAGACCCTGGTGCTGGGAGGCATCTACACCATTCAGAAGTCGGACACCAAGACGGCGGTTCCGTACCTGAGCCGAATCCCGATCCTGGGGGCCGCCTTCCAGAGCAAGAACGTGCGAGACGACCGCAAGGAACTCCTGATGTTCGTGACGCCGCGAATCATCCGGAATCCCTCCGAGGGGTAGTCCCCGCACGCAAGCCCCCAAACGGGTCCCCCGGACGCATTCCCCATTTCGCGTGGAAGCCCAGCCGGGGGCTCTATACTGGGCGCGTGAACGAGCGCTGCCCCATCTGGTTGGTCGGAATGATGGGCTCGGGGAAGTCGACGCTCGCGCCGTCTCTGGCCCGGCGACTCGGCCGCCTGGCGCTCGACGCCGACGCCGCCATCGAAGAGCGTGCCGGTCGCAGCGTGGCGGAGATCTTCGAAGCCGAGGGCGAAACCGGCTTCCGTGATCGCGAGGCCTCGCTAATCGGCGAACTCGAGCAGGGCGATGCGGTGGTCGCGCTGGGCGGGGGGGCGATGTCCCAACCTGGGATGGGGGATCGGCTGCTGCGCTCCGGTATCGTAGTCTTCCTGCGTGCACGTCCCGAGGTCCTGCTCGAGCGCGTGGGCAGGGGGTCGGCGCGGCCGCTGCTGCGCGGGCTCGACTCGGCGGCACGGCTCGCACGGCTTTCGGCGCTGGCGAAGGAGCGCGAGGCCGACTACGCACGGGCGCAGATCACACTTTGCACCGAAGAACTGGACCCCAGCGATATGACTGAAGTCATCGAGGGGCTGGCCTCCCGGATCGAAGCGCTCGGAAGGGACCGCGGATGACGCCGCCGAAACTCGAATTGGGAAAGCGGCGTCGCAGCCTGAAAGTCGAATTGGGCGAGCGCGCGTACCCGATTCGGATCGGCTGGGACACCTTGCAGGATCTTGGACCGGCGGTGGTCCGGGCCACCCGGGCGACCCAGGTGGCGTTGGTGACGGTTCCCGAAGTAGGGCGCCGCTACGGTGGAAGCGTGACGCGATCACTGCGTGCGGCGGGCCTCGAGGTGCACCGCTTCGAGGTGCCCGACGGAGACGCGACGAAGAACTTGAAGCAGGCGGCGAAACTCTACGACGCCTTTCTCGCGAAGGGGATGGATCGCACGAGCGCCGTGGTGGCACTGGGCGGCGGCATGGTGGGGGACCTCGCCGGCTTCGTCGCGGCGACCTTCCTGCGCGGCATCGCCTTCGTGCAGGTTCCGACGACCCTGCTGGCGATGGTCGACGCGAGTGTCGGCGGGAAGGTCGGTGTCAACCTGCAGCAGGGAAAGAACCTCGTGGGGGCCTTCCATCAGCCGAAGCTCGTATGGATCGACGCCCGTGTGCTCGAGACGATGACGCGCCGGGGCATCTCCGCGGGTCTTGCCGAGGTGATCAAGGCCGCGGCGATTCGGGACTCGACTTTCTTCAGGCAGTTGGAGGACTCGATCGAGGCACTCCAGGCCCTCGACCCGGCTCACCTGCTCCCGGTGCTCGAGCGCGCCTGCGCCATCAAGGCCGCTGTCGTCGCGCGCGACGAACGCGAGTCGGGCCTGCGCAAGATCCTGAATTTCGGGCACACCCTGGGCCATGTCGTCGAGCAGGCCAGCGGCTACCGGGGCGTCCTGCACGGCGAGGCGGTTGCGATGGGCATGGTCTTCGCGGCGGGGAGGTCGGAAGATCTCGACTACGCGCCGCCGGGGACCCAGGCGCGCCTGGCGGCCCTCGTCGAGCGTGCTGGGCTTCCGGGAGCGCTCCCGGAGCTGCCGCGTCGGGTCTATCTCGAGGGGCTTCGCGTCGACAAGAAGCGGGTGGGCGACCGGATCAGCTTCGTGGTGCTAAAGCGGATCGGGCGCAGCGCCGTGGTCCCGCTGCTCCCGGCCGAGATCCTGCCGGCGGCCTTCCCGCGCCGCCGGGACTGAGATTCGCAAGGCGGTGTTCCCGCGCGGTTCCGGTGCCAAGGAGCGAAAGTCGCGCTATCCCTCGCGACGACTCGGGGCGGATCGCTGCCGCCCCTTTCTGGGAGCGGCATGAGTTCTGCGATTCGAATCCTGGTGGTCCACGGACCGAACCTGAACCTGCTGGGCGACCGGGAGCCCGAGATTTACGGGCGCGTGACGCTCGAAGAGATCGACACCGGGCTACGCGCGCGCGCCGGCGCCGCGTCGGCAGAACTCGAGATTTGCCAGTCGAACCACGAGGGCGTGATCATCGACGTGCTCCACGAGCGTCGCGAGTGGGCTGACGGCATCCTGATCAACCCCGGCGGCCTCACCCATACGAGCGTGGCGCTGCGCGATGCGCTGGTCGCATTCGGGCGACCGGTGGTCGAGGTGCACCTCTCGAATATCCACGCGCGCGAGGATTTCCGCAGGGAGTCCTTGATCTCTGAAGTCTCCCTGGGCGTGATCTCGGGCTTCGGGCCCCAGAGTTATGAACTCGGGCTCGACGCGCTGCTCCACGCCCTCGCAAGGGACTGAGATCGCGTCGTGGCGATGCGCTGGCGCCGGATCGATCACGGGGCCGCCTCGGGGCCCTACAACATGGGCGTCGACGAAGGCCTCCTGCTGGCGGCGTCTCGGGGGATCGCGAGTCTTCGTTTCTACGAGTGGAGTGGAACCTGGCTGTCGCTCGGCTATTCGCAGCCGTCCGGTGACTCGCTGGGTGCGGCCTGCGAGGCAGCCGGAGTGGGCTGGGTGCGCCGCGCGACCGGCGGCCGTGCCCTGCTGCACGGTCGGGATCTGACCTACTGCGTCGCCGTCCCGGAGGCCATGTTGCCGGGGACACTGGCGGGAGCCTATGGCGCGATCGGGGCCGGGCTCGAAGCGGGGCTGCGGGCGCTCGGTGTTCCCGTCACCCGCGCGGGCCTCGACGCGGAAGGGCCCCCGAAAGGCGCCTTCGATTGTTTCGCGCATCCGGCGGCCTCGGAGATCCTGCTCGCGGGGCGAAAACTGGTGGGCAGCGCACAGCGGCGCACGGCCTTCGGGGTGATGCAACACGGTTCGCTCGCCCTCACGCCCCACGCGCCAGAGCTTCGCGCCGCGCTGGGAGTCGAGGCCTCGAAGGCCATCAGCCTCGAAGAGTGGGGGACCGCTCCCTCGGCGCGACGGATTCGCGACGCGCTCTGCGAGGCACTCGCGGCGGTACTGGCGGGCGAGATGGTCGTAGCGGTAGAGGAACTGGGAGCGAGCGAAGAAGCGGCAGCGAAAGAGCGCGGCCGGGTCCCACTGCGCAGGTGAGCCAGCGTCCGGCTGCAGGCCCGTGCCGAGGCACTCGCTGACCGTCGCGTGCGATGGCAGCGCCGACGGCCCTTCCGGAAACGGAAGCGCGCCGGGACCGACGCGACCCCGGACGCCTCTGGCAGGCCCCCCGCAGCCGCGGTCGGTGGCTTCGGGCTCCGCTACGCTGGCCTTTGTCGGCGCGGGAGCCCCCCGGTCGACGTGGGGGGCCGCATGATCCAGGATCTCTTCGATCTCGAAGGACGCGTTGCCATCGTGACCGCGGCGAGCCGAGGCATCGGTGCCGGAATCGCCAAGGCGTTCGCAGAAGCCGGTGCCGACGTGGTGATCGGCGCCCGGAATGCGGAAGCCCTCAGCGAGGTGGCCGATGCGATCGCTGCGAGCGGGCGGCGGGCGCAGCCTGTCGCCGGGGACCTTCGGACCCGGGACGGGATGCAGGCGTTGGTGCAGGCTGCGGAGGCGGCTTTCGGTCGCATCGATGTGGTGGTGAACAACGCCGGCGGCAGCATGCCGAGCGCCTTCCTTGAGACCAGCGAGCAGGCCTTCAACGCGAGCTTTGCCTGGAACGTCACCACCGCGTTCAACCTGACGCAGTTGGCGGTGCCGCGGATGCTCGAGGGGGGCGGAGGCAGCGTGATCAACATCGCCTCGGCGGCGGGCCGGTTTGCTGCCCGGGGTTTCGTGGCCTACGGCACCGCGAAGGCCGCGATGATCCACATGACCCGGAACCTCGCCGAAGATCTGGCACCACGCATTCGGGTCAACGCCATTGCGCCCGGCTCGATCGAGACCGACGCGCTGGCGCCGGTGGTGGAGAATCCGGCGATCCGTGACGAGATGCTGCGGCGCACGCCGCTGGGGCGTCTCGGGCGGGTCGAAGACATCGCGGCGGGGGCGCTGCTGCTGGCGTCGGATGCGGGCAGCTATATCACGGGTCGGGTTCTGGACATCGATGGCGGCATCCACGGCTCGAACCTGGAACTCGGGATCGGGGACGTCTAAGAGGCGAGACGCCGCACCCGGGACCACCGCTAGGTGGCGGCCCCCGCGCGTGCCATCAGGATCTTCCCGGAGCGCACGAGTTCGACCAGGTCGAAGGGGCCGAGCAGGGCGATCAGCGCGTCGAGTTTGTCGCTGGCGCCAAAGACGCGCAGCATCAGGCTGTCGGTCCCGTAGTCGACCACCTTCGCGCCGAAGTGCTCGGCGATCTGCAAGATTTCGGTCCGCTCGGCGCTGCTACACGCCACCTTCAGGAGCGCGATTTCGGTCTCGTAGGCGCAGTCGTGGGTGTGATCGACCGCGTGCACCACGTCGACCAGTTTTGCGAGTTGCTTGATGATCTGCTCGAGCGTCTCGGAGGCGCCGGAGCAGGTGATGGTCATGCGTGAGAAGCCGCCTTTCGCTGCGGGGCTGACCACGAGACTTTCGATGTTGTAACCGCGCCGCGAGAAGACGAGGGCCACGCGCACGAGTACGCCCGGGCGGTTGTGGACGAAGAGCGAAATCGTGTGGAGATTTCGCACCTCGCCGGTGGCGGCTTGCAGGGCCTCGGACATGTTGGGCCTCCGTACGGGTTCAGGTGCTGCCGGTGGGCTTTTCGAGTTTCTGTTTCGGTTTTTCGATCAGCATTCCGCTGAGCGGCGCGCCGGCGGGGATCATCGGGAAGACGTTGTCTTCCTGCACCACATCGGCGCACACCACGCAGGGCCCTTCGTCGTACTCGTGTGCCGCCTGCAAGATCCGCTGGATGTCCGCCGAGCGCTTGATCCGCCACGCCTTCACGCCGTAGGCCTGGGCGAGTTTTACGAAATCGGGGTTGCCCTCCAGCTTGACTCCCGAAAGTCGATTCTCGAAGAACATTTCCTGCCACTGGCGAACCATGCCCAGGAAGTTGTTGTTGATGATCAGGCACTTCACCGGGAGTTTGTGGACCGCGGCGGTCGCGAGTTCGGAGAGGGTCATCTGGAAGCCCCCGTCGCCCACCACGGCCCAGACCTTTTCCTTCGGCCGTGCGAACTGCGCACCGATGGCGGCCGGAAAGCCGAAACCCATCGTGCCGGCGCCACCGGAGGTGATCCAGTGGCGATTGAGTTTCGTCTTCAGGAACTGTGCCGCCCACATCTGATGCTGGCCGACGTCGGTGGTGATGATCGCCTGCCCGCCCGTCACCTCCTGCAACACGTCGAGGACGCGCTGCGCCCGGAGGCCGCCCTGGCGCGGGTATTTCAGGGGATATTGTCGGCGCCAGCGCGCGCAGCGGGCCAGCCATTCTTCGGTGTCCGCCGCTTCTACCAGAGGCAGCAGGTCCTCGACCACGAGGCGCGCGTCGCCCTCGATGGCGATGTCCGGCCGGATCATCTTGTTGAATTCCGCCGGGTCGATATCGATGTGGATCTTGACGGCATCGATGCAGAACTCGTCGAGCTTCCCCGTGATGCGGTCGTCCCAGCGTGCGCCGATCGCCATGATCAGGTCGCAGTCCACGACGGCCTTGTTGGCGTAGGCCGTGCCGTGCATTCCCAGCATGCCCAGGTGCAGGGGATGCGTTTCGTCGACCGCGCCCTTACCGAGCAGGGTGTTGACCATCGGCGCACGCAGTTTTTCGGCGAGCGAAACGACGGCTTTGCCGGCGCCGGAAATGACCGCGCCGTTGCCGATGTAGAGCACCGGTCGCTTCGACGCCTGCAATTTTTCGGCCGCCGCCGCGATCAGTTCGGGGCGTCCGCGTGCGGGGATCGTGTAACCCGGCAGGTCAATTTCGTCGACGAAGGCGGCCTGGCACGGACCCTGGGTGATGTCCTTGGGCAGGTCGATCAGGATCGGGCCCGGCCGTCCACTGGTGGCGAGGTGAAAGGCTTCGCGCGTCACCCGCGGAATATCGGAAGCATCCTTTACCAGGTAGCTGTGCTTCACCACCGCGTAGGTGATCCCGGTGACGTCCGCCTCCTGGAAGGCGTCCTTCCCGAGCATCGGCGTGATCTGCTGGCCGCAGAGCACGATGATCGGAGCCGAATCCATGTGAGCCGTCATCAGCCCCGTGACCGTGTTGGTGGCGCCCGGGCCGGAGGTCACCAGGGCGATGCCCGGTCTTCCGGTGGCACGCGCGTAGCCGTCGGCCATGTGGGTGGCGCCCTGCTCGTGACGCACCAACACGAGTTTGATCTTGGATTCGACCAGCGCGTCAAAGATCGGCATGGCCGCACCGCCCGAGAGCCCGAAGATGTATTCGACACCCTCTCTCTCTAGGCATTGAATCAGCTTGTCGGCGCCGGTCGTGATTTTTTCGGCCATTGTGGGGACCTCTGAATTCAAAAAGTCCGAGAATCAGTCAAGATATGGAACTTTGGGACACGAATGAAACGGGGACCGGGTCTGATGCGATGAAAATGACAGGAGTCCGAGCGGGGATGAGCATCTCGTCGAAGTCAAGTTCAAGATATTGCAACTGTAGATCAAAAGTTCAAGTAAAATCAACATTCTTCTCTTTTGGATCGACGAAAATTGGATAAAAACAGAACAGTTGTAAAATATTAGACAATAATATCAATAATCGGATATAAAATACGCATATTTAAGAATTCCCCTAGGGGAAAATGAAAAGTTTAATCAAAACGAGGCAAACTTACTCGTCCGGGGCTAAAGGGCGGTGCCCGAAGTGAGGCGCTAACCTCCGCTTCTCGGCGTGAAACGCGTCCAGCGGTCCTGGCGCGCAGGAGGCAGCCTTTGAATCGACTGCATCGCGGTTCCACGGTGTGGGCCACAGGGGGCCGACGGATCATGGCCGGCTTGGTCGGGGCCGCCGTGCTGGCGCTCTCGCTGCCCGCCGCGGCGGACCGAAGTCCCGAATACGATCCGAATCAGGCGGGGCACCCGTTCAAGATCGTCTACTACGCGCTCTACCCGATTGGCTTCGTTCTGGACGTACTGATCCTTCGGCCGGCGCACTGGCTCGGGCAGCACGAGCCGTTCCGCACGGTGTTTGGCGTCGGCGAGGCGAGGGACCCGTCGCAGATCGTCGCGGCGCTTCCGCCCGGGGCGGAGCCGCCAGCGCCCGAGGTTTCCGCCGCGAGCGACTGAGCGAAAAGGTGCCCGCCGCGGCGGTTTTCCCTTGCCCCTTCTCGGTCTGCCGGTATGTTTATTGCATATGGGGTTTTGGAATGCGTCCAACTCCCGGCCGGCGCCCAGGCGGGACTGGTTGCGGAGCGGGCAGACCGTGCTGGCCTGCGGGCTCGCCTTGGCGGCGGGTGCAGCGCGCGTCAGCGCGACGGAGCCTCGGAGCCCCGTGCTCGAGATCGAGCAGATGACCTTCGTGGCCGCTCAGGGCGGAGAGAACCAGGTGCACGTCGTGGCGCGTCACGCGAGCTTTGACACCGAGCGGGAAGTGGCAACACTGACCGATGTCGAGACCACGGTGTCGGACGAGCAGGACGGCGTCTACTTCCAGATGACCTGCCGTAGCGGCGAGCTCGACCTTGCGACCAGCGACTTTCTGGCGCAGGGCGAGGTGCTGGGGCGGACGCGGAACGGGATCGAGTTCGCGGTGGACTGGGTTCGTTACGACCACGAGCAGGGTCGCCTGTTTACCGATGCCCCGGTCTTGATCACCGAATCCTTTGGCAGCTACCGGGGCGGTGGCTTCGAGTACGACGTCCGCGAGCGTCGCCTTCGCCTGACGGGCGGGGCGCGCATGGTGCAGAAACCGTGATGGCGCGGGGGCGCCGTGCGCTGTGGCTGACGACGGCGTGCTTCGCGTTGTGCTTCGTCGGCGGGTCGTTCGCCGACTCGGGCGGCGGGAGTGTCGGCGTGCAGCGTCTCGGCGACGGTCTCGGGAGTGAACTGGCGGCGGCGCTCTTACGCCAGGGGGCAGACCGCGCGATCGGGCCCGACGAATGGGAACGCAGTGAACTCGATGCGTCTGGGGCGGGCGGGCTCGTCGTCGAAAGCGATCTCGACGCCCTGGTGGGGGGCAGCGTGCTGCGCGAGGGGAAGAGTCGGCGCCTGCGCGTTCAGGTCCGTGAGGCGGGTACTGGCAACCTCGTTTCCGAATACAGCGTGGCCCTCGAAGACGGCGCAGCGACCGCGCCAGTACTCGACCAGTTGGCCGCCGCCATTCTCCAGGGTCTGGATGCGCAGCCGGCCCGGATCGCGGTCGTGCCGCCGAGTGCGAAAGAATCGGCGGAGAGCGTCGGAACCGAGGTCGAGTGGCTGCGCAGCGGCGAGCCGGTCGTGATCGAGAGCACGGAACTCGAAGTCACCCAGCGTGCCGACGAAGGCAGGCACCTCGTCTTTCTGGGGGATGTCCGGGTGACTCAGGGGGATCTCACGCTCGAGGCCGACCGGCTCGAGGCCTTCTACCCCAGCGGATCCTCTCGGCCGGGGCAGCTCGAAGCAAGCGGAAACGTTCGCGTCGTCCAGGGGGATCGGTCTGCGCGCTGCCAGACCGCAATCTACGACCGCGAGCGTCAACAGCTGTTTTGCAAGGGGCAGGCCGAACTCGTGCAGGGCTGCGAAACCGTCCGCGGCAGCGAGATCCAGTTCGATCTTTTACGAGAGCGGGTTAGGGTGATCGGTGCGGCCTCGGTGGTGATCCAACCCGGTGGGGCGACAAGCGACTGCGGGGAGGCGGCATCGTGAGCTTCGAAGGCCTCAGGGCCGAAGGCCTGGTGAAGCGTTACGGGCGCCGCGAAGTCGTGCGCTCTCTCGGGCTCGAGGTCCATCCGGGAGAGGTGGTCGGCCTCCTCGGGCCGAACGGTGCCGGCAAGACGACGACCTTCAACATGATCGTTGGCGGCGTGCGGCCCACCGCGGGAAAGGTCTTCCTGGGAGAGCAGGAGATCACGCAGCTCCCGATGTACCGGCGTGCCCGGCTGGGGATCACCTACCTGCCCCAGGAGGCTTCGATTTTTCGGAAACTGTCGGTGGCGGACAACATCAACGCAATCCTGGAGACCGTCGAACCCGATCGCTCCGCGCGGCGTGAACGCTTGCGCGAACTGCTGGCGGAACTCGGCTTGACTGACAAGGCCGATCAACGCGGGGATTCGCTCTCCGGGGGCGAGCGTCGGCGGGTCGAGATTACGCGCGCGCTGGTTCTGAACCCGCGATACATGCTGCTCGACGAGCCCTTTGCCGGGGTCGACCCGATCGCCGTGATCGAGATCCAGAAGATCATTGAGCAGCTGAAGGAGCGCGGAATTGGGGTGATCGTCACCGATCACAACGTTCGCGAAACGCTGCGAATCTGCGACCGTGCGTACATCATCAAGGACGGCGAAATTCTCAAACTGGGAACGCCGGAAGTCATCGCTGAAGACCCGCAGGTGCGAGAGGTCTACCTCGGCGAGCACTTCAGGCTGCACTGAGGACTCGGTTTCACGCCATGGCTCTCCAACTCAAACAGCAGGTTCGCCTCAGCCAACAGCTGGTGATGACGCCGCAGTTGCAGCAGGCGATCAAGCTGCTGCAGCTGAACCGGCTCGAGCTCCTGGGACTGGTCCAGCAGGAACTTCTGGAGAATCCGGCGCTCGAGGAGTCGGACGTCGACGAAGCGCCGACGTCGGCGGAAATGGCCGACGTCACGCCAACGCAGGCGTCGGAGGGGGAGACCGCCGCCAGCGCCGAGGAGCCGGCCGCCGACGCGGCCCCTTCGGACGCCGAGAAAATCGCCGACGTCGAGTGGGACAACTACATGGACGCCTACCCCCAAACCGGCCTCGAGCACAGCGGTAACGATGGGGGCGACCGCCCGGGTATCGAGGCCACGCTGACCCGGCTGCCCAACCTCGCGGAACATCTGACCTGGCAGCTGCGTCTCTCGGACGTGACCCCCGAGGAGCTCGACGTCGCGAGCTGGATCATCGGGAACCTCGACGACGAGGGTTACCTCCGCGCAGAGATCGAGGAACTCGAACGCATTTCTGGCGCTTCGCGCGAACTCGTCGAAGCGACGCTGGCGAAGGTCCAAGAATTGGATCCGTCCGGGGTGGCCGCCCGGGACCTGCGGGAGTGCCTGCTGCTGCAGATCCGCGCGCTGGGGATCGACGACACGATTGTCCGGAAGATCGTCGAAGAGCACATGGCCCTGCTCGAGCGGCGGGATTTTCGTGGCCTGACTCGTGCACTGGGTGTGGACCTGGACACCGTCGTGGCGGCGACCGAGGTGATCGGTCGACTCGAGCCGAGGCCCGGGCGTGCCTTCGGTGCCGCCGACCCCGTGTACATCACCCCCGATATCTACATCTACAAGATGGGCGACGACTACCACATCCTGCTGAACGAGGATGGATTGCCGAAGCTCCGGATCAATACGATGTATCGAGGTGTACTCGCGAAGGGTTCGAACGTTGCGAAGGACACGAAGGATTACGTCAACGACAAGGTCCGGTCGGCGGTCTGGCTGATCAAGTCGATCCACCAGCGACAGCGCACGATGTACAAGGTGATGGAGAGCATCATCAAGTTCCAGCGCGATTTCTTCGAGAGCGGGGTTTCGGGCCTGCGCCCCCTGAACCTGCGCGACGTGGCCTCGGATATCGAGATGCACGAATCGACCGTGAGTCGCGTGACGACGAACAAGTACGTGCATACGCCCCAGGGCATTTTTGAGCTGAAGTTTTTCTTCACTTCGAGCATCGGTCGCTTCGTCGGCGAGGCGGTGGCCAGCGAGAGCGTGAAGGAGCGGATCCGAAAGATTATCAGGAGCGAAGATGGTGCGCGGCCGTTCTCGGATCAGCGTATCGCCGAGATGCTCAAGTCGGCAGATATCGACATCGCGCGCCGAACCGTGACGAAATACCGGGAATCGATGAACGTCCTGTCCTCGACAAAGAGGCGGCGTATCGTCTAGCTCCGGACGAGGGGATTCAATGAAGATCATGGATATTCTGGTTCGGGACGCCGTGACGGTGGAACTCGAATCCGAGACCAAGGACGGGGTGTTGCAGGAGATGACCCGCGCGCTCGCGGCGGCGCGTCCCGGTCTCGATCCCGGGCAGCTGCTCAAGGTGCTGCGAGAGCGCGAAGCCCTGCAAAGCACGGGGATCGGCGAGGGCGTTGCGATTCCTCATGGCAAGCTCCCGGACCTCGGCGACTTTCTCGCGTCCTTTGCGCGGAGTTCGAAGGGCGTCGATTTCGACTCGATCGATGGGGAGCCCACCCGCCTCTTCTTCCTGCTGGTGGTGCCGGAGAATTCGGGGGGGCAACACCTGAAGGCGTTGGCGAGGATTTCCCGCTTTTGCCGAGACGCCTCCTTCCGCGAGAAATTGATGCGGGCGGAAGCCCCCGAAGACGTATTTCGCGCGCTCGAGGAGGAAGACGGCCGCTTCTAGAGGCGCGCCGCATGGAGGCCCTGGTGGCGGTCCAGATACACGGAGCCCTGGTCGAGATCGAGGGAGCCGGCGTGCTGCTTCGAGGCCGAAGCGGCGTCGGCAAGAGCGAGTGCGCTCTCGAACTCGTGCGCCGTGGGCATCGCCTGGTGGCGGACGATCTGGTGCGCATCGAGGCGGACCCTGCGCGAGGCGTGCCGCTGGGCAGCGGCCCCGAGTTGATCCGTCATTTCATCGAGATCCGGGGGATCGGGCTGTTGGACGTCCTTGATCTGTATGGCGAGGAGGCCGTTCGCATGCGCGCGGCCATCGACCTGGTGGTCCACCTGGAAGCCTGGCGCGAAGGTGCCGAGTATGAGCGCGTCGGCCTCGATCGCCGGTGCGAGACCGTGGGCGATTTCGAGGTGGCTTCGATGGTGCTCCCGGTCCGTCCGGCCACCAGCATGGCCACCCTGGTCGAAGCGGCCGTCCGCGACGAAATGCGACGCAAGGCCGGCGTCAACGGGGCGCGGGTCCTCGATCAGAGACTGCGATTGCGGAACCACCGGGCCCGGCGCCCCCTGCCCGAGGCCGGTCCCTGATGCACGTCGTCTTCGTTGGGGGGCTCTCTGGGAGCGGTAAGTCGACGGCCATGGCCGCGCTCGAAGACCTCAACTTCTATTCGGTGGACAATCTCCCCGCGCAGCTCGTGCTCCAGTTTCTCGACCTGTGCGCGAAGGCGAACCCGCCGATCGAGAAGATCGCTCTCGCCGTGGACGCGCGCGAGGAGCCCTTCCTGCGCAGCCTCCCAGATGTCATACGGCGCCTCGGCGAGAGCGGTGCACGGGTGGACGGCATCTTTCTCGAGTGCTCGACCGAGGTTCTGGTGAATCGTTATAGCGAGACACGGCGTGTGCACCCGCTGTCGCCCGACGGCAGCGTGGAGGAGGGAATCGGGCGCGAACGCGTTCTGCTGGAGACGCTTTCGTCGGTCTTCGACTTCGAGGTGGACACTTCTGGTCTCAACGTCCACCAGTTGAAGGAGACCGTGATCCATTTCGTCTCGGGCCGTCGGCCGCAGACGCTGGTCAACCTCGTGTCCTTCGGTTTCCGCTCCGGTGTGCCGCACTCGGCCGAACTGCTCTTCGACGTGCGCTTCCTGCCCAATCCGTATTTTGTCGAGGCCCTCCGGGAGCGCAGTGGTCTGGAGCCCGCGGTGGCCGCGTACGTGCTCGAGAGCGAGGCTGGCTCGGCCTTCTTCAAGCGGCTCTGCGATTTTGTCGAATTCCTGCTGCCCCAGTACGACGGCGAGGGGAAGGCCTACGTTACTGTCGGGATCGGCTGTACCGGGGGGCGGCACCGCTCGGTGGCGATGACTGAAGCCCTGGCCGCATGGCTGCGCGATCAGGGGCGGGAAGTGAACCTCGAACACCGGGATGTGGAGCGAGTAACGTGAAATTCGGAGTCGTGATCGTCACGCACTATCACCTGGGGGAGGAGTTTCTCCAGGCGCTTCGGCTGATCGTTCCCGACGCGCCCAAATGGCATGCGGTGGCGATCGAGCCCACCCAACGGGTGAGCGAAATGTACGGAGCGATCGCCCTCGTCTTGAAGGAGGCCGACCGTGGCGACGGCGTGCTGATCCTGACCGACATGTTTGGCGGGACGCCCTCGAATATGAGCCTCTCGTTCATGAAGGAGCACCACGTCGAGGTCGTGACCGGCCTCAACCTGCCGATGCTGATCAAGCTGGCGACCCTTCGCGAAGAGCTGCCCCTCGAGGAACTGGCGCGCCTGGTTCGGGACTACGGCAAGCGAAATATCTCCGTGGCCAGTGACCTGCTTCCCGAGGAGGCGAATTGAGCGCCGACGGGGCATGCGAGGGGGCGTTCGTCATCGCGGGAGAGCTCGGGCTTCACGCCCGTCCCGCCGGACGCTTCGCGGCGCAGGCGGGTCACTTCGAATCCGAGGTCAGCGTTTCTCGGGGCGCTGCGGGCGACGAGTGGGTGAGCGGCCGCAGTGTACTTTCGATGCTCTCGCTGGCTGCGGCCCAGGGGACGACGCTGTGCGTGCGCGCCGTCGGGCCCGATGCCGAGGAAGCGGTGCGCGTGCTCGGCGCGCTGCTCGAAGAAGAGAGCGAGGCCCTTCCCACCCCGGATTGATGCCCACTCGGGCCTCTCCTACCCTGCGAGCGCGCCGAGGCGGCGCAACCTGCGATTCTTTCTGTTTCGAGGAGTTCCATGGCACGGCGACAAGTCTTTACTTCCGAATCGGTTTCGATGGGGCACCCGGACAAGCTCTGCGATCAGGTCTCCGATGCGGTTCTCGATGCGATGCTCGAACAGGATCCGCGCTCGCGGGTCGCCTGCGAGACCGCCACCACCACCGGGCTGGTGATGGTGCTGGGAGAAGTCACCACCAAGGCCCAGGTCGATCTGGCCCCGCTGATTCGCGGGGTGGTGGCCGACATCGGATACACCGACTCCGACATGGGTTTCGATGCCGCCACCTGTGCGGTTCAGGTGGCCTTGGGCAGGCAGTCCCCGGACATCTCCCAGGGAGTCACCGAGGGCGAAGGGCTCCACAAGGAGCAGGGTGCGGGCGATCAGGGAATGATGTTCGGCTACGCCTGCGACGAAACGCCGCAGCTGATGCCGGCACCGATCCACTACGCCCACCAGTTGATCGCGTCGCTTCGTGGTCACTTCGAGTCCGGCGAGATCGAGTACCTGCGACCGGATGCGAAGTCGCAGGTCACCGTCGAATACGGCGGCGACGGGGTCCCGGCGCGCATCGACACGGTGGTGCTCTCGACCCAGCACTCGCCGGACGTCGCCTACGACCGGCTCCGCACGGAACTGATCGAGAAGGTGATCCGGGCCACGCTGCCGGCCGCGCTGATCGACGACGACACCATCTTCCACGTCAATCCGACCGGTCGATTCGTAGTCGGTGGGCCGATGGGGGACGCCGGTCTCACCGGGCGGAAGATCATCGTCGATACCTACGGCGGCATGGGTCGCCACGGGGGCGGTGCCTTTTCGGGGAAGGACCCGTCGAAGGTCGATCGCAGCGCGGCCTATGCTGCGCGCTGGGTGGCGAAGAACCTGGTGGCGGCGGGCGCGGCGAAACGCTGCGAGGTGCAACTGGCGTACGCGATCGGAGTGGCCGAGCCGGTGTCGATCCAGATCGAAGACTTCGGCACGGGGAGCCTGGATGCGGCCGCTCTCGAGACACTGGTTCGCAAGCACTTCGACCTCACCCCGCACGGGATTGACGACGCCCTGCAACTGCGACGGCCAATCTACCGGGCGACCTCGTACCACGGGCACTTCGGGCGGGAGGATCAGGGTTTTCCCTGGGAGGAACGCTCTCGGGAAGAAGCGATCCGCCGAGACCTCTGAAGCGGCGTGCATGGCGCCGCAGGCAAGGCGATGCGGGGGGCCGGGGAGGCTGCCCGGGGGCTGGTCGATTGCCAGCGGTCTTTTGGCGGCCACGCTCTCGCTGGCGATCCCGACGGCCGGGCTTGCCCAGACCCCGAGGGTGCGCGTGCTGCTGCTTTCGGGGGCGGCCACGGTGCGGCTGGTCGAAGCCTCGGGCCGGAGTCGAGCGCTCGAATTCAGTGAAGCGGGGGTGCGGGTCGCCGGGAAGTCCAGGAAGGGCACGGTCCGCGCCGGCGCCGACGACCAGATCACCCGCGTCGGCGAGTGGCGGGTTCGCGGAGGCGTGGAGGTGAGGGCCGGGGAGAGCGGGCTCGACGTCGTCAACGATCTGCCCCTCGATGCCTACCTGGCCGGCACCCTGGGAAACGAAATGTATCCAAGCTGGCCGCGTGAAGCACTGCGCGCCCAGGCGGTGGCAAGTCGCAGCTATGCGCTCTACCGCAGCGCTCGGGCCCAGGGTGAGTTTGCGCTGACGTCCGGCACACGGAGCCAGGTGTATCGAGGGGTGGGCTCGGAGTCTGCGGCGGTCTGGGAGGCGGTGCGCTCCACCCGGGGCGAGGTGCTGACCGCGGGCGGCGAGCCGATCCTGGCGGCGTTTCATTCGGATTCGGGTGGGCGGACCGCGAGTTCCGAGGAGGTGTGGGGGAAGGGACTAAGATACCTTGTGCCGGTTGACGTGATCGACGAGGGGGATTCTCCCGATACCTACTGGCGATCCGAGGTCAGTCGCACCACACTCCGCCGGGCTCTGGAGCGGCAGGGCCATTCGGTCGGGCGGATTCAAGCGGTTGAGGTGACCTTGCGGGCCGCGAGCGGTCGGGTGCAGAGACTGCGTGTCGATTCGAGTGCAGGGTCGGTGGAACTGACGGGACGGGAACTGCGCGATGCGCTGGGATCGAAAGCGATCCGCAGCACGCTATTTCAGATTCGCGAGTCGGACGAGGCGATTGCCTTCGTCGGCTCGGGCAGGGGGCACGGAGTGGGCATGAGCCAATGGGGCGCGCGGGCGATGGCCGAGCGCGGAGCGGACTACCGGGAAATTCTCTCCCATTTCTATCCGGGCGCGCGCTTTGAAGTGCTCGGTGCGAGACAGCATGAAGCGCCCCGGAAGGCGCGGGGGGCCGCACGATGAACTTCGCCAGTGTTTTCCTGCAGGCGGGGGCGCCCGGCGGCGGTCTCTCCGAGATGCTCTTTCCCTTCCTGATCATCATCGGCCTGTTCTATTTCCTGATTCTGCGCCCGCAGAACAAGCGGCAGAAGGATCACGACGCGGCGATCAAGGCGGCTGAGAAGGGCGATGCCGTGGTGACCGCGGGGGGAATCCACGGCAAGATCGTCGGAGCGGCGGAGGATGTCCTGACCCTGGAGATCGCATACCTGAAGGGCGGTGAGAAGGTGCGCATCAAGGTCGCGCGCTCGAAGATCGACAGCGTCACGAAGGCCGACGCGGGCTCGGGAGAGAAGAAGTCGTGAACCGCACCTTCCGCTGGCGCCTGACGTCGGTGATCGGCCTGATCCTGATCCTTGGCTACCTCGCGGCGGCGAACTTCGTGCCCAAGGCCGAGCGCCTCGAAAGCCCGCTTTGGCCCGATGAAGGCCTGCGCCTCGGTCTTGACCTTCAGGGGGGAATCCACTGGGTGGTGGGCGTCGACCTGAAGGCGGCGGACCAGCACGAACTCGAGTTCATGCGTGCGGCCCTGGAGACCGACGCGGAGGCGAAGAATATCGCGGTGGAGGGTTTCTACGTTCGCGACGGGGAATTGGTGGCGGAGTTCCGCGACCCCGCCGCGGAAACCGCGTTGCGAGAGCTGGCCGAAGATACGAACGTGCTCGACGAGACCCAGGCGTCGGGAACGAGTCTGCATTGGCAGCTCTCGCGAGACCGACGGCAGACCATCAAGGAACAGACGATGGCCCAGGTGCTCGAGGTACTGCGCCGGCGCATCGACGATCCGGTTCGCGGCATTCCCGACTCGGTCGTGACGCGTCAGGGAGACGATCGCGTGCTGGTCGAGATCCCGGGCGGCCAGATCGATCGCGCGCGCGCGCGCGCCCTGTTGCGATCGACGGGCTTCCTCGAGTTCAAGATCGTGATCGACGAGGGGCCGTCCGAGGAAATCCTGAGGGCTTCCTACCCGGGAGGCCTCGAGGAAGGCCAGGAGATCGTGCTCGAGAAGGATCGCGAGACGGATCAGGTCCTCACCGCCTACCTCGTACGCGAAGAGGCCGATATCACCGGCGACTATCTCGACGATGCCAGGGTCGGCTTCGACCCCCAACAGCGTCCGCTGGTCAATTTCGTTTTCAGTCCGGATGGCGGCCTTCGTTTTAGAGACATCACCCGCGACAACCTGAAGAAGAAGCTGGCCATCATCCTGGACGACAACGTCTACAGCGCCCCGGTCATTCAGGGGCAGATCTCGACCCGCGGACAGATTTCCGGACGGTTCTCCTCGCAGGAGGCGGCGGACCTCGCGGTCGTCCTGCGCGCCGGTTCGCTCTCGGTGCCGGTGGTGATCGAGGAAGAGCGGAGCGTGGGGCCGGCGCTGGGCCAGGACTCGATCGACCAGGGAACGCGCGCGGCGGCACTCGGGATGTTGCTCACGCTGGGATTCGCGATCGGCTACTACCGGCTGTCGGGCGGTTATGCGGCCTTCGCACTCCTGGTCAACCTCGTATTGCTCGTCGGATTGATGTCGGCCTTCGAGGCGACGCTGACGCTTCCGGGAATCGCGGGGCTGGTGCTGACCATCGGCATGGCGGTCGATGCGAACGTCATCATCTTCGAGCGCATCCGCGAAGAATTGCGCGACGGTCGAAGCCCCCGGGCGGCCATCTCGGCTGGTTTCAAGAAGGCCACGTGGACGGTTCTCGACGCGAACATCACGACGCTGATCACCGCGATCATTCTTTTCGAGTTCGGGACCGGGCCGATCAAGGGCTTCGCGGTGACGCTTTCGGTGGGGATTATCACCAGCGTGTTCTCGGCCCTGGTGGTCACCCGGATGCTCTTCCACCTTCACCCAGGCCTGAAGCCGGTAGAACGCCTCTCCATCTAGCTCGGACCCAGGAGAAAACGCTTGCCTTTCGAGATCATCCCGCCGGGAACCCGGATCGACTTCATCGGAAAGCGCCGCATTGCGGCGATGCTTTCGCTCGCGGTCATCCTGGCCTCGCTGATCGCCATTCCGCTGCGCGGGATTCAGCTCGGTATCGACTTCGCGGGGGGCACGGAGGTCCAGGTCCGCTTCGAACCCGGGGTGAGCGCCGACGAGGGCAGCATTCGCTCGATCGTGAGCGGCATGCCGGGCGTCGAAGATCTCTCGGTGGTGCGCTTCGGCGAGATGGAGGACAACGAGTTCCTGATCAAATTCCGCGGCGGGCTGGACATGGCTCCCGAGGCGGGGCTCGATGCCTTGCGCGGTGCGGAAGAGGGCTTCACGGGGGATCTCGAGCAGCCTGAGAAGGGGCGTCCGACAGCGGAGGCCGCTACCGGCGACCGCGTCGTGGCCATCGAAAAATCGCTCGCCAAAGACCTCGGCCCGCTGACCGTTCAGCGCGTCGAATATGTGGGGCCGCGGGTCGGCGCCGAGCTGCGGGTCGACGGCCTCAAGTCGCTCTTCTGGGCGGCGATCGCGATCCTGATCTACATCACGTTCCGCTTCTCGTCGCGATTCGCTCCGGGAGCCATCATCGCGGTGATCCACGACCTGATGATCACGGCGGGGATCTTCGTGATCCTCGGGCTCGATTTCGACTTGCGAGTCCTCGCCGCGATGCTCGCAATCCTCGGCTACAGCCTGAACGACACGATCATCATCTATGACCGCATCCGCGAAAACATGGCGATCCGAACCACTTACGACCTCCCGGAAGTTCTCAACCAGAGCGTGAACCAGACCCTCTCACGGACGGTGCTCACTTCCGGTACGACCCTGATCACGCTTTCGTGCCTGCTCTTCCTGGGCGGGGAAATGATCCGACCCTTCGCCTTCGCGATGATGATCGGGGTCGCGGTGGGGACGTACTCGTCGGTGTATATCGCGGCCCCCGTCTTCCTCTGGCTCCAGCAGCGCTACGGCGCGCCGGGCGCCGCCCCGGGAACCGAGGAACCGCGCAGTGCGCCGGCACCCGCGCCAGTTCGCATCGACCCCGTGGCTCCGCAGCCGCGGCCGAAACGCGGCCGGGGCCGTTCGACGAAGCGCCGCCCCAAGAAGCGGCGCTAGCCCGGGGGCCGCGGTCTCGGGGACGCGGGAAGTCAGGAGTTGGAGGGCGCGGCGACCGGGGTCGGTGCCACCGGCGTGACTACCGGGCGCTTGGACGCCTCGGGGGCCTTGGTCATTTCGATGTGGCCGTTGACGATGGCGCCTTCCTGTATGAGCAGGCGTGGCGCGCGCACGTCGCCTTCGACGATGCCCGAGGCCTGGATTTCGAGGCGCTCTGAAGCTTCGACGTTCCCCGATACCCGGCCGATCACCAGGACGCATTTCGCCTTGACTTCCGCCTCGACGCGCCCGCCCTCGCCGACGATCAACTGGTGGCTCGGAAGTTCGATCTTCCCCTTCACCTGGCCGAGGATTTCGAGGTCCTCGTCGCCCGAGAGTTCGCCGCTGAACACCACCGTACTGCCGATTGCTGCCACGTTCGCTCCCTTTGTCCGCGGCGAGGATGCGCGCGGTTCCGGATGATCGGGCGCGGGGGCCGCGCCGGGTTGCTTTAGGTTCGAGGGCGAATGGCGGGCGGCTGTGGGCCGGGTCGCGGGCTCATTCGCCGTGGGCTCTTTTCCGCTGAAGAGGCTCAATCCGATCTCCATTCCGCCCGCAGGGCCGGGCGGCCCTGCCTATCCGCCGAAGACTAACGCAGCGGCGCCACGTCTTCGATATGGATTCCGTTGTTCTCGAGAATCGTTCCCTGCTCGCGATCGAGGGCCGTGTGGGCGTTGCGGTAGGTCTGGACCGCTGTGATCCATTGGCTCTCGGCGGAGACCAGATCGCGTTCCTTCAGGAGCACCTCGAAGGGCGTCGATTCGCCGTACTCCAGGCGGATCTCTTCGGCCCGGAGCTGCTCGGCGGCCGCCACTCGGCTGCGCTCGGCGGCGCCGATGCCCCGGTAGGCCGCGTTGAGCGTCCGGACGGCCTTGCGGATGTCGAGGATGATGGTCTGCTCGAGGCGGCGCTGCTGGGTCTTCGAGCGCCGCAGTTCGAGTTCGGCCTGGCTGAGGCGCTTGCGCGCGGTGGTGTTTCCGAGCGGCACCGACACCACGGCCTGGACGCTGTAGTTGAACGAGCCGTCGCCCGTGAAGTAGTCGTCGTAGGAATCGGGGAAGCTCCCGGGGGGCGCTGCCGTCGTGCAGAACGGGGGGCCGCACTGGGGATTCGCGCGACCGTCCCTCCCCACGTACCCCACGCTGCCGACGAAATCGAGTTGCGGCAGCCACTGGTTCTTGGCAAAGCGCAGCTGGATATCGCGGCGCTGGATCTGCTCCTCGGCGGCGCGAAGCTCGGGACGTCGCTCGAAAGCGAGGGCGACCGCGCGATCGACTTCGCCGGGAGAGAAGTTCTCGAAGTCGTCGGGGTTCGTGGTGGGCATGAATTCCAGGCTCGAGCTCGCCGTGAGATAGGGGCCGAGCACCGCGTCGATCAACTGGTCCTGGGTGTTCTCCTCGCGGTTCGACGCCACGATCAGGTCGAAGTCCCGCGACGCGACCCCCGCCTCGGACTGCACGACGTCGACCTTCGAGACCACGCCGACCTCGTACTGGATCTGGCTCTGGCGCAGCAGTGCTTCGGCGGTCTCGAAGCTCGAGGTCGCCACCCGCACCTGCTCCTTCGCAGCGATCAGGTTCCAGTAGCGACCCTGGATCTGTTGCACGAGATCCATCACCCGCGTCCGGAAATTCTCCCGGCGGATGCCGTAGCCGAGCTTCGAGACCTTGACGTTGGTCCAGGCCTCGTTCCAGATCAAGCCGCGCAGCAGCGGGATGTTGGCATTGAAGAGGATCGACGAGTCGTACTGGGGGGACAGCGTCTGGATCGTCGAATTGGTCTTCTGGTTCCAGCCGCTGGCGCTGACCCCGACGCTGGCCCCGAGCCACGGCACCAGCCACTGGAGCGAACCCTCGCCGCCGAGGTTCTTCTGGCGCGATTCGGCGGTCTGGTCGATGCCGAAGGTGTTGGGCTGCTCGATGTTCTGGTAGCCGAATTCGGCGGCGAAGACCGGGTCGTAGGCGCCCCAGGCGGCCCCGGCCTCCTGCTCGGCGATCAGCGGCGCAAAGCGCTCGACCTCGACGTCGAGGTTGAAGCGCAGCCCGAGGGCGATCGCATCGGCGAGGGAGAGGTCGTGGCGTCCCTCGATCGGGGTCTGGCCGAGCACCTGCGCGGGCTCGTAGGTCCCGAAGTCGACGCGATCACGCGGCGGCTGGTATTCGGCCTCGCTGACGACGGCGAAGCCAACCACCGCGATGGCGAGGCCGAGGCCGCACGTGGAACTTCGCATCACTCCCCCTCCGGGCCCGCGTACTCTAACAGCCCGCCGGAGCCCCCGCTTTGGATCATGGGTGGCCCGTGCGCGCGCGGGATGCGGCTATCCTCGGTGGATGACGACCGCAGCGTTGGTCCTTGCAGCTGGACGGGGGGAGCGGCTGGCGGCGGGCGTGCCCAAGGCATTCTGCCGCCTGGGCGGCGAGCCGCTGCTGCTGCGCGCCCTGCGCGCGCTGGCCGGCGCGTCGGGTGTCGAGCACTTGATCCCGGTGGTCGCGGCCGCTGACCGCGAGCGTTACGAAGCGCTCGCGATCGACGCCATTCCCGGGCTCACGAAAATGGTCGAGGGCGGCGCCGAGCGCATGGATTCGGTGGCCGCGGGGGTTGCCGCCCTGCCCGCCGGCGTTCGCTTCGTGGCGGTGCACGATGCGGCGCGCTGCCTGGTGTCGCCGGCGGACGTCGAGGCCGTCCTCGAGGCCGGACGGCGCACGGGAGCCGCGATCCTCGCCGAGCGTGTTCGCGATACCGTAAAGCGCGTGGACTCTTGCGGCCAAATCGTGACCCTGCCCCGCGAGGAACTCTGGGCCGCCCAGACCCCGCAGGTCTTTGCCGTCGAATGGCTGCGCGAGGGCCTGGCGAAGGCACGCAGCGAGGGACGGCAGGCCACCGACGACGCCCAATTGCTGGAAACACTGGGCAGGCGGGTCGAGATCGTCGAAAGTCGCAGGCCGAACCCGAAGATCACGCTGCCCCAGGATCTGGCGTGGGCGGAGAATTGGCTGGCGGGGGAGGGGGGCTGACGCATGCGCATCGGGCAGGGCTTTGACACGCATCGCTTCGAGGAAGGCGGACCGCTAGTTCTCGGCGGCGTCGAGATCGACCACCCCGCGCACCTGGCGGGCCACTCCGACGGGGACGCGCTGTTTCACGCGGTGGCCGACGCCCTGCTCGGGGCGCTGGGTGCGGGTGACCTCGGCGCCCATTTTCCGTCCAGCGATCCGGCCCTGGCGGGGATCGCCAGCCGCGAGATCCTGGAGCAGGTCGCGGAGCGGGTGCGTGCGGCGCACTACGTGATCGGCAATCTCGACGCCACGATCATCGCCGAGGTCCCCAGGCTGGCGCCGCACCAGTCCGCGATGAGAGGCCGGCTGGCGGCCGCGCTCGGCGTCGAGGAGGCGCGCGTGAACCTCAAGATCACCAGCAGCGATGGGCTCGGTGCGCTGGGTCGAGGGGAAGGGATCGGCGCGCTGGCCGTCGTTCTTCTCGAGGATGCGGGCGGCGTCCCGGGCGCAGCGAAAGGGTAGGGCGTGGCTTCCGGCGACATTCGTCTCTACAACACGCGCACCCGGAGCAAGGAGGTATTCGAACCCCTCGAGCCGGGTCGCGTTGGGATCTATAGCTGCGGTCCGACGGTCTACTCGCCGCAACACATCGGAAACCTGCGGGCCTCCTTCTTTGCCGACCTGCTGCGTCGCTCGCTCGAAATCGACGGCCTCGTGGTGACGCAGGTGATCAACGTCACCGACGTGGGCCACCTCACCGACGACGCCGATGACGGCGAGGACAAGATGGAGCGCGCCGCTGCGGCGAGTGGTCGCCGAGCGAATGAGATCGCGGCGCAGTACACCCAGCAGTGGCTCGACGATCGACAGCGCCTGAACATCGCCGAACCCGACGTGCTCTGCCGCGCCACCGAACACATCGCGGAGCAGATCGCCATGGTCCAGCGGCTCGAGGAGAAGGGGTACACGTACCAGATCGCAGACGGGGTCTACTTCGATACGGCACGCTTTGCGGGTTACAGCGATTTCGCGCATCTCGACCTCGAAATGCAGCGTGGAGGAGCGCGGGTAGCGCCCGCTGCCGGAAAGCGGCAGCCGGCTGATTTTGCCCTCTGGAAGTCCTCGCCTTCCGATTCGAAGCGGCAGCAGGAATGGGACTCGCCCTGGGGTCGGGGCTTTCCCGGCTGGCATATCGAGTGTTCGGCGATGAGCGTTCGCTACCTGGGGAAGCGCTTCGACATCCACACCGGCGGCGTCGAACACGTTCGCGTGCACCACACCAACGAAATCGCGCAATCCGAGTGCGCGCTCGATGTGCATCCCTGGGTCTCGGTCTGGATGCACGAGGACTGGATCATCTTCGAGGGGGAGAAGATGTCGAAGTCGCTGGGCAACATCGCCGTGTTGCAGGACCTGGTGGACGAAGGCTTCCTGCCGCTGGCCTATCGCTTCTTCCTGCTGCAAGCCCACTATCGCAAGCAACAGAATTTCAATGGCGATGCCATGGCGGCGGCGGATCGGGGCTACCGCCGCCTGCTCGCGCTGGCCGCCGGGTTGCGGGGAGCCGAAGGCACCTGCGATCAGGCGCGCATGGCGCCCTTTGCCGATCGCTTTGCGGCGGCACGCAGGGACGACCTGAACGCGCCGCAAGCCCTGGCGGTGGCGCTCGAGGTGGCGCGCAGCGGCGATCTTGAAGCGGCCGAGAAGCGTGATCTGCTGCTCGATTTCGATCGCTGGCTGGGCCTTGACCTGGTGGTGGCCGATCCGCCGGTGGCGGCGACCGAGAGCGATCCGGAGATCGATGCGCAGGTGGCGCGTCGAGAGCAGGCGCGCCGCGAGAAGGACTGGGCTGAAGCCGATCGGATCCGAGACGAGCTGGCCGCCCTTGGGATCGAAATCGTCGATACGCCGGATGGCGCCCGATGGCGGCGGCGTTGAGCGCGCGCTTCGAGCTGGTTTCAGATTTCAGTCCCGAGGGCGACCAACCCGCGGCGATCGCCGAGTTGATCGCCGGCCTGAAGCGCGGCACTTCGCACCAGACCCTGCTGGGCGTGACCGGCAGCGGCAAGACCTTCAGCCTGGCCTGCGTGGTCGAAGCGGTGAACCGTCCGACACTCGTGATGTCCCCGAACAAGACCCTGGCGGCGCAACTCTATGCCGAGTTTCGCGAACTCTTTCCGAAGAACGCCGTCGAGTATTTCGTCTCGTACTACGACTACTACCAGCCCGAGGCGTATCTCCCCTCGTCGGATACCTATATCGAGAAGGATTCCTCGGTCAACGACGAGATCGACAAGCTCCGGCATTCGGCCACGCGCTCCCTGCTCACGCGGCGGGACGTAATCGTCGTGGCGAGCGTTTCGTGCATCTACGGTCTTGGCGCTCCCGAGAACTACGGCTCGATGCAGGTCTATCTCGAGGTGGGGCAGTCGCTGGTGCGCGAGGACCTGCTGCGCAATCTCGTCGACATCCTCTACACGCGCAACGATCACGATTTCCACCGCGGTACCTTCCGGGTGCGCGGCGACGTCGTGGAAATTTTTCCGCAGTACGAAGCTGACCGTGCGATTCGCGTCGAGTTCTTCGGGGACGAGATCGAGGCGATCTCCGAGATCGACCCGCTTCGAGGGGTGGTGATTGCGCGTCCGCGCCGCGCGCTCATCTATCCGGCCAGTCACTACGTGGCGAGTCGCGAGCGCTTGCAGGGGGCGATGGCCGGGATCCGCGAAGAACTCAGCGGGCGCCTCACGCTGCTTCGCAAGGAAGGAAAGTTGCTTGAGGCCCAGCGCCTCGAATCGCGCACGCTCTATGATCTCGAAATGCTCGAGGAAATGGGGTTCTGCAACGGAGTCGAGAACTACTCGCGCTGGCTCGACGGCAGAAGCGCAGGGCAAAGACCCTACACCCTCTACGACTACCTGCCGGACGATGCCCTCGTGGTGATGGATGAGAGCCACGTAAGTGTTCCGCAGGTGGGGGCCATGTACCGCGGGGACCGCTCGCGCAAGGAGACCCTCGTCGATTTCGGCTTCCGGTTGCCATCGGCGCTCGACAACCGTCCGCTTCGCTTTGACGAATGGGAAGCGCGGGTGGGGCAGGTGATCTTCCTCTCGGCCACCCCCGCAGACTACGAACTCGAAAAATCCGGCGGCGTGGTCGTCGAACAGATCATCCGGCCCACGGGGCTGATGGATCCGGGTGTCGAGGTGCGGCCGGCGGCGGGGCAGGTGGACGACCTGCTCGGCGAGATTCGCAAGCGGGTGGCGCAGGAAGAGCGCGTGCTCGTGACCACCCTGACCAAGCGGATGGCCGAGGAGTTGACCGAGCACTACGCCGATCTGGGGATACGGATTCGCTACCTGCACAGCGACATCAAGACGCTCGAGCGCATCGAAATCATCCGGGAGCTGCGGGAGGGTGTCTTCGACGTCCTGGTCGGCATCAACCTGCTGCGCGAGGGCCTCGATATCCCCGAGGTCGCCCTGGTGGCGATCCTCGACGCAGACAAGGAGGGGTTCCTGCGCTCGACACGCTCCTTGATCCAGACGATCGGCCGGGCTGCGCGCAACGTGAATGGGCATGTGCTGCTGTATGCCGACCGCGAGACCAATGCGATCGTGACGACGCTGCGTGAAACCGATCGGCGCCGGGAGATCCAGGCGAAATACAACGAGGAGCACGGGATCACGCCGCGGACCATCCAGAAGCGCATCGCGACCCTGCAGGATTCGATCTGGGAGGCCGACTACAGCGCGCCGGCGGTGCCGGTGCCGAGGGGAGAGGCGATCGCGCCGGAGGAGATCCAGGCGGAAATCAAGGCCCTGCGCGGGCAGATGCGCTCGGCGGCCCAGGATCTCGACTTCGAGAAAGCCGCGGCGCTGCGCGACCGCATTCGTGAACTCGAACAGGAACAACTGCGGGTCGGGTAACCATGGCGGACTGGGAAAACGTCGAGTCCTTGCCGACGACACCCGGCGTGTATCTCTTCAAGGGGGCGCGCGGTCGCGTGCTCTACGTCGGCAAGGCCCAGAATCTGCGTACGCGCGTGCGGCAGTACATCGCCGGGGGGGACGGGCGCCCTCGGATCCCCGCGCTGATGGCCCGTGTCGAGGACCTCGACGTGCTCGTGACCTCGACCGTGAAGGATGCTCTGCTGCTCGAGAACGAGCTGATCAAGCGGCACAAGCCGCCCTTCAACGTTCGCCTGCGGGACGACAAGCAATATCTCGGTCTGCGCATCGATCCCGGGGAGGAGTGGCCACGCGTCACCCCCGTGCGAAAGCGCGGGCGAGACCGCGCCTGGTACTTCGGTCCATACACTTCCAGCGGCGCGCTAAAGGAAGTGCTGTCGAACCTGCTGCGAATCTTCCCACTGCGCTCGTGTAGCGACGCGGTGTTTCGCGACTATCGACGGCGCGGCCGCCCGTGTATCGAATACGAAATGAAGCGCTGCGTGGCTCCGTGTGTCGGTCGGGCCGATCCAGCGCGTTACCGGGACCTCGTCGAGGGCACGAAACTGTTTCTGCGCGGCGATGTCGATCGCCTGGTCCACGACCTCGAGGCGCGCATGCGTTCTGCCTCGGAGCGCGAGGATTTCGAGGAAGCCGCGCGCTATCGGAATCGGATCGGGGCGGTGAGGGACACCGTCGAGCGCCAACAGATCGTCGGCGATTCGAAGACCGAGCGCGACATCTTTGCGCTGGCGCGGGAAGGCTTTGAAGTCGAGGTGCAGGTGCTGCACGTTCGCGAGGGGCGCGTCGTGGCTGCCGAGGGTTACGCGTTTTCCAAGGTGCAGATGGCGGACGGGGACGTGATGGGTTCGTTCCTCGGGCAGTATTACGCGGGGGGGGGCGGTCGGGAGATTCCCCGGGAGTTGCTGGTTTCCGAGGGCCCGGATCCGGCCGACGGTGTCGTGGTGGGCTTGTGCGAGCGGGCCGGGCGGAAGGTGACGCTCCGAAAGCCTTCCCGGGGCGCGCCGAAGCGCTTGGTGGAGTTGGCGGCCGCCAACGCGAAATTGGCCCTGGTGCGTCGCCTGTCTGAAAAGCACGGGGTCGAGACGGCACTCGAGGAGATTCGTGTGCGCTGTGGGCTGGCCCAGACGCCGCGACGGATCGAGTGCTACGACGTTTCGAATCTGCAGGGGACGCTCCCGGTGGCGAGCCGCGTCCGCTTCGAGGACGGTGTCCCGAAGCCCCAGGAGTATCGGCGTTACAAAATTCGCGAGGCGCAGGGCGGAGACGACTATGACTGCCTTCGCGAGGTGCTGAGGCGGCGCTTCGCCCGGGCCCTGGAGGAGCCGCTGCCGGACCTGCTGATGGTGGACGGGGGGCGCGGCCAGGTCGCGGTCGCCGAGGCGATGCGTGCGGAGTCCGGCACGGAAGTCGAAGTGCTCGGGATCGCCAAGGAGCGAGAGGACCGCGGTGGCGTGCCGCGGGTGCGCCGGGGCGGTGGTTTGAAGGCGGAACGGCTGTTTCGGCCTGGGCGCGCCAACCCGGTGTTGCTGCCGCCGAGTTCGCGCGGGCTGCTCCTGCTGCAACGGGTGCGAGACGAGTCGCATCGGTTCGCGATCCGCTACCAGCGCGACTTGCGTTCGAAGCAGGGGTTGGCCTCGATCCTCGAGGAGATCCCCGGGATCGGGCCCCAGAAGAGGAAGTCGCTGCTGCGCCATCTCGGTTCCCTGCGGGCGGTCCGCGCGGCGCCTCTCGAAAGTCTGGCTGCCGTGCCCGGCGTCTCGCAGCGAGACGCTCGCGCGATCCGCGGCTTTCTCGATGCACTCAGAGAGCCTGGGGGCGAACCGGCAGGGGGCGCAGCCGGATCGGACTGAGGGGAAACGCCGTCTACCCCGGAAAACTGGAGGGAATCTATTTTCCTAATTCTCTCGACTCGGTTCCGCGAAGGCAGTGGCGGAAGGTGCCGAGAAGATTTGCCATTTCGGGAAATTGGTTCGTAATTCCAATACTTTACGGGATCTCCCGCACGCCGACTCTGATTGGCACTGATCTTGCTGACTTAGGGGCCGAGCCTGGCCGGCGCCCCCCAGCTGAGACCGATGCAGATGCTGTTGTTGGAGGCCTGTGGATGTTGTGGCGCCAGTGGATGTGACCGGGGGGCGCTCGGCCCCTCGCGCCGGCAGGCTCCGCGGCCCCGCTGAACTCGGCCGCTGGTTTCTTGGTCGGGGCCTTAGCCCGCGACCTGGATGCCGCCGCGTTGTGTCGGCAGCTTGAGCGTCGAGGCGTTTCGGCGGCACTCGCGCAGCCGGTTTCCCGCCGCGTGGTCCTCGGGCTGGAGGCCGCCATGGGCTGCCGCGAGACGCTGAAGTGGCTCGCGGAAGCCGAGGGCGACACGTTGCACGAGCGCCCGTAGCCGCTGGCGTCCCCGCCGTCGTTGGTGCCGGCCCGCTGCCGCCGCCTGCTAGGCTCGAGTCCCCGGTCCCGGGGATCAAGCGTTGGGGCTCTCGCAGCTTCCGCTCCTGGCGGGCGCCCTGGCGTTCGGCATGCTGCTCGCGGATGGCGTCGCTCAACTCGGCGGGGACGTCCGTGCGCTGGGACTGGCGGTGCTGCAGAGCGCCATCGCGGCGGCGCTGATCGGTGCGGCCTCGCGCAAGGCGCGCCCGGCGGCAGCGCTCGGACTCGTGGCTGCGGCGGGCTTCCTGCTGCTGGCCGCGCCGCTTGGCAGCTTGCGCCTCGAGAGCCGCTTGGAGGGTGCCCACGCCGTGGTGGCGGGCCGGGTGTGTGACGCCAGCGAGCGTGGCCTCGCCCGCAGCCGCACGTTGTGCTCCGCGGTCTCGCTGGAGACGACGACTCGCACGTCCCTCTCGGTGCCTTCGAAAATACGGGTGACGGCCTATGTGGGCCGTCCCGACTACCCGTGGCTGGGGCAGCTTGCGCTGGGCGAGTCGGTTCGGCTGGCGTTGATCCTGCGTCCCCTTAGGAGCGCCTCGAATCCGGGAGCGAGGTCGTGGGACCGCGCGCTCGCCCGGCGAGGGGTTGGGGCCGAAGCGCGGCTGACATCCAGGCCGCTCGGGGTCCAGGTCGGGGGCGGGGAAAGCGCTTCGAACCTCGAGAAACTGCGGTCCCGAATCGCGGAGCGGCTGTCGGCGCGCGGAGCCGGGGGGGGCCTCGTCGCCGCACTCGTGGTCGGATCGCGTCGCGATCTCGACGAGCGGACGACGGAAGCTTTTCGGGCGCTGGGCCTCTCCCACCTGCTGGCGATCTCCGGTCTGCACGTGGCCAGCGTCGCAGCGCTGGCCTACATCGGTCTGGCGTTTCTCCTGCGCCGGGCACGGGGGATCGCTGCGCACACCGACACGCGCAAGGGGGCCGCTCTTGGGGCACTCGGTGCCGCGGGGCTCTACGCGCTGGTGGGTGGATGGGGGATTCCGCTGCAGCGGGCCGTGCTGCTGTTGGCCATCGTGCTCGTCATGGGACTGACGGGGCGCCGTCCCCGGGCCGGTGACGCGCTGTCGGCGGTGCTGATCGTGGTCCTGGCACTCGAACCGGCGGCACTCTTTGACCTCGGTGCCCAGCTGTCCTTCGCCGCGACCGCAGGCTTATGCTACGCCGGTGTGGGCGCCGGTCGGGAGCGCGCAATTGCAGGCGAGCGCGCAATTGCAGGCGAGCGCGGGATGGGAGCCGTGGCCTGGATCGTACGGCATTGCGCAACGGGGTCCGGTGCATCGCTGCGGGTCTCGGCCAGCGCTGTGCTCGCCACCACGCCGATCCTCGCAGCGCACGCTGTTGCGATGTCGGGTTTTGCGCTGGCCGCGAACCTGGTTGCGCTTCCGCTCTTTGGCTTCGTGGTTCTGCCGCTTGCCCTTTTCGCCGGTGTGCTCGCGGGCCTGGGAGGGGCGCCGTGGCTCGTCGGAATCGTTTGCGAGGTCGTCGGGGCCTTCGAAGCCGTCGTGGTGGGGGTCGGTCTGCCCGCCGAGGCTTTTCTGATCCGCAGCACGGCGGGAGGCGGCGCGTTCGCGCTGACTGTGTTGCTCGCCCTGGCCGGGCTTGCGTGTCGCACGACGCATTTGCGGGTGTGGGCGGCGCTGGCTTCGATCAGCGTCGTCGCGGTCGGGTCGGCGCCCCGGATCGATGTGCCCCGGTCTGCGCTGCTGGCGCTGGACGTGGGTCGGGGCGACGCATTGTTGCTGCGAGCGGATGACGCCTTTGTGTTGATCGACGCCGGGGCTCATCCACCCGGCAATCCCGAGGCCGGAAACCGCACGGTGCTGCGCGCGTTGAACGCGATCGGAGTCGAGGGCGTCGACCTGCTGGTGGCCTCGCACGCCGATCTCGACCATCGCGGTGGGTTGCCTGCGGTGGTGGAGCGGCTCTGGGTGGGCGAGATCTGGATTCCTTGGGGCAGCCGCCGCGATCCGGATCTGCGCGATCTGGTGGCGGCGGCGCAGCGGCGGGGTGTACCGCTCCGCGAACGCGCGGCCGGCGATGCCCCGCTGCGCGTTGGACGGTTGCAGGTCGACACGCTCTGGCCGCTGGCCGGGCCGGGTTCCGGGAGCCGGAACGAGCGCTCCCTGGTGACGCGTATCGAAGTTGACGGCGTGCGGGTCCTGCTGCCAGCGGACATTGGCGCGCGGAGCGAGGCGCGGCTGGTGGAGGCGGGGATCGACCTCGAGGCCGACGTTCTGGTGCTCGGGCATCACGGCAGCCGTGGATCGACTACAGAGCGTTTCCTCGAAGCGGTCTCGCCCCGGTTGGCGGTGGTCTCGGCCCCCTGCACGAGCCATGGCGGGCTCCCGCACCCCGATGCCCTGCGCCGCGCGAGGGAAGCGGATTCGGACCTTTGGTGGACCGGGCGTGACGGCGCGGTGTTTGTCTCGCTCGCACGGCCGCTGACGGCGTGGGCCTTTCGGGATCCGAGGCAGCGTCCCGGGTGTGGGCGGGACTAGGGGTGGGCCGGACTAGTGCAGGGTTTGGCGGGAGAGCTGCATCAGGGTCTCGAAGTAGAGCCGCGAAAGCCATGGATCAAAGGCAGAGGTTGCCGCGTCGCAAGCGGTCCTCCCGGCGGCTTGGGGTTGGTCGGGAGCATCCCCCGAATTGGGTTTTGATTCATTGAGAGGCGTCATCCGAGTCTCCTTCGCGAGCTCCCATAGCCTCGGCGCGGGGCGCCGCGAGTCAAGCGCTCTCCCCGGGCTTCGCCTGCCGGTCGTCTGCCGGAGCCCTGCCCGCCGCTCGGAAGGGAACCTGTCGGGTGCGGGGTTCATCTCTTAGAGTGCAGTCGGCGGGCTTGCGGGGACCCGGCGCCCCGAAGGTCGCCGTCGCAGGGGGAAAGACGCATGGAAAAGGGTACGGAGTGGGCGGACCGGGTTCGCGCCGAGGTCGCCAGGGCAGTGGTGGGACAGCGGGCCGTGGTGGACCGGTTGCTGGTTGCGATGCTGGCCGACGGCCATGTCCTGCTCGAAGGCATGCCCGGGCTCGCAAAGACGCTGCTGGTGCGGAGCCTCGCGCGCGCGATGGGGGTCGATTTCCAGCGGGTCCAGTTCACGCCCGATCTACTGCCCAGCGACGTGATCGGGACGATGGTCTTTCAGCCCCAGAGCGGCGAGTTCAGCGTCCACCTCGGACCGATCTTTGCCCACGTCGTGCTGGCCGACGAGATCAACCGGGCTCCCGCGAAGGTGCAGAGTGGTCTGCTCGAAGCGATGCAGGAGCGGCAGGTCACGATCGGGGGGACCTCGCACCCGCTGCCGAAGCCCTTCCTGGTGATGGCCACCCAGAATCCAATCGAGCAAGAGGGCACCTATCCGCTGCCCGAGGCGCAGATCGATCGCTTTCTCTTCAAGCTGCTGGTCGACTATCCGGCACTGGAGGAGGAGCGATCGATGATGGATCGCTGGGGTTCGGTGACCGAGAGCCCGGACCTCGAGGCGGTCTCCTCGCCGGCGGAACTCCTCGAATTGCGCGAATCGGTCGACAAGGTCCACGTGAGCGACGAACTCCACGGCTACATGCTGGCCCTCGTGCGCGAGACCCGGCGCCTGGCCGAACGCGAACCGGGTGGCGCAGAGCCCCCGATGTTGAGCTTCGGGGCGTCGCCGCGGGCCTCGCTGGCGCTGGTGCAGGCATCGCGCGCGTGGGCCTTCCTGCAGGGACACGACTACGTCACCCCGGCGATCGTTCAGGACCTGTTTCTCGATGCGATTCGGCATCGGGTGGGTCTCACCTACGAGGCCGAGGCCGCCGAACTCAGCCCGGATCAGATTCTCGGGAGAGTGATCGAGACGACACCGATCCCGGGCTGCCCCGCGGAAGACTGATCGCGTGTCGATTGCGAGTGCACCCCAGGAAGTGCTCCGAAAGCTCGAATGGCGCGTTCGCCACGTTGCGGATTCGAGCCTCGGCGGCGAATACCGCACCGCCTTTCGCGGACGGGGACGCGAGTTCGACCAGGTGGTCCGCTACGAGTGGGGCGACGACATCCGCGACATCGACTGGAACGTCACCGCGCGCCTCGGCGAGCCGTATCGCAAGAAGTTCGTCGAAGAGCGCGAGTTGACGCTCGTCCTGTTGCTGGAAGACTCCTACGCCCTGCAGTTCGGCTCGGGGGAACGCACCAAGCGCGAGGTTCTCTTCGAGCTCGCGTCGCTCTTCGCGCTGGTCTCCGCCCGGAGCCGAGACCGGGTGGGCTTCTGGCACGCGACTCCGGGGGAGCAGGAGGCGTATCGACCGGTCCGTGGGCGCAGCACCGTCGTCCAGACCGCCGCTCGCCTGCTATCGCGACCCCAGCCGACGTTCGGGAGGGGAGGCGACGTCGAGATCGATTGGAAGCATTTCCGCCACGTGTTCCCCCGGCACAGCGTCGTGGTCTGGCTCGGGGACTTCGGCCCAAAGCCGGCACCCGAGGATTGGCTGGCGCTGCGGCGTCGCTACCAGATGGTGGGCGTGCGGGTCGATGACCCCTGGGAACGCGAACTTCCCGACCTCGGGGAGATCTCCGCGATCGACCCCCTCGACGGGGAGGTGGTGCCCTTCGATACGGGTTCGAAGGCGAATCGCGCCGCGCATGCCCGATGGGGGGCGGAGCGCGACCGTCGATTTGCCGAACTCTTCCCGGCGCGCAGCGACCGACTCGTGGTGGAAGCCGGAGAGGACGTGCTGCGCGCGCTGGTGCGCTTCTTTCGCGGCCGCAAGCAGCGCGCCGCGGTCGGACGCTAGGGCGAAGCGTGGAGGGCTGGATGCTCGAATCGCCGAGTTGGCTCGTGCTGCTGGCGCTGATCCCGCTGGTCGCCTGGCTGCGGAGCCGGCGCTCCCACACCGTCGTGGTCGTCCCGCACGTTGCGCGCTGGGTGGTGGGGAATCCGCGGCGTCGTTCGCGTGCACCTTTGTGGTTGGCGGGTGTCGGGCTGGCGCTGCTGGTGGTCGCGATGGCGCGGCCACAGCTCGTCGAGGAGCGGGTGCAGGTGCAGCGCGAAGGCTACGACATCGTGTTGGCCATCGATCTCTCCGGCAGCATGCTGGCAGAGGACTACGAACGGGGCGGCGAACGCATCAATCGGCTCCAGGCCGTCAAGCCGATTCTCGAAGCTTTCATGCGCGATCGCGAGGGAGACCGCATCGGCGTGGTGGTCTTCGGAGGGCAGGCCTACACCCTCGCGCCGCTGAGTTTCGATCACCGCTGGCTGCAGCAGCAGATCGAGCGCCTGCAGGTGGGCCTGGTCGAGGACGGCACCGCGGTGGGCGACGCGTTGTCGCTTTCGGTTTCGCGACTCCTGCAGGGCGACCGAATCGAGGACGGCCTGCGCCAGGGGGGCTTTGTGATCCTGCTGACCGACGGCGCCAACAACGCCGGTCGAATCGATCCGCTGGCGGCGGCGGAGTTGGCGGCCGCACGCGGGATTCCCGTCTACACCATCGGAGCGGGTCGCGGGGGCCGGGTGCCGATGCCGGTCTTCGACGAGGCCGGCCGCAAGCGGGGCTACCGGAACGTCGTCTCCGACCTGGACGAAGCGACCCTGCAGCGCATCGCAGCGCACACCGGCGGTCGTTATTTCCGCGCCACCGACAGCGCGACCGTCGCCGAGGCCTTCTCGGCCATTGATCGCGCGCAAAAAATCGAATTCGATTCCCAGGCGGAACTCCGAACCGATGAACTCTACGCCTTTGCGGCAGGCCCCGGTCTGCTGCTGGTGTTGGCAGCCTTCGCCCGGGCCAGGCCGGGGCGGTCCCGATGAGTTTTTCGATGCCGTGGGTCTTCGCGGTGGTCCCGATGGTGGGGTTGGCCATCTGGCTGTGTTTCCGCAGGTCGGCGGGGCACGTAGCGGCGGGGCCCAGGCGAGCAGAGAAACTGCGGGTGGGACCGCGGCGCATCGAGTCGAAGCGATCCCCAGGGCACTCGCTGCGGGGAGCGGCCCTGGCGCTCGGGGCGTTTTGCGTGATCGCCTCGCTGGCCCGCCCGCAGTGGGGCGAGCAGCAAGAGGTGGTGTTCGAGTCGGGCCGCGAAGTGGTGCTCGCGCTCGACCTGTCGCGCAGCATGAACGCGACGGACGTCGTGCCCAGCCGCCTCGCCCGTTCGAAATTGTTGATTCGGTCCTTGCTCGACGAACTCGCAGGGGAGCGGGTGGGCCTGGTGGTGTTCGCGGGGACCTCGTTTTTGCAGGTACCCCTCAGCGCCGATTACGAAGTGCTGCGCGAACTGCTGCCCGGCCTGACACCTGATCACCTGCCCCAGGGCGGGACCGACTACGCTGCGATGCTCGAGACCGCGAGCCGGGCCTTTCACGACGCCGACGGGCAGGGCGATCGTTTCCTGATCGTGCTGAGCGACGGCGAGGCGCACGATTCGCGCTGGCGTGAGCAGTTGCCGCACCTCGTAGAGCGCGGGATTCGCGTGGTCGGTCTGGGCGTGGGGACCGATGCCGGTGACGTGGTGCCCGACGGGACAGGGGGACTGGTGAAGGACGAGCGGGGCGGAGTGGTTCTTTCGCGCCTCGCTCCGGAGACCTTGCGCCAGCTCGCTCTCGAAACCGACGGCCGCTACCGCGACGCCGCGGCTTGGGTCGATATCGCTGCCCTGATGGAGGAGACGGTCCTTACGGGGGCCCTCGGGGACACTCTCAAGGGGGTCGACCTGCGGCGCCAGGATCGCTTCCAATGGCTGCTGCTCCCCGGTGTGCTGCTGCTCTTCGTGGCTTTCTGGCTCGAGTTACCCGCGCACCCCAGTCGTCGGCGCATCGAGGGCCGCCGCGACGAGGGCCTCGGTTCGGGGGCCGTGGCCGCGGGCGGTCTGCTGCTCGCGCTGGGCATGGCCTTCGTGCCGCCGGCAACGGCCGTCGAAGCCGATGCGGAGAGTGGGCTGGCACCGTTGATTCAAAGGCTGAGCCGGTCGGCCACGCTCGGAGCCGAAGAGTACGGCCAACTGGCGGAGGCCACCGTGGATTTCGCGGCGGAGGATCCGAGCCTTCCGGCAAGCGTGCGACACGCTGTCGTCGGCGATGGACTCGAGGCGGTTCGACGCGGGGCCGCACTCGATCCCGGAGCGCGCGATTGGGCGGCGCTTGCGCAGCAGCTCGAGGCGCAGCGAGCGCCGCCTGCCGCTCGCAAGACTCCGGATCGCGAGCAGAACGGGTCGCAGTCGCAGTCGGGTTCGCAGTCACAGTCGGGTTCGGACAGCGGGGACGCGGGCGAAGAGGCGAGCGGCTCCTCGGACGCGGGCGAGAATGCGGCTGCCGAAGGGTCCGAGTCGCAGCAGGCGTCGGAGTCGGGCGATCCGGGCGCCGGAGCGCTGAGCCAAGGCGCTCCCGATGACGCCGGGGAGACGGCGACCGGAGAGAGCGCGGATGCGGGTGCTTCGGCCGATCCCTCGGATCGGGAGGAGGCCTTGGGCGAAGGGGGCACGCCGGCGGAGCCGAGACCTCTGGAGCGCGAGGCGGCGGGCATCGGTGCGCTGGGCGAAGGGGATTCGCCCGAAGAGCGGGCCGCAAAGTCGGAGGCGAAGGCCGCCGAGGTCCCGCCGCAAGAACAGCGCGTCGGAGGCGGCACCGGGATCTCGGAGTTCCGCAAAGGGAACCCGCAGCTCGCGGGCGCCCTCCGACTGATGGAGGCGGTTCGGAAGGCGGACGCTCCGGGTGTGCTCTTCCAACGGATGCAGGCACTCGAGGCGGGGAGCCAGGCGCCTTTGTTGCAGACCGGAAAGGATTGGTGATGGCACGAAGGGTGCGGCGATGGCGCAGTGTCGGGATCGGATGGGGGGTGGTGGTGCTCGCCTCCGGCGTGGCGCTGGCCCAGGAAGCCTCCTGGCAGGCCGTGCAGCCACTCGCCGCCGGCCAGCGCGGGGTTCTCGAACTGCGCTTCGAAGAGACCCGGCCCAGGGGGGCCGTCCAGCTGCCCGTCATCGCGAATTTGGACCGGCTCGGCGAGCCCTCGCAGTCGAGCGAGATGCACGCTTCCACCGGCCGTTCCGGGGGGCTCGAGACGCGCCAGTCTTTCGCGTTGCGCTACGCCGTGCGGCCCCGGGCAGCGGGAATCGTGCAGATTCCGGCGCTTCGCGTGGTCACCGACCACGGCGAGATCGAGGTGCCGGCGGCGCAATTCAGGGTCGAGGAGGCGCGGGTGGCCGGCGCGCGGGGGACGACGAAGGCAGTCGACGCCCTGGTGTCGGCGATTCTCCTGGTCGAAGGCCGACGGCCCTACGCGGGTGAGGTCTTCGACGTCGCCTACATCGTGTTGGCCGATCCCGGGCATCCCGCAGAGCTCCTGGGAGAGCCCCGGTGGGAGCAGCCGGTGTTGATTTCGAACCCGTGGAGTGAGGGCGAATCGGTACGCTCGGGCGAGCGAACGGGGATGCGCTTTCGCTCCTTGGCGCTGGCCCCGGAGGCCGGGCGCGTGGTGGTGCCGCCGGCGCTGCAGGAGGTCGCGATCGAGACGGGCCGGACCCGTCGGCGCGGGTCGCCTTTTGGCGGCGCCGATTCGTTTTTCAATCGGCAGGGGCACGCTTTCGGATCGGCTTTCGACGCCCTCTTTGATCGGAGGGAGAAAGCCCGGGTGCTGGTGCGCAGTGATCCGGTGGCCCTCGACGTCGTGGCGCTCCCGGAACCGGCCCCGGCGGACTTCGCCGGCGCGGTGGGGCAGTTTGCCCTGCGCTCGCGGATCGTGCCCGAGGCGCCGCGAGCGGGCGAGCCCGTGACGTGGACGCTGACCCTCGAGGGGCGTGGCAACTGGCCTTCGGGCGTGGCGCTTCCGGCGCGCCGGATCCCAACCGGCGTGCGCACGGTGCAGCCCGACCTCGAGCGGGAGTTCAATGACAGCTCACGCTTCGAGGGTCGCCTGGTCGAGGACCTCGTACTGATTCCCGGGTCCCCGGGCGAACTCCTCCTCGACCCGGTTCGCTTCGTCTACTTCGACCCGGAACTCGGCGAATACAGAGAGAGTGTCGTGACGCCACCGGCGCTGCAGGTGGCGGCGGGCCGGGTGGCTCCCGCGACGCACACGCCGGCACCCGATCCGGTGCTCCTTGCGAGTGCATCGCAAACCGCGGAGAGCGCTTCGCCGCGCCTGCCCGCAGGTCCGCGAAGTGTTGCGAGCGAAGCGGTAGCGCCGCTGTCGAAGCTCGCCTGGGCGGCGGCGGGGGGTGTTCCGATCGCGGCCCTGCTGGCCTACGCCGGCTTTTTGGGTCTGCGCCGAGCCCGTGAGACCGACCCCGGAAGACCGTTGCGCGAGGCCTGGGACGAGATGCGGGCGGCCGCCGACGTCCTCGACGTGAGCATCGGGGCGTCGCGGCAACTCGAACTACGCCGTTTTCAGGCGGGGGCGGCTCGCTACTTCGGAGTGCTGGGCAGGGCCCCGACGGCGGTCGAGATCGAGGCGGGCATGCAGGGGCTGGAGCCAGAGATGCGTTGCGAGTGGCTCGAACTTTGGCTCGAGGCCGACGCCTGCCTGTACGCCGAAGACCCGGAGCTGCCTCGCGATTGGAGTCAGCGTGCCCTGCTGCTGCTGCTCGATCTGCCGCGCCCGCAGTTCCCCGCGTTGCGCGCGTTCTCTCCGGGGAACTGGGGCGGCTCCGCCGGGCGATTGGGGATTGGACTCGGCCTGCTTGGCCTCCTCACCTCGGGTGGGGGAGTGCACGCCGGGGGCTTTGAGGCCTACCGCGCGGGCGATTTCGATGCCGCGCGGAGCGCCTGGATCGAAATGCAAGAAGCCGCCCCCGCGGACTGGACCGCTCACTACAACCTCGGACTGGCCGAGGCCCAACGGGGCGAGCCCGGGGCGGCGGTCGCGCACACCGCGGCGGCTTTCCTGGCGGCGCCCCGAGACGCCGATGTGCGCTGGAACCTCTCGGTCTGGACCGAGGGGGAGGGCGCCGTGGCTTCGCTCGACCAAAGGCTCGCGGCGCTGGCCTTTGGCGAGGGGCTCGGTGCACTCTCGCGTCAGGCTTCGCCCTTCGCCTGGCAATGCCTTGGCCTTGCGGGCATCGGGGGCTTGGCGTTGGCGGCGGCTGGAGTGCTGCGGAGGCGGCACGGTGGGGCGGTTCCCGGAGCGCGCGCGGGCTTGCGAGGCGTGGCGGCGGGGGCTGCGGTTGCGCTGGCACTTTCGCTGTTCGCGCTCGCGCAATACGGTCCCACGCTCGACCGAAGAGCCGCGCTGACACGCGAAGACGCGGTGCTCCACACGATTCCAACGGCTGCCGAGACCAATATGAACCGGCCTCTCGGGGGCGGGACGCTGGTCCTCGCAGGCCGCGAATTCCTGGACTGGGTGCGGGTCGAACTCCCGGACGGCGAGGCCGGCTGGCTGCGCCGCAGCGAACTCATCGCGCTGTGGCCGGGGCGCCGGGCCCGCTGAATCGTTGCTGGGCGCACGCGCATCACGCGCGTCGCTGCAGGCTGACGACCTCCCCGGGCCCTATCGGTGCCATCGACAGAAGCAGGTCCTCGCGGTCGTCGAGACGCGCTCGAAGGGTTCGGGGGAGTGCCCCCCCCGCCTCGATCTCGACCGCCGGATCGGCGCCCTGGAGCAGGTCTCCGAGCGTGCCGATGGGCATCGAGTGCCGGGCCAGTTCCTCTCCCGCAGCCCCGAGATTTCGGACCGTGGCGCGCGCCCCCGGTGCCTCCCCGCGAGCCGCGCGGAGGTATTGCTCGGGCGTGTCGAGGGAGATCGGCTGGAGTGCCGGTGGACCTTCGGCTTCTTCGAGCCTGCGGTAGGCGAGTGCTTCGAGGAGGTCGAGGGGTCGTCGCAGCCCACGCGCCAGCAGTTCGGCGGCCGCTCTGGCCCCGCGGCGTGGGTAGAGCGCGGTCAGGGGTTGCAGGTGTCCGGCGCGGACCGGCGCGGCGACCCCCTCGAACTGCAGCAGGGCGGCGATCGAATCGGCGGGGACCCCCAGCGTGTCGACGCCGAGGACGAAGGCCCGCTCGGCCTGGATCGCATCGAGTCCAGCCCGGATTCCGTCGAGCGGCCCAAGGCCCCGGCCGGCGTCGTCGACCCGAAGGGCGTTCACCGCCGGGAGGTCGATCCCGGGAGCGGCCACCACCAGGACCTCGTCGAGGACCTCGCGAAGGGTCTCCACCTGGAAATGGAGCAGGGGCTCGCCGCGCCAGGGCAGCCAGGCCTTGGAGCGGCCCATGCGCTCGGATTGCCCGCCGCAGAGTACGATTCCGGCGGTGCTCATCGGAGCCGGGAGCCGGCCGGGGTGGGGCGGTGACGGGAGGAGGTCACAAGAAGCTTGACTTTTGCTGAAGTTTCAGCGCATAAGGTACCGGCAAATCCCCGAAAACGCGTCTATTTCTGGAGGGTTCCATGGCATTCCCCGCAGCTCGCTACACACTTCTCGAACTCACCGCCGAGAGCACGGGCGACTTTCAACTCGAAGCCGAGGAGGTCGCGAAGGGCGCCCACGTCTTCGAGAGCTATATCGATTCGATTCATATCCCCGAGCGCCAGAAAGCCGCTTCGCAGGCGCTCAACGCCCTCGCCCTGGTGATGACGGACGGCAAGAGGACCGGCGCCGAGTTTCCGTGGCACCAACTCCAGGCGCATCACGGCAAGGCCGCCCTCTCGGCCCTGCGTGAGGCCGGGATCCCTGCACGGGTCGAGTCCTATCTCTGTCAGCGCGATTCGGATCGAAAGCTGCAGCGGCAACCCGAATCCTATACCTCGCGGCAGGTGCGGCAGATTCGGGAGGTGCTGCGACGGGTGCTGCGCGAGTGTTCCACACTCGGCTACGCCGAAACCGAGCGGGTCACCGAGATCCTTCGTCCGGGTGGGAACAAGACGGCTCGGGGCCGGACGCTCACCATCAGCGAGTTTCGCGCCCTGGTTTCGGTCTGCGAGAAAGAAGCGACTCCCACCAGCGCCCGGGACAATCTGCTGATCCGGCTCGGCTTTGAGGCGGGGCTGCGGCTCAGTGAGATCACCGCCGTACAGATCGAGGACCTCAAGTGGAACGATCGCGCTGGGGACGTTCGCATCCGCATCCGCGGTCCGAAGGGGCAGCGCGGTCGCTCCGTGCCGCTTTCGAATGCGGCTCTGGTGGTCGTGGAAGAATGGCTCGAAGCGCGTGGCCACGAAGACGGGCCCCTGCTGTGCCTCATCGGTCGCGCCCAGAAGGTCGAGATCAAGCGGCTCAAGGGAGCCGACATCCGGCTGGCGTGCAATCGCCGGGCCGAGCTGGCCGGCGTCGAACTGTTCTCGCCCCAGGATCTGCGTCGGAGCGTGGCGGAGGGAATCGTCGAGACACGCCCGACGCGCGAACGCGTGACGCTGCAGTCCCTGTTTGACGACGAACCGCAGAGCGCGCCCGAGGCGCGGCTGGCCTTCTCCTCCGAGGGCTAGCCCGCAGAGCGCCCCGGTGCGCTGGGTTTTCTGAGCGCGGGCAGAGAGTTGCCCCGAGTTCCTCAGTAGAACCCGAGCATTCGGCCGGCCAGGGCCACGACCGCGAGCGCCAGCATCGGGCGGACCAGGCGATCGCCCCCGGCGACCGTGACCGAGGCGCCGACGAGGCCGCCGAGCGCGAAGCCGAGGGCGAGAACAGCGCCCCAGAGCCAATCGACCTGGCCCTCGAGCACGAAGATCGGAAGGGCGACGCTGGTGAAGGCGGCGACCACCACGACCTTGATGCTATTGGCGCGAACCAGGTCGTAGCCCGCGTGCGTCAGCGCGTAGATCAGAAAGATCCCGACACCGGCCTGCAGGGCTCCGCCGTAGAGGCCAATCGCGAGAAATACCGCGAAGGTCCTGGCTCGCGACCACGCCGGGGTGCTCTCGTCCCGTGGGCGCAACACGCGCGGCCGCCGCAGGGTGGGGACCAGGAGCGCCACCATCACCACTGCAAAGAGCGCCTGGAAGTGGTCGTTGTCGAGTTGTGCGACCAGCGTCGCACCCGCGACAGAGCCCAACAAAACCGGCACCACCACGCGCCGCGCACCGTCGAGCCCCGAGACGCCGTCCCGGCGGAAGCGCCAGGCGGAGGCAATGCTCGAGGCCAGTACGCCGACGCGATTCGTGCCGTTCGCGAGGGTGGGGGGCAGGCCGAGGCTGACCATCAGCGGAACGGTGAGCAACGAGCCTCCACCGGCGAGTGTGTTGACGACCCCCGCCAGGAAGCCGCCGCCCGCAAGGAGTGCCCAGCCGGTTGCGTCCACGGGGGAAGGGAAGCAGCGCAGGGGCGATCGGGCAAGCGCCTTTAGGCCAGCTGGTGCGGCGGGTGTGGCGATCGCGGCTGGACGGGTGCGAGTGCGGCCGCTACCCGTGGAGCACGCCGTCTTCGAGGCGGCGTGTCCGGGGGGAGCTACGCCGCTGTCGAACGCATCGAAGTTGAAAACGGGCCGGCTCTCGGCGCAGGCGGTGGCCGCGGGTTCGCTGCGCCTCGGTCTGCCCCAGATCGATGAGGGGTGGATCTACTGGCTCGAGGCGCGGCCGCTGGAGGGCGGTCGCCAGCAGGTGATGCGGTGTCGCGTGGGCGGGGTGCCGGAGGCGGTGAGTGCGGCCACGGTGAACGTCCGCACCCGCGTCCACGAGTATGGCGGGGGTGACTACCACGTGGACCGGGGACGGTTCTTTTACGTCGACTTCGACGACCAACGCCTCTACTGCGATGGCCGGGTGCTGTCGCCGCCCGGCCGCCGCTACGCCGACATGGCGGTTTCTCCCGACCGGCGCTGGCTGGTGCTGGTGGAGGAGCGTCCGCGCGAAGGACGCGAACCCGAGAACCGGATTGCGGGTTTCGACCTGGCCCAGGACAACCCGACGCCACGCGTCGTGGCGGGGGGCCACGATTTCGTGAGCAGCCCGCGCTTTTCGCCCCGGGGAGACGAACTCGCCTTCATCGCCTGGAATCACCCGAACATGCCCTGGGATGCGACACAGCTCCAGGTGCTGGCGTGGGGGGCCCGGGGACCTGCGGGGGAAGCTCGCAGGGAGGCCGGCGGCGACCGCGAATCGATTCTCGAGCCCCGGTACTCGCCCGCCGGGGTGCTGACTTTCACTTCGGATCGAAGCGGATGGTGGAATCTCTACCAGCGGGGTCGGGAGGCGCGCGCGCTGTGTCCCCGCAAGGCCGAGTTCGCGGGGCCCCCCTGGATCTTTGGACTCTCCCACTACGACTTCATCGACGAGTCCCACATCCTGTGCAGCCGTCGCGAAGTCGAGGGGGATCGCCTGGCCGTTCTCGATCTCGTCTCGGGAGCGCTCGATCCGCTGCCGCTGCCTCTGACCGAAATTGGAGGGATCCACGTCGAGGGGAATCGCGCCTGCTTCGTGGCGGCAGGTCCGCGAACCCCGCTCGGCGTCTACGCCCTCGATCTCGAGACCCGCGAGACCCACTGCCTGCGCACGAGCGCGATGCCCGATGCGGACCCCGACGCGCTGTCGCTGGCCGAGGCGATCGAGTTTCCGGGCAGCGGCGGGCACCCGACCCACGCCTTCTTTTACCCCGCGAGGGGCCCTGCGAGGAAGGGAGCCGCGCCCCTGCTGGTCAAGAGCCACGGCGGGCCGACGAGCCAGGCGACGTCGAGTCTCGACCTGCGGATCCAGTACTGGACCCAGCGCGGGTTCGCGGTGGTCGACGTCAATTACGGCGGCTCGACGGGCTACGGACGGGCGTACCGCGAACGCCTGACGGAAACGTGGGGCCAGGTCGACGTGGAGGATTGTATTGCCGCGGCGCAGTCGCTGGTGGCGGCGGGCCGCGCCGACGGCGCGCGCCTGGCGATCACCGGAGGCAGCGCCGGGGGCTTTACGACGCTGTGCGCGTTGACCTTCCACGACGTCTTTGCCGCGGGGGCCAGCCACTACGGGATCGGCGACCTCGAAGCGCTGCTTCGGGACACCCACAAATTCGAATCGCGCTACCTCGATGGCCTCGTCGGGCCCTATCCCGAGATGAAAGCGCGCTACCGCGAGCGCTCACCGATCCACCACACCGACCAGCTCTCCTGCCCGGTGATCTTCTTTCAGGGCCTGGAGGACCGGGTGGTGCCGCCCGCCCAGGCCGAAGCGATGGTGGCAGCGCTGGCGCGACGCGGCTTGCCCCACGCCTACGTTCCCTTTGAGGGCGAGCAGCACGGCTTCCGACGCGCGGAGAACATGGCTGCGGCCCTCGACGGCGAGTGGGTATTTTATGCCCGGGTTTTCGGCTTGGCGGTGGGCTAGCGAAGCGGGCCGCCGGACCCCGCACCCGCGCCGCCCGGGCGTAGCTGGCAGGATCTCGTGTGGCGTTGTAACCAAGCGGTGGCTGCGCCTGCGGCGGTTCCGAACCGCACCCGGACACCGAGAGATTGCGAGTTCCCGAAGATGCCGCCGAAGAAATCCCTACCGCTGTCCGATGTGATCGGAGTCCGCGAGGACGAGCGCTTTGACGAAGCGCGCCTCACGGCGTACCTGCGCGGAAAGCTCGAGGGCAGCGAAGCCGCACTTCGGGTCGAGCAGTTTGGCGGCGGCCACGCGAATCTCACCTACCTCCTGCGCTTTGGTGACGGGGACGCGGCGGTCGAGTACGTGCTGCGGCGTCCGCCGCTGGGTCCGGTAGCTCCGGGTGCCCACGACATGAAGCGGGAGTACCGCGCGCTTTCGAAGCTATGGCAGGCGTTCGCGGTGGCGCCGCGCGCCTTCCTCTACTGCGAGGACGAGGCGATCCTGGGAGCCGACTTCTTCGTGATGCAGCGACGCGGGGGCGTGGTGGTGCGCCGGGAAGTGCCCGAGGTGTTTGGCGCGGGGAATGATCCGGAGGCGAACCGAAAACTCTCGGAGGTGTTGGTCGATACCCTGGTCGAACTCCACGCGGTCGATGCGAATGCCATCGGTCTGGGTGAGATCGGCCGCCCACAGGGTTTTCTCGAGCGGCAGGTGCGCGGCTGGACGGCTCGGATGGAGGCGGCGAAGACCCGGGATCTTCCGGTTGCGGAAGAACTTGCCAGCTGGCTGCTCGACAATCTACCCGCGTCGCCGGAGCCGACGTTGCTGCACAACGACTGGAAACTCGACAACATCGCCGTGGATCCCGCAGATCCGGGGCGCTGCGTGGCGGTCTACGACTGGGACATGTGCACCCTCGGAGACCCGTATTGCGATCTTGGGACGCTTTTGTGTTCCTGGATCGACCGGGCGGAGAGCGCCGTTGGGCCCGGGTCGATGCCGAGCCAGAGCGAGGGCTTCATGACACGCGCCGAGGCCATCGCACGCTACGCAGAGCGCTCGGGGCGCGATGTCTCGGTGGTTCCCTACTACCACGTCTTCGGGACTTTCAAGATGGCGGTCGTGCTGCTGCAGATTTTCGTGCGTTACCACCGCGGCCAGACCCACGACGAACGTTTCAAGGCGATGGACCTCGCGGCGGACGCGCTCTTTTTGCAGGGGGCCAGGCGGCGGCCTTGAGTCGGCGCCGAGTTTGCGCTCGCCGCTTTTGCGTCTCGCTTGCGGTGGCCGGCATGTTGGCGTGTACGCCGGGGCAGGGCGGCTGGGATCCCGCGTCGTTGGCGCCCCACGCCGAGCGCCTCGGTCGGCATGCGGGGCATCGCCTGGCGGATGCGCGGCCCTATTTTGCGCCCGCCGCGGGGGGGTTGGTGCTTTTTCTCTGCCGCTGGCCCGACGGCCGGGCGATCCCGGTCTCGCTCCCCGAGGACGCGACGGCGCCAGAACGCGAACGCCTCCGAGGCGCGCTGCGGGCCTGGGAAGCGGAGGGGCTTGGCGTGGTCTTTGAAGAAGTGCCGCGGCCCAGCGCGCGAATCCGGATCGATTTCGTGGCTCGCAGCAGTGAGGAGGGCCCGGCGGGCAGCGCGAACACCGCCGCAGACTGTCGCGTGAAGCTGCACCAGGGTCGTGTCGAAATGAACCACGGGGCGGTTTCGGCAGAACTCGTGCGGGCGTCGATCCACCTCCGCCGTGAGAATCTCGACCTGCTGGAGCGCCCGGTGCCCCTGGCCGATGATCGCGCTCTCGGCACGGTGCTGCACGAGATCGGGCACGCCCTCGGGTTCCCCTCGCACGCCGCCAGCGGAAATTCGCTGATGGGTCGCTCGGTTTCTCACGTGCGCCGAGCGGGGAGCCGGGTTCTGCGCGGCGAGCGGATCGGTGACCCGACCCTGCGGGCGCTCTACGCCCTGCCGTCCGGGGTCGTCGTCGGCCACGCGGTGCTTTTGGGGGAGACGCGTCTGCGTTTGAACGAGTTGCAGGTACGCGCACAGGCCGAAGGTTGGGACGGGCCGGAAGTTCGGGTGGGGGATCGAAGTACCCGAATCGCCTGGTGGGACGAGCGGGGCCGGCCGGTGGGCTTCCTGGTTTCGGGAGAGCTTGGCGCCGGGCGACCCTGGCTGGCGACTGCGGCCGCACGCGAGTTGGGGTACTAGCGCGAGCGGGTCTTGCTGGCGGACGTAACGCGCGCCCACCGCTGGCGATGCAGCGGGTTCTCGGGCTCGGCCTCGATCGCTCGCGTCAACGCTTCGATGGCGCGGTCCGACTGCGTTGGATCTGCACGGAAGAGCGACCAGCCCAGCGCCGAGGAGTAGACCGCCTCGCCCGGGACGAGGGCGAGGGCGGGCCGGAGGAAGCGCTCGGCCCCGAGGAAGTCTCCCTTGCGCATGAGGATTTCCGCCTTGCGGAAGTGGATCTCGGCCTGGGCCACCCGGGCGGCATCCCCCGCGCTGCAGTCGGCACCGAGGCTGCGGTCGTATTCGCTGCGCTTCGTTGCATCGCCGAGTACCTCGAACGCCTCCGCGATCCGTGAAAAGACCCGAGCGGACTCTTCTGAGATGCCTTCGAGGTCGTGCCGGCGGATGGCATCCGGGTGGGTGCGCTTCGCCAACTGGCGGTAGGCACGCTTGACGTCGTGGGCACTTGCCTGCGGTGGAATGCCCAGCACCGCGTAATGATCGAGGTCCGCCTGGCACGCCAATCGGGAGAGGATCTCATCGCGCAGCGCCGATTGCCGGGCGGGCTCCGACGGCGGGGGAGTCGCCGGCAGTGAGCGCGACGGCGGCAGCCCAGGCTCTGGAGCGCCGCGAAATGCGATCTTCAGCCGCCGGGGCCGCTGCGCTTCCCGCACGCGATCGAAGGCGACTTCGAGTCGGTGATCGAGCAGGCCCGCAGCCTCCAGCAACCAGAGGGCGCCGAGGACAGGCGGCGCGGCGGCGGCGCTCGCGATGGCTTCGGCGAAGGGCCGGCTGCCGTCGAGACCTTCGAGTAATGCTTTGGGGGCCTGGTCGCCGAGGCGCGGCCGCGCGGCGCGCAGGGCGAGGGTGGTCGTGGTGAAGCGATGGGCGTGGCGCGCCAGGTCTGTGAGCATCCGCTCGCTGGAGCCAAAGCCAACCAGGCCCGCGTGAATCCGGGGCCACGGGTCGCAGCGCAGGACCGCGAGTGCGGGGTTCGCGCTAGCGGCTGCCGTGAGGCGGGCGCGGCCGGGAGGGTGCGCAAAGAGGGGTGCCATCTCGTCCCAGAAGTGATCGCGCAGCACCCCGAGCAGGTGTTGGGGCGCGATCCGCCGCAAGCCGACCAGGGCCGCGAGGGGCGACGCTTGGCTACGCGCAGAGAGGGCTCGCGCACGGGCAACGTCGCTGGGGCGGATGGCACCAGCTTCGAGCAGTCGGCCGAGGACCGACTCGCCGGGTGTCTCGCCCAGGCGATGGGTCGGGCAGCCACGGTCGATGGCGAATGCAATTCGGCCGTCGTCGGTTTCGAGTTCGAGGCGGCCCGTAAAGGCCCGAAGGTCCAGGTCGACGAGGATGCGCGGAAGCCAGCGCGCTCCGAGTGGCTCGGACGCCAGCGGGGAAGACTCCTGGAAGATTTCGCGCGTTGCTTCACGCATGCTTCACGCCTCGAGGAAGGCTGCGAGGTCGAATTTCGCGTCTCGGCGCAGGAAGCTCTCGCCCTCGCGCTCGGCCATCGCGAGGAACGCATCCGCGACCACCGGGTCGAATTGGCTGCCGCGGAAGCGATGGATCTCGCGCAACACCGTTTCGAGGGGGAGCGCCTTGCGGTAGGGGCGATCACTGGTCATGGCCTCGACGGTATCGGCCACCGCGATCACCCGGGAGGGCAGCGGGATCGCCGCGCCCGCCAGGTGTTCGGGGTAGCCCCGAGCCGAGCCGTCGAACCACTCGTGGTGGTGGAGCACGCAGGGCACCACATCGGCCAGGAAGACGACGGAGCCGAGGATCCGAGCGCCGGTCGTTACGTGTTCGCGAATCTGCCGGGTTTCGCTTTCCGTGAGGCGGCCCGGCTTGGCGATGATGGCGTCGGGCACGCCGATCTTGCCCACGTCGTGGAGCAAGCCGGCGATATAGATGCGTTCGATGGGCTTGCGCTGTAGACCCATTTCGCGCGCGATCCGCGAAGCGTAGACACCGACGCGGTCGGAATGGCCCCGGGTGAAGGGGTCCTTCGCGTCGATCACTTCTGCCAGCGCGCCGATCGTCTGGACGTAGGCAAGGCGTAGATCCCGGTTGCTGGCGGCGAGTTGGTGCGTGCGCTCTCGGACCTTTGCCTCGAGTTCGCGGTTGAGGTCCTTGAGGGCTTCGTTGCGGTCGCGCGCGAGGTGATCCAGGCGCTCGATCTCGCGCCGCATTTCGAAGTGTTCGAAGGCTTGCCCGAGGGTTCCCCGCAACTCCTCCCGGCGGCAGGGCTTCGGGATCATGCGGTAGATCTCGCCGCGATGGATGGCTTCGACGGCGATCTGCATTTCGGCCGGCCCGGTGAGCAGAATGCGGATCGATTCCGGGTGTCGCTCGCGCAGCGCCGCGAGGAAATCAACGCCGAGCATCTCCGGCATCTGGTGGTCGCTGACGACCACCGGGATCTCGACGCCTTTAAGGATTTCGAAGGCGTGTTCGGGTCCGGTTGCGGTGAGGACCGTGAGGCCATCGCCGCGAACCATGCGTCGCAGCACCTTCAGGATCTCCGGGTCGTCATCGACGAAGAGAACGATGCGCGGCTCCACGGCTTCCTCCTTGCGACGCGCGGCGAATGGATCGCCCCGCTCCTTCAGCAATCGGCAAGTCGGTGCCAGAAGCTGAGGGAATCGAGCGCGAATTGGCAATGCGAGGGACGCGATTCCCCGCGGGCAGCGCGTCAGCCGGATTCGCCGAGTCCGAGCCGCTGGCGGCGGTAGGCGCCCGAGGTCACGGCCTCGCACCAATCGGCGTTCTCGAGGTACCAGGCGACAGTTCGTTCGAGGCCGCGCTCGAGGTCGTGGGCGGCTTTCCAGCCGAGTTCGCGTTCGATCTTGCCCGAGTCGATAGCGTAGCGCCGGTCATGGCCGGGACGATCCGGGACGAAGCGCTTGAGTTCGGTGTAGGTGCCGGTCCCGCGTTCGGTGAGGGCGGGGTTCTCCCCCGCCGGACGGTGCTTCTCGAGTTCGGCGCACAGGATGTCGACGATCTCGAGGTTGGTTCGCTCGCTCGAGCCGCCGAGGTTGTAGCTCTCGCCGACACGACCGTGCTCGAGGACCTGCAGGATCCCGCGGCAGTGGTCCTCGACGTAGATCCAGTCGCGCACGTTCTGGCCGTCGCCGTAGATCGGGAGATCACGGCCCTCGAGCGCATTGAGAATCATCAGGGGAATCAGTTTCTCTGGAAACTGGTAGGGGCCGTAGTTGTTCGAGCAGTTGGTGATCAGCGTGGGCAGACCGAAGGTGTGGTGATACGCGCGGACCAGATGGTCGGCGCCGGCCTTCGTCGCCGAGTAGGGGCTGTTGGGGGCGTAGGGGGTGGTCTCGCTGAAGCTCCCGCTTGGCCCGAGGGAGCCGAAGACCTCGTCGGTGGACACGTGGAGGAAACGGAAATCCGATGCCCGGGAGCCCAGGCGTCGCAGTTGGTCCCGCGCGGCCTCGAGCAGCGTAAAGGTGCCCACCACGTTCGTCTGGAGGAATGTTCCCGGCGCGTCGATCGAGCGGTCGACGTGGCTCTCGGCGGCGAAGTTGAGCACCGCGCTGGGGCCGTAGTCGCGGAAAATCTGGTCGACCGCGGTCGCATCGGCGATGTCCGCCTGTACGAAGTGGAAGCGCGGATCGTTCGCCAGGCTGCCGAGGTTCTGCAGGTTCCCGGCGTAGGTCAGCGAATCGACCACCACGACGCGCACGTCGGTCTCCGCCAGCGCCAGCTGCACGAAGTTCGAGCCAATGAAGCCCGCGCCCCCAGTCACGATCCACGTCACCACGCCGGCAGTCTACCGCTCCCGAGCGCACGCCAGCACGCCCTCCCGCCCCGGCGTGCGCCAGCACGCCCGGCGCGCCCCGCGCCGCCCAAATCTCATGCGGAGGGGGATCAGAACGTCGCCAGTGTGGTGGATTTGTGCGCCGCGGAGTGAAGGGCGACAAAGCCGTACTCGTGTACGGCGCAGGAGCCCGCAGCGAGCAGCGCGCAAAGACTCCGCGCTGCCGGCGTTCTGATGGCGTCCCCAACGGGATTCGAACCCGTGTTAACGGCTTGAAAGGCCGACGTCCTGGACCAGGCTAGACGATGGGGACGCGAGGAGGCGGGAGTATGACCTACGCCGCCCCAAAGCTCCAGAGGCCACGGCTTGAAACTGCGGCCTGGGAGAAGCCGGTACCCCAACGAGCCGCCTCAATCGGGCTTGCGCGTCCGTGGCTTCTTGATCTGGAGGTGGAGTTCGCGGAGGCGTCCCTCGTCGAGTTCGGCCGGAGCCCCGAGCATCAGGTCTTCGGCCCGCTGGGAGAGGGGGAAGGCGATCACCTCGCGGATATTGGGCTCGTCGGCGATCAGCATCACGATGCGGTCGACGCCGGGAGCGATGCCGCCGTGGGGCGGGGTGCCGAGCCGGAAGGCTTCGAGCATGCCACCGAATTCGGACTCGAAACGCTCGCCGTCGTAGCCGGCGAGCGCGAAGGCCCGGGCCATGATCTCGGGGCGGTGGTTTCGAATCGCGCCGCTCGAGAGTTCGACGCCGTTGCACACGAGGTCGTATTGGTGGGCGAGGATCTCGAAGGGCGGCTGGTTGTCGAGGCTGTCGAGGCCACCCTGGGGCATCGAGAAGGGATTGTGGCTGAACTCGATGCTGCCGTCGTCGGCGCGGTCGAACATCGGGTAGTCGACGATCCAGCAGAATTCGAAGCGGTGGGCATCGATCAGTTCGAGGCCTTCGCCGAGACGGGTTCGCAACCAGGCGGCGAGGCGGCAGGCCTCGGTCTCTTCCGCGCAGACGAAGAAGAGGGCGTCGCCCACGCCGATGCCGGCAAGCTTGCGCAAGTCGGCGATCGCTTCGGCGGAGAGGTGCTTTGCCACCGGGCCCTTCGGTTGTTCCTCGGCGAAGGAGAGGTAGGCAAGGCCCTGTGAGCCCTCGTCCTGGGCTTCCTTTACGAGCGTGTCGAAGAAGCGCCGGGATTTTGAGGCGGCGCCGGGAGCGGGGACCGCGCGCACCACCGCGCCGTCGGCGATGGCCTTCTTGAAGACCGTGAAATCGGCGCCAGCGAAGATCGCGCTGGCGTCGCTGATCTCGATCGGGTTGCGCAGGTCGGGTTTGTCGTTGCCGTAGCGCAGCATCGATTCGGCGTAGGGGATTTGGCGGAAGGGATAGGGGCTCACCGGCTTCTCGGAGAAATCGCCGAAGATGCGTTCGATCACCGGCCCGACGGCGTCGAAGACGTCCTGCTGCTCGACGAAGGCCATCTCGATGTCGAGTTGGTAGAACTCGCCCGGTGAGCGGTCGGCGCGGCTCTCCTCGTCCCTGAAACACGGAGCGATCTGGAAGTAGCGATCGAATCCCCCGGCCATCAGGAGTTGTTTGAAGACCTGGGGCGCCTGGGGCAGGGCGTAGAAGCGGCCGGGATAGAGGCGGCTGGGCACCACGTAATCGCGCGCGCCTTCGGGCGAGGTCCGCGTCAGGATCGGCGTGTGGATCTCGAGGAAGCCCTGCTCGGTCATGAGTTCGCGCATGCGCGCGACGACCTTCGAGCGCAGGACCACGTTGGCGTGGAGTTTTTCGCGACGCAGGTCGAGGTAGCGGTAGCGCAGGCGCGTCTCCTCGGGGTAGTCGGGTTCCCCGGCGACCGGCAGGGGCAGGGGCCCGGCGACGGCCTGCACCTCGATGCGGCGGGCCTGGATCTCGACTTCGCCGGTCGGCAGCTTCCCGTTCACCGTTTCGGGGCTGCGGTGGACGACTTCGCCGTGGACCGTGAGCACGGATTCGGAGGAGGGTTTTTGGAAGTTCGCGAAGTCCCCCTGTCCCGGGGTCAGCACGCACTGGGTGATGCCATGGTGGTCGCGCAGGTCGATGAAGAGGAGCCCGCCGTGGTCACGGCTGACGTGGACCCAGCCGGAGATGTGGACCTCGGTCCCCACGTCGCTGGCGCGCAGCTCTCCGCAGTGATGGCTTCGGTAGCGATTCATGATCTCGTTCCTGCTGGGCTCGGGGCCGCGGTTCTGAAGCCGTGCGTTCGAAGCCTCGACGCCGAGGCGGCCAGCGCGAGCGGCGCATGGTAGGAGAAGCGGGCCGCGCAAACTAGCGTGATGGTGTCGGCTAGGACTCCGGCTCCTGGCCGAAGAGGATGCGGCGAGCCTTGTCGTCGAAACCGGCGAAGGTCTTCTTGCGGAGGTCGCTGCCCACGTCGTAGCCCCGGCGCAGCGCGGGCCTTTGCTTCAGCGCGTCGTACCAGCGCCGCACGTGGGGAAAGTCCGCGAGGTCGATGCCTTGTTTCTTGTAGGTGAGGATCCACGGCCAGCAGGCCATGTCGGCAATCGAGTACTCGCCGCAGATGTGCTCGCGGTCGGCGAGGCGGCGGTCGAGGACGCCGTAGAGGCGCAGCGCCTCGTCGCCGTAGCGCTTGCGCGGGTAGGCGAGGCGCTCGGGGGCGTAGAGTTCGAAGTGGCCGTGCTGGCCGAGCATCGGCCCGAGGCCGCCCATCTGCCACATCAGCCACTCGAGCACTTCGGTGCGGCCGCGCAGTTCCGTCGGCAGGAAGCGGCCGGTCTTCTCCGCGAGGTAGACGAGGATCGCGCCCGACTCGAAGACCGGAATCGGGGCGCCGCCGCCCGCAGGATCGCGATCGACGATCGCCGGCATGCGATTGTTCGGACTGATGGCGAGGAACGCGGGCTCGAATTGCTCGCCGCGACCGATGTGCACCGACACGACGCGGTAGGGGAGTTCCATCTCCTCGAGTGCGATGGAGATCTTCCAGCCATTCGGTGTGGGCCAGTAGTGGAGATCGATCAACGCGGGGGCCTCCGACGCATCCCTTTGGCAGGCTAGCGAAGTCCTGGCCGACGACGGCCCGAGCCCAGCGAAGCCGCTACCCTCGCTGCTGGAAACCGCGTCCCGGAGCCCTTCTCCCGCATGCCTGACTCCAGCGACTCCCGGCGACCCCCGATCTTTCGCAGCTTTGCGCTGTTCGCGCTGATCGCGGCGGGGCCGTTCCTCGTTTTCGTCTCCGAAAACCTTCACGAGGGTCTGGCTGCCGCAGACCTGATTCCCTACTGGCTGGGAGTCGCGTTGGCGGCCTGGCTCTTCTACCTGCTGCTGGTGGGGCTCTTCTGGGGACGGACGGCGCGCTGTGCGGGGATCACGGCGGTGCTCCTCGTCGGAGTCCTCGCCTACAACGACGTCCGCATCTTCTTCGCCGAACGCGGCTTCGACATTGCGGATCAGCGCCTGGGCTGGCTGGCGTTGCTGCTGGTCGCCACCTCTTTCTCGATGCGTTGGGGGGATCGGCGCGCCTTCCGACAGTTTCTCTGGATCTTTGCGCTGCTGCAATTGCTGCCGCCGGCGTGGCAGGTCGCCCGCTATTGGGGTGCGTTGCCCGTGCAGGGGCCCGCGCTGGCACTCGAGGAGGCGTATCCGCTCGCCGGCAACTCCATCTGGTCCGGTGTCGCGCTGCGCGATCCCAACATTTACTGGATCGTGGCGGACAGCTATTCGAATGGGGCCGAACTCGACCGGCACTTCGGCTTCGACAACCACGCGTTCATCGAGGCACTCGAGCAGCGGGGCTTCTACGTCGCGCGCGAGGCCCATTCGAACTTCAGCAACACGCGACTTTCCGTGCCGACGATGATGAACATGGAGTACCCCTTCGTCTCCGGCGAGACCTACGCGGTGCCGATCGGAAACGGCTGGGCACCGAAGCCCGGGCGCACCAACCGCGGCACCGTGGCGACGGTGGTGGGAGACAACCGCAGCGTCGGTTTCCTGCGCCAGCTGGGCTACCGCTACATCCATTTCGAGGGCCGGACCTTCAACCTGCTGCGCTGCCGTGGCTACGAGGACCTGTGCATTCACAGCGATGGCCGCGGCTTCTCCGAACTCGAAGTGAGCCTGATGCAGCGGGTTCCCATCGATCTCTACCTCGAGTGGGTTCTGGACCGCCCGGAGGGTTCGATGCCGAAACGCGATCACCACGCCTCGGGGACCGGGATCCCGGAGCTCGGCGAAGCCATCGCGAGCCTGCCGCTCCCCGAGCCGTTCTTCCTCTACGCGCACCTCTCGGTTCCGCACCCGCCCTTTCTGGTGGACGAAGATTGCAAGCCCGGTGCGCTGCGCGCGTCGATGGCTTCCTATGTGCGACAGCTGCGCTGCGTAAATCGCCAGTTACTGGAACTGGTCGACCAGATTCGCCGGGATGATCCGGCTGCGATCATTCTCCTGGGAGGGGATCACGGGCCGCGTATGACGATCCGGCCGGGGACGCCGCTCTACCTCTGGGATTCGGCTCAGGTCCGCGAGAGCCTCGGCATCCTGAATGCGCTGCTGCTGCCGGCGGAGTGTCGCCGCGGTCTGTATCCGGGGCTGACGCCGGTGAACGACATGCGAATCGTCTTTGCGTGCCTGGGGGGACACGATCCGGTGCTGATCGAACCCAAGCACTTCGTGGTGCGCGGGGGGCCGCCCGACGGCGGGAAGATCCGCTGGGTGACTCTCGATTGAGCAATCTTTCGTCGCGGGCGAACGTTCCGAACGAAGGTCTTCGCTGGGCGGCGGTCTTGGCGGTGGCGATGGTTGCGGCGGTCGCCCTGGCGCTGCACGTCGAGCCGCTCAACGGCCCGTGGTATTGGCAGTGGCCCTGGCGCCGCATCGACGCCCTGCGGATCGTGCCGGCGATGGCCCTTGCCGCGCTGCCTTTCTTTGCGGCGCAGTGGCTGCGCGCACGCGGGACGCTGGGGGATGGGGGCGCGCTCGCGCTCGTGGCGCTCTCGACCTTCCTGCTCGAAGGCGTGGCAATCGCCATCCAGGGTCCCGGTTTCGAGTTGGGCCGCATCGTTTTCGCGGTCCAGCATCCCGTGATCACCAGTTATTTCACCGATGCGATGGCCCTGGACGGGGTCGCGGCGAGCCTGGCCCGCTACCCGGAGTTGATGGGCGAACTGCACCTGCATTCGATCAACAAGCCGCCGGGGCCGGTGCTCTATTACAAGGGCTGGCTGGCGCTGCTGACACCTTTCCGCGCGGCGCTGCTCGGTGGCCTCGCAATCGGGGTGCTCGCCGCGGCCGCGGTGCCCGCGACCTTCGCCCTGGCGCGCCGCCTGGGTGCCGGGCGCGAGGCGGCCTTCGCGGCCGCGAGTTATCTCGCGTTGTGCCCGGGGCTGGTGCTCTTCTTTCCGGAATTCGACCAGGCCTACCCGCTTCTCACCTGCGGGTTGGTGGGGAGTCTGAGTCTCGCTCTCGACACGGGCCGAGCGCGCTGGGCGCTCGCCCTGGGCGGGTTGCTCTTCGTGGCGGCCTTCTTTTCCTTTGGCCTCGGTGTGCTCGGGGTCTTCATGGCGGGGCAGGTGGGGGTTTGGCTCTGGCGCAACAAAGGCCGCGACCGCGTGCGGGTCGCGCGCCCACTGCTGCTCGCGGGCTTGTGTTTGGCGGCCCTCTACGGCGCGCTCTATCTCGCCACAGGCTATGACCCGATGGCGACCTTCGACGCAGCGGTCGCCAACCAGGCG
>Ga0209554_1000045_pt1 | contig 84307 bp, 86 predicted proteins | sample MarorgKNORR_S2LV_5_FD_188221 | JGI IMG/M metagenome (GOLD analysis project Ga0209554, IMG submission 188221) | Marine microbial communities from the Southern Atlantic Ocean, analyzing organic carbon cycling - Bottom_A/KNORR_S2/LV (SPAdes) (version 2) | ecosystem: Environmental > Aquatic > Marine...
CCTTCCCCCATGAACCGCAATATCAGACTCGCCAGCCAGGCCGTCGCGATTGGTGTCGGCGCGTGGGAGCGGGATGACTACGAGTCCGCGCTCGAGACGTTCCTGGGCGTGCTGGAGGACTTCCCTCACTTCGCGGACGTGCGCAACAAGGCGCGCAACAAGGCCGGACTGTGTGAGGCGATGTTGGGCCGTCGGGAAAAGGCTCTTCTCCACTTCGATGCGGCCCTGGAGGAAAATCCCTCGTACGCCGAGGCGCATCTCAATCGTGGCATCATTCTCAACGAGCTGGGTCGACATGAGGAGGCGCAGGAGGCGTTCGACGAGGCGGGTCAGATTGACACGCGCGACTCGAGGGCGTTCCCGTCGGACGTGGGCAATCGGATCGCCGTGACGCACGCGCAGCTCGGAGACCTGTATTTGGCCGCGAACCGCTCAGAGGAAGCCGCTCAGAGGAAGCCGCGAAGCACTACGAGGCCGCGATCAACGTGCGGCCTCGCTTCATCGATATTCGCACGAAGTTCGCTGGAACGCTCATCGACAGTGGCGATCTCGAGAAGGCGAAGACGGAGTTGCTGGTCATCCTCGAGTCACGCCCGGGATTCGTGGGTGCGCGCATCCGGCCCGCGTGGTGTTTCAGCGAACTGGGGACACCGACGGTGCGATTCGCGAGTGGAAGCAGTGTGCCGCCGCCGATCCGGCGGACATGCGTCCCCGCGCGTACCTCGCGTCCGTAGGCGTGACGTTCCCTCATGTGCACCCCGGTACAGACGGCGACTAGCGGCCCGATCCTTGCTGCTATATTCCGCGGTAAAGTGCAGCCTTCTGACCGCCGGACCACGAACCTACTCCCCATGACGTTTCGGCGCCTCCTCACCCTTGCCGTGCTGTGCGGGCTCACCGTCGCCGCGTGCGTGACGCGCGCGACCGAGGAAAGCGCGGTACGCAGGGGCGACCAGGCGTTCGCGCTGGGCAACTACGAAGAGGCTCTAGCCGAGTACCGGCTCGCGGTACGGCAGGGCGCCGACGACGCGGGCACGACGGTGAGGGTGGCGCACACGTACGCCATCATGGGTCGCGTCGACGACGCGGGTGCCTACTACGTCGAGGCGGCGTCGAAAGAAGCGGGGCTTGCAGATCAAGCGGTCACCGACCTCATGCGCCTTGCGCGCGAGTCGCTCGCCAAGGGAGACCGCTTCGCGATGGCGACGGCCGTCGAGACGTCGCTGCGGCTTCGCCCGGGCCTCGGCGTCGGAGAGATGTCGCTGCCGCTCGCGCGCCACTACTTCGGGAGCGGGGAGTACGGTCGCGCCTTGCCGTTTTACCAGAAGGCGATGGCCGAAGCAACCGATTCGGTCCCGGAGATCGTCTTCGAAGTGGGACTGGCGTACGAAGAGATCCGTGATTGCCGTCATGCGCTGGTCTATTTCGAGCGGTTCCGAGAGATGGTCCGGCCGTGGGAGCGCGGCGAGGTCGACTGGTACATCGGAACGTGTGCTTTCAACCTGGCTCGTGAGCTGCGCGGGCGCTCCACGTTGCAAGAAGAAGAACTCGAGCAGGCACTCATCCTCGTCGATCGAGCGGTGGAAGTCGGTGAACCACGTAACATTCAGGCTCAGGCCTTGTTCGAAAAGGGCGAGATTCTGGCCGAGATGGGGGAGTGTGAGCTCGCTATGGACGCGTATGCCCAGGTTCGCTACGCCGACCAGGCGGGGTCACTCGTCGGGCGCGCCCAGCGCGCGTTCGACCAGATTCGGTTCGGGCGCGGCTTGGAACACCTGCGCGACGGGCGCTGTCGCTGACGCGAAAACGGTGATGGAAAAGTCGGGTGGGCTGGATGTGCTTCAGGACGCGCCTGAGACGTTACCTTTTCGTGCTGTGCCGCACTCACGTGCGCCACTCCGTTTCATTGAGCAACCCCGTTGCCGCGTCCCTTCGCCCAGCCCGATGCGTTCTCCCAAAACTCGATCGTTTCTCGTTGCCATGACTCTTCTCGTGGCCGCAGCCTGCGGTGGCGCGGGCAATCGATATCAGGGCATGGATGCCGAGGCCCTGTATCGGGTGGCGACCGAGGAATACGCCGAAAACGAGTTTGCGAACGCCGCTGATGCGCTGGATCGAATTCTGATTGCCTATGCGGACTGGGAGCGCCTACCGGACGCGCGCATGTTGCTTGCCCACGCCCACTACGGTGACGGCGACTACCTCACGGCCCGCTCTGAATACGTGAGATTCCTCGACAGGTACGGGGGGCACGAGGACGCGGTGGTCGCTGCGTTGGGCGTATGCCGATCGCTCGCGGCCTTGTCGCCGGACATGCCGCGCGATCAGGTCTTCACTCGCGACGCCATCACTGTCTGCCGCAATGTATTGCTCGATTACCAAGGGACTCGTCAGGCTCTCGACGCGGCGGGACTGGCGAACAGCATGCGGCTCAAGCTGGCGGAGAAGGAGTACCTGACCGCCGATTTCTACTTCCGCCGCAAGCTGTATTTCTCGGCGATCAAGTACTATGAGTTTGTGGTGGATCTCTTCGCCGAGACTGATTTTGCACCCAAGTCGCTCGCTGGCATCTACTATTCGAACGTGGCGATCGGGTACGAGGACGAGGCCGAGGCCGCAAAACTACGCCTGCTCGAACGGTATCCGGAGTCTCCAGAGGCCGCCTCGATGCGCAGCAATGCGTCGGGATCCTAAAGGGTCCGGCGTAGTCCCACTCCGCCTTGGCCTCTTCGGGGGCACGTTCGATCCTCCCCACAATGGTCACGTCGCTGTAGCCAAGGACGTTGCGGACGCGCTTAACTTGAATCGCCTGCTTTGGATTCCGGCGGGTGAGCCGCCGCACAAGGCGCAGCAAGACGTTACCCCGGCATCGCTTCGCCTCGAGATGGTACTCGCGGCGACAGCCGAGGATGCGCGCTTCGAGGTGAGCGATGTCGAGACAGCGCGTGAGGGTCCTTCGTATACCGTGGACACGCTAGGCGAGGTGCGTCGCAAGTTCCCCCACGCCACACTGTACTTCATCGTCGGCGCCGACGAATACGATGCGCTCGCCACCTGGCGGGCACCTGAGCAGGTCCTCGAGCTCACGCGTCTCGCGGTCATGGACCGGGGGGGAGCGCGCGCGGCGGACAACATGCCGGACGTCGCGGGCGCCGATGCCGCGGAATTCGTCGCGGTCGAGCGCATCGACATTTCGTCCACCCGGGTCCGGACGCATATCGCGGCTGGGCTCGACGCGGCTGACCTTGTCCCTCCCGGGGTGGCCACGATCATCGAGCGCGCGGGACTCTACCGCGGTTGATCGATTAGATTCCTCTGACGTCCAAGTCTGTCCTCAACACCTACTTATGAGCGACTTCTCAGGCTGTTCTGTGCTCGTGACCGGTGGGGCCGGCTTCATCGGCTCACACCTGGTCGAACGCCTTGTCTCTGAGGGCGCTGCGGTTTGTGTCATCGACGATTTTTCTACGGGGAGCCGGGAGAACCTCGCGCCGTTCATGGATCGCATCGACTTGCACGAACAGTCGATCACGGATCCGGCGGCGTGCGCGGCGGCGTGCGTCGGCATCGACTACGTGCTGCACCAAGCGGCACTGCCCTCCGTTTCGCGCTCCGTTTCCAACCCTATCGCGACGCATGACGTGAGCGCGACCGGCACGCTCAACATGCTCGTTGCGGCCAACGACGCGGGGGTTCGACGACTCGTCTACGCGGGGTCGTCGTCGGCCTATGGCGACACGCCGACCCTTCCCAAGCACGAGGGAATGGCTTCCATGCCCCGCTCCCCCTACGCGGTAGCGAAGCTGGCGGGAGAACACTACGTGCAGGTGTTTCCACCTCTGTTCGGGCTGGAAACCGCGATACTTCGGTACTTCAACGTTTTCGGTCCCCGGCAGGACCCGAACTCTGTGTACTCCGCGGTGATCCCACTCTTTATCAATGCCGCGCGCGCAGGACAGGCACCGACGATCCATGGGGATGGTGGTCAGACGCGTGACTTCACGTACATCGACAACGTTGTCGATGCGAACCTGCGCGCGTGCACAGCGCCACCAGAAGGAGTGAGCGGGGAGGTCTTCAACGTGGGCTGTGGGGAACGCATAAGCGTGACCGACCTGTGGCAGGCGATTCAGGCGGCAACCGGCGTCGAGCTCGAAGCACAGTACGGTGCGCCTCGCGCTGGGGACGTGCGCGACTCGCTGGCGGACCTCACCAAGATCTGCGATCGCTTGGGGTATGAAGTGAAGGTCTCCCTGCACGAGGGCATCCGCCTTACGGCCGATTGGCTTAGTAGCCAGGAGAGCGCAGTGATGGCCGATTCCGGGCAAGCCGAGGGGTAGAAGACCCTATGCGCCTGGACGAGGCGAGCCTCGCCCGTTGGGGCGAGAGGATTGGCGAGACCGTCGAAACGCCGGTAGTGCTGGGTCTACAGGGCGAACTGGGTGCAGGGAAGTCCGTGCTCGCCCGTGCGATTGGGAAGGGCGCGGGCGTAAGTGCGGCGATGCCATCCCCCTCGTTCAACCTTGTCTTTCGATATCCGGCAGGGCTCGGCAGAGAGGTCGTGCACCTCGACCTCTACCGTGTGGCTGCCCCCGACGAGCTGTGGGAATTGGGCTGGCAGAGCCTCGGTGCCGAGCACGAGATCGTGATCGTCGAGTGGCCGGAGCGGGCCGACTCGTTAATGCCGCCAGACCATTGGCTCATCGAGCTCTCCAACACGCCGGGCAAGTCCGAGCTTCGAGACGTCGCAGTGCGCCGGGTGGGCGCGCCGCCCGATCTCGCCGCTTTTCCTATGTCGGTGTCGGTTCCGTGAGCGGCGAGGCTGGTGCCGGCATGGTCTTCGACCCGGAGAGCTTTTACCTGGGCTTCGACACATCGGGCTCAACCGGCTCGGTCGCAGTCGCGCAGGGTGCAGACGTATTGGCACGCGCGACACTCGGGGAGAGCCGTGAGCATGCGTCTACGCTCGTCCCCGCGATTGCCGGAGTGCTCGAAGAAGCGGGCATTGATCGTGGCGAGGTGAGCGGTGTCGTGGTTGGTGAAGGCCCCGGCTCGTTCACCGGCGTCCGAGTCGCGGCGGCCACCGCGAAGGGGCTGGCGCACGTGCTGGACTGTCCCATTTGGGCGATTTCAAGCCTGGTGGCGGCGGCCCTCTCGGTGGAAGGGAGCGGCATCCGATACATGCTTTTCGACGCGCGCGGCGACCGCGTCTACGGTGCCTGTTACGGTATTGGGGGAATCGGGGTCGAGACGATCGTCCCGCCCCACGGCGGCGCGCTACGAGATGTGCTCGACGGCGCGATGCCGCCGGGGGCAGTCTTTTTCGGGGAGGGAGCAGGCCGACATCGGCACGCGATTGAGGGCGCCGGTTTTCCAGTGGCCGCTGGGCCTGTGCCCCAACCGTCCGCGGATGGCCTCTTCCGGTATCTGGCGTTACATCCCGACGCATCTCCGGTCGAAGCTGTGGCACTCTGGGAGCCGCGCTACATCCGCGAATGGCAACCGGACAAGGCATGGAGCGCGTAGACGCCGGTCCCGACGTCCTCATCCGGCCGATGGAGCGGGATGACGTCGACACCGTGCTCAGCATCGAGAGCCGAGTATTCACGACCCCCTGGCAGGCGGACACGTTCTTGAGTCTCATCGGGCGGCCGAGCTCTGAGCTGTGGGTGATGGAGCACTCGGTCGCCGGCATTGTCGCATACGCGGTTCTTTGGTGCATCCTCGACCAGGCCGAACTCGCCAACATCGCGGTCCGGTCTGAGTACCGAGGGCAGGGGTTTGCGTCCCGACTGCTAGAGCGAGTGCTTCAGATCGCTGAAGGCCGCGGAATCGAGACGATCTACCTCGAGGTACGCGCGTCGAACACGCAGGCGTTGGAGCTCTACGAGCGGTTTGGATTTTCCAAGGTTGGGGTGCGGGAGAGGTACTACGACAAGCCGAAGGAAGATGCTTTGGTGATGCGGCTGGTCTTGTTGTAAGGGTTGGCCCGTGGCCGCGGGCCGCTCGTTGGTTTTTTGGGCCGATTGGGCTATCGCGTCGGCTCGCGTGGGAGGCGAGTGTGTTTTGTGACTACCTCACCTTATGGGCTCTCGGGGGCCGATTCGCTCCCGGCCACGGCGGCGGCTCTGGCTGCAGGCTCGGCGCCTGCCCCACCCTCGGCTGCCGCCACGCTCCCCGCCACGGGCACGTTCTCTTGCGACTCGGAACGGCCTCGGGAGCGGTTACGGGCGCTGGGGCCGGGGGGGCTGACGGTGTCGGAGCTGCTTGCGATTCTAGTTGGGAGTGGATCGTCGGGGAGGCCGGCGGTCGATATCGCGCACGCTGTCTCCCGTAATGTGGCGGGGACCCTGCAGCGCCTGGCGAGGCTCGATGTGTCGGCGCTGGAACAGATGCCGGGAGTGGGGTGGGCAACGGCCGCGCGTATCGTAGCGGCGCTCGAGCTCGGGCGACGTGCCGCAACGCAGACGCAGCCCGACGCAGACCGGATCCGAGGACCCGCTGACGTATTTCGCCGGATGGGACCGCGTCTGGACGATCTCCCGCAGGAGGAGTTCCATACCTTGCTGCTGAACGCCCGCCACCGCGTCATGCGCGAAGTGTTCGTGACGCGTGGCATCCTGGACGCGTCGCTCATCCACCCGCGCGAAGTCTTCCGACCCGCCGTGGGGGAGGGAGCGGCTGCGCTGATTCTCGTACACAATCATCCGTCGGGTGACCCGACGCCGTCTGAGGAGGACCGTGCGGTGACCCGACAGCTGGTGGACGCCGGGCGCGTGCTGGGGATTCCCGTACTCGATCACGTCGTGGTTGGTCGAGGGAGCTACCGCTCCGTGATGGAGCAGGAGAGCCTCTAGAATGGATCTCCGTTCGGGAAACATTTGAAGTCAATTTGAAAAAACGCGTTGACCTCGGGCGGAGAGGAAAGGTATCTTCCGGCAGTGTTCATGGGGTGAAAAGCCCCGTCCTACTTGCCGAAGGAGCCCGCATGGCTCGCTCGGCTGCGATGATACTCGCCGCACTGATTATTCTGGGAATTGCCCTCGCTCAGCAGGCGCAGGGGAACCATACCGTCGTCGGTGGCGACACGTTGTGGGACCTCGCGCAGCGATACTACGGTGACCCGTTCGACTGGCGCCGAATTTGGGAGGCCAATCGCGCCGGCATCGCCGACCCCAACCTGATTCAACCAGGTTAGGTGTTGGTCATTCCTGGTACGGAACCGGGTGCCGAGGTCACGGACGTCGTTGTAGTGGCACCAGAGCCGGTGGATCCGGCGGATATTCCGACCATCTTCCGACCAGACAGGTCGGTGGTTCGTGCTGGCGTTGTGAGCGTGGGCAGCTTGGATTACCTGGCCGTACCGCGCGACCTCGTCTTTTCCGCTCCGTGGCTCACACACTTCGAAGATGACCCCGAGCACACTGGGGTGCTCGAGGGCTCAGCGGGCGGCACCAACCGAGGCAACACAGTGCGTTCCTACGAGCGCGTGCGCGTGTCGATGGACCGCCCCGCCCGAGTCGGTGAGCAACTGCAGATCTTCGCGGTCGACCACGTGATCGAGGACGTGGGCCGCGTGGTGCATCCAACCGGGTTGATGACTGTGTCCTCGGTGATCGATGGCGGGGTCATCGGAGTCATCATCAAGGAGTACGGCCGTATCCTGCCCGGTCATTTCGTCGGCCCAGTGCCGGCCTTCGACCTGTCTGTCGGGGATTATGCCGACCCGGTGAGCGGGGGAGGCGCTGCCATGCTGATGGGCTTCGCTACTGGCGCTATAGTGCTGGACATAGGGCAGATCGCTTTCCTCGATCTCGGGACCGACGACGGCATCGCGATCGGCGATGAGTTCACGCTCTACAACTCGGCTGATGTCGATGCGGCAGAAGGGGGTACTGCAAGTGGTCGGACTGGCTGACGAGACTTCCGCAGCTCACGTTGTCACCATGCGGGATGCGGTCTTCGAGCAGGGGGTCGTATTGCGCCTCACCAAGAAGATGCGGTGATCGGTGACGCGAAGAGACTCCAAGCCCTCGCGTCGCTCCACCTCGAGCGGCTACGCAACCCTAGGGTCCCCGCCTGATCCGTCCGGCGGGGACTCTCTTTGATAGGACGTCGATGACACGAGCAAGACGCCGGGTGCTGGTGACGGGGGGCGCGGGTTTCATCGGCAGTCACATCGCCGATGCTTATCTGGCGGCCGGCGACGAGGTCTGGATCATGGACGACCTTTCCTCCGGCCGGCGGGAAAATGTCCCAGAGGCCGCTCACCTGGTCGAGATGGACATTCGATCGGCGGAGGATGTTCGCAATCTCTTCCGCGAGGCCCGTTTCGATCTGGTGAATCACCACGCGGCCCAAATCGACGTGCGCGTTTCCGTGACCGATCCAGCGAAGGATGCCGCGATCAACGTGCACGGGCTGCTCAACCTCACTGAGGCGGCGATCGAGGTTGGTACTCGACGCTTCGTGTTCGTGAGCAGCGGGGGCGTGGTCTATGGCGAGCCCGAGTTGATCCCGACCCCGGAGAGTGCACCGAAAGGTCCACTCTCGCCCTACGGCGTCACCAAGCTCACTGGGGAGCACTACTTGAACTATTACAGGCACGTGCGAGGCCTGGACTACGTCGCGCTCCGTTACGCGAACGTCTACGGCCCCCGCCAGGATCCGCTCGGTGAGGCAGGTGTAGTATCCATCTTCTGCACACGGTTGCTGGACGGGGCCGTGCTCACGGTCTTCGGCGACGGTGAGCAGACGCGGGACTACGTCTTTGTGCGCGACGTGGTCGCGGCCAATATGCTGGTCTCGGACCTAGAGTTGCCCGATTCGGGCGACATCGACGACCGTGCGTTCAACGTCGGAACGGGCGTGGGTACGAGTGTAATCGGCCTGGCTCAGGTGCTCGAATCGGTCGCGGCGGTTCAGCCGGGGCGGAAGCACGAGCGTGAGCGTCCGGGAGAGCTACGGCACAGCACGCTGAACACGGGCAAGCTGCGGGCCCACGGGTGGGCTCCGGCGTATTCGTTGGAACAGGGCTTGCAAGAGACTTACACGTTCATCCGAGATCAGAGGGCGGGAGGCCCGGCATGACCCTAGCACCTCTATTGCTCTTCCAAGCGCGTCCACCGACCAGCATTATGGACATGATCGTCGGTGGCACGCTGCCGACACAGATCGTGCTGACCGTGCTGGCGGTGGCGTCGCTCTCCACGTGGTGGCTCATTTTCCACAAATGGAGGCAGTTTCGTGACGTCCGCCACCAGGGCGACAGCTTCCTCGAGTACATGGAGCGGGCCCAACGGCTCGAGGATGCCTACAAGTTGATCCTATCCTTGCCAGAGTCGCCTTATGGCCGGGTCTTCCGACAGGGTGTCAACTTCTTCAGCGAGCTGCGGCCGGGGGCGCTGAGCGAGGGCGCGCCGCCAATCGAGGGCCTCTCGCTCACCCAATTGGAAGCACTGAGGCTCGTCCTCGAGAAGGAGGAAGCGGAGGAGCGAGACGAGCTCGCACACGGGCTCGGTTGGCTCGCGACCATTGGGTCGGTGGCTCCACTGATGGGGCTCATGGGCACTGTGATCGGCATCATGAACGCCTTCCTGGGCATCACGTCGGCCGGCTCGAGCAACATCATGGCGGTCGCCCCTGGCGTTGCCGAGGCGCTCATCACGACCGTCGCCGGCCTCGCGGTCGCGATTCCGGCGGTGATTGCCTACAACCATTTCGTGGCTCAGCTGAACCTGGTGAGCGGCGAGCTCGAGGGATTCTCGAGCGAGTTCATCGGCACGTTGGCCCGGGAGGGTCTGGTCTAGTGGGCAGCGCGTTCGCTCGGATATCGAGATGAGTCTCGGAACCCGCCGTCGGTCGCGCGGACGCCGCGCGGACCTTCCCGTCAACGCGGAAATCAACGTGACGAGCCTGGTCGACGTGGCATTCACTCTGCTCGTGATCTTCATGATCACGATGCCGATCTTGCAGGGTGGCATAGAGGTGTCGGTCCCGAGGGCGGACGTGCAGGCTCTTACCTCCCAGGATCGTCCTTTCTACATCACAGTGACTGCGGACGGAACGATCTATATGGAGGAGTCCGTGGTTACGCTCGAGCAGCTGGAGTCGGGGCTCGGGCAGGTATTGAGCGCCGGAGACATCGAACGGGTGTTCCTTCGGGGTGATTCACTCGCGCCCTTCGGCCCTGTGCTGCGTGTGATCGCGACGACCTACAACAGCGGCGTGAGCTGGTCGATGGTGGCCGAACCTTACCGCGGAAACTGACGAAGAATGGCACGTGGTCCGGACCCGTTCGACAAGCGCAGCATGGCGGCCTCGTGCGGGGTGCACGCCAGCATCTTCCTCATCTTCTGGTTGAGCGGTCTCGTGCCGCGCGATGAGCCGATGGAGTTCATCACGTACGAGATCGTGATGGTATCGCCGCCACCGGCGGTACAAGCCGAGATCGTGCAACCGGCTACTGAGGAGATGGTCGTCGAGCGACCGGATCCGACCCCGCCCGAGCCAGAACCCGAGCCGGAGCTAGAGGTCGTGCCGGTGGAGGAAGATGATCCGCCACCGCAACCACCGGAGCCAGAGTCGACTCCAGTCGAAGAGTTGGCGGAGGAAGAGGTGACGGTTGCTGCTGCGCCGGAAGACCCACCCGAGGAAGCGGAGGAGTCGGGGGAGGATATCAATGTCCGCATGCAAGGCCTGCGCCGCGACTACCCCGTGTATTACAGGAACATCATCCAGCAGATCAACAACTGCTTTCGCCCGCCCAGGGACGGCCGGGACTGGATGACCACAGTGCGCTTCGTCATCCAAAGCGATGGGTCCGTCGAGGGGCTCGAGTTCGTCGCGCGCTCGGGCAGCTCCGACTTCGACTTCCGCGCCATGGGCGCCGTCGAGTGCGCAGGGAACGGTCGCTTCGGGCCGCTTCCCCCAGATCTGCCGTTCCAGCCAGTCCAGTTCGACTTCAGGCCAGGTGGCGAGCCGCTCGAAGTATTCGGCCGCTATGGCCGCCCAACCGAGGTGACCATCCAGTGATACGCATGACAGTGAGGACGGGTGTATGGACGGGTACGAGATGTGTAATCACCCTGTTGGTGGCCGTACCCGCCGTGTGGACTCATGCGGCCAGCGCGCAGGAGCGCGAGTCGATTCCGGGCGTGAGCCTTGGCCTGGTCTACGAGAACGAGCCTCAGCCGGCGCTCGCGATCCAGCCGTTCACGGGTCGCTTCGGTGGCGCAGGGCTCTCTTCGCAGGTTCAAGACATCATTGGTCGCGATCTGCGCAACTCCGACCGCTTCGTGGTCATCGACTCCTTGCCGCGGGGCCTGGTCGGCGACGTCGTCGACTATACGCTTTGGGACCGCCTCGGAGCGGTATGGTTGATTACCGGGCAAGTCGAAGGCGCTGGGGAAGGCTACGTCCTGATTCTGGAGCTGCACGACGTAATCTACCGTCGTACCGTCGAGCGCGGCCGCTTCCGCATCCCGGATGGGGAGGACGATGATTTCCGTATGGCGGTGCATCGTGCCTCTGACGAGGCCGTGCGTTGGGCGACGGGTGATCCCGGCATGGCCGCGAGCCGCATCGCCTTTACGCTGACGGACAGCGACTACAACACCGACATCTATCTCATCGATTCGGACGGCGAGAACCTCCAGAGGGTGACGAACTTTCGAGATATCACTTTGTCCCCGGCCTGGTCACCCGACGGCTCGAAGATCGCCTATATGTCCTACAAGGAGACGGGCTTCCCTCGCATCTACGAGTTCACTCTGGTTACGAGGGAGGAGCGGATGCTGCCCGAGGTACGGGGCGCCGGGGACTACATCACGCCCACGTACAGCCCCGATGGCTCAACACTGGCGTTTTCGGTTCTGGGCAGCGGACGCAGCGGGGTCTTCACGTACAATGTGGAGCGTGACTGCTGCCTTACCTACCTCTCCGGCGGGCAGTGGTACGACCTCTCGCCCACCTACTCGCCGGACGGCGACTGGATGGCGTTCAATACGAATCGCTTCGGGGACAGAGTGCCCCAGATCATGGTGATGCCGGCCGATGGCGGCGAGGCCCAAACGCTTTCCCCGTACGAGTACGGCGGCCGAGGCTACTACACTTCGCCCGACTGGTCCCCCGACGGAAACCTGGTGGCATTTCATGGAGCGATCCGTCGTGGCACCTACCACATCCTCGTTGCGGACATGGAGACCGATGGCCGGCGGCTGCGTCAGCTCACGTGGGAGGGAAACAACGAGGATCCGAGTTGGGCCCCGGACGCGCGGCACCTGGTATTCGCGGGTGAGCGACGGTGGGGCTTCGGGCTGTTCGTGGTGGATATCGCCACCGGGCGACTTCGGCCGATACTGTCTGGGCGGCGCATCGGGCTGCCGGATTGGTCTCCGGCGCTGCCACCGGTAGGCTGAGCGCAGCGTGGTGCCTACCGATCCCAGGAGCGAAAGCGCGAGCGAAAGTGCGCCGCGATTGTTGCGCCAACACACTTTTTCGTCTATATGCCATGGGGTCTTTCCCAACCGCGAAAGCACATTAGCTTCGTTGCGGTGTTCACTCCGGTTGGAGTGGCAATCTCACGAACACACTACTGTTCGTTCAACCCGGGAGCAGGGATGATCGTCCGTCGTTTTTCCGTCGCGGTTCTAGCCGCCACACTCGCCGTGGGTGCCTGCAAGGGTGACCCGCCTCCGCCGCCGGGTCCGCCCCCTGTGAATCAGGATTCGCTGGACGCTTACAACGACTCCGTAGCCGAGGCCGCCGCTATTGCGCGCCGCGCCGAAGCTGATTCGGCCGCCGCACGTGCCGAGCGTGCCGAGCTCGCCCGGGCGGTCGCTGCCGCGCAAGCCACGCTCGAAGAAGCTGTGTTCTTCGACTACGACGTCTCTGACGTCCGGGCCGATCAACAGGAGCTGCTACGCCGAAAGGTCGCCATCCTGAGGGCCAGCCCCCAGGTACGGCTTCGCATCGAGGGCCATGCAGACGAACGCGGTTCGACCGAGTACAACTTGGCGCTCGGCAACAGCCGGGCTTCGGCGGTTCGCGACTACCTGACGGGCTTCGGCCTGCCGGAGAGCAGCTTCGCGATTGTCTCCCGCGGGGAGCTGAGTCCCCGCGCGCGAGGCTCGAACGAGGCCTCCTGGGCACAGAACCGCCGAGGGGAGTTCATCCTCACCGGCGGCGAGAGCGCGATCAACCCCGGCAACTGACGGCATGACCCTTGCGGGACCCCTCCTCCGGGACAACCGGCGGAGGGGTCCATGTATATGATGAGACGTTCGCAACGCTCTGTGGCGGTCCGCGTCGTGTTGACGATGGCCGCCGCTGTCACGCTCGGATCCTGCGCGACCAAGGGTGACCTTCGCAATCTGCAGACCGAGATCCGCATGCTGGCGGCGCGGCAAGACACGCTGCTGGAGCAGTTGCGCATGGAGACTCTGTCTACTCAAGACAGCGTGCGTACACAGTCCGACCAGATCTTCGACTTCCGCGGCGAGATCACCCGCCAGCTCCGCGACATCGCGCGCACGCTTGGGACGCTCGAGGCGCTCGTTGGGCAGAACCAGCAGGCGATCTCGGGCGTTCGGGACCAGGTGGCCAACCTGCGCCGGTCCGAGCGCACGCCGCCGCCGAGGGCCATCGACGATTCGACGCGCGTGCTCGTGCAAGGCGGCGGCGACCCGGAGGAGCTGTACCGCGCCGCCCAGCAGCAGGTAGCGCGTGGTTCGCTGAACACGGCGCGAGCGGCGTTCGAGGAGTTTCTTTCGAGCTACCCCAACCATGAGTTCGCGCCCGACGCGCATTACTTCCTGGCAGACATCCTTGTTCAGCAGGAGAACTTTGCGGACGCGCTCGAGGCGTTCCGGGAAGTCCAGAGGCGCTTTCCGACGGCATCACGCGTCCCTGATTCGCTGTACAGGATTGCCGTGATCCAGATCGAGATGGACGATCTGGACGAGGCCGAGCAGACGTTGCAGCGCATCGTGAACACGTACGCCGGGTCGATCATGGCGGAGCTCGCGGCGGACAAGCTCGACGAGATTCGGTGAACGCCGTCGCGCGGACCACCACGTGGTCGCGCCACGCTCGTGAGGGGACGCGCGTCATTCGGGCTCCCGCGGGCTGATGAGATGCCCGCAGTGTGACGCCACAGAAAACCGCGTCGTCGATACGCGGTCGAGTCGCGGTGGCCGGGCGGTGCGCAGGCGCCGAGAGTGCACGGTTTGTGACGCGCGCTTCACCACGTACGAGTACGTAGAAGAGCGACCCATTCAGGTCCTAAAGCGCTCCGGAGCGGTAGAGGACTTCGACCGCTCCAAGCTGGTCGCCAGCGTGAAAGTCGCATGCGCCAAGCGCCCGGTCTCGGCGTCCGAGATGGAAGCACTCGTCGATGACATTGAGGACGGACTCTCGCGGCAGGCGGGTCTGGAAGTCCCCAGCGTGCAGCTCGGCGCGCTCGTCATGGAGCGGCTCAGCCCAATCGATCGCGTCGCGTATGTGCGCTTCGCCTCGGTGTACCGGAACTTCCAGGACGCCGGTGAGTTCCAGGAATTCGTCGATGAAATGACCGCAGCTCAAAAGCGCGAAGCACTCCGCCGCAACCAGGTGGAGTTTCCGTTCTGAGCCGTTGGCACGCGCGTCCCTAACCGAAGAATAGATGGCCAGTACCCGAAACCTGCGTGGAGAGATGCCGTTCCTCAATCACCTCGAGGAACTCAGGTGGCATATTCTGTGGTCCGTGCTGTCGGTGACCGTGGGCGCGGTGATCGGGTTCGCTTTGGTCTACTACTTCGGGGTGCTCGATCTGCTGATCGAGCCGGTGCGCGTGGCGGCGGGCGACCCCGACCTCAAACTGCAGTACCTCTCCCCTGCGGATTCCTTCTTCGTGACGCTGAAGCTGGCGATCTATTCCGGCTTCATCATGGCGTTTCCGATCGTGGCGTATCACACATGGTCGTTCCTTTCGCCTGCTTTGGAAAAGCGGGAGAAACGGCTTATCGTGCCGGCGCTGTACCTCGGTATGCTCCTATTCATTGCGGGCATGGCGCTCGCGTATTTCGCCGCGCTGCCGGTCACGCTCGAGTTCTTCCAGAAGTTCCAGACTGACGCGCTGGCAGCGAACTACGAGATCAACGCGACCCTCGGATTCATCGTGAAGCTGCTGCTGGCATTCGGCATCGTATTCGAGCTACCGATCGTCATCATGGTGCTCAGTATGATGGGCTTGGTCACGCCGAAGTTCCTCCGCACAAAACGACGACACGCGATTGTCCTGATCACCGTTGTCGCGAGCTTCATCACCCCGGGTGACGTGGTCGTTCTCACCATCATGATGATGGTCCCGCTCGTGGGTCTCTACGAGCTCGGGATCTTCCTCTCCTGGCTCATCTACCGAGGTAAGGCGCAGCGTGAGAAGGAACTCGAGGCCGACCTGACGCCCCCGACGGATTCCGTAGAGGCGCAGTGAGCCGACGCGTAGTGACGCGCCGGGCGCTGTGGCTGGCGTGGCTCTCATTAGCGATCGCGTTCGGTCCGACAGCCGCGCAGGAGCAGGTCGACTCGACGCGGCTGAAAATCAGGGAGCGTCTGGAGCGCCTCAGTCGTCCACCCGGGTTCGACAGCATCCTCTACCTCCAGGACTCATTGCGCGCGTCGGTGGCGCTGGAGGGGAGACGACCGGGAGTGGGCAATGTGGGAGACTCCGTGTCGGCCGCCCTGCTCGACATGCCGGGCTTCTCTCTAACCGAGTACGATGCCGGCTCGGCGACCTTCGAAGCAGAGGACCGGATCCTCCTGTTGATCGCGCCAGAAGATGGTCGGGCGTCGGTCGCGCGAGAGGGGGTCACTATCGCCGCTGACACTGCGATCCTGTTCGACGACACGTCCGGCCTCCTGACCACGACGGGGAATGCGACTTTTACCCCGCCCGAGGGCGACCCCGTCGAGTCTGTATCCCTGATCTACGACATCAACGAAGGCCGCGGCTCGGCCATCGACGCCAGGACCTCGTTTCGGGAGGGGGGCGCAAACTGGCAGGTCCGTGGGGACATGCCGTTTGCCGCTCAGGATTCGACGTTCATGTCCCACGCGCAGTTCACCTCGTGCGAAATCGAGGAGCCTCACTACCACTTCGAGGCCAACGAGATCAAGATCGTCGGGGGGAACGTGCTGGTTGCACGGGGGGTGCGACTGTACTTCGCGGACGTGCCCGTGTTATGGTTGCCGTTCATCGCGCAGAGCCTCGCGCAGGGCAGATCGTCAGGTCTGCTCACGCCGCGCTTCAGCGTAAACGACATTGTGCGCACGTCGGGCGGATACCGACGTCGCGTGAGCAACATGGGGTTCTACTGGGCCATGAGCGACTATTCCGATGCGCTCATGGCGCTGGACTGGTTCAGCGACAATTTCCTCAGCCTCACCAGCCAGCTTCGCTATCGATTCAACCGTCAATTCCTCGACGGGAGTCTCAATTTTCGGCGGTATTGGAGGCAGGACGGCTCCACCGAGCTCGCGCTGGACACGCGGCACCAGTGGGACTTCGACGAGCGCACGCAGATGCGCATTTCGGGCCGGTACGCCTCGAGTAACGACTTCGTTCGCGAGAATTCGTTCAACCCGGCCGAGGTGACCCAGTCGATCGACTCTGAAGGCGGTATCAACCGCCGGTTTGGATGGGGCTCGCTGTCCGTCGGTGCCAACCGCAAGCAGTACCTCTCGGACGATCGCACGGAGTGGACGTTGCCCTCGGCCAACCTCTCCCTTTCCACGATCACACTCTTCCAGGCTCCGCCGAACCGCTCGCGCTTCTACAACAACATGACCTGGTCCGGCAGCTCGAACTTTTCGCGACGCACGTTGCAACGGATTCAGCCTGACACGTTCAGCTTCTCCCAGGCGAACACCGCCAATACGACGGCTTCGATCCGGAGCAGCTTGAGCCTCGGCAACCTGTCGATCTCGCAGAATCTCCAGGTCCGTGAGGATGCCATGCTCGGCGTCCCTGAAGCGTTGCTGCTGATCGGCGACTCCACCGCCCCCATGACCGTGCTGACCGGGGCGCCCGCGAGGGATATCGCGGAGAGTGATCTGACGTGGTCTTCCTCGGTCGACTACCAGCAGCAGCTCATCGGTTCGACGACGATCACGCCGCGGCTGACGTTGTCGGGTTCGATGTTCAAAGCCGACACGTCAGCGCTCGCGCCGAGCTTCGTTTCGGCGCCCTCCAGGATCGCTTTCGGAGCGACCCTGAAAACCGACCTCTACGGAATGGGTGGGGGCTTCGGACCGTTCGAAGCGGTGAGACACAAGTTCTCTCCCTCCATCCAATACGAGTGGAGCCCGGCCTCGGCACCGACCGAACTTCAGCAGCAGGTCTTCAGGTCGCGTGCGCTCCAGCCCAAGAACGCAGTCGCGATCACTCTGAATCAGACTTGGGAGGCCAAACGCAAGCAGGAAGAGGGCGACTCCGTGGCGATCGCCCCAGCCCAGCCCGACACCCTCGCGGTGTCGATCGACCTGAACGCGGACCCGAACGCTCCTCGTAGCGTCCAATCGGTCCCCCCGGTGACGTTGCTTGCCCTGCGCACCAGCGTCGTGCGCTACGACTTCGTGGAGGCCGACTCCGTGGGCAGCTTCCTGGCCGGCTTTCAGACCACGCGGCTCTCCAACCAAATCTCCTCGGACTACATGCGCGGGCTCTCGGTCTCGGTGGACCACGAGCTATTCGAGGATACCGAGGTCGAGGGCGAGCTCGCGCGCAGGTTCGCTCCCCATCTCTCTCAGGTGAATTTTTCGTTCTCGTTGGGCTCGAGCTCGTTGATCTTCCGCTGGCTCAGTGCACTGGCGGGACGCGAAGTCGGAGAGGACGACGAACCTGCGGAAGAACCCGACATCGAGGATCCGTTCGCGGCCATCGGTGCCACGGACGAGTCCTCGATCGTGCCGGGCTACGACCGTGAGCCGATCAGGACTACGAGGCGCTCGCGAGGATCGGGTGGTGGCTGGAATGCCAACCTTTCGTACTCGCTGCAGCGCCCCCGCGGCGATGGGCAACTGGCCAGCCAGATGCTGACCGGCACGGTCACGATGCGCCCGACTGAGACCTGGGACCTGAGCTGGCGGACCGCCTACGACATCGAGCGCGGCGCGTTCAACGACCACACGATTCGGCTCAGCCGGGACCTCCACCGCTGGCAGGCGAACTTCGACTTCTTGCAGACGGCTACTGGGAATTGGTCGTTTCGCTTCGAGGTGTCGCTGTTGGACAATCGAGACTTGAAGTTCGACTACAAGCAGCGGAATCTGGACGCGGGGTTGCCTCGGAGTCGGCGGTTTTAGCTCTTGGGGGTGCCGCGAGACACGCCGCTCTCCGCTCTGGGGATCGGTAGGGGGGATCGGGGTCGTGCCCGTCGTCTGGCTTTCTCCGGGGGTCTGGTTCGCTTCCTTCCTTTTGCCGATCCAACGCCGTTTCGAGCGGCGTGGCTCGCGGCACCCCTAACTTCTTGGTCTCACGGGTGGCGTGGGGTCTCTGTGGCACCTCCGACGCTGCCGCGGGCAGCGTGGCTCGCGGCCACCCCCAACTCGGCGGCTATCCGACGCCGGTTCCGTGACTTGCTTGACGCTTGGCTCGGCGGGTTTCGGAGGCTCGGTGGGACTATTGTGTCTTTGGAGGGCTGTGGAAGTGTCCTCTGTAGGGGACGATCTCGATTTGGTCGATCTTACTAAGGTGTTGTGTTACAATGGGTTAGGGTTTGGGCATGGGGGATGCACTCTGACTTGCCGACACTTTGAGTTGGGCTGTTGGGGATGGTGGATCGCTGAGTCGAATGGGAGAGTGGACGATGAGACGCGTGGCGGTGGGATCTCTGGTGATGATGCTGGCCCTAGTGGGCTGCGAGGATGAATTCATATTCGGTGTGGACGCGCCGGCGGCTCCCGTTGATGTGGAGGCGAGCTATTACGCGGGCGTGGTGACTGTGACCTGGGGGCTGGCAGCGGCCTGGAATGGGGAGGCTTTTCGTGTGTACTCCCGCCGGGTGACCGACGTCGATTATTTCTTGATCGCCGAGGTGACGAGTTGCGCGTCGGGGCTCTGCTCCTATGAGGACGCGAACGTGCTCGAAGGTCAGACGTACGAGTACTACGTTTCGGCCGTGGACTCCTACTCCGGCATCGAGACGGCGAGCGACTACTCCGTCGAGGTGTCCGTGCCTGCGGCGGTCGGTCCTCCGGCTCCCAATGCCTTCCGCGTAATCGCGCTCGACAACGCGAACTATCTTGCGTGGGGTGACGGATCGCGCGAAGCCGGCGACTTCTCGCACTACAAGGTCTATCTTAACAACGGGTCCGGCACTGAGTTCTTGCTCGGTGAGACAGACTCCGAGGGTTTTTTGGACTTGCTCGCCGAGAACGGTGCGACCTACTCGTACTTCGCGACCGCGGTGGACACCGACGGCCACGAGAGCTCTGCGAGCTTGACTGCTCAGGGCACGCCCCGGCCGGACTTCCACGGCGAGTGGTTGTACGACCACTTCGGTCAGCCAGCGCTCTCCGGCTTTCGCTTCTCGGAAGACGAGAACACCACCCCGATCTTGAGCGGCACGTCGTTCGACCGGCACTTCCGGCTCGAGGTCGACGCACAGGGGTGGTGGCTGGTTCCGGGCCCGCAGTCCGCCATCTATCCCGTGAGCTTCGAGACCACGTCTCTCAAGTGCGATGTAGCGGCCGACGCGGGATGCACTGATGTGACGAGTGCGCCCACGTCGGGCTATGTCACCGCGAACATGCCGCTCGCAACTCAGGCGAGCTATGTCTTACGAGTGATCGGCAACGACGGCGAGATCCACTACGGCGTGATTCGCCCGGATCTTCTTGGCTACGACCAAGACGACAAAGCCCTGATGATCTTCGACTGGGCCTATCAGGTCCAGGCTGGGAACCCAGACCTGGTGGTAGCGGTGGGACGGTGATGGGCTGAGGGCTCGATGTTTTGGCCCGAAGAGGCCCGGGCGCCAAGCCGCGTCCGGGCCTCACTTCATGTAGCTTGGCACCCATGGTCAAAGTGCTGGAAGCGGTGCCGAACTTCTCCGAGGGACGCGACCTCTCGAAGGTGCGCGCACTCGTGGATACCATCGCGGCCACGGGAGTGGAGGTGCTCGACTGGTCTGCGGATCCCGACCATCATCGCTGCGTGATCAGCTACATCGGGGACCCGCGCTTGGTGGTTCGTGCGTCGATTGCCGCGGCGGAGTTCGCGCGCGACCACATCGATCTACGCGAGCATCAAGGAGTTCATCCGTGTGTAGGGGCCCTCGACGTGATGCCGTTGGTTCCGCTACACGGTGTCGACATGACGGATGCGGTCAGCGCCGCGCATCGTGTCGGGAAGGCGATCGCGGACCTCGGGGTTCCGGTCTTCTACTACGGACGTGCTTCCGACCCCGTCGGGCGTGGCCTCGCCGAATTGCGTCGAGGCGGATTCAAGGGCCTCGCCAAGGGCTTCCCCGAGGACCGTCGCCCCCAGGAGCCGGCGTCGGCCGAGCGCGCCCATGAGACCGCAGGCGTGACCTGCGTCGGAGCCAGGCCAGTCCTACTTGCGTGGAACATCTTTCTGCGAGGGATCACTCGTGATCAGGCGCGCGAGATCGCTTCGCAGGTACGTGAGCGAGACGGCGGATTCGTGGGCTTGAGGGCTTTGGGACTCCATCTGCCATCGCAGGACCAAGTCCAGATATCGATGAACCTCGAGGATCCTACTAAGACTTCGCCGCTCGCTGTCTTCTCAGCAATCGAAAAGGCGGTACATGCGCAGGGCGGCGATGTCGTTGAAACTCAAGTGATTGGCATGATTCCAGATGCCCTTGTGCTTCCCGCGACGCAGGACAGATTACACATTCTTGACCTGAAACCAGCCCGTGTATTGTCCCGCCGTGTCAGGATGCACATGGAAGGACGCCTGGACACCGGAATGCCGACTTCGAACGATGCCATATGAGCATTGAGACCCTCAAAGAAGATGCTCGCCGTCACGAGCAGAATGAGGAGTGGGACAAGGCTCTGGTGCAGTACGGGCTGGCGATTGCGAAACTGGCCGAATCGGAGCGGGCCGTAGAGCTGTACGAGAAGGTGTTCTCGCTTGATATCAATTTCGCCGACGTGACCGACCGGCTTCGCGACTTGCGTTGAGCACCGGATGCAGACCTCGATCGATACCAGCGTAGGTCAAGCAGGCCAGGGGGGCGCGTCAGCCCTCACTTCGATTCAAGCATCTGTGCGATCGGAGTTGGACCAGGTACGCTCGGAGCTTCGCCGGATCGTGCTCTCGGATTTCGACATGATCGAAGAGGTCAACGAGCACCTCCTGTTGCTCCAGGGCAAGCTGTTCCGTCCCACGCTTCTCCTGCTTTCTAGTCGCGTGAGTGGAGAGCCCCACCCCGATTCACGCACGCTCGCTGCCGTTGTCGAACTCGTTCATCTCGCGACGCTGGTTCACGACGACGCAGTCGACCACTCTGTGCTCCGTCGCGGAATGCCGACCGTGAACGCTTTGTGGACGCATCAGGTTGCCATCATCATGGGCGACTATCTGTATTCCCGGGCTGTCACGGAACTCGCCCAACTCGGCCACCTGGACGCGCTCGCGGTGTTGGCGGGGGCCGCCAACGAAATGTCGGTCGGGGAAATGCGCCAGCTGACCTCGTTCGACGCGCTCGACTTCACGGAGCAGGACTACTACCGACTCATCGCGGCAAAGACTGCGTCACTCATGTCGGCTTCCTGTGAAATGGGTTCGCTCGCGGGCGGGGCCGAGTGCAGGGAGCAGTTGGCGCTCTTCGGCCACAATCTCGGGATGGCGTTCCAGATTGCGGACGACCTGCTCGACTACACCGGTTCCGAAGCCGTCACGGGGAAGCCTACGGGACAGGATCTTCGGGAGCACAAGGTTACTTTGCCGCTCGTGGGTGCGTTGGCGAGCGCCAGCGAGGCGGAGGAACTCGAGATTCGGACCTTGTTCACCCGGGTGGCTCCCTCGGACGACAAGATCGAGCAAGTCGTCGGAATCGTCACGGATCGGGGTGGACTCGAGTACGCCAGGAGCCGGGCCGAGGACTATGCCGATCTCGCGCGTGCGTCGCTGACGGACCTCCCTGAGAGTTCCGCGGTGGCTGCGTTGCACGACGCCGTGGCCTACGCGGTGGATCGCAGGCGATGAGAAACGTGTATGCTGGTTGACACTCGACGACGGGGTCTTATCCGTCTCACATGGACCATGGTGTTGGGCCTTATCCTTGGGGGGCTACTCACGAAACTTTCCGAGCTGTTCCTCCCAGAGAGCGCGGCGAGGGACTTTCTGGTGACAGCAGTGGATGCATCGATAGGTCCACTCTCGATCGACCTAGCGGTGGCGGCGTTCACGGTGGGCCCGATCTCCGTTACTGTGAACGTGTTGACACTGGTCGGGATCTTGATTGTTGCGCTGATCGTGCGCTCGTGGATCTGATCAGCGGACGATACCGGAAACACCTGAATGGACAATTTGAGCTACGAACCTTGTGGAGGATTTGAGAGATGGGCTTAGGCGGATTCGGAATGTGGGAGATGATCTTCATCTTTCTAGTGGTCCTGCTGCTTTTTGGAGCCAAGAAGCTTCCAGAGATTGGCTCGTCCCTCGGGAAGGGCATCCGGGAGTTCAAGAGCTCGGTGCGGGAGATCGAGCACGAGTTCAAAGCTCCCGACCGCCAGATTCACCGGTCGTCTCCACCTCCCCCTCCGGCGGATCAGGATGACGCGGACGGGGGAGACGGCGGAGACGGGGGAGACGGGGGAGACGGGGGAGACGGGGGAGACGGCGGAGACGGCGGAGACGAAGAGGATGATGGCGAACCGCGGAGCCTGAGCGACCAGGATTGAGGCCGGTGACACGGCGCCGACAGGATGGCGAAAGGGGCCGGGCCGCTATGCGGCCCGGCCCCTTTTCTTCCTGCCGGCGTGCTTCTGTGCTACAGCGTCGCCGATTCTAGAATACCGTCGGGAACTGGACGAGATCTTCATCCTGCGGCGCGAGCACCTCGGCCCGGCGGTCGACGATCCGCGCGGCTGCCCGTAGTGCAGCGACCCACATCTGGAGGCGCGTCTGCTGCTGGATACCCGCTTGCGTTTGCCGCTGCTGGATCGCTTGGCCGAGCCATGCCGCTGAGTCTGCTTCCGCGTAGCTCACCTGTTCGATGACGAACGCGTTGGCAGCCGTCGTGACGACCTCACTGATCTGGCCAGGCCGGAGTCCGAACGAAGCTCCGATGGCGGCATTCTGGCGTCCCAACCGGGGGACGAACTGATTGCGGGTGAACGGTGTCGGCTCCTCCATCTGGAGGCCGAGGTCTTCAGCGACCTCGGTGAAGTCTTCCCCGGCGGCGATGCGATCCAACATCGCCTGACCGTCCACCGTGGCCTGAACCATCTTTCGATCGAAGCGGAGCGTCGACTCGATCGCGGCTCGTGCGGTCTCCAGCGGCAGCACACCCTCGGGTGTAGTACTGATGAGCTCGAGCGTGTAGAAGGCCTGGTCGGTCTCGAATACCGGGCTCACATCCCCCGGCTCGCCTTCTAGGAAGACCCAGTCCGCTCCTTCGGAGATCTGCCCAGCCCCCCCCACGAACGGGAAGTTCTCGGCCAGGTCCACAGTGGTGATCTCGAGCCCAACGTTGGCGGCCGCCTCCTCCAGCGGCATCACCTCGCCCATGTCCTCGAGCGAGTCGGCCAGCATGAGCAACGCGATCTCGCTGTCGTCCGTGCGCTCGAAGGGGATCAACACATGGCGCGCCTGCACGCTGTCGGCACCCCAACGTTCCAGTACTTCGATGATGTGGTACCCGAATGCGGTACGTACCGGCTCCACGACCGTATTGAGCGGAACCGCGAAGACCGTGCTGTCGAATGCGCCGATCATCCGCCCCTGTGGGAAGACGCCGAGGTCTCCGCCGAGTACGGCTGAGCCTTCATCCGAGGACTCCCTCTCCGCAACCTCGGCGAAGTCGGCGCCGTCGAGGATCTCCTGGCGCACCCGAACAGCCGTCTCGCCGGCAGCGGCAGAGTCCGCCGCGGTAGGAGTCTTGCCGAGCACCACTACCTTGACTGAAGCTCTCGCGGGTACAGCGAATTCCTCTTGGTGGTCCTGATAGTACGCCTCTGTGTCCGCTTCGGAGATGTCGAAGTCGCTGTCCTCGTACCGCGTCGCCGGATCCAGCCCCACGAAGCGGACTTCGACCTGCTCGTTGTTATCGCGGAAGAGTTGCCATAGCTCCGCGTCCGAGAGGTAGATCCCGCTGGAGACCTGTCTGAGCAGCTTTCCGCGCGGGATCACGTCCCTGTAATACGCCTCGAGAAGCATGAGCTGCTCGGGCGGGAGCGAAGCGAGGAAGGTCTGATACCCGGTGATGTCGAATTGGCCCGTCTCCTCCGACGTGAATTGAGGCCGAAGATCGGCGGGGGGGCTCAGTTGAGCGGCCTGGATGATTTCCTGGTCCGTGACCCTTATGCCCCTACGGCGCAGCTCCTGGCCGATGAGAAGCTGGTTCACCACCTCGTCGAACGCCGCGTCTTCAATCTCTTTGTTCTGCTGAGTCGTGACAGGCTGTTCTTGAGATCGCTGGATCTGGTCGTACAGATTCCGGTACGCAGCCTGCCAGGCGTCGTACGTGACCGCATCCCCGTTGACCCGGCCGATGTCGCCGATTCCAAGGGCGCTCTGCCCCGTAATATCCATGCCCCACGTGAATACCATGAGACCGATGAACGCGAACGCCACCGCGATCATGATCGGCTTCGTCGCGTCCCGCATTTGACGCATCATAAACGGCGTCTCTCCTACGACCCACGCATGGGTTGAAAAGTGCTGGAAAATAGACCAATAGGATAACGGCTCGCCGACCCGCTCTCAACGGAGCGCCCCTGCCCAGACGACCGTATTCCGATACGTTGAACTCGCTCAGCGGTTCCCCTTTCGTTGACACTATTTCCAACGACTCCATATCTTCGGGCGGCCCCTTGGCCCCTGACGAATCCCCCACCTATCCCGTTTTCGGAGTTGACGTGACCGAATCGCTCGAAGCGGAAATCCGGACACTACGCTCTTTGTTCTGGTCCAACCGTGACCCGGACGGCCGCGGCTTCGCGCCGCTTGCCGACGCGTATCGACGCGCCGGGGACGCCAAACAGGCGCTCGAGCTGCTCGGGGACGGCTTGGACAGGCATCCGAACTTTACGCCCGGGCACGTCGTCGCGGCCCGGCTGTACGTGGAGCAGGGGCTCTTCACCGAGGCGGAGATTGCGGCTCGCCGGGTACTCGATCTCGATCCCGAGAACGTAGACGCCCTGCGGTCGTTGGTCCGGGTGCTCGACGAAAGCGGGGAGACTGTAGAAGCCGCCAAGGTGAGGGAGCAGATAGCGACTCTCGCCCTCGAGCCGCTCGAGGATGAGACGCCTGCGGACGCCTCAGCCGAGGCGCTGGCTACGTCCGAGCCGGAAGAGGAAACGGAGATAGCGTCGGAGCCGGAAGTCCAAGAACACGTGGACGAGTTCGATCCATTCGTGCTCAGCGAGGTCCTGGTCGAGGAGGAAGACGCCGTTGACCTAGGGGCGCTGGCGCCGGACGAGCCCGTCCCCGCTGAGGAGAGCCTGCCTAATTTCGGCACGGCACCGGACGAGCCGGCCGCCGTCGAGGAAGCGGAGGTGATGGACTTCGGCGCGCTGGCGCCTGACGAGCCGGAGGCGGTCGAAGAGGAGGTCCTGGACTTCGACGCCCTGGCGCCGGACGAGCCCGTCCCCGCTGAGGAGATCCAGACGCGCACGATGGCCGACTTGTACGTCGCCCAGGGCCTCATCGGTCGGGCGATCGAGATGTATGAGCACCTGGTCGAAGCCGCCCCCGATGACGCGGCGTTACGCGCGCGCCTCGAGGAGCTGAGGGCCGGAGACACAGGGCCCGCAGAAGGCGGCGAAGACGACGATGGAGAGGTCGAGACGCTAGCTCGCGACCTCGCTGCCAGCGGCGATGCCGAGGATGATGTCGATACGCCCTTTGCCTGGGCCGAAGAGCTCAGCGAGCCGGAGACCGAGCCGGTCGACGGCCCGTCCATCGGGCAGTTCTTTGACGACCTGTTGAACTACCGTCACTCATCGGAGGAGGAGGGCTTGTGAAGATTGCAGTGGTGCACGGTCCTAACCTCAGACTGCTCGGTCGACGGGAGCCGGAGGTCTATGGCACCGACACGCTGGACGACGTGAACCGCAAGCTGGCCGAGGTTGCGAACGAGCTAGGTGTCGAACTGGAGACCTTCCAGTCCAACCACGAAGGAGAGCTGCTCGACTTCATCGAGGACGCCGCCTCTCGCGTCGAGGGTTTTTTGATCAACCCGGGCGCGTACACTCATACTTCGATCGCCCTGCGCGATGCGCTCACAGGTGTGGAACTCCCGTTCGTCGAGGTCCACCTTTCCAATACCGCAGGTCGGGAGGACTTCCGGCGGCACTCCTACCTGGCACCGGTAGCGTCCGGTGTGGTTCTTGGCTTCGGTGTCCAGAGCTATCTTCTTGGGCTTCGGGGCCTAGTGGCACGCACGCGTGGCTAGCCCGTCCTAACGCACACTGTTTTCACGGCACGAGGTTCCATGGCAAGCACCGCGGATTTCCGCAACGGAATGGTTCTCGAGATCGATGGAGATCTCTGGGCGATTGCGTACTTCCAGCATGTGAAGCCAGGGAAGGGCGGCGCATTCGTGCGCACCAAGCTCAAAAACGTGCTCTCGGGCGCTGTCGTCGAGAGGACGTATCGCGCCGGAGAGAAGGTCAATGACGTTCGACTCGAGCGGCGGCCCGTGAACTACAGCTACATGGACGGTGACCTCTACTACTTCATGGACGCCAACACCTACGACATGATCCCGATTGCTGGCGATCTGCTCGGCGCGGATCAGCTCAAATACCTCAAGGAGAACATGGCGTGCGAGGGGCTCGTGCACGATGACACGGTCATCAGCGTCGAGCTCCCGAACTTCGTGGAGCTCGTTGTGACAAAGACTGATCCGGGGTTCAAGGGTGACACGGCCCAAGGGGCCACCAAGCCCGCTGTGCTCGAGACCGGCGCCGAGATCCAGGTTCCGCTTTTCGTCGAAGAAGGCGATGTGCTGAGAATTGATCGCCGTGATGACAAGTACATGTCGAGAGTAAACGCATGATGGATCTCGATTTCCTAGAGCGACTGATCAAAGCGCTCGACGAAAGCAGCGTCGATTCGCTTGAGATCGAGCGGGGTGGTACTCGGGTGAGCTTGGCCAAGACACCTCGGCAGACGACGATGGTTGCGCCCCAGGCCCCGCTTCAGCCGATGGCAGCGGCCCCGCCAACGTCGCCGGACGCTTCCGCCGAGGGCGCGGCTCCCGCGGCGGCGCCTCCACACGTCTCGAGCAACCTTGTCGACATCGAATCGCCCATGGTGGGCACGTTTTATCGGGGACCGGCGCCGGATGCTCCGCCCTACATCGACACCGGTACCGATGTGGCTCTCGGTGACACGCTGTGCATCATCGAAGCGATGAAGCTCATGAACGAGTTCGAGTGCGAGGTGAGAGGGACCATCGTCGAGATCTGCGTCGAGAACGCGCAGCCCGTAGAGTATGGGCAGGTGCTGTTCCGCGTCGACCCGGCCTGAGCGCGGCTCCCAGGGCTGCTTAGTGTTCAAAAAAGTCCTCATCGCCAATCGTGGCGAAATCGCCCTCCGTATCATTCGCGCGTGTCATGAGTTGGGCGTCCAGGCTGTCGCCGTTTACTCCGAAGCCGATCGGGAATCGCTTCACGTTCGCTTCGCGGACGAAGACGTGTGCATCGGCAAAGCGCCCGCCAGTGACAGCTATCTCAACATCCCGCGCATCATTGCGGCGGCCGAAGTTACGGGCTCGGAGGCGATTCACCCTGGTTACGGCTTCCTCGCGGAGAACGCCGAATTCAGCGAGATCTGTGCGCGCTCCCATCTGACGTTCATCGGCCCCACGCCGGACCAGATCAGCTTGATGGGCGACAAGGCTACGGCGCGCAAGACGATGATGGCGAGCGATGTGCCCACCGTTCCGGGCTCGGACGGCGTGATAGACGACCCGGCGCAGGCCAAGGCCCTCGCCGAAGAGATCGGCTTCCCGATCATGATCAAGGCCTCGAAGGGCGGTGGTGGCAAAGGCATGCGCATTGCCCAGAATGCGGAGACTTTTGAGAAGCAGCTGCTCGCGGCGCAGAGCGAAGCGGAGGCCAGCTTCGGCGATTCGGCTGTATACCTGGAGCGTTGCATCCTGCGGCCGCGCCACGTGGAGTTCCAGGTCTTTGGCGACGCGCTCGGCAAGCTCGTCCATCTCGGAGAGCGCGAGTGCTCGGTACAGCGCCGCCACCAAAAGCTGTTGGAGGAAGCACCGTCTCCGGCGTTGACGCCCGAACTACGCGCACAGATGGGCGAGGCGGCGGTGCGCGCGGCGAAGGCCATCGACTACGTGGGCGCAGGCACGGTCGAATTCCTGCTCGATCAGGACGGCTCGTTCTTCTTCATGGAGATGAACACTCGGATCCAGGTCGAGCACCCTGTCACCGAGGTCACGACCGGCTTCGACCTCGTGCGGGAGCAGATCCGCGTCGCGGCGGGAGAGCCCTTGTCGTTCCCAATGATGAGCGGCAACGGCTTCCAACACCGCGGCCACGCGATCGAGTTCCGGATCAACGCCGAGGATCCCGAGCGTAATTTCGCCCCGGCGCCGGGTACGATTCAGACGTTCCATCCGCCTGGCGGACCCGGTGTTCGGCTCGATACGCATGTATATGCGGGGTACAAAGTGCCGCCGCATTATGACTCGTTGATCGCCAAGCTGATCGTGAGTGCCGCGACACGCGCGGAAACGATTGTCCGGGCCAGGCACGTGTTGGATCACTTCACCATCGAAGGAATTCCTACCACTCTGCCCTTTCTCCGCCGAATCGTCGACGATGATGCCTTCGTAAGGGGTGACGTCGATACAGGGTTTGTGGAACGCATGATGTCCGAGGACCAAGCCGACGCATGAAAGTCGATGTCTACTTCACGCGCGCCGAGGTCGATGCGGCGGCTCTAGGAGAGTCCACGGTAGTAGTGATCGACGTCCTGCGGGCCACGACCACGATCGTCGAGGCGTTAGCGAACGGGGCAGTCGACGTCTACCCTACCAGCTCCGCCGCGGACGCTGCGCAGCTCGCTGCGTCATTGGGGCGAGAGGACACGCTCCTGTGCGGCGAGCGCAAGGGTGTGAAAGTGGATGGCTTCGACCTGGGGAATTCACCGGCCGAGTTCACCGCGGAGGTCGTCGATGGCAAGAAGCTCGTGATGAGCACGACCAACGGCACGCGTGCGTTTTCCTCTGCGTCGGAGGCGTCCCGTGTGCTCGTGTGTGCCTTCACCAACCTCGGAGCGGTGGCCGCTGCCGTGTCAGCCGACGAGACTTTGGTTGTGCTCTGCGCTGGACAAGGGAACCGCTTCTCGATCGACGATGCGTTGTGTGCCGGGCACCTGGTCCGGCGAGTCGTGGAGACCGGAACCAACACCTTCGAGCTCAATGACGCCGCCCGCGCGGCGCGTGCGTTGGCGGAAGAGTTGAACCCGGACAGGGCCTTCTTGGAAGACATCAGCGCGGGCCGTGCTCTCGCCGAAATCGGGCTGGCTGGGGACTTCGAGATTTGCGGAGAAGTCGACCGACACGACATCGTGCCCATGATGCATAATCAGGCTATCACCGTGGCGGGAGCTTGATAACGCCGACATGCTGACTCGGGAGCAGAAACAGGAGATCGTCGCGGTGGGGCTCCTGGCCCTTGCACTGTTCGTCCTCTTGTCTTTGGTGCCCGTGGCGATTGTAGGCGAGCGCTCCGGGGAGTGGTTCCCCTCAGGCAACATCGTGGGAACGGCCGGCGCTACGGCCGGCGCGCTCCTGAAGGCGTTCTTGGGCGTGTCGGCGTTCATCGTGCCGGGACTCCTGACGTTCGGTGGTCTCCGGGTCGGTGGTTGGCTCTCGCGGGATTGGACGTCCAAGCTCTCTGTATTCGCGGCCGGCCTGCTCTTGATCGGCCCCGTCGCGACGTGGGTGCTGCTGGATGGCCTGGATAACGCCGCCGGTTGGCTTGGCGCTGTGCTCGGAAGCCCGATGGTTGATTTCATTGGGTTTGTCGGCACCTTGCTGGTGCTTGGCGCCGCGGTCGTCGCTCTCTCGGTTGGGACGCTTGGCTGGAACCCTTTGGGCTCGGTCGGCCGGGGCGTGGTTGTGGGAGGCGAAGCCGCGGGACGCACCGCTAGAGTACTTGCAGACAAGGGCAAGGAGCTCGCCGAAGCGCGGGCCCAAGCAGTCGCAGAGCGAGCGGAAGAGGCCGCGGAGGTGGAAAGGGCCGCGCAGGTGGCGGGGCCAGTACCGGGCCTGGAACCGGAATGGATGGAATCGCCAGAGGGGGCGGACGAGCTCGAGACGGAGGTGTCGGAGGCCGACGAGCCACAGCCCGACGAGACGGAAGCCGACGAGCCCGATCCGGAGGAGCTCGATCCGGATGGGTCCGATTTAGGCGAGCCCGAACCGGACGAGTCCGATCTGGGGGAGTCCGAGCCGGATGACCCTGAGGCGGGCGGCGAGGCAGACATTGCGGCTGAACCCTCGCCGATGTCCGGGGACGACGGGGCCGATGAGCTGGAGGAAGACGCGGACGGGTGGGATGAAGGCATCGAGTCCGAAGACGGCTTGCAGCTCTCAGACCCGAACGCAGAGTCTGAAATCGAGCACGAGGTCCCGCCCATGGATCTGCTCTCGCAGCCCGATGCGCGGGATGACTCCAGCATGGACCGGCAGCTGGACGAGCTCGGCCGCGTCCTGATCGACAAGCTGAAAACGTTCAACGTGGAGTGCACGCTCGGCGAGCGAACCACGGGACCCATGGTCACGCAATTCGAGGTCGTGCCATCGGCCGGTGTGAAGGTGAATCGCATTGCCAATCTGGACGCGGATCTCGCGCTTGCCATGAAGGCCAAAAGCATCCGCATCGTCGCGCCTATCCCAGGCCGGGGCGCTGTCGGTGTCGAAATACCCAACCCGCAGCCCGAGATCGTCAATCTGCGCCACATCCTCGAGTCTCCGGAGTTCAAGAACGCGAAGGGAGACCTGCCTCTGGCGTTGGGGAAGGACCTGAATGGCCGGCCCTATGTCGCCAATCTCGAGAAGATGCCGCACGTGCTCATCGCGGGCGCGACCGGCGCCGGCAAGTCGGTGTGCCTCAACACCATCGTCACGAGTCTCGTGTACCGGCACACACCGGAGACGCTGCGGCTGCTGATGATCGACCCGAAAATGGTCGAGCTCTCGGTCTACTCGCGACTCCCGCACCTCAGGCACAATGTCGTCACCGACCCACGCGATGCCGCCGGGGTACTGAAATGGGCGGTGGTCGAGATGGAACGTCGATACGGGCTGTTCAAGGCCAACTATGTGCGTTCCATCGGCGAGTTCAACAGGAAGGTTCGGGACGGATCCGTCGTGAGGCGTTTCGAGCCGAAGGGCCCGGAGGGCGATGAGAACCGCTGGATCTACGACGACGGAGTGCTTCCCTTCATCGTTGTGGTCGTGGATGAGCTCGCGGATCTCATGATGACCGTTCAGAGCGAGGTCGAGAAGCCGCTCACTCAGCTCGCCCAGAAGGCGCGCGCGATCGGCATCCACCTCGTCGTCGCCACCCAGCGTCCGTCCGTGAACATCATCACCGGTCTCATCAAGGCGAATTTCCCGACACGCATCGCGTTTCGGGTTGCGTCCAAGACGGACTCACGCACGATCCTCGACATGAACGGAGCCGACGCGTTGCTCGGTAACGGAGACATGCTCTTTCTGCCTCCGGGCGAGAGCGATCCGGTCCGAATCCAAGGCGCCTACTTGTCGACCGAGGACACCGAGAGGCTCATGGGTTGGTACACGGAGCTCATCGAGCGTCATCAGGATGAGGGCGAGATCCCGAACACCACCCTCGAGACGGACATCTTGGAAGAGCTGCGCGGTCAGGAGCTCGAGGATGCCGCGATCGTCGCTGAGGAAATCGCGGGAGATTGGGACGAGCTTTTCCAGGCGTCGGCTGAGGCATGCATCCAGAACGGAACCGGCTCCACGTCACTCTTGCAACGGCGGTTGAGTATCGGGTACGGCAGAGCCGCCCGCATTGTCGATCAGCTCTTCGATGCAGGTGTCATCGGAGATTCGGATGGCTCGAAGGGACGCGAGGTACTCATGTCGATGGACGAGCTCGAAACGTTCATGCGCGGGGGCGGTGTTTGATGCCCGGTAGGTGGGTCGCCGCGATGACCATGTCGATCATCGGTGTGGTGCCACAGGTGGTGCGCTCACAGACGGTGGATGCGCTTTCCTTGCTCGAAGCGACCGCCGCGAACTACGAGCACGTGAACCAGTTCTGTGCGGATTTTACACAGGTTCTGTCGGTGCCGTTGCTCGGTGACGAGCGGACGGGTACCGGGCAGATGTGCCAGGCACGCCCTAACAAGTTCGCCATGCGGTTTTCCGACCCTGAAGGTGACCTCGTGGTCGTCGATGGCGAGTGGGTCTGGCTCTACTACCCTAGCCTGGACCCGAACCAAGTCATCCGATTCGCGATGGCTGAGGCCTCAGGCGCCTACGACCTCCACAAGGAATTCCTGGAAGACCCGGCCACCAAGTACGAGGTCACCTACGAGGCGCTCGGTGACGTTGCCGGACGTCAGGCGCACCGTCTGCGACTGATCCCGCGTGCGCGGTCCTCGTATGAGGCGGCGGTGATCTGGATCGACCACCAGGACTCCGTGCTCCGTCAGGTCCGCATCGAGGACGAGAACGGGACGGTGCGCACCATCACACTCGAGCGGGTTGATCTCGACCCCGTCACCTTGGACGAAGGCTGGTTCACCTTCACGCCGCCGCCCGGCGCTCAGGTCATTTCCAGATGAGGACGCGCGACCTTCCGGTCTTTCCGCTCACGCCTGACCCGGTGCGGCCTGATGTTTCGCCGGACGTCGCGCCCGTACGTCACGAGTTCGCCGCCGCCGGATCGGCTGATGGGCCCCGCATCGCACTGCTCACGCTGGGTTGCGACAAGAACACTGTCGACTCGGAGCGCATGATGGCGGCACTGCTCGGCTACGGAGCCCACGTGTCTACCGACCTCGAACGTGCGGACGTCGTGATCGTGAACACGTGCGGCTTCATCCAGGAAGCCAAAGAGCAGTCGATTGAGACGATTCTGGAGGCGTACGACCTGAAAGAGCGTGGAAAGCTGAAAGCCGTGGTCGCCGTCGGATGCCTCGTCCAGCGCTACAAGCAGGATCTTCAAGAGGAGATTCCTGAAGTCGACCTCTTCATGGGGCTCACTGAGCTCAAGGGGCTGGTGCCCGAGCTACGCTCGCGAGGACTGCTGCCCGAGTCCGAGACGGTGCCCATCATGGAGCGCCCGTTGCGCGTGCTTTCCACGGAAACTCCGCACACGTCCTACCTCAAGATCAGCGAGGGGTGCGATCACACATGCGCGTTCTGCGCGATTCCGCTCATGAGGGGACTTCACAGATCGCAGCCAGTGGAAGAGCTGGTGCGTGAAGCTGCCGGCCTCGGCGCTCAGGGCGTGAAGGAGATCAACATCGTCTCGCAGGACACGACCTGGTACGGGCGAGACGCACGCCGCCGCGACCGAGAAGCCCCGTTGTTGCCTGAGTTGCTACGCGCACTCATCGATGGCACCGATGTGGCTTGGTGCCGCCTCTTCTACATGTATCCGTCCGGGATCACACCCGAGATGGTCGAGCTGATCGCAAGCGAGGCACGGATCGTGCCGTACCTCGATATGCCGATTCAGCACGGGAGCGATCACATGCTTCAGCTCATGCGCAGGCCCGAACGCCAGGAGACCATTCGGGAGCGCGTGGGCTGGTTGCGCGATGCGATTCCGGGGCTGACGCTGCGTACGACCGTGATCGTGGGGTTCCCTGGTGAACAGGACGACGACTTCAGAGAGATGCTCGACTTGCTGGAAGAGATCCGATTCGATCGTGTAGGCGCCTTCACCTATTCCGTGGAGGAGGGGACGCGCGCCGCCGACATGGCCGGGCAACTGGAACAGGCCGTGATGAACGAGCGGCTCGAGGAACTGATGGAGGTTCAGCGCGACATCAGCTTCGAAAAGAACTTGGACCTCATCGGTCAGCGCACCACCGCGCTCGTCGACAACTTGCTCGACGGCGACGAGGACTTCGTCGCGGTTGCGCGTACGGTCGCTCAGGCGCACGAGGTCGATGGCGTCACAAACCTGATTGGGCTTGAAGGTACGGCTGGGATCGAGCCGGGCAGCATGATCGAGGTCGAGATCGTGGACGCACTCGACTACGACTTGGTGGCGAAGACACGGACCGGGTGACGAGGAGGGAGGGAGATGCGGTTTAGCACGTGCGTGATCGTTGCTGCGGTGCTGGGGCTTGCCGCTGGGCCGAGCGAGGCCACGGGCCAAGATCTCGCCGACTTCGACTACGAGAACCTGTCTTTGCGCGGCTTCGGCTTCGAGTGGGGCTATTCGTACCCGTCCCGCGTGGAGCGCACGGAGAGCTACGGATTGCGTATCGACCTCGGATACCTTGGGCCCGGGCTCAGGATCGTGCCCAGCGTCACGTATTGGAAGGCCCCGTTTCAAGCGGTCGAGATCGAAGAGCTGGAGGAGCAGGTCGCGAGCCTCGTTCAAGCTCAGTCCGGTGGTCCCGCACCCACTGTCGACTTGGGGACCATCGAGTGGAGCGATGTGGCGGTTGCCGTCGATGCTCAAGTGATGTGGTCGATCCCGTTCAACTTCCTATCGTTTGTGGGCCTCGGTGTTGGCGTGCATGTGATGAACGGTAGTGGCGTCGCGATCAACGGCACCTTTATCGAGGACCTCCTGGATTCAGTGACCGCGGGCTTCAACCTCCATGCTGGCCTGGAGTATCCGGTGAGCGACCGATTCCGGCTCAACGGGCAAGGACGCCACGAAGTACTCGGAGATCTCCAGTACTTCCAGATGAGGTTCGGAGCTCAGATCATGATCGGTGCCAACGCGCCCGGAGAGGTACGCAACTAGTGACGGACGACACTGCGCCTATCCGCTTGGCGGTGATCGGGACGGGGGCGATCAGTCAGGTCGTGCACGTGCCGATCCTCGCGGAGCGGAAGGACGTCGAGCTCGTGGCGCTGGCCGATGCCGACGCCGCGAAGGCGGACACGATTGCGCACCGCTTTAACATTGCCGAAGTGATCGAGCCGAAAGAGGCGCTTACACGCGACGACCTCGACGCCGTCGTCCTTTGCACGCCGAACAACACGCACGAGGAGATGGCGCTCGAGGCGCTCGGCGCGGGCAAGCACGTGTTGGTCGAGCGCCCGATCGCGACGTCGGCCGCGGGAGCTGCCCGGGTAATCGAGGCGGCGAAGACGGCCGGTGCCTACCTGGCGGTAGGGCATCCGCACCGGTTCCGTCCGGAGGTCGCCGCGCTACGGAGCTTCGTGGCCGGCGGTGAGCTTGGCGAGCTGTACGCGGTGCGCGGAAGTTGGCTTACGCGCCAAGTGCCGCTCTTGCGCGCGACGTGGCGTCAGAGCAAGGCCGCGTCCGGCGGCGGCGCGATGATGGACCTGGGCGTACCAGCGCTGGACCTGTGCCTTTGGATTGTCGGTTTTCCCAACATTCGAAGCGTCTCTTGCGTTGTACACAAGGGCGAATACGAGGTCGAGGACGCGGCCACTCTGATGTTCGAGAGCGAAGACGGCATCGTCTTCTCCATGGAGGTCAGCAACCGGCTCTTCGCTGGTGAGGATCGGTACTACACGCGGGTCATGGGCACTGAGGGTTCAGGCTCGTTCCCGCCGCTGGAGATCCACAAGCAGCTTGGTGGCCGCCCGCTCGAGGTTACCCCTCGGCAGCCGCGGCCGCGCGGGGGCGAGAACCCCTACACCAACGCGTATCGACGACTGCTCGACCAGTTCGTGCGCGGCGTCGCTGGACGTCACGAAATCGAGCTTCCTGAGGAGCAGGTGGCGCTCATGCGCTTGATCGAGGCTGCCTATGAATCCGCTGAAGGTGGCCGAGCGGTAGCCTTGTAATGGGTGCCGGTGCGCCGGCCTCCACTCGCGGCGGCTGGTTCGCCGGCTTGAAGATCCTGCTGTGGCCGAGGCCGGGCGAACGACTGCTTCCGGCGGTCTCCGCGGTCCTGCTCGCAGCCTCGTTCCCGCCCCTGCACCCGCTCATCCTCCCGTTTGTCGGATTGGTGCCGATGGCGGTATGGGTTCAGGGCCTCCCCTCGGGCAGCGAAGGACGTCGCGCGGTGGTCCGTGGTGCGACGGTGTTCGGTGCCGTGTACTTCGGGATCCTCTTTTATTGGATTCTGGTCGCGCTGATATGGTTCTCGAAGCTCGCGATCCTCGCGTTCCTCGGTTCATGGCTCGCGCTGACCGGAGTAGGGGTGCTCTTCGCTTGGATGCTGCACCGCGCGGTGCACGAGGTCCGGGTCCCACTCTGGCTTGCGCTCCCAGTCACGTGGACCGCCGCCGAGTGGTTCCGTGCCCATCTGCCGGACACGTTGGCATTCCCGTGGCTCGGTTTGGGGTCGTCGCTTTCGGGCTTCCCAGAGCTCATCGGTGTCGCCGAAATCATCGGGGCGCGCGGACTGACGTTCTGGCTCGCGCTGGTGAACGGGCTCATTGCCAGCCTCGTTCTCAGCGTGCGAGTAGGCCGCGGCTGGCGCCGGCAGGGATCGATCGTCGCAGTCGTTGTAGTGCTGCCCGTGGCGTGGAGCGTTTGGCGAGCCAACACGCTGGAGATGAGGCCGCTCGGTCGGGTCGCGGTCGTGCAGCCGAATATTCCGGAGCACATCAAACTCGACGAGAGCGTCGGGCTGGATAGCACCTTCGTTTCTCTCGACCGCCTGATGCCGAGGCTCTCGCCCGGCTCGGTTGGCCTGGTCGTGATGCCCGAAGTCACGTTTCCCACCTACCTGAGGCACGCGGATGCTGCCGATGTGGTCACACGCGTTCAGGGATACAGCCGCGAGGTCGGTGCCCCGGTCCTCGTGGGTAGCTTCGGGCATGAGTTTCTCGACGACGGGACCTTCATCCCCTACAACTCGGCGTTTCTGGTTGAGCCGCAGGGGCTGACCGACTTCCAGTACGACAAGCGGTACCTGGTTCCCATGGTCGAGCGCGTGCCGTTGCTGCCGAGAAGATGGCTTCCGACGCTCCAGAACTTCGGCACCTACGGCAGAGGGGAGGGATGGCCGCTCGCTGAAGTGGGAGATCACCTCTACGGCGTACTGATCTGCTACGAGTCTACGTATGCTGAGGCGGCGCGCAGTTTTCGACGCGAAGGCGCTGACGCACTACTGAACATTACAAACGACGCCTGGTACGGGCGCGAGCCGCTCTATTCACGGACGACGGCGCTGTGGCAGCATCCAGCGCACATGGTCCTACGCGCCATCGAGAACCGTGTGGGGGTGGCGCGTGCAGCCAATACCGGGATCTCGCTCTTCGTCGATCCCGTGGGGCGGGTGTACAACGCCACCTCGCTCTTCGAGGCCGACATCCGTATCGACACGGTCTACACGACCGACATCGTGACCTTCTACGTGAAGTACGGTGACCTCGTTGGCAACGGCGCGGCGCTCGCTGCTCTTCTGCTGACGTTGGCCTCCTTTTGGTTGGCGCGGGGGGCACCCCGCCTAGGGACCCCTCAGAACAGGTAGGGCACGTCCCGGTCCCTAGACCGGTCTGCCCAAGGCATGTAACTTTTCCAGGCTGTACTGGGGGCGTCGCGTGCAAGTATGCCCACAAGTCAATCGGGCCGGGCCTGTTAGCGCCCAGGCCCGTTCCACATAGGTAGCTTGGAGTAGGACATGAAGCAGGGCATCCATCCCGATTACATGGCGACAAATGCCGTCTGTGCGTGTGGCAACCGGTTCGACACGATGTCCACCGTGGAAGAGATCCACGTGGAGATCTGCTCGGTGTGTCACCCTTTTTACACCGGCAAGCAGCGTCTGGTAGACACCGCAGGTCGCGTCGACCGCTTCAAGAAGAAGTACGGGACGGTCGCCGAGAAGTGAGGCGACCCGGGCCTGCTGAGTCACGGCCCATCTCATGAAGTCCCCGAACATCGACCCCCGCTTGCAGCAGCGCCTCGAAGAGGCCGAGCTGCGCCTTCCAGAGGTCGATTCGCAGCTCGCTAGCCCGGAAGTGCTCTCGAGTCCCAAGCGGCTGAAGGACTTGGGACGGGAGCGCGCGCGCTTGGACGAAATCGTGACCGCCAGCCGCGAGCTACGCAGCGCGATAGAGGGTCACAGTGAGGCAGTTGAGCTGCTTCAGGAAACCGACGATCCCGAGATGAAGGGGCTCGCCGAAGAGGAGATATCTGTACTTGGCAAGCGTATCGAGCAGCTGGCGCTTCAGGTGCGTGAGCTACTCATCCCGCCGGACCCATTAGAGGACCGCGCGGCGGTTGTCGAGATCCGGGCGGGCGCCGGCGGCGATGAAGCAGGCCTTTTCGTGGCGGACATTCTGCGCATGTACCGCCGCTTCGCGGAGCGTAATCGCTGGTCCATCGACTTGATGAATCTTTCCGAGGGTATACCCGGCTCGATCAAGGAAGTGATCTTCACCGTGCGCGGAAGCGGCGCGTACGGTCGACTGCGCTACGAGTCGGGTGTGCACCGCGTTCAGCGCGTTCCTTCAACCGAGAGCCAAGGACGAATCCACACCTCGGCCGCCACCGTCGCAGTGTTACCGGAGGCCGAGGAGGTCGATCTGGAGATCGATGCCAACGACTTGCGAATCGATGTCTTTCGGTCCTCGGGCCCCGGAGGCCAGTCGGTGAACACCACCGACTCGGCCGTGCGCATCACCCATCTCCCGACGAATCTTGTCGTGACCTGCCAGGACGAGAAGTCGCAGCTCAAGAACAAGGTGAAGGCGATGAAGGTGCTGCGCAGCCGCCTTCTCGATCGCATGATCGCCGAGCGGGAAGCCGAGCGTGCTAGGGACCGCAAGACGCAGGTGGGCACTGGGGACCGATCGGCCAAGATCCGCACGTACAACTTCCCGCAGGGGCGGGTTACGGATCATCGCATCGGACTTACCCTGCACCAGCTTGGCGATGTCTTGGATGGAGACCTCGACGAGCTGATCGGGTCGCTCCGGCTCGCGGAGGAGCAAGAGCGACTCGGGGCAGACGATGAGTAAAGGCCTCGACCGATTGCCCTCTTCACCGCCGAGTGCGCAGGGAGAAGAAGCGTGGACTGTGCTGCGCATGATGGAGTGGAGTGGGGCGTACCTGGAGGACAAGGGGGTCGTACGTGGTCGTCTCGACGCCGAGCATCTGTTGGCGGACGTGTTGGGACTCGGGCGCCTGGATCTCTACCTGCAGTTCGACCGGCCGCTGGTCGCCGCGGAGCTGGACCGCTATCGACCGTTGCTCAGGCGGCGCGCAAAACGGGAGCCACTTCAGTACATTCTGGGGCGCGCGGCTTTTCGGGAGCTGGATCTCGAGGTCGACGGGCGTGTGCTGATCCCCCGTCCGGAGACCGAGATCCTTCTAGATGAGGCCCTGGAGTGGGCCGGGGTTCACGCGGGAGCTGAGGCGCGGGGGCTCGACCTAGGTACCGGGTCGGGGGCGATCGCGCTGTCGCTGGTGCTGGAAGGGCCGTTCGACTCGGTCGTGGCGACGGACTGCTCGCAGGCCGCACTGGACGTCGCGCGACGCAACGCAGAAGCCGCCGGGTTGAGTGAGAAGCTGGACTTTAGGCTGGGTTCGTTTTTCGAGCCGGTTCGGGAGACGGAAGTCTTTGACCTCGTAGTCTCCAATCCGCCGTATGTGGCGGAGGGAGACGCTCCATCCCTCGAGCCCGAAGTGCGTGAGTGGGAGCCCGGTGATGCGCTGTTCGCCGGGCCTGACGGACTGGTCGCTCTGAGGGCCATCGTCGCAGGCGCGGGGCCGCGATTGCGGCGGGGAGGTCTGCTGGCACTGGAGGTAGGGCTGGGCCAGGCAGGGCCGGTAATGGCTATGCTCGAGGATACGGGCGAATACGTCGACGTGCGCGTGCGACGAGATCTGACGGGACGTGAGCGCATGGTGCTCAGCCATCGGACGATGACGAATTAGATTCTGAACCGGAGATAGAAACCCCATGGGCATAGAGGAAAAGGCGCGCGACTTGGGGAATGCCCTGGCGCGGACCGACGAGTATCAAGCGCTCAAACGAGCGATGGATGCCGCGGACGAGGACCGAGAGCTCGTCGAGCTGCGCAATCGCCTCGAGGCGCTCGAGCAGCGTCTGGAGGCGTCGATGCGCGCCGGTCAGGAACCCGAGGAGGGCGCGAAGAAGGCGTACACGGACGCCGCCGAGGAACTGCAAGTCAAGGCGGGATTCCAGCGCCTGATCTCGGCACAGGCCAATTTCGAGAAGGTCATGATGAAAGTGAACGACATCGTTGCAAGGGGGATTGAAGAGGGTGCCCAGAGCCGAATCATCGTTCCTTAGTCCGTACCACGACGACCACTACAACAACCAACTCAACGTGAGGCTTTTCAGTGAAGCAGCCATCTGAGATCCGTCCGGCCGAAGGCAAGCTCGGCGTACTCTTGCCCGGTTTCGGGGCCGTCGCCACGACGTTCGTCGCCGGCGTGGAAGCGGTGCGCCGCGGTCTCGCCGAGCCCATCGGCTCCTTGACCCAGATGAACAGGATTCGGTTGGGCAAGCGTACTGACGGCCGGACCCCGCTCATCAAAGACTTCGTTCCGCTCGCCGGCCTCGAGGACCTCGTGTTTGGCAGCTGGGACCCGATTCCCGACGACGGCTACACGAGCGCGCTGAATGCCGGGGTTCTGCAAAAGGAGAAGCACCTCGATCCGATCAAGGACTTCCTGTCGGCCATCAAGCCGATGTCGGCGGCGTTCGACACCTACTACGTGAAGAAGCTCGACGGCACGAACAAGAAATCGGGCACCAAGATGGAGCAGGCCGAGGAGATCCGGGCCGACATCCGCCGCTTCAAGGAGGAAAACGGCTGCGAGCGCCTCGTGATGGTTTGGTGTGCATCGACCGAGGTCTTCCTCCGCCCCGGTGCGGTGCACGAGACCCTCGAGTCCTTCGAGCAGGCGATGCGTGACGATGACCCCGGCATCGCACCCAGCATGTTGTACGCCTATGCCGCGTTGATGGAGGGTGTGCCCTACGCCAACGGTGCGCCCAACCTGTCCGCGGACGTGACCGCGCTCGAGCAGCTCGCCGCCGACAACGGCGTGCCCATCTGCGGTAAGGACTTCAAGACGGGCCAGACCCTCATAAAGACGATCCTGGCGCCGGGCTTCAAGACGCGCATGCTCGGCGTCTCGGGGTGGTTCAGCACCAACATCCTCGGCAATCGCGATGGCGAGGTGCTCGACGACCCCGAATCGTTCAAGACGAAGGAGGAGTCGAAACTCGGCGCGCTCGAGCACATTCTGCAGCCGGACCTCTACCCGACGCTGTACGGCGACTTGTACCACAAAGTGCGGATCAACTACTACCCGCCGCGTCGTGACAACAAGGAGGGTTGGGACAACATCGACATCTTCGGATGGATGGGGTACCCGATGCAGATCAAGGTCGATTTCCTCTGCCGCGACTCGATCCTCGCCGCACCCATCGTGCTGGACCTGGCGCTCTTCCTGGACCTCGCATCGCGGGCGGGCATGGGCGGGATTCAGGAGTGGCTCTCGTTCTACTTCAAAGCGCCGCAGACCGCGCCGGGCCTGTATCCAGAGCACGACATCTTTATTCAGCACTGGAAGCTGAAGAACACGCTTCGCTGGATGATGCACGAGGACACCGTGACTCACCTCGGCACCGAGTACTACGACTAAAGAAGGCTGTTGAAGAAGTACAGCGGGCCGCGCACATGATGCTTGCGCGCGTTCAGGCAAGGAACAAAGAGGAGTCGTAGCAGCGCTACGGCGACGAGGAGAGACGCAGGATCAACCGCGCAACCACCATGTGCCCAACACCATGATGGAATGAACAAACAAGTATGTGGGTTGGGGTGGCACGGCCCCATCTCCGTCGTTGGGGCTCCTAGCGATAGCGATGGCTATGGCGTCGTCGCTCCGCCTAGGATCTGGGGCCGTGGCATCCCCAACGCGGCCCGCTGTACTTCTTCTTCAACCGCCTTCTGTCCATGACAGAGGGACGCTTCATTGTATTGGAGGGCGGCGACGGCGTGGGCAAGACCACGCAGGCCGCCCTCCTGTCGTCATGGCTCACTGCCCGCGAGATCCCGCATATTCTCGCCCGCGAACCCGGAGGTACGCCGGTGGGTGAGGCGATCCGCGAGATCGTGCTCGATCGTGGCGACCTGGAGATGCCCGCCGAGTCCGAGCTCTTGCTCATCCTCGCGGCCCGGGCGGCGTTCGTCCACGACATCGTTCGGCCCGCGCTCGAAGACGGCCAGGTCGTACTGGCGGACCGCTTCGCGCTCTCCACGCTCGCGTACCAGGGGTACGGTCGGGGGTTGGATCTGGGGGACGTGAGGGACGGCCTGCGCATCGCGACGGGAGGCCTGAGGCCGGACCTGTACATCGTGCTCGATCTGCCGGCCAAGGTGGCCGGTGATCGTCAGCGCCGGGGCGGTATGGAACCGGACCGCATCGAAAAGGAGGGGGATGGCTTCCTCCAGTCCGTGCGCGCAGGGTATCTTGCGTTGGCGGAGACGGAGCCGGGCGTGCAAGTGCTTGATGCCCGCGGGACGCCCGAGCAGGTTCACGCGACGATCCGTGAGCTTCTCGAGACGTGCTTCCCTGAAACCTTCCAGTAGGACGCGGTATAACCGGGGGGAGTGTACTGAATCAGAATGGATCGATCGAATCGTGAGCCGGAGGGTGGAATCGTGAGGCGAGGGGTCTTTGCACCGGTGGCCGTGGTCGCCTTTGCGGTGATGGCGGGTGGCTGGCTATTGCAGGAGGGCGTCGACCGAGCCTCGAACATCTACGTGCGTATTCGCGTGCTCCAGGAGGTCGTGGACCACGTCGAGTCGAGCTTCGTCGATGACGTCGATGCCGCGGGTCTCTACAACTCCGCGATCGACGGGCTCATCCGCGACCTCGACGATCCGCATTCGTCGTTCTTGCCGGCCGACGAATACGAGAACCTAAGCATCCGCATTGAAGGAGAGTACGGAGGAGTCGGTCTCGAAGTAGTCGATCGCGGTGGTTGGGTTACGGTCGTGAGTGCGATGTCGGGCACTCCAGGCCAACGTGCTGGGATTCGCGCAGGAGATCAGTTCTTCGAGATCGAGGGGATCCCCGCCGACACGATGGTCACGCAAGAAGCGGTCGAGCTGTTGCGCGGGCCTCCCGGGACTGAAGTCACCGTGAAGATGCTTCGCCCAGGAGTGGAGGAGCCGATCGAATTCACGATTGAACGCGCCACGATTCTGCTGCGCGCGGTGCCCTTCGCGCTCATGCTCGAGCCCGGAATCGGGTATGTGCCGCTGCAGACGGTCAGTGAGACGTCGTCCCGGGAGGTCCGAGCCGCCGTGGACTCGCTGCGCGGCGAGGGTCTCGAGGGGCTGATCTTGGATTTGCGTGGGAACCCTGGTGGCTTGCTCGACGAGGGCATTGCGGTGTCCGATCTGTTCCTCGAAGCCGAGCTTCCAATTGTCGAGACCAGGGGCAGGGCGGCGAGGCAAAGTCAGACGTACTCGTCGTCGTCGCCGGATCGATATCGGGATGTTCCCATTGTCGTGCTGGTCGATGGCACTAGTGCCTCGGCGTCGGAGATCATAGCAGGGGCGCTCCAGGACCACGACCGCGCGGTGGTCGTCGGTGAGACGACGTACGGCAAAGGCTCCGTGCAGAGTCTCTTTCGGCTCACGGGTGGAGATGTACTGCGGCTGACTACGGCGCGGTGGTATACGCCCGTCGGTCGCTTGATCGACCGTGACCGTGATGCCGTCGTGGACGTGACCGAGCATGAGCTCGCCATTTCAGGCCAAGTGGTGAGACCGACGGTGCTCGACGGACGCCCGGAGTACGAGTCGCTCGGTGGTCGCACACTGTTGGGAGGTGGTGGCATCACGCCCGACCTGTACGTAGCTCCGGAGACGTTGTCGCCCGAGGAGGCAGAAGCGGTCTATCGGGTCTTCCGCCGCGCGGGAGGCTTCACAGCCGCGCTCTTCAACTACGCGGTTGCATTCGTTCAGGATCATCCGAACGCCCAACCGGGCTTCGCGGTACGTGATTCCGAGCTTGAGGACTTCTACGAGACGCTTCCCGAGTGGCGCGGGGAGGTCGATCGCGACGAATTCATGACCGCCCAGCGTTGGGTTCGCTACCTCATGGAGCGAGAGATCGCCCTGCAAGCGTGGGGCGACGCTGGGCAGTTCCAGCAGTCTCGGAGGCATGATACCCAGCTGGCGACGGCGATAGAGCTACTGCAGGCGGCACCGAGTACAGCGGATCTGATCGCACGAGTCGCGGCCGCGGCAAACGAGCAAGACTCGGGCTCCTGACGCCGTGGCGGATCCGCTCGAACTCGGCGGCCCGGCCGGTTCCGTTATTCCAGTGGCCCGTTGGGGCCGCTTCCTAACAGCTGACCACGATCTCGGATTCATGGACCTGGCGGACGAATGGACGTAGTCGAGGTCACGCGCGGCGATCTGGTGGAGGCGAGACACTCGCTTCGAGTAGTCGTCGCGGACCACGAAGGAACCGTAGTCGCGTCCATAGGCGACGTCGAGGAGCTGACATACTACCGCTCAGCCGCCAAGCCCTTGCAGGCGCTTCCCCTTGTGGAAGAGGGCGTCTGCGACCGCTTCGCGCTGTCAGATGCGGAGTTGGCTCTGTGCTGTGGCTCACACGAGGGTGAGCCGGAGCACGTGGCCGGCGTCCGTTCGATTCTGCGTAAGGCCGGGCTCGAGGAGTCGTTGCTACGGTGTGGAGCACACCTGCCCTTCTCGCCGGAGGCTTCGCGGGCGTTGCTTGCGAGTGGCGGTCAGGCAGCGCGCGTTCACAACAACTGCTCGGGAAAGCATGCGGGCATGCTCGCGCTTGCCGCAGCTCTCGGTTGGGACCCGGTCGACTATCATCTGCCGGAACATCCTGTGCAGTTGCGCATGCTCGATGAGATCCGGCGGTGGACGGGGCTGAACTCGGAAGAAATCCGAACCGGTGTCGACGGATGCGGCGTCGTGTGCTTCGCCGTGCCGCTGCGCGACATCGCGGCCTCCTTCGCCCGGTTTGCAGTGGCCGCAGCTCGCGACGAGGGGGAGAGACGGGTCGTCAGTGCTATGACCACGCACGCGTTCATGGTGGGTGGCACGGGGCGCGCCTGCACGGACGTCATGAGGCAGGCGGCGGGACGGGCTTTCGTGAAGGTTGGTGCCGAGGGGGTGTACGCCGGCGGGGCGACCCAGCGGGGTCTCGGGTTCGCGATCAAGGTCGCTGACGGCGGGCGCCGCGCTGTCGAAGTCGCGCTCGTGCGTGTGCTCTCCGAGCTTGGCATCCTTTCGAGCGAAGACGTCGACGCGCTGCGCAGGCACGCGAACCCGACCGTGTACAACACGCTGGGCGAAGAGGTCGGGCAGATTCGTGCCGTGTTCGATTTGGCCAACGCCATCGCATGACCACGCCCGCGCCCGATTCGTTGGAAGTCCTGCTGCGCCTCAGCGCTGTGCTCGCCTCCCGCAACGACGAAGAGCTCGACTCCACGATGCATGTAGCCGCTGAGCGTTGCGGGACCCATGCCGTCGAGGAAGTGATCCTGCAGAGCTATTTGTTCTTGGGGTACCCGATTGCGCTGAACGCGATGGCCCGGTGGCGTGCAATCAGCGGCGTGCGCCCTCCGGAGGACGCCGCGGCCGATCGCGACGAGTGGCTCGAGCGCGGCCAAGAGGTCTGCGGTTCGGTGTACGGAGGCCAGTACCGGCGTCTGCGCGCCAATGTGCGCCGCCTGCATCCGGACATGGAGCGTTGGATGGTCGAGGAAGGGTACGGAAAGGTGCTGGGGCGTCCGGGGCTATCGGTGCAGGACCGCGAGCTGTGCATCGTCGCTCAGCTCGTCGTTCTGGACGTGCCTCGTCAGTTGCATTCTCACCTACGTGGAGCGCTCAACGTCGGAGCCGCCGACTCGGCGGTAGACGCCGCGCTGCGCGTGGGGCTGGAGTTTGCTCAGCCCGAGGCAGGCCAGCGTGCCTCAGAGACTTGGCAGTCGGTTCGAGCCCCTGCCGGCCAGGAAGGCTGAACGGTGTTCATCGACCGTGCGGTCATCGACGTGATCGCGGGAACGGGAGGCTCCGGGTCGGAGGCGATGCGTCGGGAGAAAGGAGTCCCGCGCGGCGGGCCCGCGGGGGGAGACGGGGGGAAGGGCGGTGACATTCTGCTCGAGGCCGACGCGCAGCTCGCGACCTTGCTCGACTTCTCCTACCGTCGGATCTACACGGCGGAGCGCGGGATGCACGGCGCCGGCAAGAGCATGACAGGGCGCTCCGGAGACGATCTCGTGCTCAAGGTGCCACCGGGCACGGTCGCCTACGACGCCGACTCCGATGAGCGCCTCGGAGAGTTGCTCGAACCCGGCCAGAGCATCGTCGTCGCGCTCGGCGGCCGTGGAGGCCGTGGCAACACCCATTTCAAGACGGCGACGCAGCAAGCGCCGCGTCGCTGGGAGCCGGGAGGTGAGGGTGAGCAGCGCCGCGTGCGGCTAGAGCTCAAGCTCATTGCCGACGTAGGGCTAGTGGGCGAACCCAACGCGGGTAAGTCGACGTTTCTGGCGGCGGTGACGGCTGCCCGGCCGAAGGTGGCCGACTATCCATTCACTACGCTCTCACCCAACCTCGGTGTGGTCCAGTTGTCCGATTTTCGGACGTTCGTGGTGGCAGACATCCCCGGCATCATCGAGGGTGCGCACGAGGGCAAGGGACTGGGGCATCAGTTTCTGAGGCACATCGAGCGCACCCGCACCTTGGCGTTGGTGATTCCCGTCGATGCAGCGGACGTGCAGGTGGAGTATGAGGCACTACGCTCTGAGCTGGAGGCTTATTCGAGCGAGCTCTCGGTGACACCCCACTGCGTGATGCTCACCAAGACCGATCTGCTGCCGCCCGACGAATCGCTACCGGAGTTGGACGCCCCGGACGCCTGGGGAGTATTCGGTATCTCGTCGGTTGCCCAGAAGGGGCTGGACGAGCTCCTCCAGCAGCTCTGGCGAGAGAGTCGCGAGGCGGGCGCAGGCGAGACGCCCGACCCCGACGAGGGTTGGTGGAGTCCTTGACGTCTGCCGAGCGCGAGGCCGAAGTACGCGCACTGCTCGTGCTCGACCAAATACCAGGAATCGGACTGAAGACGCTGGCCGCGTTGGTCGATCACTTCACTTCGGGGCGGGCCGCGCTGGCCGCAACCGACCGTGCGTTCTCGGTGGTGGCCGGACAGCGTGCGGCGGTCGCGAGGCGCGACACCGAGATTCAAGACCGGGTCGCGGCCGGGCTCAACGTCGCGAATCGACTGCATACACCCGCGTTGACGTGGTCGGACGACGAGTACCCGATCATGCTGCGCGACCTCGCCGACCCGCCGCCGGTGCTCTTCTTGCGCGGTCGCCGCGAGCTCTTGTCGACCCCACGCATCACCATCGTAGGCGCGCGCAAGGTGACGCCTCGAGCCCGCGACTTTGCGCGCCGGCTGGCGTCCGCGCTCGCGCGTTCAGGCTACACGGTCGTGAGTGGAATGGCGCTTGGCATCGACGGCTGCGCGCACCAGGGCGCACTCGACGTCGGCGGTGGCACCCTTGCCGTGCTCGGGTGGGGTCCGGACCGAGCGTATCCAGCGTCGCATGGGCGACTCTTCCGGGACATCGTCGCAGAGGGGCTGGTGGTGTCGGAGTTCCTTCCAGGGACGCCGGCGCTGCCGTATCACTTCCCCCTCCGAAATCTGGTGCTCGCGGCGCTCGGGCAGGCTGTCGTAGTCGTGGAGGCGTCCTGGCGCAGCGGCTCGCTGATCACGGTGGAGTATGCGCTCGACCTCGGCGTCGACGTCTACGCGGTGCCGGGACCCGTCGATCAACCCACATGCGAGGGCAGCAACGCGCTGCTTGCTGACGGTGCTCGACCGCTGGTATCGGTCGAGCGCTTCCTCGAGGAGCTCGGAGTCGGCTCGTCGGGCCCAAGCGAGCGGCCCCAGCCCGGGGGTGACGAGGGTCTCCTGCTGGGTGGCCTCGATCGCGGCCCTGTGCATGTGGAGGAGCTGGCCGCCATGGTGGGCTTGGGCGTGTCCGACGCCTTGGCCCTGCTCGCCGAGCTCGAGGTCAAGGAATGGGTTGAGCAAAGGCCCGGGCTGCGGTTCGAGCGTGCCTCCTGAGGGGACGCCCGCGGGTGCGACGGCGGTGGGCTCGGTCTACGTGCACGCACCGTTTTGCGTACACCGCTGCTCTTATTGCGACTTCGTGGTGCACGTCACCGAGCATGGCGACCTCGCCGCCTGGCAGGAGGCGCTCGAGGGCGAGCTGAGAGCCGTCGAAAGGGAGGGACTCTTCGCCCTCGAAGACTCACTCCAGACGCTCTACGTGGGCGGCGGCACGCCTTCGTTACTCGGTGAGCACGCGATGGAGGCGCTTGCATCAGTAGTCGGGCGGTGGCGCCTGGGCAGCTCCGACCTGGAGTGGACCGCGGAAGCGAATCCGGAGAGCCTGACCGGGGGATTGGCCACGGCCTGGCGCCGATCGGGGTTGAACCGGCTCAGCATCGGGGTGCAGACGTTCAACGACGAAGCGCTGCGCTGGATGGGGCGTCAGCACGACGCTCAGAGTGCCGAACGGGCGGTGGACGCCGCCAGGGCGGCAGGGTTCACGAACATGAGCGTCGATCTGATCTTCGGGCTGCCTGAGCGTCTGGAGCGGTCCTGGCGAGACGATCTGGAGCGTGCCTTGGCGCTGAATGTGCCCCATGTGAGCCTATACGGACTCACCGTGGAGGCTGGCACGGCGCTCGCGCGAGCGGTGCGGGACGGGAACGAAGAAGCGGTCGCCATACAGCAGCACCAAGACGAGTATCTGCTCGCAGCCGAGGTATTGGGAGCCGCGGGATACGAGCACTACGAGGTGTCGAACTTTGCCATTCCTGGCCATCGCTCGCGTCACAACGCGGTGTATTGGGACGGTCGTCCCTACCTCGGCCTTGGCAACGGTGCGCACAGCTTCGCGGCGCCCGTGCGGCGTTGGAATCTTCGTGACTGGCCTATGTACAGCGATCGTGCGCGTGCCGGCTATGTGCCCGAGCACGACCGCGAGACGGTCGGTGCCGACGCGCGTAAGCTCGAGAAGCTCTGGCTCGGGCTGCGCACCACGGAAGGCGTGCAGCTCGCGGATCTCGACGAGCGGCAACGGGGGCTTGCGGCGGCATGGTCAGAGCACGGATGGACGGTGGCGTCAGAAGACGCGCTGCGCCTGAACGCAGAGGGGTGGCTCTTGCTCGACGAGCTCGTAGTTGAGCTCGATGACGGCGGCTGTGGGTTGACGGCGCGATCGACCACTCTCGATCTTCGAAGATGAGCGGATTGGACAAACGAGAGCTGGTCGGCGCCGAACTAACCGACCGAGAGCGCCAGGTATTGGATGCGGTGGTCCGCACCTACGTGGATACGGCGGAGCCGGCGGGGAGCCGTACGATCTCCCGTAGCTTCGGCCTCGGCATCTCCGCTGCCACGGTGCGCAACACCATGAGCGACCTAGAGGAGAAGGGCTACCTGTTCCACCCGCACACTTCGGCGGGACGCGTCCCCACCGACATCGCGTACCGCTTCTTCGTGGATCGGCTCATGGAACCGATCCTTCTGACAGAGGTCGAACGCTCGAGTTTGGAGCGCGAACTCGGCGTGGGCGGGTCCGCGGTGGAGCGGTTGGTACGCCACGCCACCCGAGCTTTGAGCCTCCTCTCCAACGAGCTGGGCGTGGCGGTGGCGCCGCGCCTCGACGATGCGGTGCTCGAGAAGCTCGAGTTGATCCAGGTGTCGAGCAACAAGGTTCTGCTGGTAGTCACGATCCGTGGCGGTGTGGTTCGTACCGTGTACGTCGACCTTCCTGTGGAAGTCCCCGAGAAAGCGTTGGTGACCGTGACTCTCGCCCTGAACGAGCGGCTCGCGGGACTGAGCCTGCAGGAGATTCGAAGAACTCTGCCGCAGCGCTTACGGGACTCGCGTGGTGGGCAGGGGGCGGCGGCTGAGCTTCTCAACATCTTCGTACAGTCGGGAGCCGAGCTGTTCGATCTCAGAGACCTGGATGGCACCGACATCCATCTCGGGCACGCGAGTGTGCTGGCGGCGCAGCCGGAGTTTGAGAGCGGCGATCGGCTCAAGAGCCTCATCGAGCTGACCGAGCGTCGGGATCTTCTCGCCCAGAGCGTGGGTAATCGCGAGCACCGGGGTCGCGTCGTGATCACCATCGGCGGCGAGAACGACAGCAGCGAGCTCGCCGACTTTACGCTCGTCACCTCGGAGTACAGGGCGGGCGACCTCACCGGCGTGATCGGCGTGATCGGCCCAACGCGCATGCCCTATGAAAAAGTGGTCACGATTGTCGACTACACGTCGACACTCGTGACACGCATGCTGCAGAGCTGAAGTTCTGAAACTTCGAAGGTTCTGAAGGCGATAGATGTCCGACTATTACAAAATGCTCAGTGTGCCGCGTAATGCGAACACCGAGCAGATCAAGAAAGCGTACCGGAAGCTGGCGCTCGAGTGTCACCCTGACCGCAACCAGGGTTCGAAAGACGCCGAGGAGCGCTTCAAGGAAGTCACGGAGGCCTACGAAGTCCTTCGCGACCCCGACAAGCGCGCGACCTATGATCGATACGGGGAGCAAGGCCTCAAGGGGCGGGCGGGGCAGGGTGGCATGGGTGGCTTCGATTTCAGCGATGCGATCGAGGTCTTCATGCGCGACTTCGGCGGCTTTTCGGGGCTCGAAGATATCTTCGGCATGCGAGGCGCCCGCGGCCAGCGTACGACGTCCCGCAAAGCGCAGACGGTACGAATCCGGCTTCCGCTGACGCTTCCTGAAGTGGCGCACGGGGTTACCAAGACCTTGCGCGTCGCTCTGCTCGACGAGTGCGACAGCTGCAATGGTTCGGGGGCCCAGGCCGGCACCACACCGACTGTGTGCAGCACTTGCGGCGGCTCCGGTGAAGAACGGCACGTCCAGCGCTCGGTGTTCGGACAGTTCGTGAGCGTCCAGCCGTGCCGGACCTGCCAGGGCGAAGGAAGGGTGATCGAGCAACGCTGCGACACGTGTCGCGGCGAGGGCCGGGCTCGACACGAAACGGACATCGAGGTGGAGGTTCCTGCCGGGGTCACGTCGGAGAACTTCCTCACGCTTCGCGGGCGCGGAAGCGTTGGCCCCAGGAGTGGCCCGCGCGGAGATATCGTGGTTCTACTCGAGGTGGAAGACGATCCGCGGTTCGTTCGCGACGGTCCCGACCTGATCCACGAACTGCCGATCACGTTCGGACAGGCCGCACTTGGCGACGAGGTCGAAGTTCCCACGATCGAGGGCACGGCGCGGGTGACCGTGCCGGCTGGAATCCAAAGCGGTGACCTTCTGAGGCTGAAGGGACTCGGACTCCCGGAGCTCAATGGCCACCACCGTGGGGATCAATTGCTCAGGGTTTTGCTTTGGACTCCCGACGAGCTCACGCCTGAACAGGAGGAGGCGATGCGTCGCTTGCGCGAGCTCGAGTCGCCGGCTCCGAAACACATTCGCCGGAGCGCGCACAAGGGGCTCTGGTCCCGGGTGAAGGAGGCGTTCTCGGGAGGATGAGCGACGCGAGCCGGCGATGGCTGGAGTTGAGCGTGCGTTGCCCTTCCGTGGAGGAGTCGATACCGCTGCTCGCTGAAGGGCTCGTCGATCTTGGGGGGCGCGCTGCGGTCGAACAGGACGGCTGGTGCGTGACGCACGTGAGCGAACCCGATGACCCGGAAGCGTTCGTCAGGGGCGTCCGCAACGCGCTCGTGGCGAGGACCGGGTTCACCGACCTCGAGGTACGGACCCGTTGGCAGGCCCACGAGGATTGGGCCGAGACCTGGAAACGGGGGCTCGCTCCACGCCGCATCACCGACCGGCTCGTCGTGCGGCCGTCCTGGACCGACTTCGAGGCCGGACCGGAGGATCTGGTCATCGTATTGGATCCGGGGATGGCGTTTGGTACTGCGGAGCATGGCACGACGCGCGGATGCTTGAGACTGCTCGACCATGCCGTAACACCGGGTGACCGACTGCTCGACGTTGGGGCCGGGTCCGGAATTCTGTCCGTGGCAGCGGTGCTTCTGGGCGCGGCTCACGTGACCGCTGTGGAGTCGGACGAGCTGTCGGCCGAGGCCCTACACGAGAACGTGCAAAACAATGGCGTGTCGGATCGGGTCACGCCGCTCGTCGCGTCGGCCGATGCCGAGAAGCTCGAGGCCTGGGGTCCGGTCGACGGCGTCGTGGCCAACCTCGAGACCGGCCTCTTGCGGCTGCTGACGGTCGGTTTTCGAGCGGCCGTGCGACCTGGCGGGTGGCTTCTGCTGTCAGGAGTACTCGATTACGAGTGCGACGGCGTGCGTGAGCAAACGGAACAGTTGGGATTCACCTGTCGAGAGATCGACCGAGATGGTGAATGGCGCTCGCTGCTCTTTAGGCCGCCTTTCGCTGGATAACACTGCGCGCTCGACGTTCGGCCAGAACGATCACGGACCACCGGTTTACCTCATACGCCGAACGAGCGTCGATGTCGTGAGCCAGCCAACGCACGCTCTCCCGCAGGGTCAATGCCGTCGGCCTTTGAGAGTGCTCGGCTCCGTCGGGATGTGTCACAATGATGACCCACGGGTCCGCTGCGTACAAAGCTGCCCGTGGCTGTCCCGGATGCCTCCACAGGCCACGCCAAGGATCGAGCACGCGAAACACTCTTGAGTGTTCCTCGAGCATCCCTCTCAACCGAGCTTGTTCGAGACCTCGGTCGAATCGCTGGGCGAGCAGCTCGTGCAACTCTGTGAGTCGGAGCGCGTGGTGCGGGTGTTCGAGCAGAATACGCTTGGCGCACTCGATGATCGAATTCATTACTCCTCCTGGTGAGCGGCTGTTCGCGGGGGGACTTGGAAGCTCTCGCTCGAAGAGGGGCGTCTCCATGGTTCGGATGGCCTCATCTTGGGACACTGATCGGGCCGCTTGGGCGTTTGGCATTTGCGCGCGGTCCATCCCGGCCACTGATTGGAGGGCCAGAGCTATCCGACTTGCCGCCCTCGGAGCACACTCATGAGCATTGCCGACTGCCTGTTCTGCAAGATCGTGGCAGGCGAGATCCCCGCCGACGCCGTGCACCGTACCGAGGGGCTTCTCGCTTTCCGCGACATCAACCCCCAAGCGCCGGTGCACATCCTCATCATTCCCACCGAACACATCACATCGCTCGATGTTGCGTTGGATGGCCACCGAGACGTGCTGGGTGAAATGATGCTTGCTGCGCGGGACATCGCGCGCGCGGAGGACCTCGCCGACGCCGGGTATCGCACGGTCATGAACATCGGTGCCGACGGGGGTCAGACCGTGCACCACGTGCATTTGCATCTGTTGGGTGGGCGCGCTCTGGCGTGGCCTCCAGGGTGAGCCGAGGCGCGCTAGCCGCCAGCGCGGCCGACGTACTTCTGCCACGGGCTACGACGGGGTAGCTTTTCCCTTCGATGCATGTCCCACCCCACAAAGAGGCGGACTGCCCGTGTCTAGTGACCTCAAAATCCGGCTCCGGGAGGACCTTACCACGGCTAGAAAAGCGCGCGACAAGCTGCGCACATTAGTGCTGTCGACCGTGCTGTCGGAGGTGCGCAACAAGGAAATCGATCAACGCAGCGAACTCGATGACGACGGCGTGCTTCAGGTCATCTCGAAGGGGATCAAGCAGCGCAAGGACGCCGCTGAGCAAATGCGGGCTGCGGGCCGAGAGGAGCTTGCGGAGACCGAGGATTCGCAGTCCGCGGTCTTGGCTGAATACCTGCCTGAAGGGCTCTCGGAAGACGAGGTGCGAGCGCTCGTGAGGCAGGTGATCGCGGACGGCGCCGACCAGATGGGCGCTCTCATGGGACGCATCATGCCTCAGATCCGGGGCCGTTTCGACGGGAAAGAAGCAAACCGGATCGTGCGGGAGGAGCTAGAAGGGTGACCGGAAAGGGGGGCGCGCGATGCGTGAACCCCGCGTGAGCGAGCACGCGCTCGAGGTCCTCGAGTTTCGTCGGGTGCTCGAGCGCGTGGCGGCGCGGGCGGGCAGTGACCTGGCCCGCGACCGGATACTTGCGATGCGCCCAGAGACCGATGCCGCTGCGATCGTCCGAGAGCTGGCGCGAGTCGGTGCGGCGATGCGCTTCGTTGAGGAGGATCCGGCCTGGGGCGTGCCCCCCGTCCCGGATCTGACCAATACCTTCGAGCAGCTCTCGGCCGAAGGGGTCGTACTCGAGCCCAAGCAGTTGCACAGCGCGGGGGTGCTTCTCAACTCGTCTCGCCGTCTCTCGGCGGAGCTCGTGGGGCGTGACGGCCGCTACCCCGAGCTGCTGACCCTCGAGCAGTTGTTGGTGTCACGCCGCGAGATCGAGGACACCATCGCGCGGTGTGTCGACGCGGAAGGCCATGTGCTCGACGGCGCGTCTCGGGAGCTCAAGAAGATTCGGGGCAAGCTGCGAGGTGCGCACGTCAGAATCGTGAAGAAACTGGAGGCGTTCGTGAGCACGCTTCCCGAGCGCTTCATCGTTGCTGACGGCTCGGTGACGATTCGAGATGGGCGATACGTCATCCCGGTGCGCCGCGAAGGGAAAGGCGAGGTCGGAGGTATCGTGCACGATGAGTCGCAGTCGGGTGCCACGTTGTTCGTGGAGCCGCCCGCTGCAATCGCGCTCATGAACGAACTGCGCGACCTGGAGCGCGAGGAACGAAGAGAGATCCGGCGCGTTTTGGGGGAGCTCACGGCCGAGATCACTGAGGAACGCGACGCGTTGCGCGGGGCGCTGGACGCGCTCGTCGACTTTGACAGCCTCCACGCTCGTGCTCGTGCCGCGCTGTCTTGGAGCGCCGCGGTCCCCGAGTTCGCGGATCGCGATAATCCCACACTTCACATCCGTGACGGTCGCCACCCGTTGCTGCTGGAGAGCGACGCGGCATCGGTAGTGCCGTTCGATCTCGAGCTGGCTGAGCAGGAGCGAGCGGTGGTTGTTTCGGGCCCCAACACCGGAGGTAAGAGTGTCTTCCTCAAGGCCACGGGGCTGATTTGTGCGCTGGCTCAGAGCGGGGTGGTGCCGCCGGTGGGGCCGAGAACCCGACTACGCGTCTTCGACTCGTTTTTCGCGGACATCGGGGATGAGCAGTCGATCGTGCAGTCGCTCTCCACCTTCTCGGCTCACCTCGCCAACCTGTCGGCCATCGTCACAGAGGCCGGACCACGGTCGCTGGTGCTGATCGACGAGATGGGCACTGGCACGGATCCGGCGGAGGGGGCCGCTCTGGCGCGTGCGGTTCTCGAAGAGTTGGTCGCGAAGAAAGCGACGACCATCGTCTCCTCTCACCTGGGAGAGCTCAAGCGCCTCGACGGTGACGGCAGCGGAATCGTCAACGCCTCCTTGCAGTTCGACGCGGACAAAATGGAGCCCACCTATCGTTTCCTAAAAGGGCGGCCAGGTCGAAGCTATGGACTCGCCATAGCGCGCCGTCTGGGATTCCCGCCAGAAGTTCTCGATCGGGCGGAGACGTACCGCGAGGACGACGACGCGCGAATGGAGGAAACCCTCGCTCGCCTCGAGCAGCTCGAGTGTGAGGCGGAGAAGCTCGTGCACCAACTCGACCTTGAGCGCGCCCAGACCGTTCGGTTGAAGAAGGGTATGGAGGGAAGGGAGCGCACGCTTCGGGACTTCGAGCAGAAGGCGGACAGCCGTGCTCAGAAAGAAGCGCGTCAACTGCTCCTGGAGGCGCGTGCCGAGGTCGACGCAGCGATCTCGGAGTTGCGACTTTCGTTCGAGCAGGGTGCCAACCTGGAGGAAAGCTCACGTCGAGCGCGTCGCCGAGTCGAGCAGGCCGCGGGCCGCCATCAGAAGACGCGGGCGAAGTCCCAGGGAGCGGGACGTACGGTCGACATCCAGGTAGGCGACGGAGTGCGAATCCAGGCGACGGGTGCACGCGGCGGAGTCATCGAGCTGCGTTCCGGACGCGCGGTCGTGGAGGCCGGGTCGCTTCGCTTCGAGGTGCCGGTGTCCGACCTGGAGGTTATCGACGACGCGCCTCAGCCGGAGGTCCGAGCGGGAGGGTGGAGCGCGCCCGCTCGAGGCGCAGCGCGCGTCGAGGTCGACCTGCGCGGCATGCGTGTGGACGAAATGGAACTGGAATTGTCGAGGGCGTTGGACGAGGCGATTCTCGAGGACCTCGCCGACCTACGCATTATCCACGGCAAGGGAACAGGTGCGCTGCGCAAGCGAGTAACGGAAATGCTCGACGACGACGCCAGGGTCGAGCTCCATCGAATGGGCGGCCCGCGTGAGGGTGGGGCGGGAGTAACGGTCGCGAGCTTCCGAGGCGCTTCATGATCCCGGACGACATGGTGGAGGAGGTGCGCGCCGCCGCCGACATCGTCGATGTCATCGGTGAGTTCGTTCAGCTCAAGAAAGCCGGCCGTGAGTACAAGGCGAACTGCCCCTTCCATGAGGAGCGCACTCCGAGTTTCTACGTCGTGCCGGCCAAGGGCTTCTACAAGTGCTTTGGGTGTGGAAAGTCGGGGGACGTTTTCTCGTTCGTAATGGAGCGCCAAGGCCTTGATTTCGTAGAGGCGGTTAAGCACGTGGCAGGGCGTGCGGGTGTGCAGGTGCGCGAGGTGAAGCGAAGCCAGGAGGAGGAGGACCCCAACCGGCCACTATATGAGATCAACGGCTTCGCGCGGGACTGGTTCCGGCGCCAGCTGGAGGATGCGACCGTCGGTGCTGCCGCGCGCGAGTATTTGGAGGGTCGGGGCATCAGCGCGGACGTCTGTGAGCGCTATGGACTCGGCTTCGCCCCCGACGAGTGGCGCGCTCTGCGGGACGCGGCGGCGAAACACGGGCTCGAAGAGGAGCTGATGCTCGAAGTCGGTCTGCTGGGCAGCAGCGAGCGGTCTCGCGAGCCGTACGACCGCTTCCGCGGGCGCATCATGTTCACAATAGAGAGTCGCTCGGGGCGGGTTATCGCGTTTGGTGGTCGCATTCTCGAGGGTGATACCAAGGATGCTCCCAAGTATCTCAACTCGCCCGAGACCCCTATCTACCACAAGGGCAGCAACCTCTATGGCCTGTCTTGGGCCCGGCACTCGATCCGGCGGGAGGAGTCGGCGCTCGTTGTGGAGGGGTACATGGATGTCGTCTCACTCGCCGCCCATGGCTTCGAAAATGTAGTGGCGCCGCTGGGCACCGCCTTGACGCCGGAGCAAGCCAAGCTGCTTTCCCGCTACACCAAGCGCGTGCTCCTCCTCTTCGATTCCGACGCTGCTGGTCTCAGGGCGACCTTCAAGGCGGGAGACACTTTGCTCGAGGCGGGCCTGCATCCCGCTGTGGTTACCCTGCCCCCGGGGGAGGATCCGGACACTCTGGTGCGTTCCGAAGGGCGCGAGGGCCTCGAGCAGTACTTGGATCAGGCGGTCGATGTGCTGGACCGCAAGCTGCAGATTCTGGACGAGAAGGACTACTTCTCGTCCATTGAGCGCACCCGGTCTGCGGTCGACCGCTTGCTGCCGACGATCCGCGCAGCCTCTGATCCGGCGCTGCACGATATCTATGTGGCCAAGGTCGCCGATCGCACGGGCGTGCGCCGCGAGACGCTCGAAGCGGAGATGAAGCGAGCAGCGAGCGGGTCGGCGCCTACGCGCGTCGCCGCACCTCCAAGCGTGCCGCGCATCGCGGCACACAGGGTGCCGAAGCTAGGTGCTGAGCGCATCTTGCTGCTGCTCATGACCAAGAATCCCGACTTCGTCGAACGCGCGGGTGAGCACGTGGGCGCTGGGGACTTTGTGGATGTCGCTTACCGCACCATCTTTCAGGCGCTTCTCGACGATCCGGAGTTGCGTGCTCCGCCGGTATCCATGGATCCCGTGGCCGCGCGACGGCTGCAAGAGATCCTCTCCGATCCCGAAGAGCTGGCACACGCGGGGCGGGTGTTCGAAGAGTCGGTTGCCCGAATGCACGTGGCGGCGCTCGATCGTCGTAGTCAGGACCTCGATCTTCGGATTGCGGCGGCGGCTGGCGACGGGGAGAAGCGAACCCTCATTGAGGAGAAGGAGCGGGTGTCTCGTGAACGGCGAGAACTCCACCCCGACGACTGGACCACGACTGCCCGCAAGCTGCGGGGCGACACAACTTAAACGAGCCGAGCACATGACGGAGCAGCGCCGCACCGCCCTGAAGGAGCTTCAAAACCTCGACCTCAAGATCCTGGAAGCGCAACGGCGTATCCGCGATTTCGACCCGCTCCTCATCGAAGCGGAAGAGTCGGCTCTCGTCCTGGAGAGCGATGCCGAGAAGACCCGAACGCGCCTCAAGGAGATGAAGCTCGAAGAGAGGCGTCTCGTGGCGAGCGTGGACGAGAAGCGTGCGCGCGAGAAACGGCTCGACGAACGCCTCGGTTCGGTTCGAAATCTACGCGAGGAAGCTGCCGTCAGCGCCGAGCTCGAAATGATCAAGCGGGCACTGCAAGCGGACGAACAAGAGGCCTATACGCTGATCGATCAGATCCGTAAGACGGAGGAACGCCTCGAGGGTGTCGACGAGACGCTGGTGGAAGAGCGCCTCGTCGTAGAGCCCAAGCTGGCCGAGCTGATCGCGGAGCGAACGGAGGCCAAGAAGGGGCTCGAGTCCTTCGAGTCGGAGCGGGAGAGCTTCGTCGGCGCCATGGACGTGTCCGAGCTCCGCCTCTATGACGGTATCCGTCGCGGTGGCCGGTCGATCGCTGTCGCCGACCTCACGCAGGATGGTGCTTGCGGACACTGCTTTGGGGTCGTGCCCCTCCAAGTACAAAACGAGATTCTCCATGGGGACACGCTCATCCGTTGCGAAGGCTGCGGCGTCATCCATGCGGCCCCCGACCTCGAGGCCATCGCAGCTGCCGCCACCGAGGAGGCCGCGAGGGAAGAAGCAGCCAAGGCAGCCAAGGAGGCTGCCGCAGCCGACGCCGTGGTTGAGGATGCCAGTGATGCTGCGGAGGCCGACGAAGCCGCTGACGCCGAAGCGGACGACGCTGGTGAGGTCACCGAGGCCGACGCCGGTAAAGCCGCCGAAGTGGGCGATGCCGGTGACGTTGCCGAGGCTGACGACGGTGCCGCGGACCAGGCGGACGAGGCGGACGATGCCGGCGAGGCCGACGCGCCCTCGGCCGACGCAGAAGCACCTGACGCCGAAGCGGGCGGCGACTCCGGAGTCGCTGACGAGGACGACGGCGCGGCCGATTCGGACAGGACCGAGACCGAGGACGAGGACACGGACGACAAGTGACGAAAGCCGGACCGCGCGCTCTAGCGACCAACCTGCGTTCGCCCGATCCGACTTGGACACTTCCTTCCGCACCTGACCCAGCGGCGGTCAGCACACTCGTCGAGTCGCTCAAACTCCCGGCTGCGGTATGCGCGGTGCTGGTAAAGCGTGGAGTGACGGCGCCCGAACAGGCCAAGGACTTCCTGCGCCCTCGCCTAGAGCACCTCCACGACGCGGCGAGGCTGGCAGATGGGTCGGCGGCCGCCGAGCGCATCGCGTCCGCCATACGGGCGCGGGAGACGATTCTCGTGCACGGGGACTACGACGTCGATGGGATTTGTGCGACCGCGCTGCTCACTCGGTGGCTGCGCACGCTCGGTGGGGAAGTCGTCCCGTTTGTGCCACACCGGCTGAGGGACGGATACGACTTTGGCCCCGCCGGACTCGCGGCAGCCCGATCGGCCGGCGCCACGCTGATCGTGACGGTCGATTGCGGCACGGTCGCTCACGAGACGGTGGCGAGCGCGAACCGCGAGGGCGTCGACGTCGTGATCACTGACCACCACACCGTAGCAGGTTCCCTTCCCGACGCAGTGGCGGTCGTGAATCCGCAGCGTTCCGACTGTGAGTACCCCGACAAGCGCCTGTGCGGCACCGGAGTAGCCTACAGAATTGGTGAGTTGGTCGCAGACGCGCTCGACGCAGATTCGGCGCCGCTGGCCACGTACTTGGATCTAGTCGCGCTTGCGACTGTCGCCGACCTCGTTCCTCTCAGGGGCGAGAACCGGGTGCTTGTTCATCATGGCCTAAGACGCTTTGCGCGTACCCGAGTCCGTGGCCTCGCCGCACTCCTGAAGGTCGCGGGCGTCCCCGCCGCGGAGGTGACTTCGGGCAAGCTGGGTTTCGTGGTGGCACCGCGAATCAACGCTGCCGGCCGCATAGGAGAGTCGGCGGATGCGCTCCGGTTGCTACTCACCGATGACGAGGCTGAAGCGCGTCGGCTCGCCGAGCAGCTCGATAATACCAACGGGGACCGGCAGGCCGAGGACAAGCGCACGTTGGCCGAAGCGCTCCAAATGCTGGAGCGCGAGTACGACCCCGGCTCCGACTTCGGGGTCGTGCTCGCCGGCGAGGGATGGCATCCGGGAGTAATCGGAATCGTCGCGTCGCGTGTCGTGGAGCGCATCCACCGACCTGTCGTCCTGATCGCGCTCGACGGGGAGCGGGGTAGAGGCAGTGCTCGATCCATCCCAGGGTTTGATCTCTACGAGGCTTTGCAGGCGTGCTCGGCCCACATGCTGCGCATGGGGGGGCACAAGCAAGCCGCCGGCATGGACGTCACCCGGGACTCCGTGGCCGCGTTGCGTGAGGCCTTCAACGCCGAGGCTGGCGCGCGACTCGATTCGGAGGACTTGCTGCCTCGGCTGTGCACCGACGTCGTTTTGGACCTGGAGCAGGTCGATCTTCAGCTGGTGCACTGGATGAGCTACCTGGGCCCGCACGGCATGGGGAATCCCGGCCCCCTCTTCGTCGCCAGTGCCGCAGCAGTCCAGCGCGCTAAGGTTGTCGGTACGAACCACCTCAAGGCGACCCTGAGCCAGGGCGCCGGCCGAATCAACGCCATCGGCTTCGGTCTCGCCGATCGGCACCCTCCCGAGGCGGTCATGGCTGTCCCGCAGGACGTCGTTTTTCGCCTCGAACGGAACGAATGGAAGGGGACGGCGCGGGTTCAGGCTCGCCTGATCGCGTTGCGCGCTTCCGCGAGTGCCTCGTGAGGATCATCGCGGGTCGGTTCCGTGGCCATCGGCTCAAGCCTCTCAAGGGAAGGGGCGTTCGACCGACTACGGATCGAGTCCGGGAAGCGTGGATGTCGGCGATGGGTGGCCGTTTCGACGACCTGGAAGGGCTGGATCTCTTCTCGGGATCGGGTGCGTTGGGTCTCGAGGCACTGAGCCGTGGCGCCGCTCACGTGACGTTCGTCGAGAATGCCCGGGCAGCCTTACGAGTGATCGAAGCGAATATCGAACAACTGGGGGTCGCCGAGAGTTGCACGGTCGTCGCCGATGACGTCTTCCGGTATCTGGACCGCTTACCGCGGCTAGGCCGCGTCCCGGGGCTCTTCGCGTTCGCGGTGGCGGATCCCCCCTACGGGAGTGGCCACGTCCAGGCGCTTGTGGACAAGTGGCGGGAAGAAGCGTTTGCGCGCGAACTTTGGTTGGAGCATCCTTCGCGCGAGACGCTCCGTCTGCCGGACGCCGCTACCACGCGTCGCTACGGTGATTCAGCCCTCACGACCCTGACGGCCGAAACATGAGTCCAGCCAGCCCGATCGTCGCGATCTATCCCGGGTCCTTCGACCCGATGACCAAAGGTCATGAGGACATCGCCCGCCGTACCCTCAGCGTGGCCGACAGGCTGGTCGTTGCCGTCGCGCATGATGCGACGCACCGCAAGCAGAATCTCTTTACGGTGGAAGAGCGCGTCGCCGTGATCAACGAGATCTTCGGAGACGACGAGCGTGTGGAGGCCTTGGCCTTCGAGGGCCTGCTCGTCGATTTCGCTCGAGGCCTAGGATCGCACCTGGTGGTTCGCGGCCTTCGCGCCATTTCGGATTTCGAGTACGAAATGCAAATGGCGCAGATGAATCAGGAGCTGTGGCCCGAGATCGAAACCATCTTCTTCGTGCCCGAGGTCGAGTATTCGTTCCTTTCCTCCTCGCTGGTGCGCCAGGTGGCGTCACTCGGGGGGGACGTATCGCGCTTCGTATCGCCTCCCGTGCTCGCTCGCCTGCGGAAGAAGCTAGGAGGGTGATCGGCGGCGGGTCCGGGGACTTCCTCCAGGAACTCCGGGCACGTGCTCGCTCAGCCAGGCGTCGGCTGGTCTTTCCGGAAGGCACCGAGCGTCGCGTGCATGACTCGTTGCACGACGCGCTGAGCTCGCAGCTCTATCAACCCATACTTCTCGGACCGACAAAAACGGTTCGCGACGGGCTCCGCAGCGCGGGAATCGACCCGGAGCGCGTGGAGATTCTCGACTCCGAGTCGCTCGATCGTGTCGAGCGCGCCGCCGCGCGCCTTCTCGAACTGCACGAGGATCGAGGTTTGACCGCGACCGACGCGCGCGACTTGGCGCGAGACCCCTTGCAGCAAGCAGCGCTCATGGTTCGCGACGGTGAGGCCGACGGTTCGGTGGCGGGATCGGTTCGAACGACGGCAGATGTCGTGCGAGCTGGCCTGAGGGGCATCGGGACGGGCGAGGGTATCGATACGGTGAGTTCGTCGTTTTACATGGTCTTTGAGCACCCGCATCGACTGGCCCCGTCGGTGCTGACCTTCACCGACGCGGGCGTGGTCCCCGACCCTACGTCGGAGCAATTGGCCCAGATCGGCGTCGCGGCAGCGCGAGCTCGCCGCCTCGTCGTCGACGACGAGCCGCGGGTCGCCTTCCTGAGCTATTCGACTGACGGGTCCGCCGAAGGCCCTGCCGTGTCCAAGGTCCGCCAGGCTCTGGCGTGCTTCCAGCAGCTGGCGCCGGAAGTGGCCGCTGACGGTGAGCTCCAAGTCGACGCCGCGCTCGTGCCCGGCGTCGCCGGTCGGAAAGCTCCGGCCTCGGTCTTGGCAGGAACGGCCAACGTGCTGGTCTTTCCGGACTTGAACGCGGCCAATATCGCCTACAAGCTCGTTCAACATTTGGCTGGGGCGCTAGCATTGGGGCCGATTCTCCAGGGACTGGCCAAGCCATACAACGATCTCTCCCGGGGTGCGTCGCCCACGGCCATCGTTGCCGTGGCGTGCATCACGGCGGTCATGGTGGAGGAAGCCCAATAGGCGGTACATCTGCGCGTAGTTGGCAGAACTTTCCTCACCTGCCAAGTTTCCTTCGTCCGCAACGTTTCCCTTGCCTGAACATTTGTTCCCTTTCTACTATTAGACGCTACTCGCGGCCCCGTCCCCCCCCACGTGGCGGCGCGGGCGGCCTCGAATCCAACTCCGGAGCGATGAAGCCATGGGCTTTCAGGTATCGCAAAGCGGTGATGCAACCCTCGTCGAAGTCGAGGGCCAGCTCATTGTCGGAAACCGTCAGGAGCTCAAGCAGCAGGTGCTCGAGCAGCTAGAAGGCGGTGACCGGAAGTTCGTGATCGACTTCTCGAACACAGGCTACATCGACTCCTCCGGCCTTGGGGTCCTGGTCAGCCTCTCGAAGAAGATCCGAGAGCAAGGCGGTGAGCTTCGGCTTTCGAGCCTCAATGAGGATCTCCGGACCCTCTTCGAGCTCACTAAGCTCGACACTTTGTTCCGAATCACGGATACCAAGGAAGAGGCGTTAGAGGGATTTTGATCTTCGATTCTGGCACGCCAAGCCATCGGGACGAGGTGTAGATGGAGCACGACCTGGTTCTCGAAATCCCGACGGACGTGCGCTCGATCGAGCACGCTGTCGACTATGTGATGGAGCGGTGCCGCACGTGTGAGACATACCACAAGCGCCTACGCCTGAACTTCCGCGTGGGGCTCACCGAGGCGCTCACCAATGCGATGCTCTACGGCAATGAATACGATCCGTCTAAGCGCGTCCGCGTCGAGGTGACGTTGGAGGGCGGCCGGCTCGAGGCGCGGGTCACCGACCAGGGCAGGGGGTTCGATCCCAGCACTATCCCGGACCCCACTGAACCTGAGAATATTCTCAAGTCGGGTGGCCGGGGCCTGTTCCTGATGCGTCAGTTGCTCGACGAAGTGTCGTACAACGATCAAGGCAATCAGGTCACACTTGTTCTTCGGCTCGAGCAGGGCAGCGCCCTCGAGGGTGGCGCCCAGGCGTGACGATGCCTGACGGGCTCGTCCTTGCGACGTTGCCCGAGTCGGTTGCCCAGACGCTCGCTGACTTCGAGAAGGCCTTCGACGCTTCGTTGCGGCTCATCGTAGCACCTGCCGAGCCAGGCGCGGCGAGCGAGGTCGTGTACGCGAGCGACGCCTTCGACGCTGAGACCGCGGGCGAATCGGGCGCAAGCCGTTCGATCGCCGCCCAGGACGGACCACCGCTTGAGCTTCAGGTGGTATCGCCGAGTGGCGATGCCGACGCGATTGCGTCCGCGCTGGCCCCGGTGCTCGAGCGTGAGCTGGAGAGCGCGCGCGAGGTCCAGTTCTTTACGTACGAACTCTTAGAGCGCTTCGAGGAGATCAACCTTCTCTATTCGATCAGCGAGACCCTAGGCGCCACGCTGGATCTCGGCGACGGCGCCAAGACGATTCTCTCCGACGTTAGCGACGTGATGGGTGCGAAACGTGGCTCGCTGTGGGTCTATGAGGAGGAGGACGACCAACTCTACCTCTGTGCCCAGGTGGGCGACGAGGGAAGGGAGGGTCCGCTCAGGTCGGACGACCCGGACGCAGTGACATCGATGGTCTTCCGAGACGGACAGGCGATCATCGGGTCACGCCCCGCGACCGAGCCTGACGCCGGCGGTGCAGACGACTCATTTCTGTCTGTGCCGATCCGCTATGCGCCCGCATCCGGCGAGTCACGCACCGTTGGAGTCGTGAACCTATTCGGGCGCGAGGATGGGGGCCGCTTCAGCGCAGCCCACCAGAGGCTTCTTGCGGCGATAGCGTCGCAGATCGGGGCGGCTCTCGAGAACCACAGGCTGGTGGTATTGAGTCTCTCCAAGGAGCGAATGGCCAAAGAGATGGAACTCGCGCGCGACCTGCAGATGAAACTGCTGCCGGCGGCCGATCGCTTGGACTGGGTCGATGCGGGCGCGCGCGTGGAGCCTGCTGAGCAGGTCGGCGGCGACTTCTACCAGCTGTTCGAGCTACCGGATGAGCGCATCGGGGTCATGCTCGGCGACGTCTCACTTCATGGATTCCCGTCAGCGCTGATCATGACTCTGACGTTGAGCGTCGCTGGCGTCTACGCCCGAGAGTCCACGTCGCCGGCGCAAGTGCTTCGCTCCCTCGACGATGCGCTGGCCGAAGAGCTCGAGACCACGGAGATGTTTCTGACCGTGTTCTATGGTGTGCTGGACCCGAGGACGGGCACGCTCGTCTACTCGAACGCCGGTCACCCGCATGCCTTTGCCATACGGGACGATGGCACCTCCGAGCGGCTTCTTGCCACGGACCCGCCCGTCGGGTTCGCGAGTTCCGACTCGTATCATGAATCGATGGTGAGCTGGCAGCACGAACGTGATCTGCTTCTCCTGTTCACCGATGGCCTTTCCGACATGCTCGGATCCAACTCGCGAGGCGACGGCGAGGGGCTGATCCTGGAAACCGCGATCAAGCACCGGTACCGCACGCCGATGGAGATCGTGGATGGTCTCTTCGCGCTGTCGCCGGAAGAGCCCACCGGACACCAGCTGCTGGGCGATGACAGGACTGTCCTGGTCGTCAGAGTCTGACTCACGGTTCCACGTCATGAGCGAACCGTCCCCTCGACGCGCCAAACGCTCGCTGGGACAGAACTTCCTCGTCGACCCCAACCTGCAGAGGAAGATCGTCGCCGCGTTGGGCGCCACGCCGAACGACGAGGTCGTCGAGGTCGGACCGGGAAGGGGCGCGCTCACTCACCACCTCATTGGGACCGTAGGCCGGCTCGTTCTCATCGAGCTCGACAACGAGCTGGCTGCGCATTGGACGGCGGAAGCGGCGGACCGGGACGACGTGCACGTCGTGCATGGAGACGTTCTCGAGCAGCCGGTTTGGGACCATGTACGTGACCCGTCACAAGCGCTGGTCGTAGGCAATATTCCCTTCAACATCACCACTCCGATCATCTTCCGGCTGCTCGAGCGGCCCCGACCCCGTGAGATCGTGCTGATGGTCCAGCAGGAAGTCTCGGACCGCATCACCGCTCCGGTCGGAAGCAAGGCATATGGTGCACTCTCCGTCGGTGTGCGGAGCGTGGCAACGGTGGAGCGTCTCTTCGCGGTGGGCCGGGGCGCGTTCCGGCCAGTACCAGGCGTCGATTCGGCGGTGATCCGGATCAAGCCGCTAAAGCCCGAGCCGCTCGGGCTCACAGATGAAGAGCGCCTGAGAACGGTGGTGCGCGCCGCGTTCCAGTGGCGCCGAAAGCAGTTGGGGAAGATCCTTCGCGACCACCCGGACCTCTCCGTCCCGGCAGGTGAGCTGGGAAGCCTGGCGGCGACCGTAGGCTTCGAGCTGGCAGACCGTCCCGAGCGCCTCTCCCCGGAAGGCTTCATCCGATTGGCTGCCGCGTTGCCGTCATTCTAGGCCTCCCCTACATTTGCGAAGATTTTCACAAGCCGCGCGTTCCCTGCGCCGCGGGCCTCCGAACGTGCCTTTGTCCAGACGCATCTCCGACTCGACAGTACGACGTTTATCCCACTATCTCCGGGCCCTCGAGGCCTTCGCGGAGGCGGGGGGAGGCACTGTGTCGAGCGAGCAGCTGGCGTCGCACGGCCACACCACGGCCGCTCAAGTGCGAAAGGACCTTTCGCACTTCGGCTCCTTCGGTAAACGAGGCCTCGGATACAGCATCGAGGAGCTGAGTGTTCGGCTCCGGGCCATCCTCGGCCTCGACCGCGTGTGGCAGGTGGTGCTCGTCGGTGCGGGCCGCATCGGATCGGCGCTGTTCGAGTATCCGGACTTCAAGATGCGTGGATACGACTGCGTCGCGATCTTCGACTCCGACCCGGAGAAGATCGGCGTGCAATGGGGGACGACCACGATCCACTCCTCGGAACGGCTCGAGGCGGTGATCGAGCAGCTCGATGTCGATCTCGTGATCCTGGCGGTGCCGGCTTCAGCGGCTCAAGAGATTGCGGACCGGGCGGTCGAGGCGGGCGTAAGAGGCATCCTCAATTTCGCGCCCGTCCAGATCAAGGTGCCGGACTCGATCCCCGTCGAGGACGTCAATCTCGTGATGCAGCTCGAGGCGCTCTCGTTCAAGATCACACGAGGCGGAGCCGGGGAGTGACCGTTGGGTCCCACGCGTCCCTCATCCGGCGTGCGGTCGTTCGGCTCGGAGACGGGTCGACGCACACGCTCGAGCTTGCTGGCGACGTGCTCGGGCTCGCAGGGCATCCAGGGGCCGCTTCGGCGGCCGTTTTCCAGTTGCTCGGGGCTGATCCGCGATTTCTGGTGGACGGAGAGGGTGTCTGGAGTCTCGACCCCACGCTGGCGCCGCTCGGTGCCCCGTTGTCGGAGGTGCCGTTCGCTGTGGTCGATGTCGAGACCACCGGAGGCCGGGCATGGAACGGTCATCGCGTCGTAGAGATCGCCATCGTGGAGGTGCGAGGCGGTGCCATCGTCGACGAGTACCAGACGCTCGTGAATCCGGGGCAGGGCATCCCGTCGATGATCACGTCTCTCACCGGCATCACCAACGACATGACGTCGGTTGCTCCGTACTTCGAGCACATCGCCGGGCAGGTGGCGGGCCGCCTCGAGGGGCGGGCTTTTGTCGCTCACAACGCGACGTTCGATTGGAGCTTCGTTTCGGCAGAGCTCGTGCGTGCGAACGTCGACGTGCCCAACGTCCCCAGGCTATGCACCGTGCGCATGGTGCGGCGCCTGGTTCCGGCCCTCCGGCACAGGAATCTCGATGTCGTAACCAGGTATTTCGGGGTCGACATCCACGCCCGGCACCGCGCCCATGGGGACGCGCTTGCAACGGCTAGGGTTCTGCTGCGCCTCCTCGACGAAGCGGGCGGGAGAGGCGTCGAGGATCTCGCGACGCTACAGTGGTATCTCAAGCGTCGCCGACAGCGCAAAGAGTTCAACCCGGACCAGTACTCTCTGGACCTTCCTGGTTATGAGGCGCGAAGGAGAAGACGCCAATGACGATTACCGCCGCGGATCTTCCGCTCAGCCGCTCGATGCAAATCGGGTCCATTCGTATCCACGTCGTCGAGGCGGGGCTTCAGTGGCTCGACGGCGGAGCGATGTTCGGAGTGGTGCCCAAGCCCCTGTGGGAGCGCCGCATCCCGGCCGACGAGCGTAATCGCATCCCGCTCGCGCTTCGCTGCCTGCTCATAGAGGCGCCCAACGCCCTGGTCCTCGTCGACACTGGGATCGGTGGCAAGGAGAGCGACAAATTCATCGACCTCTATCGGGTCGACAACGCGGGTGAGCCGACCCGGCTCGAGGACGGAATTCGCGACGCTGGGTTCGAGCCGGACGACGTCGACATCGTGCTCAACACGCATCTGCACTTCGATCACGCGGGAGGGAACACATTCCTGGACCCGGATGGCGTGCTGAAGCCCGCTTTTCCGCGGGCCCGCCACGTGGTGCAGAAGGCGGAGCTCGAGTTCGCGCGTGGCGGTAATGAACGCGTGCGGGCGAGCTATCTCGCGAAGAATTTCGAGCCCGTATCCGAAGCCGGCCTTTGGGACTTGGTGGAAGGCGATGCCGAGATCACCAGTGGCGTGCGCGTCGTACGCACCCCCGGCCATACGCCGCACCACCACTCGGTGTTGGTGACCAGTGCGGGCGATACCGCCTGCTATTTGGCGGACGTCTGCCCGACGTCGGCACACATGCCGCTGCCCTGGATCATGGGGTACGATCTCGAGCCCATGGTGACGCTGGAGTCGAAGCGTTCACTGTGGACGCAGGCCCGAGAAGAGGAGTGGTTGTTGGTCTTCGAACACGATGCCAGCGTGCCTTGGGGCCGCCTCGATCCCGACTCGGAAAGGCCCCGTCTGAGGGAGTAGGAAACCGTGTTGCGGCGATTCCAGCCGTGGTGACCACACTCACGGATTTCGGTATCTTGAAAGGCTAGTCACTGTGCACTGAACTAGACTTTGCATGACCGATAAATCGACGATCCCCGTCATCCTGAAGGGGGGCGCCCGCACACCCATCGGACGGTTCCTGGGTGGGCTCAGCCCGCTCTCAGCTCCCGAGTTGGGCGCGATCGCGGTGCGTGCAGCGATCGCGCGCGCCGGCATCGAGGCCAGCGACCTCGACGAAGTCATCATGGGCAATGTGGTGTCCGCTGGAGGAGGCCAGGCCCCGGCGCGCCAGGCCGCCGTGAACGGCGGTGTGCCCGCCACGATTCCTGCGCTGACCATCAACAAGGTCTGCGGTTCGGGGCTGAAAGCGGTCATGCTCGCGGCGCAGGCCGTGCGCGCCGGTGATGCCCGTCTCGTCCTAGCGGGCGGCATGGAGTCGATGTCCAACGTGCCGTTCTATGCTCGTGGCCTGCGGGATGGCGTGAAGCTGGGCAACCAGACGCTGGAGGATGGCCTCATCCACGATGGACTGTGGTGCTCGTTTGGCGACTGCCACATGGGTGGCTATGCCGAATACACGGCTGACAAGGCAGGGGTCACGCGCAGCGACGCCGACGAGTTCTCGCTGCACTCCCACCAGAAGGCCGTTGAGGCGACCCGAGAGGGGCGGTTCAGAAACGAGATCGTACCGGTCGAGGTCGAGGGCCGTCGCGGCGTGACGGTCGTGGACACCGACGAGGGCCCGCGCGCCGACAGCTCGCTCGAGGCGCTGGCAAAGCTCCGGCCGGTGTTCAAGCGGGACGCGCCCGAGGGGATCGACGAGCACGTCGTAACCGCTGGAAATGCGCCCGGTCTCAACGACGGAGCGGCTGCGGTTGTCGTGGCCTCACTGGAATACGCCGAGGCGCATGGACTCGAGGTCGACGCGTTCATCTCGGCGTATGCAGTGAGCGCTACCGAGCCTCAGGATCTCTTTTTCGCTCCCATTGCCGCGGTGAACAACCTTATGCAAAAGGAAGGAAAAGAGATCGGCGACTATGAGCTCGTGGAGGTGAACGAGGCTTTCGCCGTACAGGCGATCGCGGACATGCGCGCGCTGGGCATGGACGAGGAGCTCGTGAATGTGAACGGAGGCGCGGTTGCGCTTGGCCACCCGATTGGGGCGTCCGGTACGCGCATCCTAGTGACGCTGCTCAACGCGCTCGAGCATAGGGGAGAGGGAACCGGGCTCGCCACACTTTGCCTCGGCGGGGGCAACGCCGTCGCGCTCTCCGTGGAGAAGGCGTAGCCACTTTGCCGTCAACGCCCTTGCCCAAAGAAGTGCTCCCAGGCGCCATCCTCACAGCGCGGGGTGGGCGCCTCCGGCTAGGCTGGCGCCTTCTGTTCTTCCTGGTCGTTGTGGGGGTCGTCGAGATGATCGTGACGACGCTGCTTCCCGCGGGTATCCAATACGCTTCGGCGGCTCTACTGCTAGGGGCGCTCGCGGGTGGATGGGCCATGCTTGCGCTCGACGGACGCGCCCCGGGCGCGCTCGGCTTCTACTTGCGGCCGGTCGCGGGGCGCGAAGCAGCGGTGGGGCTCGGGCTCGGCGTGGTCGTGGCGCTCGTGGTCGTGCTCGTCATGGCCGCGCTCGGCGGTCTGCGTTGGTCGGCTCAGCCGGGCACGGCTAGCGCCTGGCTCGTGGGTGGCGCGAGTTCGTTGCTGTTTCTGACGCTGCCCGCGGCGGCGGAGGAGGCTCTGCTGAGAGGCTATCCGCTTCAGGCCCTTGCCGAGGCGTGGGGCCCCGCTGCCGCCTTGCTCGTCACGTCGATTGCGTTCGGGGCGATGCACTTGGGCAATCCCGCTGTGACGGAGTTGGGTTTGGTGAACATTGCGGTGGCGGGACTGCTGCTCGGGGTCGTGTACCTGCGCACAGGAAGCTTGTGGCTGGCTACCGGTTTGCACCTGGGTTGGAACTGGGCGCACGGATACTTGGCCGATGTCCCGGTGAGCGGTCTGGAGGTGCTGGACGCGCCTTTCTACGACGGCGTTGCTCGGGGCCCGGAGTGGCTCAGTGGCGGCGGTTTCGGGCCTGAAGGCAGCGCGATCGCGACCGCTGTGACCTTGGCGGCTGCGGCCGCTTGTTGGTGGGGACCTTGGCTGCGGCCTGGAGAGGCGGCGTTGTCTACGTCGCCCTTGGCGGTGACGAACATGCGGCTCGACGGGCCGGATACCGGGCCCAGAGGGCCCGAAGGAGCGATCGCGGCATGAGTATCCACCGAATCGCGGTGGTCGGCGGAGGCACGATGGGCAACGGCATCGCGCATGTCGCAGCTCAGCACGGTAGGGAAGTGCGCTTGCTCGACGTTTCGGCAGAGGTTCTGGAGGGCGCAATGGCGACCATCGCCAAGAACCTCGCCCGGCAGGTCGAGCGAGAGATTCTGGACGAGTCGGCTCGCGATGCCACGCTCGGTCGCATCGAAACCAGCACGGACGTCGCGGCTGGAGCGGAGGGCGTCGACCTAGTGATCGAGGCCGTGCCCGAGAAGGCACAGCTCAAGTACGATCTCTTCGAGACACTCGATCGCGCGGTGTCGCCCGATACGATTCTGGCGAGCAACACCTCGTCCATTTCGATCACCGAGCTAGCGGCGCACACGTCTTGCCCCGACCGGGTGATCGGTATGCACTTCATGAACCCGGTTCCCGTCATGAGGCTCGTGGAAGTGATCCGCGGTCTCGCCACGAGTGACGAGACCACGCACACGACGCTCGAATTCGCCGAGCAGTTGGGAAAGATCCCTGTGGAGGTCAACGATTTCCCGGGTTTCGTATCCAACCGTGTACTCATGCCGATGATCAACGAGGCGGTGACCGCGCTCATGGAGGGTGTGGCCGACGCCGAATCTATCGATACGGTGATGAAGCTCGGCTTGAATCACCCCATGGGTCCTTTGGAGCTCGCCGACCTGATCGGGCTGGACACTTGCCTGAACATTCTGGAGGTGCTGCATCGCGAGTTGGGAGACGACCGCTACCGGCCGTCTCCGCTGCTTCGCAAGTATGTCGCGGCGGGCTGGCATGGCCGAAAGACCGGCCGTGGTTTTTACGGCTATGAGTAGTCGCCGGTGACTTGGACCCAGGAGCAGCTCGAAATCCAGGCGCTCGCTCATGAGTTCGCCGAGGGCGAGCTTCGAGGTGATTCCGGAGCCTGGGACAGCGCGCGCGACCTCCAAGAGGGCGTATTCGGCAAGCTCGCCGAGCTCGGGTTCCTGGGCATGTTGATACCGGAGGAGTTCGGCGGACTCGACTTCGATCTGGGCACGTATTTGTTGGTGCTCGAAGAGCTGGCCTGGGGTGACGCTTCGGTGGCGCTCTCGGTCGCCATCCACAACGGACCCGTGAGCAGCCTGCTGCTGCGCTACGGCAGCGACGAGCAAAAGCAGCGTTGGCTACCTCAGCTCGCCTTGGGTGCGTTGATGGGGGCGTTCGCGCTCTCGGAGCCGGAAGCGGGCAGTGACGCGGGCTCGATCTCCACCAAGGCGGAGCGATCCGACTCCGGGTGGAGCCTCAACGGCGAAAAGCGCTGGGTAACCAACGGCTGCCGCGCCGGACTGGTCATCGTTTTCGCACGCACGGGCGAGGACGGCATCAGCGCGTTTCTGGTGTCACCTGATACGGACGGTTACGCCGTGGGCGCGCGGGAGTCGACGATGGGGTTTCGCGCCTCTCAGACCGTGAGCGTGAAGCTCGACGGCGTGCAGCTCGGCGCCGAGGCGCTGTTAGGTGACTTGGGTCGTGGACTCCCCTACGCGTTGGAGGCCCTCGACCTCGGCCGCGTCGGCATTGCCGCCCAGGCGGTGGGCATCGGGCGGTCCGCTCTGGAGCATTCGGCCAAGTACGCGTTGGAACGCAAGCAGTTCGGTCGGCCCCTCGCGGACTTCGGCGCGACCCAAGCGAAGCTTGCGGAGATGGCACGCAAACTCTCGGGAGCGCGCTTACTGGCCCACCACGCCGGTGCCTCCCTCGAGGCGGTGGCCAGCGGGTCGGGGCATGCCCGCACCGGCCTCGACGGGGTGACGAGCCGCGCGGCGATCGCGAAGCTTGCTGCTTCGGAGGCCGCGACTTGGTCTGCAGACGAAGCGATTCAGATCTTTGGCGGCTATGGCTACATGCGTCACTACCCTGTCGAGCAGCTTCTGCGAGACGCCAAGGGTACGGAGATCTACGAAGGAACCAACGAAATCATGAAAATGGTGATCGCCCGCGAGGTGCTGCGGGATGCCGCGAACGACTAAAAATCCGAAACGTGTGAGCGCATAGCGAGAATGGAATTATTCGAACTGATGTCCGAACGGAGGCACGAGCAGCTCGTGTTCTGGAATGATCCTGACCTCGGATATCGAGGCATCATCGCGATCCACGACACCACGATGGGGCCGGCGCTTGGCGGCACCCGCTACTGGAACTACGGGAACGATCGTGAGGCGGTCATCGACGCGCTCCGACTCTCGCGCGGGATGACCTACAAGGCAGCGATCACCGGCCTCAATCTCGGCGGCGGCAAGTCCGTCATCTGGGGGGACAACCGCAAGGCGAACCGTGAGATGATCTTCCGCGCGCACGGCCGAGCGGTCGACTCGCTGCACGGCCGCTACATCACCGCGGAAGACGTGGGCACGTCGCCGGACGACATGGAATACATCAGCATGGAGACCGAATACGTGGTCGGCCGCCACGGGCGCTCGGGTGACCCCTCTCCGATTACCGCGTATGGCGTATACCGCGGCATCAAGGCGTGCGCAGCGATCAAGTACGGGAGCGATGGCTTGGAAGGGCGTCACGTCACTGTCCAGGGCCTCGGCCACGTCGGATATTACCTGTGCGCCCACTTGGCTGAAGAAGGCGCCAAGCTCACGGTCACCGACCTCGACGCGGAGCGAGTGGCGCGCGTCGCCGAAGAGTTCGGAGCCCGAGCGGTCGGTGCGGACGACATCTATTCCGTCGATGCCGATGTCTTCGCGCCCTGCGCCATGGGCGCGGTCATCAATGACGAGACGATCGACATGTTGAAGGTCGACATCGTCGCAGGCGCCGCGAACAATCAGTTGGCACGCGGGCTGGTCCATGGGCCGGCGCTGCACCAACGCGGCATTCTGTACGCGCCCGATTACGTGATCAACGCCGGTGGGCTCATCAACGTCTATGGAGAGCTGAACGACTGGACCGCGGACCGCAGCAAGTGGAAGGCCGGGGAGATCTACGGCACGCTTCTGCGCATCTTCGAGCTTGCGAAGAGCGACGGACTTGGCCCTCATCTAGCGGCCAACAAGGTTGCGGAGGCGCGCATCCTGGAGGCCAGGCATCTGCAACGGACGTTCCGCACCTGATGAACCTTCTTCCGTGATGGACAGCCGGTCATGATGGACAACCTGAAGAAGACCGACCCAGCCGTCTTCGACTCGATCGTCAGCGAGGCGCGCCGACAGGCCGACGGCTTGGAGCTCATCGCGAGCGAGAACTTCGTCTCGCAGGCCGTGCTCGAAGCCATGGGCACGGTGATGACGAACAAGTATGCGGAGGGGCTGCCGTCGAAACGGTACTACGGCGGCTGCGAATTCGTCGACGTTGCCGAGGACCTAGCGCGTGACCGAGCCAGGCAGTTGTTCGGTGCCGAGCACGTCAACGTGCAGCCGCACTCGGGCGCGCAGGCCAACATGGCTGCGTACTTCTCCTTCCTGGACCCCGGGGACAAGATCCTGGGCATGAACCTCAGTCACGGCGGCCATCTCACGCACGGCTCGCCGGTGAACTTCAGCGGCCGGCTCTTCGAGGTCGTCGCGTACGGCGTGCGGGAGGACGACGGGCGCATCGACTACGATGAGGTTAGAGAGCGGGCGCGCGCGGAGCGTCCGAAGATGATCATCGCCGGGGCGAGCGCGTACCCGCGTACGATCGACTTCGCCGCCTTCTCAGAAATTGCCCGAGAGGTCGACGCGTGCTTCGTGGTGGACATGGCGCACATCGCCGGCTTGGTGGCGACGGGTCACCATCCCACGCCCATTCCACATGCCGATATCGTGACTACGACCACGCACAAGACGCTGCGTGGCCCACGCGGCGGCATGATCCTGTGCCGCGAGCAGCACGCCAAGGCGATCGACAAGGCGGTGTTCCCGTTCATGCAGAGTGGGCCTCTCATGCACGTGATCGCGGCGAAGGCAGTGGCCTTGCTCGAAGCTTTGAAGCCTGACTTCAGTGACTACTCTGGCCGGATCGTCGCGAACGCGAAGGCGCTGGCAGACGGCCTGATGGAGCGGGGCTTTCACCTCGTCAGTGGGGGCACCGACAACCACCTCCTGCTCGTGGATCTCCGGCCGAGCCATGACGAACTGACGGGCAAGGAAGCCGAGGCCGCGCTCGAGGCCTCCGGTATCACCGTGAACAAGAATACAGTACCCGGAGAGACACGTTCGCCCTTCGTGACATCCGGCCTTCGCATCGGTACGCCGGCTTTGACCTCCCGTGGCATGAACGAAGCCGAGATGACGCAGGTCGCGACTTGGATCGCGCATGTCTTGGAGGCGCCAAATGACCAAGACCGGATCACCGCTGTTCGCGGCGAGGTCCGGGATCTGTGCGCCAACTTCCCGCTTTATGTGGAATTGGCGGGATGATTGACGTCGTATGTGGTGCTCCCACTAGCGAACGGCTTCGTAGAAACCCTACATTCTGCCCATGACGGAACTGCAATTCGCGGACGAAGTGCTGGACCAGCTCCAGGAACGAAACCCTCGTTTCGATACTAGGGCGTATTTCTTCGTGCTTGCGGCCTTGCATTCGGTCATTCACTCGCTGGACGAGCCCCGGCACATCTCTGGGCGCGAGCTTGCGGACGGGGTCAGGCGCTTGGCCCTGGAACGCTTTGGTCCGATGGCGAGGACCGTGTTGGCGCACTGGGGGATTTGTGCCACCGAGGATGTCGGGGGTGTTGTGTTCGCGCTGGTAGAGCAGGGGATTCTCGTCAAGCAGGATGAGGATCGCCCAGAGGATTTTGCCGACGTGTTTGATTTCGAGGAGGCTTTCGAACTGAGTTATCCCTGGGAAGCTCGATACTGACAGTATCGTTTCCACGCTGAGGAGGGGGGTTGCACATGGAGGGAGAACAGGGATTTCCACCTTGCTTGAAGTGCGAGGCCGGTCTGTTATTGCCGCTCTCGGACTACGGCAGGGACGGGGCGGCCATTCGCTACAAGGCGTGGGTCTGCTCCCGGCCGGAGTGCGGCTTCAACATCCGCATCGACAACGGCGAGATCAGCATCGGCCGCACGATCGGGCAGAGCTACAAGTAGGACTCGACCCGGTAGCCATGTAACCATGGCCGGTCTCTACCCGCCGCTCCGGCCCTACGCTCGCCTGAGCGTGCTCGCGCCCACCGGGGCCGAGGCCGCGGCGCTGGACAAAACGGCGATCGACACGGTGGGCGTGCCCCAACCCGTGCTTATGGAGAACGCAGGCCGCTCGGCCGCGATGATCCTGCAACGGCTCCGCCCCAAGGGCCGGGTTGTTGGGGTAGTGGGGTCCGGTAACAACGGTGGGGACGCGCTGGTGCTGTTGCGGACTCTACGTGCTTGGGGCCGCGACGTGGTTGCGATCGTCGCGGCCGAGCGAAGCTTGCAGGATCCACTGCTGCACGGCTGGGACGTTCCCGTGCGGACGGACGAGGGACTCGGCGCGGAGGGTTGGCGCGACCTGGTCGGCGAGGGAGGCCTCGTAGTGGACGGGGTGCTCGGCACGGGCCTACGGGGCGCCCCCCGGGAACGGCAAGGTGCCGCGATCGAAAACATCAACGCTCTGGGTTGCTGGGTCCTCTCGATCGACGTGCCCTCTGGCATCGACGCGGCTCGGGGGGCCGTACCCGGCGAAGCGGTGCAGGCGGCGGTCACTATCGCTTTTGGCGCGCCCAAGCTAGGAAGCCTTCTGCACCCGGCGCGTTCGTTCGCCGGCCGATTGATCGCGGTCGAAATCGCCTTTCCGCCCTGGAACTCGAAGGCCGTGGCCGCCCGAGTTGTCACACCTGCGTGGGCCCAGGCGCGACTTCCGCAGCGGGAGTCGGACACGCACAAGAACGCAGTGGGGCGTGTGCTCGTAGTGGCGGGGCAGCGAGGCATGGCCGGCGCCGCGGTACTCGTGGTGCGCGCAGCCTTGAGCGCCGGGGCCGGTCTCGTGAGGATCTGCTCTGCGCCCGAGAATCGTGAAATCGTACAGAGCGCCGTACCCGAGGCGATCTACGTCGATCCGGGCGATCCCGGTGCGCTCAAGGAGGCCCTCGAGCAGTGCGATGCCGTCGGCCTCGGGCCGGGCCTGGGCACGGGCGCGTTGGCTCAGGACCTCGCCGCGACCGTGGTTACGGGCCCGCTTCGACCCCTGGTGGTAGATGCCGACGCACTCAACCTCTCGTCAGAGGGGAAGCTCGACCTGGCGTCGTTGGCGCCGACCAGAGCGATTCTCGCGACGCCGCACGCGGGCGAGATGGCGCGCCTACTCGGCACGGATACCGGAACAGTCCAGTCGGACCGAATCGCGGCGCTCCAGCGCGCAGTAGAGGCGCACGGCACAGCGCTCTTGCTCAAGGGGGCGCCGTCTTTGGTGGGCGCACCGGGAAGCGAAGTGTTGGTGGACTGCCAGGGTTCGTCCGACCTTGCAGCCGCCGGTATGGGCGATGCCTTAACCGGCGTATGTGCAACGCTCATGGCTCAGGGCCTCGACGCACGCGACGCCGGGGCTGTCGGGCTCTACCTGACGGGCCGTGCCGCACGCCTCGCCGGGCGTGGCCCCGCGCTCACTCCGAGTGACGTGATCCGCTGCCTCCCGGACGCATTGGGCGAACGCAGCCAAGGCGTCTCGGAACTCGACTTGCCCTTCGTTCTCTACGACGCCGACCCAGCGCGGTAAGATGGGCGATTACCCCCCGCGTACCGTTCGACTCGGCCCCGGGGCGGAGTTCGACCGGATCCGCGCCGCGATCGCGTCGGGAGGTGAGCTGCCTGCGGCCGTCCGGGTCGGACCCGGTGATGACGCGGCGGTCATCGAAGGCGGGTGGGTCCTGAGCACCGACTTATGCGTCGAGGACGTGCACTTCCGACGGAGCTGGCTCTCGGACCGTGAGATCGGGTACCGGGCTGCGGTCACCGCACTCTCGGACCTCGCTGCCATGGCGGCGACGCCGCTTGGGCTCTTGGCGTCCATCGCCGTCCCGGATTCCGAGGGGGTCGACCTGGACGCGGTGCAGGCAGGCGTTGCCGAAGCTGGCCGAGCCCATGGTGCGTCGATTCTCGGTGGAGACCTCTCCCGCTCGCCTGGGCCCCTGGTGCTCGACATCGTGGTCCTGGGCCGCACCTCTTGGCCGGTTTTGCGGAATGGTGCGGAGGCTGGCGACGAGATCTGGGTAACAGGGCGCCTCGGCGCGAGCGCAGCGGCTGTGCATGCATGGCGGCAGGGCGATGAGCCGTCTCCGGAAGCACGCGAAGCCTTCGCGCGCCCGATGCCGCGCATAAGCGAAGCGTGTTGCCTGGTCGAGCAGGAGTGGGTCGACGCACTCATGGACATATCCGACGGCCTGTCGGGCGACGTTGGCCACATGGCGGCGGCCTCTGGTGTGAAGGTCGTCTTGCAGGCGGGTTGGGTCCCGATCTCCGACGCCGCGCTCGTCGCCCTCGGCGCCGAAGGCGCATTGGAGGCGGCGCTGCATGGGGGCGAAGACTACGAACTGCTCTTCGTCACCGATCCGGGAGTCGTCGACGTGGATCTGTTCGCAAAGCGATTCGGGCTCGACCTGACGTGCGTCGGACATGTGCTCGAGGGGGAGGGCGTGTGGATCGATCACGGTGACGGCGAACCGCGGCCTCTGGAGCGAGCCGGGTTCGACCACTTCGGGAGCGTCGATCGTTGATACGCCTGATCGCGTTGCTGACGTTGGGCATCCCGACCACCATCTGGTATTGCATGCGGATTGCATGGGCCGTTTACCGAAACGCTCCGGACGCCGACTGCGTATGCGCGGAGGTCCCCCGGGCCTGGGCGAGGCGGATGCTGCGAATCGCTGGAGTGCGGGTCGAGGTCGAAGCCGCCGAATACATCGACGCCACGGCACCGCAGGTCGTGGTGGTCAATCACACGTCTTGGTTCGACCCGCTCGCCTTGGCCGGTTTTGTGCCCGGACCCTGTGTCTTCGTGGCGAAGAAGGAAGTTGAACGGGTACCGTTCTTCGGCATGGCGCTGCGCGCGTGCGGGCACATTTACATCGATCGACGTAACCACGAACTGGCTCTGCAATCGCTGGAGATCGCGCGCCAGAGGTTGGAGGACGACGGTCCAAGCATCATCATGTTTCCTGAGGGGACACGCTCGGCCACGGGGGAATTGCAGCCGTTCAAGAAAGGCCCGTTCATTCTGGCGATTCAGGCGGGAGCCGAGGTCGTTCCGACTGCACTCATCGGGTCCAGAGAAGTAATGAGGAAAAACGGGATCCTGATCAAACCAGGCATCATCCGGCTTCGATTCGGCACTCCGATTCCGGTCGATTCGTACGACTTCGAGAGACGAGACGAACTCGCGGACCGAGTTTGGCAGGCCCTGCGGGACCTGCTGACGTCGGCAACATAGAGAGAGGAGACCAGGTGTCGGCCATTGTGGATGTACGTGCGCGTGAGGTACTGGACTCGAGGGGAAATCCGACGGTGGAAGCCGAGATTACCCTGGAAACCGGCGTTCGGGGCAGGGCCATCGTCCCCTCCGGCGCCTCCACCGGGGCCCACGAGGCTGTTGAGCTGCGTGACGGAGATCGTGCTCGCTTCCTGGGTAAGGGAGTCCTGGGCGCCGTCGAAAACGTCAACACCGTCATCGCCGATGCGCTTCGTGGCTTCGAGGCTCGAGAGCAACTGGCCATCGATCGCACGATGATCGAGCTGGACGGCACGCCGAACAAACGCAACCTCGGCGCCAATGCGATCCTTGCGGTGTCGATGGCTGCCGCGCGGGCTGCCGCGCGCGAGAGCCATATGCCGTTGTGGCGCTACCTCGCGTCCGGCGGCGATGCCGATCTGCTCCCGGTGCCCATGATGAACATCCTGAACGGCGGGGTGCACGCGCCCAACAACGTCGACATCCAGGAATTCATGGTCATGCCTGTGGGGGCTGAATCGTTCTCCGAAGGCCTACGCATGGGTGTCGAGGTCTTTCACCATCTGAAGAACGTGCTGAGTGAACAGGGCAAGAATACCGCGGTCGGGGACGAGGGCGGCTTCGCGCCCGACTTGGCGAGCAACGAAGAAGCCATCGAGCTCGTATTGCGCGCGATCGAAAAGGCTGGGTACCGCCCGGGGGAGGACCTCGTGATCACGCTCGACGCAGCGGCTACCGAGTTCTTCGAGGACGGCGAGTACGTGTTCCACTGGTCGGGGGGTGAGCGGCGTGACGCCGCCGGCATGGTCGAGTTCTGGAAGGAGTGGGTCGACAAATACCCGATCCGTTCTCTGGAGGACCCACTCGACGAAAACGACTGGCATGGCTGGAAGCAGCTTACCGACGCTGTGGGCGAGCGCGTGCAGATCGTCGGCGACGACATTTTTGTGACTAACGTGGATCGGCTGGAGCAAGGCATCAGGGACGGCGCCGCGAACGCGATTCTCGTCAAGGTGAATCAGATCGGGACTCTGACCGAAACGCTGGAGACGATGCGGGTCGCTCGCGAGGCTGGCTTCAAGTGTGTGGTGTCGCACCGGTCGGGCGAGACGGAAGACACGCTCATCGCCGACCTCGCGGTGGCTACGGGTGCTGGCCAGATCAAGACGGGCAGCGCCAGCCGAACCGACAGGGTCGCCAAGTACAACCAACTACTGCGCATCCAAGAGAAGCTCGGCGCACGGGCCCGGTATCCGGGTCGCTCTCTGTGGGGCGACTAGGACTGTGGGCAAGCTGAAGAGAGCGATCCTGCCCGGCATGCTGCTGGTTGCGGCGTACTACGCTGTCTTCGGAGGCGAGTATTCGTGGTTCGAGCTCCGGGACGCTCGAGCTGCGATCGAAGAGGAGCGGGCCGATCTAGGCGAGCTCGAGCGGCAGATCGATTCCCTGCGCGCATGGGCCGACTCCTTGCAGATCGATTCGGTGACGCTCGAGCGCATCGCGCGCGAGCGCTTCGGCATGATTAGGGACCACGAGATCCTGTATCTTTTCGCGCAGCCGCGGGACACCACGCGGTTGCCGACCGACACGACCAGCGCGGCGTCGCGGTAGGAATGCGTCGTCGCGACCCGGAGTTTGCTGCTACGGCTCCGGAGTGGCTTCGTCTGCGATCCGGAGCAGTTCCATGGCGAGCTCGTCGAGCTTCGCGCGCGTGGCCCGGTCCGAGCGCGACCAAAATGGGCGCGCCAGCAGGACAGGCGTCACCAGCAGCAGCAGTGTCACCGCCAGGGAGCCCACGCTGAACGGTGCGATGCTGCTCAGACCGACCCAACCGAGCAGCCCGAGAAACCAGTGGACCAGGTAGTGACCCGTGCGGTCGGCCACGATCGAGACGTGGCCGGCTCCCTCGCCTGACACCGTCACGGTCGTGCGCCCCACGCCGTGACTTTCGCGCCATACGAAGCGCTCGGGCTCGTCCTCCAGAATGTCGCCGGAGTGGCCGAGAACCTTGTCCGCCGCGCGGGCAAAGGCCCGGCGGTCGTTGGGCAGGCCCCCGTGCATGGTCGCGCGCACTTCGCGTCGATCGGGGGCACCGGGGAGTCGCCGCGAGCGCTCCGCCTCGTCCTACGCGCTCGATCGACGCAGACTTACGCACCGCCAGCGGATCGAGACCGACCTCACGCGCCACCTCCATGAGTTCGGTCACCGTTAGGTCGTGCTTCGCAGGCACGTGCGCGGACTGCTCCGCCTGAGCGGCGCGACGGAGGATGGCGTCGATCTCGTCAGCCGCAAATCGGCGGTCCGGAGACGGCACATCAGGCGCCGACGGGTCGCGAGGCGCCAGGACGCCACCCTGCTTCGACTCACTCACGCGACTGGCCCCGCGACTACTCGGTGTCGTCTGGTCCGGTCAGCACCTTCTCCGTTCCGGCGAGCAGCTTGTCCGTGGCCTCATCCTCCGCGGCGATGCCGATCATCTTCTTCGACCCGCTCTCGAGCTGGTCGGCGCCCTCGCCGCCGCTCAGGCCCGCCGCAAGATCGGAGGCGACCTTCAGCGCGCGTGCGCGCGCCTCCTCGCTGGCCGGGGCACCTGGTTCGAGGAACGGCCTGAACAAATCGATGGGGATCGGGAAGAGCGTCGTCGAGTTGTTTTCTGCCGCGATCTCGCTCACGGTCTGCAGGTACCGTAGCTGCATCGCGATCGGAAACTCCTGAAGGATCTCGGCGGCCGCCGCGAGCTTGGTCGACGCCTGATACTCGCCTTGGGCGTTGATCACCTTCGCCCGCCGCTCACGTTCAGCTTCGGCCTGCTTCGCCATAGCTCGCTTCATCTCCTGCGGCAGATCGATATCCTTGATCTCGACCGCAGTGACCTCGATGCCCCACGAGTCCGTGCCTTGGTCGATGATGTGACGGATGATCTCGTTGATCCTCTCCCGGTCGGCGAGCAGTTCGTCCAACTCGGATTGACCGATGACGGAGCGCAGCGTGGTCTGTGCCAGCTGGCTCGTAGCGAACTGGTAGTCCTCGATCTCGATGACCGCCGTCGTGGGGTCGACCACGCGGAAGTACACCACCGCGTTCACCCTCACGCTGACGTTGTCCTTCGTAATCGTGTCCTGGGGTGCGATGTCCAGCGCCACGATACGGAGGTCCATCTTCTTCATGCGCTCGATGCCCCAGGGCACCAGGAAGATGAGGCCGGGACCCTTGGCGCGCGTGAGCTTCCCGAGCCGGAAGACGACGCCACGCTGGTACTCCAGCAGAATCCTGATGCTGGTGAGCATCGAAACGCCGACGACGGCTACCACGCCGATCGCAAGACTCGCGGGATCCATGGATCATCCGGGGAGAGAGGGAGGGGTGCCCCATGAGCGTCGCGGGCGGAGCAGCGCTACGCAAGGCAGGCGCCAGCCGGTTGACACGACCCTAAGGCCGAATCAGCTTTTTTCTCCGTCGCCGGAGTAGCTCAGTTGGTTAGAGCAGCGGAATCATAATCCGCGTGTCGGGGGTTCAAGTCCCTCCTCCGGCACTAGGTGGCAGAACGACGATCGGCCCCTCGGGAGAATCCGAGGGGCCGATTTCATGCCCACATGTTGCCGATCTGTTGTATCAGGGCCGGGCGGCCCTGTCGTCAGGTGCCGCCGAGTATGGCCTCAAGCTTCTCAGCCGCTTCCTCCTGCATGTCGGGCAAGCTGGCCGAGCACACGTCGAGCGTGAAGGCCACTGAGGAGTGCGCGAGTCGCTCCGATACCACCTTGGGGTGCACTCCGTCCCAGAAAGAGCAGGGTCGCCGATGTGTGCCAGAGGTCGTACATGCGGAAGGCAGGTTGGAACTTCTGCCGACGGCCTTCACCCACCCACCCACGCACCCAGCCCAGCCTTGCTCATAATTCGGCAGAAGTTGCGATCGTACAGGTTGCTTGCATCGAGAGGGCGCCCGAACTCAGTCGTGAAGACGAAGCCTTGGTCGCCGTACTCGGCTCCGATCAGAAGCCGCTCCTGCGCCTGAGCGGCACGGTGCGCCCTGACGGCGAACGAGGGCAGCACCACGACGCGCCGGCCTTTGTCGGTCTTCGGTGGTACGAGCTTCCACGGCTCGTCCTTCGCCGTTCCCCGGCGCACGAGGCTTCGTTGCACGTGGATGCGACTCTGATCAAGGTCGAGGTCCGACCTGGAGTTGGCCCCGCGCGGTGGACAGTTTTGGACTAGAGATTCAAGCGGCGGCGGCGTGCCCCTTTTTGTAGTTGAGAGGGGACATTTGGCCGAGGGCGGAGTGCCGTCGGTGCGGATTGTACCAGGCCTCGATGAAGTCGAACACGGCTATCCTAGCCTCGGCCTGATTTC
>Ga0209554_1000046_pt1 | contig 84117 bp, 81 predicted proteins | sample MarorgKNORR_S2LV_5_FD_188221 | JGI IMG/M metagenome (GOLD analysis project Ga0209554, IMG submission 188221) | Marine microbial communities from the Southern Atlantic Ocean, analyzing organic carbon cycling - Bottom_A/KNORR_S2/LV (SPAdes) (version 2) | ecosystem: Environmental > Aquatic > Marine...
CCCGGCACGTCTTCAAGAAGTACGTGACCCCCGGCAAAGAAGGACGCTAACAGCCATTTTATGCTCTGGTTATTGCTGCGGATAACAGATTCTATATTGGCCTTAAGCTTGTGGATCAGGGCCTGTTCTTGAGTTGGATATATATCAGGTGTGTCCGACGACATCTCTGTGTCCTCAATTTGCCATTATCTTCACAAGACCAGCTGGCATGGTCAAATCGTTTCTTGCGTTCCGGTTATTTCCGCGATAATCGGCAGGTGTATCATGTTATAACATTGGCAGACATTCGATTAGAGGCCAACTCTGGAGCAGCGATCAAAATGAATAGCTTCTACACAGATCATTGGCAACAGATTGAACCGGAAAGGCTTGAACGCTATGAAAAGCTGTTCAAGTTCCGCTCGGATCAGGAACCTATCATTGAGGCGTTACAGCTGTCCGCAACGGCGACGGTTTTGGATTTTGGTTGTGGGCCAGGATTTTTAACCGAAGAGATTGCGCAACGTACCGGAGCAAAGGTGATCGGTGCGGATCTGAATGCAGAGTTTATTACCAGGGCAATAATCCGCACGAGCAAGGACAATTTGCAGTTTATGCAGTTATCCAACACCAGGCTTGTAGATCAGGTAGGTCTCGTGGATCGACTGCTCTGCAAGAACGTTCTCGAATATGTATCTGATCTGGGTGAAACGCTTGGCTCGTTTTATGACACGCTAAATGGCGATGGGCGCCTGCTGATTCTTGATAGTGACTGGGGATTTGTGTTGGTAGAACCCTGGGGGAAAGAACGAACTGACAGATTTTTTGAGGCTGCATCGGCTGCTTTCAAAGAGCCGCTCATAGGCAGGAAGCTACCAGGCGCACTTGCCCATGCCGGTTTTGTAGATGTCGAAGTAAAGGTGATGGCCGGGGTTGACCGAAAAGGCCGAAGCATTTCAGTTTTACAAAATATGGTGTCATATATCCGCGAATTCGAAACCATGCCGGTAGACGAACTCAGCAAGATGATGGACGATCTCGAAGGTGGCATTGATGACGGGACATTTATGTTCATATTGCCCCAGTTTTTTGTGACGGCCCGGCGCGGTTAAACCCTGGTGTCGTAATTAGGATCGAATCCAATGAGTTTACCCAAAAAAAGTTTTTCGATGGTTCTGACAGGTGATCGGACGCTTCAGGCAATGGATATTGCGATCCCCGATATTGATGAAAACTCGGCGATCCTGCAGCTTGAAGCTTGTGGTATCTGTGGCAGCGACTACGAGCAATTCGAAGGATTGCTGAAAACACCCACTCCGGTTATTCCGGGTCATGAACCACTCGGGCGCATTGCCGCCATTGGTGATGCAGCAGCGCGCCGATGGGACGTAGATGTGGGGGACCGGGTAGCGGTTGAGACAATGCTGTCCTGCCATCATTGCAGCACCTGCAGGGCTGGTCGTTATCACCTGTGTGAGAATCGCAAGATCTATTCGTACATCCCCCTGTCTGAACCTCCTGGTCTCTGGGGGGGATACTCGCAATACATGTTCCTGCATGCAAACAGCATTGTGCATAAGGTAAATCCAGAACTACCGGCGTCAATAGCAGTAATTTTTAATCCCCTGGGTGCAGGATTTCGCTGGGCCGTGGAGATCCCTAATACCAGGCCTGGTGATACCGTGGTGATCATGGGCCCAGGCCAGCGCGGTTTATCAAGCGTGATTGCCCTTAGGCATGTTGGCGTGACCGACATCATTGTTACAGGTCTCGCCGCTGATTCCGAAAAGTTAGCGCTGGCACGCTTTTATGGTGCGAAAACCACGATTGATGTTGATAATGAAAATGTCGTCCACCGGGTTAAAGAGCTGACCGCTGGCAGGGGGGCGGATGTCGTGGTCGACGTTTCCTCTTACGCAACGAAACCGGTTGCAGACGCATTACAGCTCGTAAAAGCCGGGGGTCAAATAGTGCTGGCAGGCGTAAAAGGGTTTAAAGCCGTCGAAAATTTTGTATCTGATTTGATCGTACTCAAAGAAGTGACGATCAAAGGGGCCATTGGCGTGACCTCAACCGGGTACAAACAGGCAATTGACCTGATAGAGGAAGGCACCGTCGACTTCGCCGCCATGCATACTCATGATTTCGACCTTGAGCAGGCGGAGCTCGCGATTAAAACACTCGCAAGAGAAGTAGAGGGTGATGAATCTATCCACAGTTGCCTGATTCCACCGACCTGAAGACTGGTCAGGACATGGTTGGAATGCACGTAGAAATGAATGTCATAAAAGTCATAAAGGAACAAGGAGACGCAGTTGTCACGCAATAAACCGGAATTCGAATTCAATGAGAAAATAGCGGCTAGCTTTATCAACCCGAAATCATCTGCTGGAGGCCTGCATGATTATTTGGGAATCAAGATCGTCGAAGTTGGCCCTGGAACCATGCATGGGCAATTAGCGGTCAGGGATGATCTCTTGACGTACATAGGGAATATGCATGGCGGCGTCCTGTCTGCATTTTGTGATCACATGCTGGGTTGCGTCTGTTACCCGGTCATGAAGCAAGGTCAGTGGGCAGCTACGACAGAATTCAAAATAAACCTCACCGCCCCCGTTAGCAAAGGTATTGTTGATGCCTATGCTGAAATCATTAACCTCGGCAGGACACAGGCCGTTGTTCAGATTGAGCTGGTCAACGAGGATCGACTCGCTGCTGTGGCTCAAGGCACTGTTACCATACGGGATCCACGCTAGGTAACAGATTCCTGAAAATCCTCCAGATGGCATGAAACCAGATGGCTTGAAATGGTTCTCAATTTCGGTGCTTCCACCTTGCATTTTTCCATGACCCTCGGGCAGCGGGGATGAAAGTGGCATCCTGATGGCGGGTCGATGGGCGATGGCACATCGCCTCGGATCACCTCACGAGTGACCTGTTTGTGAGGGTCAGGTACGGGGATAGCGGATATCAGAGATTTTGTATAGGGGTGATGCGGCTGTTGGTAGATGGATTCTCCCGCGCTTTGTTCCACGATATTGCCCAGGTACATAATCGCGATACGATCAGACACGTGTTTGACCACCGCCAGATCATGAGCGATAAAGAGATAAGCCAGATTAAACTCTTTTTGCAGATCGACCAGTAAGTTGAGAATCTGACTTTGAATGGAGACATCCAGTGCCGATACAGGTTCGTCGCATATAATCAGTTTAGGATTGAGCGCTATTGATCGGGCTATGCCAATACGTTGTCTTTGGCCGCCGGAGAATTCGAAAGGATACCGGGTGGCTGAGCGAGAGGGTAAGCCTACAATATCCAGCAGCTTCCTGACTTGTCGCGCGCGACTGGATTTGTCGCCGATCTTTTGTACGATAAATGGTTCTTCCAGAATGTCCCCGACCGTGTGTCGCGAGTTCAACGATTCCATGGGATCCTGAAAAATCATCTGAATATGCTTTCTGTAGGGCATCAATGCTTTGCCTTTCAGATGAGTGATATCCGTGCCCTCAAATTCTATATTTCCAGAAGTTGGGTCGTAAAGACGCGCGATGCACCTGCCCAGGGTGGATTTTCCGCAGCCGGATTCACCAACCAGACCGAGTGTCTCTCCAGGCTGGATTTCAAAGGAAACGCCGTCGACAGCCTTGTTAAACTTGCTGGCACGAAGAAAAAGTCCCTCCTTGACCGGGAAGTGCATTTTCAGGTCTTTGACTTTTAAAATGGGGTTCATCACTGAATCTCTTGCCAACGGAAACAACTTACCCAGTGCTGACCCGTTGTATTTTCAAGTGGTGGTGGTGATTTCGCACACTGGTCCGTTTGATACGGGCAGCGATTTTCAAACCGGCATCCGGATGGCAGGTCCAGTAAACCCGGCACCATGCCATTGATGACACTTAAGCTCGATTTAGGGACAGTGTCCAGAGTCGGTATGGAGGCTAGCAAACCTCTGGTGTATGGGTGCGTTGGATGATCGAAAATATCGAACACATCCCCCCGCTCTGCAATTTTCCCAGCGTACATGACCACCACATCGTCGCATGTCTCGGCGATGACCCCTAGATCGTGGGTAATAAGGATGACAGACATACCCATCTCTGATTGAAGTTCCTTGATCAGCTCCAGAATCTGGGCTTGAATAGTCACGTCCAGAGCAGTGGTAGGTTCATCGGCGATTAACAGGTCCGGTTTGCAGGCGAGTGCCATGGCAATGACAATCCGCTGCCGCATGCCGCCGGATAACTGGTGGGGGTACTCGGTCATGCGAATATCCGGCGAAGGAATACCCACTCTGTCCAGCATTTCGACGCTCTTCCTGATCGCTTCAACGGTAGAAATATTTTCGTGCAGCAGCAAGACTTCGTTAAGTTGTCTACCGATGGTGTGAACCGGGTTTAAGGCTGTCATCGGCTCCTGAAACACCATGCCGATCCTGGCGCCTCGAATTTTCTCCATTTCCGGGATGGTAATTTGTGTGAGGTCAGTGTCTTTTAACATGACGCTGCCGGAAACTATTCGTCCCATGGGTTGGGGCAGCAACCGCATGATAGAGAGAGCGGTGACGCTTTTTCCGCATCCGGATTCTCCGACGATGCCGAGTGTTTTGCCTTCTTCGACGGCAAATGAGATATCGTCCACCGCCCGGACTTGTCCCTCGTCAGTTTCGAATTCGGTGACGAGATTGTTGACAGCTAGCAGGGTCATTCTGGAACGGCGAACTGATCGTAAATCGTGATTTGAGGTTCGAAGGTCACACCTTCACTTCTTGCATCCAGGGTTTCCTGTTTGATAGTTGGTTCAATCCAGTGGACATACAATTCATCGAACATTCGGGAGTGCTTGTAGTTAAAGCCTTCCGGATATTTTATCCAGCGCCAGTGTCCAACCCGATAGGTGGGCTGATAAAAACCGGGAACGAATGAGCCGTGTTCGTGATGTATTTCCGTCATTTTATGGGCGAGGCTAACCATTTCGTCTTTATCTTCAGACTCTCGATATTGGTCGATCAGATTATCCATCTCGAAAATCGTTAATGCTTCGAGATTGTTGGTCTGTGTTTTTAGTTTTCGGTTCGGATTGACGGTGCCATCATCGAGAAACGCGTCATCGTACGCATTATCTGAATGGTAGGTCTCCCAGAATCGAGGGTACATTTCCAGAGATACGGAGAATGCTGAAAAATTAATATCGTGCTTTTTCTCCTGAACTTTTTTCCAGCCGGCTGTCGCATCAAGAACTTCTATCCTGAACTCAATACCAGCTTTTAACGCCTCCTCCTTCAGAATAGTGAGGACATCCTTGTAGTGCTCATAGCCAGTGGACAGGGTAAAAGCCAGTCTCTGACCATTCTCATTGACTAAAATTCCGTCTGGCCCCCGGTCTTTAAATCCAGCCCTGGCAAATGCCGCCTGTGCCTTGTCAACATCAAACTCGCGGGCTGTCAGGGTGGGATGGGTAAATTCGCCGTAGCCATCGGATGAGGTTTGCATTCTGTTGTAGTCACCGCGGAAGAAGTTGTTAATAACCAGCTGCCAGTTGGATGCATGGTTGATGCCTATTCTGATGTCCCGGTTGTCAAGCAAATCTCTTGAGGTGTTCATCCATAAGCCGAAGGTCGGGCGAGGTCGCTGATTATAGAAAGCGGATTTATGAATGTAACCGGCCGCCACGTCCTTATTGTCATCGGGAAGCTTGTCATACCAGTATTCTGCGAGCCGCAAATTGAACTGATCGATATCTCCACGCTTAAAGGCCTCGAAGACTTTCGGCGTATCGCGAATGACCGCGAGGTGAATCTTGTCCATGTTGAATCTATAGCGCCAGTGTTTCTTGTCCTTCGCCCACCAATCCTTATTGCGGGTTAGTGTGACAGATCTGCCTTTTTTCAGATGCTCATCTTTCACGACATAGGCTGCAGTCGTTGGTTCAAAACGCCATTGATAACGTTCGACATAATCGTCACCAAGTTCCTTGAAGAAATGTTGTGGCATGGGTCGCAATTCGAGCACTCTTCCATCCATATCCGGCTTTCTATTAGGGACAGATATTGAAAACGTCAGATCGTCATATTTTGTGATGTTGGTGTACTGGGTGCCGTACCAGTTGTTGTACCAGGGGGCGACGATATAGCTGGACTGAAAGAAGAAAAACATAAACATAAAGTCATCGGCAGTTATTTTCTCGCCGTCTGAAAATGTTGCCGCCGGATCGATTTTTACATACACCGTTTTGTTTTCACGATCGACCGCCCAGGACTCCGCGATGCCGGGGTAGTACTCAAATTTATCCGGGTGAAGATGAGCAATCTGCATGCCTACATCATCGAGTATGTAGATGCGAAATGATCCATTTGAGTCCGGACCCACAGTTCGAAGGGTTCGTGGGAAATCTTGAAGGCGCTTGTATTCTGTGCCGCCTTTTTTTGCGTTAGGAGAGCCGATTTCGGCCAGGTGTTCACCATTCTGCCAGGTCAGGTCTACTGGAAGATCGGCCAGGGTTTTGAAGCCAAAAAAGTCTGGATGTTCAGCGTAATAGGCTTGCACCTCTTGCGTGTTATCCCGAAGTTCAAAATCTGCCTTATCAGCGTCGTCCGATGACCCACCGCATGCCGTTAGCAATAGCGCCAGGGAGAGGCAGGTAATGTGAGGTAGTTTCATTTGAGAATCCCGATGGTTAACGGTAGATGGTGAATTTCTTGGGGTCGAACGATTCACGAACGGCTTCGCCGATAAAGGTGACAACAGTCAGTAGAATGACCAGGGTGCCGAATGCAGAGGTTACAATCCACGGTGCTGTTCTAAGGTTTGCGGTTCCCTGTTTCAGCAATTCGCCCAGGCTCGGGGTGGGCGGTGGTAATCCGAATCCAAGAAAATCGAGGGCAGTGATAGCGGTGATGGCCGAGACAACGGTAAATGGCATAAACGTGACGAGAGTCGATAAAACGTTCGGTAATATATGTCTGAAGATAATGCGCGCGTCGGATGCGCCGATGACTTTTGCCGCTGCAATATAGTCCCTGGATTTTTCCTTGTAGGTTTCAGTGCGCATATAGTAGGTCATGCTGGTCCAGGAAAAGAGCACCATGACGATCAGTAAAATCCCGATGCGCATGGGGATTGAGAAGGTCTGCGGAATGACGCTGAACACGATGATGATCATATAAAGAAACGGAATATTGGACCAGATTTCGATGAACCGTTGGAACACCAGATCGAACATACCGCCGAAATACCCCATGGCACAACCGATGGTAATGCCGATAACATACACCGCTATCATAAACGCGATAGAGAACCACAGTGCTATGCGAGTGCCATAAAAAAGTCGTGCCAGGATATCCCGGCTGGTTGAATCAGTACCAAGAAAATGTCGTTCAGACAGGGACGGTGGCATCGGTTTGAATACACCGCTGGTTGTGTGATTTTCTAGTGGGTTGTAGGGAACGATAGGCATAAAAACCCAATTGTGGGCGTTTTGCTTTTTAAACAAGACACTCAGGTCTCGATAATTAACCTCGTAATCATAGCCCAATCCGAAATCAGTACCGGGATGAAAATCTGAATAGGTTGGAAAATAAAGTGTTCCTTCATAACTCACAACAAGTGCACGGCTGTTAATGAGCAGTTCGCCAAACGTCACCATGAATAGCAATCCGGCCAAAAACAAAAAGCTGTAATATCCGCGTTTGATCTCGCGGAAACGAATGAGCCGTTTTAACGTTTGCGGATTGAATGTGAACATCAATTACTGGAATCTGATTCTTGGGTCGACCAGTGCCACCAGAACGTCGGAAATGATGTTACCAATCAGCAGAAGGAAACTGGCAAGCAGTACAACGCCCATAACCACCGGATAGTCCCGGTCCAGGATCGCAGTCAGGCCGAGTAAACCGAAACCATCGATGTCGAAAATGGTTTCGATCAGGAATGAACCGGAAACCAGCAGGACGATGTTTTGCCCAAAAGTAGTGGCAATGGGGATGAGAGAATTTCGCATGGCATGTTTGGTCACTGATTGTCGAAAAGAAACACCCTTGGCGATCGCCGTTCGAATGTAATCCGATGCCAGATTGTCCATGAGGTGGTTCTTCAACAGTAGTGTGACTAACGCGAAACTTCCAACCAGGTAACAAATAAGTGGCAGTACAGAGTGGTTGATAACGTCTGACACTTTACCGAAAGCAGTTTTTTCCTCGAAAGACAGGCTGATGAATCCACCCATCGGGAACCACTCAAGTCTGACAGAAAAATACAGCAGCAATAATGAACCGAGTGCGTAGCCTGGGATTGCGTAGCCAACAAAGATCAGGATGGATGTGAAGTTATCTACCAGGGTGCGATGTTTGATTGCCTTGAGTACACCCAGTGGTATACAGACAATGTAGGTAATGATGAGCGTCACCAGCCCGTAGTACATGGAAACGGGAAAACGATCCTGAATCACATCCCAGACCGGTTCGTTGTATCGATAGGAATTGCCAAGATCCCCCCGGACAACTTTGCCAAGCCAGTCAACATAGCTGGCAAGCATAGGTTTGTCGAAGCCGTAGTACTCTTTTAATTTTTCGAGTTGGGCTTCGGACAGGGCCATGTTGGCGCCAGCCATCTGGGAACTCACCCCTGATGCAGAATTGAATTGCTGTGATTCCATAATGGCCCGCTCCAGCGGACCTCCAGGTACCAGGCGGGTGACGGCGAACACAATAATGGTAACGCCGAGCAGGGTCGGGGGAATCAGTAAAAATCGTCTGATGAAATAATCGCGCATTGCAGATGTCCGGAGGAAGCTTTTGGCCTCTGTTCAGCACAGTATGACAGGGTGAGTCAGATTGTCGTTTTGCTCGGTCATTCCTGCTGAACCTGTACTCTGGGGTCAGCAGCAAATAGCCGCGGCATGGTGCCATAAACCCTTGTTTTAAGAAAGGGTTTGACAAGAGACTGTCACGAAAAGTACTTGAAGCACTATAATCGGCCAGCTTCCCGTCAAACCCACTATGGAATAAGTGCTATGAACGATGTAGAACGAGTTGACCAGTATGTAGACATGGCTGTTGCTATGGCATTCAACTTTGGCCCAAAGCTGCTGCTCATTAGTGTGGCGTCCATGGTGGGGATTGCGACCACTTCCTTTTTATACTGAGACAACAGGCTGAATAGGAAAGTTAGTAAGGATGGTCCTCCTGATCCATCAAAAACCCCATAACCCAGGTAGCCAGAACAGCCCCCAGGATCTGCGCCACGATGAAACCCGGGACATGAGGAAGGTAGATGCCACTGAAAGTATCGGTGAATGACCTGGCAATAGTGACAGCAGGGTTTGCAAATGAAGTTGATGCGGTAAACCAGTAACCGGCGGTAATGAATAGACCGACTGCATAAGGTACGGCATCAGGCCTCGATTTGAGGCAACCCAGTATGGTCATGACAAGACCGAAGGTCGCGATGCTTTCGGCCACCCATTGACCCACACCCGTCCGGGTGGTGGAGGATACCTGTACCAGATCCAATTCAAACATGATGTGTGCGACCAGAGCACCCGCGATACCGGCCGCGATTTGCACGACGATATACAAAATCGAATCAATGACGGAAATTTCTCTTCGGATAAAAAACGCCAGGGTGACGGCGGGATTGAAATGCGCGCCGGAGATGGGGCTGAACACCAGAATTAATACCACCAGAATGGCACCGGTAGCAATCGTGTTGCCCAGCAGGGCAATGGCTGTATTTCCACCGGCGAGATTCTCGGCCATGATGCCTGAGCCGACCACCGTGGCGAGAAGGAAAAAAGTTCCCAGGGCCTCGGCGATGAGTCGTTTTGTCATGGCCCATTCCTCATAAATAAGCCTCATAAACTATCCTCACAAACAATTATAGAAGGCATCGATCAGTCGTCTGGACCGAATGGCACCGGAATAGTGTAGTTGATTCATCACATAGGCAAAGACGACCTGGTTGGTTGGGTCTGCAAAACCGATTGAACCGCCGGTACCAGAGTGTCCGAATGCGCGAGCAGCGGGGCCAAAGTAACAATCGTCACAGTTAAGAATAAATCCCATTGCACGCCGGAGCGGTTGCCCGAGAACAAGGTCGAGTTCACCTGCCGTCTGCTCACAGGTTGCTGCAGCCAATGTTTCACTGGAGACAAGTTGTGAAGTTAATAACTCGCCGTAACATGTCGCTAGACCTGCTGCACTGGCATGACCGTTGGTGGATGGGATCTCAGCGGACCGCCAGGCAGATGAACTGATATGTTTGTAGGGCGTGAGTAGCGGATCATTTGTTGTCAGTTTGCCAGTTCGAGTTTTGGCATTAGGACTCAAATGGACCCTTGCATGATTTGGCCCGATGACATCCGCACAGCGGGACTGTTCTTTTTTTGATAATCCAATAAAAAATTGGGCTTCAGGTAAAAATTCCCGAATAGTTTCACCAGCCGATTTACCGGTAATCTGGCGAATCAGTTCTCCGGTTAAGTATCCCCAGGTCAATGCGTGGTAACCAAATGCACTACCAGGATCCCAGGCAGGCTTCTGCGATGCGAGCCTTGTTGTCATTGCCTGCCAATCGTATAGGTCAGGAGGTTCAATGGCCGGTTCAAATTGATACAACCCTGCCTGATGAGATACTAGTTCTGCGACTGTGATATCAAATTTTAGTTGTGCGCCGAATTGGGGCCAGTAGTCGCTTACAGATTTCTCATAATCAAGCAGGTTGTTTTCGACAAGACATGCCAGCGCAATGGAGACAACACCTTTGGTGCTCGAGTAAGTGTTGACCAGGGTGTCTCTTTGCCAGGCGACCGTCCGGGCTCTATCGGTGAATCCGCCCCAGAGATCAACTACCTGTTTGCCGTCGACATAAGCAGACAACGATGCACCGACTTCGATATCATCCCAGAGTGACAGAAATACGTCGCGAACGGTTTCGAATCCGTCCGAGACTTTGCCATTGATCAACTCAGTTTCCGGATAGTGGCAGGACTAATGATAATATCATCCCTACTGACCGTTTGAAGACAGGAATAACAAGATGCCAAGACTAAGAGAAGTATCCCGGGCCGACGCCGATGAATCTGTTTTACCGCTGTATGATGCCTTGTTCGGCGCAGACCGGGACCCTGTTGAACATCCAGGTACCGCAACCGGCACGCCCGGCAATTGGTGGACCGTGTTTGCCCTGGTACCTGATTGTTTCAGTCACGCGGTGGCAGGATTCCAATTTTATCGATCATCGAAACGAAAGTTAAAACCTCGACTGCGAGAACTTGGTCAGGCCCGCGCAGGTTTTGCCAGAGGCAGTCAATTTGTATTTTCACAGCATTGTAAGGCGCTTCGTGCCGTGGGTTTCAGCGAGGAACAAATCGAGTCAATCCCGAGCTGGGCAAGCAGCGGTCATTTTGACGAGTTGGAACGGGCTGTTCTTGCCTACACCGATGATCTGGTATTGTCCGGCGGCCGTGTGCCCGATGGAACCTTCGCGGTTCTGAAAAAACACCTGAGTGATGAAGAAATTCTCGAACTGACCTACACGACCTGTACCTATGATTTACACGCCACCATGTGCCGTGCGTTACGCCTGGAATATGACGATGTTGCAGAGCGGGTCGTAGAAATACCTCTGCCGGAAGACGAAACCCGGGATATCGATTTTATGGGCGCTGTCGATAGTTAGGGAGACAAACATGTTCACCGTTCGTCTTGAACGCATTCGCGAACTGAGCGCGACAACCCGCGATTTTCGTTTTGTCAGAAACGACGGCAAGATGACTGAATACCAACCGGGTCAATTTTTTCGTTTTGTTTTTACTGATTCGAAAGGTGAATTCGAACGTAGCTACAGCTTATGTAATTTTGAGGAGCTCTACGGGGGTAACCTGGATCTTGTGGTTTCCATGGTTGCCGGCGGACGAGCGACTAACTACCTGTTTGATTGTGCTGTGGGTATCGAGGCTGATGTAACGGGGCCTTTTGGCCGTCTGCTGTTGCCCGATGCACCCTTGAGCCGCCTGGTGATGGTGGCGACCAGTGTCGGTCTTGCGCCTTATATGCCTATGCTCAGAGAACTTGAATCAAGGAAATTTGAACAGGTTGTACTTCTGTTGGGTGTGCGCGACAGAAGTGAATTTATATATTCCAATGAATTGCTTGAATACGCCGAGCGACATGGCTTCTTTGAGTTACGCTTGTGTCTTTCCAGAGAAGTTGCCAGCGCCGCTTATGAATATGATGGTTATGTCAACGAGCAGCTAAATGATCTGTCATTGAAAAGCGGAGCAGACTTCGTGCTGCTGTGTGGTAATCCCAACATGATTGATAAGGCCTGGGGATACCTCCGAGACGAAGGATTCAAAGCAAAACAAGTTGTTCGTGAAAAATATGTCTTTGCCAAAGAGAAGAAATCAGGTGCGAAGAAGTTGACCGAAAAGCAAAAGCGGCTCATCGCGGAGAAAATGCAGAAGTACTCGCGGGGTTAGGGAACGTCTGATTAAGGTCGGTGTGCCGCATCACTATTTCCGCCATAACCGCGTCAGAGTCGTGATCTTACTCCGCTCGCCTCTTCCGGTGTGCCGGACCACTTGTTCTGACGAAAAATATGCTCTTAATCAGAGGTTCCTTAGCTATCAATGCTCAGGGAACGAAACACCAATGCCACGGTTCATAGTCAATCACTGCCGGGTTGTCTCTGGGATATGACAGTTGAAAATTAAATTGCCTCGCATTGCGGCAAAGCCATTGAAAGGCGGGCTGGTTTTCAAAATCGATAATCAGTGGTTCACTGTCGCCAGCGTGCAGGTCTATTGCGCGACCAGTGTGGTGCTCGCTGTATCCTGGTATGGCGTTGACCAGTAGTATGTCCTCAATAGTTCGGCCCTCATCGAGTTTTTGTTTTATCACGGAGCATTGATACTCAGTTGATCGAAAAGCCGATACCAGCAGTAGTTCAATACCCTGCTGCAAAGCCCTGTTTTTCATGTCAGCCCAGGCGCGTTCAGTTTCTGCCGTCATCTGCTGTGGGCGCCCGAACATATCATCTCCGGCATCAACTAAATGTGGAGCATCGAGGCATGGGGGAAGGCGACAAGCTTTCTGCATGTTGTCGGTGATACCCAGCTCCAGGAGAGCGTACTCAAGATCGAAAGCATTCACAGAGTCATGATCCATACTTGTTGAGATTCTTCTGGGCTTCACTGCAGGTAGCGTAAAAAAGGGCCGGAAATTTCAGTACCGCAATTAGGACAGAGAGCAATGGCAGATTTTTCTGCCTTTGTCAGTCCAGGATCAAGTTCTCCGCCCATCTGTTGATGTTAACATTTCTTTTTATCGGCCTCATCAGCCAGAAGCGTCGCCACGGGAACTTCTTGGTCTGTTTCCTAGTCAGTAAAGACCACCAGGCAACCCATTGCCTTGTTCTTTCGATCACTGAATACCTGACAGAATCTCGCAGCATTCACCTTGTTGTCAAATGGACCCACCTGCACCCGGAATATCGTTTTCCCCGCTGAGCTACCCTGTCGGAAGATCGGCGGGTAAGCATCGAATAAATCCTCATTGCCAGCCAAAATCTGTTGCCACAGATGTTGGGACCGGTCGAGGCTACTCATGGCACCCATCTGGACTCGATAGACTTTCAACCCTTCATTGACGGGCGATGGTTCATCGAAGCGAATGTTGTTCGGTAAACGCAGATTCCAGCTTTGAGACCATGCTATGGGTTCCTCGTCCTTAATATTGAAGGTCGTCTCCCCGGCAATTTCTGCCATTTTTAGTTTGGCACGATCGTAACCTTCCTCCGCTGCTTTGGTTAACCAGACACTGGCCTGCTCGATATCTTCTGGCGTACCAGAGCCATTGGTCAGCATGACACCGACATTGTATTGTGCCGGGGGATATCCTTGGACAGCGGCCTTCATGTACCAGCCAAAAGCGAGGGGTAGGTCGATGACCGTACCTTCCCCATATTTATGCATGATGGCCAGGACCGTCTGTGCGCGCGCATCACCGGCCTCAACCAGAGCAGAAAACTCAGAAAATGCAAGTGCGTAGTTCTGATTTCGATAGGCATTAGAGGCAGAATCGAAATCCGCACAGCCGACACGGGCCAGGGAGACCAGAACGACGAAAAAGAGAGATTTAGCCCACATATAATTCGGCAGACAAACTGTGGAATCTATCCTACCACGGGTCAGTCCGGCAGGAACTGTGGCTTACAGGCTAATGATAATAAATGGCCTATCGGGAGGTGAACTGTCCATGTGGGATGTTGAACTATTTTGGCGCATTATCAGACTTAAGGCATAGAGGAAGCACTTGAGTACCGTCTACTGAACATGTCGATTCATGATTTAACGACCAACCGTGGTGGTGGTGACCCGGAACACCTGATGCTTTTGCAGAGAGTCGCCGTGAAAGACAAGGTCGCCTTTGAGCGGCTGTATAAGCGATTCCACCCACAGCTAACACGATACCTGTCGCGACTGTTGCGGCGCTTATGAAGGAGCGGATGCCGTCACTGACAAGCGAGCAGATTTATCTTTATCTCCGAGAGTCTTCTCGAAACGATGCAAACCAGTTACCGGTTGTGGATATGTGCGCGGCGGTGAAACATGCAGCTAACACCCATGATTACAGCTGTGATCGAATACCGATAATGGTGGTTCGGGCCGATGACCGGCAAAATGCTAGGAATAGGTATTAGACAGAGCGTTAATGGTTTCGAAAAACTCTACGCTGGTCTCCTTTAGAATATCTGCTACCGGTTTGATGGATTCAATTCTGCCCGCGACCTGACCAGAAAGCGGAATAGCAGCCTCCATATCGCCGCCAAAATACAGATCCTGGGCATTACCAAATTCTCCCATCGCATTGGTTTCCGGGTCTCGCTCCAGGCGAGAAGTTCGTTCGGTTCGCAAGGCACGCAGCGCTGGTGAATGAAACTTATTAAGAAAAACCGTGCCAGTTTCTTCTGCCTCGACAATAGCATTTTTCCAGTTATCGTGAACCGGCGACTCTGTGGCAGACACCATCCGCGTGCCCATTTGTATACCTTCCGCGCCGAGAGAGAATGCAGCAGCCATTGTTTTTCCATCAATGAATCCACCGGCAGCGATCACTGGCACATTAACCCGTGAGCAAACGAGAGGCAGCAGGACCATAGACGCCACTTCGTTTGGGTTTTTGAAGCCGCCACCTTCGCCACCTTCGACAATAAGGCCGTCGACCCCAGCGTCAACCGCCTTAAGTGCAGCCTTTAAGGTTGGCACCACGTGGAACACGGTCAAACCGCCTGCTTTCAGCTGAGCCGTATATTTGGTGGGACTGCCTGCTGAAGTGGTCACAAACTTTACACCTTGATCGATGACAAACTGGGCAATATTGGGGTCCCTGACAAAAGCCTGGGCGATATTGACTCCGAAAGGTTTGTCCGTCAGATCCCGCATCTTCTTTATTTCTTCCTTAATCGTGTCGAGCTCGCCTGAGGAAGTTTCGATGATGCCCATGCCGCCTGAATTGCTGACAGCGGATGCCAATTGTGAACGAGCGATCCAACCCATTGGGGCTTGAATAATGGGCAGCTCGACGCCAAGCATTTCGGTGACACGGTTGTTAAATTTCATAGTTTGGCCCTTCGCTCAAAGCGGCGATAAGTATAATTAATGTTAGAGGAGTAATGTTTCTCTTCAAGAAGTTTGAACGCTTCGGGAACTTCTGGAAAAAAGATGTCGCCCGAAACTTCAAGGTGAATCGTCGTGAGGTGTAGAACATCGGCGAGAGGCATTGCCTGTCGGTAGAGCTCGCCGCCGCCAGAGATAAATATGGGTCGCTCAGTCTCGCCGGCCAACTCGATGGCGGCATCCAGACTGGTGGCTGTCTGACAACCTGCCAGGTGCAATTGCCGGTCCCGGCTTACAACGATCGTGATTCTACCGGGTAGAGGCCGGCCAATACTGTCGTAGGTCTTTCTGCCCATAATCAGCGTGCCGTCCATGGTGATTTTTTTGAACAGTAGCTGCTCGCCTTTCACTTGCCAGGGGATTTCCAGACCACGCCCAATGACCCTGTTTTCCGATTGCGCGGCGATAATGGCCAGAGTCACATCTTCTCCACGGTGCGAATGCCGAGAAGTCCCAGACCGTGCTGAAGGGTTCGTGCACTCAAATCGCAAAGTTTTAAGCGGGATATTCGTGTGCTGTCTTCGGCTTTAAGTACCGGACATAATTCATAGAATGACATGAAATGCTGTGACATCTCGTAGAGGTAATTACATAGAATGTTTGGCTGATAGTCTTGCACGATACTTTCTACTGTTTCTGGATACTGCAATAGTTTTACCGCAAGAAGATGTTCCACGGGCTCAGCAAGCTCGAATGGACCATTGAGGGTGTCTCGTTCGATCTGTGCTCTGCGAAAAATACTCATAATTCTCGTGTAGGCATACTGGAGGTAGGGGGCAGTATTGCCTTCAAAAGACAACATCGTGTCCCAGTCAAATATATAGTCAGTGGTTCTGTTTTTGGATAGTTCCGCGTATTTGATTGCACCTATTCCGACCACTTGCGCGATATCAGATTTCTCTTCTGCATTCAGCTCAGGATTCTTGTTGCTGACTAACTCGAGCGCACGGTTGATTGCTTCATTACCCACGTCCGCCAGCTTGACTGCACCACCGTCGCGAGTTTTGAAGGGTTTACCTTCCTTATTAAGGATCGTACCGAATGGGATATGTTTGAAGTTTTGATCTTCAGTGATAAAGCCGGCAATTTTTGCAATCGCGAATAGCTGGCCCAGATGCAATGCCTGTCGAGAATCCACGAAATACAGCGCATCGTCGACTTTAAGTTCTCGGCCACGAAAACGGGCGGCTGCCAGGTCCGTTGCCATATACGGATATCCACCGTCGGACTTCTGGACAATTGCGGGTATCAGGTTACCGTCTTTACCCGTAAATTCATCGAGAAAAATACATTTGGCACCGTCGGAGACTTCGACCAGGGCTTTGGTTTCCAACTCCTTGATGACGTTCACCAATTCATCGTTGTATGCGCTCTCTGCTTTGACGTCTGTGGGGCGAAGCGAGATATCAAACAGGTCATATATCGCCTGGCAGTGATTGATGGACTCCTCAATAAATCGACTCCAGAGTTTCAAGCAGGCGTTGTCACCGGATTGGAGGCGGACGACGAACCCTCTGGCCCGATTCGCAAATGCTTCATCGGTCCGGAACAGCTCACTTGCTTTTTGATAGAAGACTTCCAGGTCTTTGAGTTCAGTCGCTAGTGGTTTGCCGTCTCGCTCAAGTTGATCCATGTAGGCTAGAAGGCTACCAAATTGCGCACCCCAGTCCCCGACATGGTTAGCGCGAATAACATCATGGCCCAGGAACTCAAGCACTTTGACAGCCACATCGCCAATGGCAGTGGAACGCAGATGGCCAATATGCATTTCCTTGGCAAGATTCGGCGATGAATAGTCAACCAGGATTTTGCGGGGTGGTTCTTTTGGGACTCCCATTCTTTCGTCAACGAACATCATCTCGAGCTGCTTGTTAATGAACGTCGAGTCCAGTTTTATGTTGATGAAACCGGGTCCGGCAATGTCCAGTTGGCCGATGTCATTAAAGTCATCCTGAAGTGAGTTGACCAGCGACTGCGCCAGTTCCCGTGGGTTAACACCCAGTTTTTTTGCGGCGCCCATGACACCGTTAACCTGATAGTGACCGAATTGCGGTCTGTTCGCTTGTTTGATCACAGCGGGAGAGTCAGCAGCACCCATTGAAATGAGGCAACTTTCAATCAGTTGATCGAGATATTTCTTTAAATTCATCGGTTTGAATGCAGAGTTCGGAGGTGCAAAGGTCGCACATATTAGCCAAAAAGAGCATTCAGGTCTAACCAGCAGCAGTGGTTCCCGGGCGATTAGCATCGGCACCAGCGATTTTTTCGGGGCCATTGTCAAGAAACGAACGAACCTGATACCTCAACGATTCTGTTCCGTACGGCTTTGCGATCAGGGGTAGGCCCTGGTCTTCGATGAACTGGGTGTGAATGCTGTTGTTCGAATAACCTGTAGTGAATACTATTTTTGCATCTGGTTTTATTTCCTGGATTCGTATCGCTGCTTCGTGGCCGCTCATACGAGGCATGACAACATCCATCAACACGATATCAATTTCCGCGGCGTTTTCGATAAACTTCTCAACGCCTTCCTGGCCATCGACGGCTTCGATAACTTTATATCCTGCACCGATTAGCATGAGTTTGGCCAACTCACGGACCTGCTCGTTGTCTTCGACGACCAGGACGGTTTCAGTTCCTGTTAAATTACCGCTTTGAATCCGTGATTCCTGTTGTTTCGATTGGGAATCTGAAATTGGCAGGTAAATCACGAATTGCGAGCCTTTACCTAGTTCGGATTCTACTTTGATATGGCCGTGATGCTGATTGACGATACCCAGGACAACGGATAAGCCCAAGCCGGTACCGCTGCCCTCGGGTTTGGTCGTGTAAAAGGGCTCAAAAATCCGCTTTTCAATCTCAGGATCCATGCCAGTACCGGTATCCGTGACCTTTACAACCAGGTAAGGTTTATTGTCAGGTTTCAGCGCGCCTGATGACAGGGAAACCTTGAGTATTCCGCCGTTAGGCATTGCATCTCTGGCGTTTACCGCGAGATTGATCAAGACCTGTTCCAGTTGGGTCTGCTCGGCTAGCAGGTGTACGTCGTCTACCTGGCTGTTGAAAATGACTTCGATATTGCGAGGCAGTAGTCTGAATATCATTTCTCTGACGCCCTCAATCAATTTGTTGGCATCGATGATCTTTGGCTCAATGACTTTTTGCCTGCTGAATGTCAGTAGTTTTTGGGTCATGTCAGTGCCGCGTTCGCCCGCTTTCCTGATCTCTTCCAGGTATCGAACGATAGTCTCCTGTGAGCTCGATTGCAGAGCCAGGTCTGCATAACCCAGTATGGCGACAAGCAGGTTATTGAAATCGTGGGCGATACCTCCTGCGAGTTGTCCAACGGAGTCGATTTTTTGAGCTGCCTGAAGTTGTGTTTCAAGTGCTTGTCGTTCTTTTTCAAGGATAGTACGACCAGTGATATCCCGAATAACACAGGTCTTGTAGTTGAGGCCATTGAGTTCGTGGCTGGCAAATGAGGTTTCAAGAGATACAAGGGACTTGTCTCGCCTGAGTCCCTGCAGCGCCAGGCCGGATGTGGAAATCAGTCCATCAGGTCGATAGATGTCGCGAAGCCGGGCGCCTCCAAGGGACTCGGGCATAAGGTCTTTAATATCCATGCTGACCAGGGCGGCGTGCTCATAGCCAAATACATCACTAGCTGCCGGATTGGCGTAGATGATCCTGTTATCGGCATCAAAGGTGATGATGGCGTCGAGCGCCGAGTCGGTGATGACCTGGTAGCTGGTCACTCTTTCGTTGAGTTCGTCTTCAATTTCCCTGCGCTCCGTGATGTCGGTGCCAGTACAGACCACTGTGCCCTGGTTGCCGTTTACCGGTAGTTCCAATTCGGTTGATTCCTCTAAAACGGCCTTGAGTTCGAACCACAACAGGTGCCCATCTTTGTGTTGCAGTTGAATATCGAGATTCCCTACGGCTTCAATGTCGCCGTCTTTAAATAATCCATCAATGAGCCTTTTAACAGCGTCAACATGGTTTTCGCTCATCCATTGTTGCAGAGGCAGAGATCTGAACTCAGCTTCCGCGTAACCCAATACTTTTGATACAGATGGACTGGCATCGGTGATGTGGAAATTTCTTGTGAACTTCCAGATGACATCGGAGCCGCCAATGTGTTGCCATTGCGCAAGTTGAGCCTCAGCTGAATTTTTGGCGAGCAATGTCTCCTGGTGCTGGATCAGCAATCGTTCGTAGGACTCCTGAACGATCGCAAACTCGCGAGTAACGGTCCTTGAGGAAGTCAGCCAAGTTCCGATTCTTCTGGTAAGCGAAGTCAGAATGCTGGGGACCGGATACTCGACGGTGTAACAGACACCTCGATCATCGGGTTCTAACGTGACAGATGCGTATGGCAGACCTAAAGCCGCGGTAAGTCCTTCCATTTGACCTGCGAGAATTGTGTAGAACGGATAGCAGGCGCAGGCACCATCTTTCATCGATATTCGAACAATGAGTCGTCCGGCTGATTGTTGTTCGACCCGAGTATTTAAGGGGAAATGCCTGACACAGAATCCGGCCATGCCAAAGGTTGCAAGATACTGGTCGTTAGCGCTGAACATGATGCGTCCAATACTGCCGTGAGACTGTAGGGGACTAAAATTCCAGGATTTTCTGCCGGTTTCCCTTAAATCAACTTCGTCGAAAAAATTTCCGACGCCAGAGACGATATCCGCGAAAGCCTGCCAGGAAATGAAGCGACTTTCGTCCTTAAGGTGTTCCAGAGAAAAGGCTGACTCACGAGTTATCTTTTCGAGTTGAAATTTTCGGTTTTGGCAAAGATCAAATATCCAGTTTAGGTGGGCGCAGGAAACGCTGTAATTGATCTCTTCCATTCGTTTAGAACTTCGAAGTCGGGAGGGACAGTATTTAAGAACCCGTTATCAGGGTCAAGACGAGACGATGAGTTTGTTAACCAGTCCTCGAAGTTCAGGGTATTGAACCAGGGCCGTGCGGCCGCCATCCGTTAGATCATAGATGCCGCGCTCAATTCGTTGAAACCAGCCATAGTGGTTTTGCGCCAGAATGGATTGTACCTTGTCACCACACATTGGTCTGACCTCACTGACTTTGAGTGGGCCCTTTGATTCCAGCAACATGGCGATGGTAATGGCAGTTTCTCTATAGGCAGTGTAGACGGGGATGCCAGTGCTTCCACCGATATTGGGCTGGATAGATCTACCGGCCAGTTCTTTAAGGAAAGCGGATCTTCTCTTCAAATCTATCTCTAGCTGGCGGGATGGGTGTTTAAGTATGGCTGCTGACATTCGCAACGGGGTTTTCGAGACGGTAATAAGTCCCAGACCCAGCCGGTCCAGGATTGTTTTCGATGTCCTAAAACTTCGGGTGCTACGTTTTGGCGCGAAGAAGGCAACATAGACCAGGTCTGTAATTTTTTGTCTGTCAACAGCCTGGCTGATGAGCGTCAAATTCAAGGATTTCTTGAGCTCGATGATGACGAGCTCCTCATTTTTTTTCGCGACGACATCACAACCAGCGACTTCAGCCGCAATTTCGTAACCTTTCTGTTGGAAATGGTCGCAAATTGGTTGAAACAGGTCAGTCTCTTTCACAGACGTTCCTTAGCTTTGTCCTGATAGGGCATCAACGAGTTTTTTGTGGAATCCTCCAAAGGAACCATTACTCATAATAACAATATGCAGGGGCTCAACGCTTTGGGTAGCACGGGCGTATACGTTTTTGAATAACTTATCCGGAGTGTCCACTGTTAACGACTGCTTGCCGGACAAGGTGCTCATATCCCAGTCAACATTCCCGGGCTGAAACCAGATGGTTTGGTTTGCAGCAGATGAGCTGGCCCCGAGGGATGATTCATGAACGCCGCGTCGCATTGTATGGGATGCTGGTTCGATGACTGCCAGTATTTTCTCATCGCCGACTTTTTTTCTCAGGCCATCTAAAGTTGTACTAATCTCGGTCGGATGATGCGCAAAATCATCATAAACGTGAATATTTCCTTCGGCATAAATCAATTCCATTCTGCGTTTTACGCCTTCAAACTTAGCGAGGGCCTCGCAGGAGACTTCTGGCGTGACACCGATGTGCCTGGCTGCGGCGATTGCAGAAAGGCCGTTCATCACATTATGTTGCCCTGTCAATGACCAGCAAACCTGGCCTTTGTTCTCGCCATCTATGATGACGGAAAATGCGGAACCGTCTTTGTTATCTGATATGGCGTGAAAATTTATCGATCCTAAAGCGAGTGTTGGTGTCCAGCAACCCTTGCTAATAACGTCACCGAGATTCGCATCGGTGGATGGATAAACGACCAGACCTTCGCCTGGGACTGATCGAAGCAACAGATGGAATTGGCTTTTTATCGCGTCAAGATCCGGGAAGATATCTGCATGATCATACTCAAGATTGTTCATCACCAGTGTTCTTGGTCGGTAATGCAAAAACTTCGAGCGACGGTCGAAGTAGGAGGTGTCGTATTCATCAGCCTCAATAACGAAAAAGGGTGTAGTACCAAGTCGCGATGAGAGTGAGAAATTTTGAGGTATACCACCAATCAGAAATCCCGGATCTAGTCCTGCGTAATCGAGTATCCAGCTGATCATTGCTGTCGTGGTTGTCTTGCCGTGGGTCCCTGCGACCGCAATGACCCATCGATCAGCCAACAGATAGCGACCCAACCATTCGGCGCCGGAAGTATAGGCTATTCCCTTGTTGAGCACCGCTTCCAATGCGGGGTTACCGCGGGGTAATCCCGCATTACCGACGATGACCAACTCCGTATTCTCCGGGATGGTGTCTGCGTGATAGCCCTCGATGAGTGGAATTCCCGCTGATTGTAATTGCGTGCTCATGGGGGGAAAAACGTTTTGATCTGAGCCGGTGACTTCATGACCCATCTCGCGGGCCAGGAGCGCAATACTCCCCATTAGCGTACCGCAGATTCCAAGTATATGAATATTCATCTAGGGAAAAGGTTGACCGCTATCAGCACACCCATAAGTTCAATGAGAAACGCAATGACAGAGCCCTGAAGAATGCTGACCTCTATTGATTTATGGTAGATATGTCCGGCTATTGCCAGCCACCATCCAAGGCAAATCCAGGTGGCTGAATCTGCGAACAGTCGGAGTGATTCGTTTTCGGCGTTCAGAATGATGAAATTAAAAGGCAGCAGGACTAATAACATCAGCGCGTTGGTTCCTAGCAGGGCAGACCAGGTCGCATTAAATCGATTCCGGACACCTTTGAATTGTAGTAGCAGGAAGGTTATGAGTGCCTGCAAGCTAATGCCAATGGCGACGGTGCCGATGATCGTTGTAAAAGCCTGATCTGGTCTTGTGAGGGTCACAACGATAAGCGCGGTGACGAGGTAACCACCAAATACAATGGCCGCCGAAAAATTGGATGAAGGCAATTGCTCAGGGCTTTTTCGCAACAAGCATAATTGCCAGAAAAAGTTCGTGATCTGTAACAAATTCAAAAAAGTCTCCTAGTATCCGACGTTGATTGACCTGACTTTGGGCATCAGCACACCAAGCAGCAACGTGCTTGTGCACAAAATGACACCGCTGGTGACTAGACCCGCAGAAATGCTGACAGTTTCAGCAATGTAGCCGATGGGTAAGACACCGAGTGGCATGAGTCCGTGAGTCATCATATCGATGCTCATTATCCTGCCACGCATGTGTTGTTCAACTTGTAGTTGTACCAATGATCGATTCATGGACATGTTGACGGCGGAAATGAATCCGATGAGTGCGATGACGATAGTAGCGGTGTGAAATTCAGTCGTTAATCCAAAGGTGGATACCAATAGTCCCCAGACAACGCCGGTGCCGATTATCCAGTAGCCCTTGTTGCGAATACTGCCCATTTTAGCGAGCGCCAGAGACCCGATAATTGCACCGGCACCCATGCCGGTCATCAACAATCCGAGATCGTCAGGGCCGCCGCCCAGCACGTCAGTTGAAAAGGCAGGTAACAGGGTATTGATGGTCAACCCGAACAGGAAGGGGAGGATGGAGAGTAGGATCAGACCGCCAACGACCGGTGAATTGAGCACATAGATGAGGCCTTCACGGGTTTCTGCCAGGGGACTCAGCCGATTACCTGGCACCGGTTTGCCCTCATGTTTAAGAAACAAGACGGTCACCGCAGAGATCATATAAAGCCCGGAAAGCAGGAAATACACCAGACCAACACCAAAAGTCGAGGATGTATCGCCGTCGGCGAATATCGCTATGAGAAATCCCGCAAGCGCGGGCCCCAGAATACGGGAAAGGTTCCAGGATGCCGTATTAAATGCCATCGCATTGAAGATCAACTTTTCGCCGACGATTTCAGGAATTATCGCTGTCCTGGCAGGAATGGAGAGCGCCATGACAGTACCATTCAAGGCGCCTACTAGAATAAAGTCCCAGAAAGTGACATGGCCGAACATGATGTTGAATGCCATCGCAATGGTGACGATTCCATTGATTACAGGCGCCCAACCCATCACTGGCTTTTTTGGCAACCGGTCGGCCAGGACTCCGCCAACCAGGGAGAAAAGAACTTGCGGAAGCATAAACGCCAGGGTTACCCAGGTAAGACTGACCGCTGAGTTGGTCATTTCATAGACCAGCCAACCCTGTGCAACGAGCTGCATGTTCAACGCAAATGCAGAAGCAAGCATGCCCGCCCAAAGATAACGATAATCGCGCTCCTTGAGAGAGGCGAACATTGATTTATCTTCAGATGGCGCGAGGCCTGACGAAAGGTCGTTCAAAAATACACCAGATACTAACCGTTAGGCCCTTGAGGCACCTGAAAGTTGGTCGCAAAGGGCTTTTTTGAAAATTGATGAATCCATTATAGCGAAAAGAAGGGTGGCGTGTTCTGGCTGTTAGTGGGTCACCAGTCGTGATTTGATTTCGGGAACCAGGTATTCAGCAGTGGCAAAACCGCCGCTGATGAGCTTTGGGCCAGTGCCGAGGTCCAGAAACAATGTGGGCAGGGCCTGGATGCCTTGTGAGTTGCACCAGTCGAATTCGTTTCGGGTGCTGGCAATGATTGTTTCACTTGTCATCTCGTTTCTGAACGTTTGCTCGTCGATACCGCAATCTTTGACAAGTTTAAAAAGTTGGCCAAGGTCATTGATGTTGCGGCAGTGTACATAAAAAGCTTCCTGTATCGATTGAAATAGCTGCCAGGGCTCTTCCTGCAAATATCGACGGGCGATATGCAGCGCGCGGCAGGCGAGTTCGCTGTGGTAAATGAACGTGGCGTCGGCAGGCAGAGAGAAAGCGAATTGTTGGCCTGTCGTTTCGGCGACACGGTGCCAGAGAGCGATCAGGTCTTTCGCCTGATCTTCCCGGAGAGGCCGCTTTGAGCCCAGTTGTAACCCAGCGCACCGGAGGTCGAAATTTAGTCGATGGCCGAACTCTTCCTGCAAGATGAATAATTCAGGCAACATTCCCCAGCACCAGGAACAGATGGGATCAGTCATAAAGATGACGTGGCCTTCGACATTTTCAGTCATCCCGGGAACCTCTGAGGATTTTTTCGTCGGACTACTGGTAAGTCAATCCGGGAGCCCAAGCACCCGTTTGCCGATGATATTCATCTGGACTTCATTGGTTCCGCCATAGATGGTAACTGCCCTTGAATTTAACCAGTTCCGGGTGCTGTCAATTTCCTTCTTGGTAAAAGAATCGCCTTCCCAGCCGAGACCGTTGAATCCCATGAGTTCGGATTTTAGTTCTGTTGCATCTCGAGCGAGGTTTGCACCGACAAGCTTGAATATTGAGGTGGTTGCGCCAGGCGTTTTACCCGATTGATTTTCCTGGTTGACGCGCCGGGTGGTGAGTTGAAAGGCTCTCTCTCGCATCGAATGATTCAGCACCTTTTCACGCGCGCCGGGGTCGGCAATGCGGTTGTTGGCTTCACCGGAATACTGCTTGGCAAGTTCGGCAAGCTCGTTTCTCTTTTTCTCGACTTTTTTCTTGGAGGCGCCAGCCAGGCCACCGATGCCTGATCTTTCAAATTGCAACAGTCGTTTACCGACCGTCCAGCCCCTGTTGAGTTCACCAACCAGATCGTCTCGCCTGGCGATGATATTATCGAGAAAGGTTTCGCAAAATGGAGAAGAGCCTGATATGAGGGCAATGGGTTTTACGGTCACCCCATCCTGGTGCATGTCGAATAGTACAAAGCTGATTCCCTCATGCTTGGGTGCAGACGGGTCTGTTCGTACGAGGGCGAACATCCAGTCTGCGTATTGTGCACCCGAAGTCCATGTTTTTTGCCCGTTGATGACGAAATGATCGCCGTCCAGTACCGCCCGGGTTTGCAGGGCAGCAAGGTCGGAGCCAGCACCCGGTTCACTGTACCCCTGGCACCACCGAATTGAACCGTCACAGATTTTCGGAATATGGCGTTGCTTTTGTTCCGGAGTACCGTATTCCAGCAGGGTAGGACCAATCATGGTAAGCCCCATGCCTGACGATGGTGCTGTGGCGTTGACACGTTTCATTTCTTGGGAGAGTACAACAGCTTCCGAAGCGCTCAATCCACCACCACCGTATTCTTTCGGCCAAGTCGGTGCTACCCAGCCTTTGGCTGCCATTCGCTTTACCCACACATCAGCTTCGGGGCGAGCATAGATGAGATGGGCATCCTCCCAGTGGAAGGAGATATTTCTCATTTCTTCAGGGCAATTTTCTTCAAGCCAGGTCCGGGATTCTTCCCGAAAGGTGTTTAGATCTGACACGGTCTGCTCCAGATAATACATTCATTAGCAGACCATAGACTGCCACAGAGAAGGGCTCTCACCCATCATTATTTTCAGATGCATGGTGGCCGATTAACAAACGTTCTGCCTACTGAGCATGAACCAGTTGATATCGTAAAGGTTGACAGGGGGCAGCCGTTCGACGATCGTCAACACCCGGGTTGTTAACGGGATTTTTGCCATAAGGCTATTCAAATCAATCTGCGGCTTGAGCGGTTTATCAAACGTTAACGAATTGGGTATGCGAAGCTCATTGAGTCCGCACTGCTGGCACGAAATCGTGAAGTTGCTTTGGTTTAGCCGACGGGCATGGGCAAATTTTGACTATTAATGAAGTATGATGGCCAGGGAACGTCTGATTAGGGTCGGATTGCTGCATCACTATTTACGCCATTACCGCGTACGAGTTGTAACAAATTTTCTTCGCTCGTCTCTTCCTTGTTTTGACGGACTTGTTTTGACGGGAATGTCCTCTTGATCAGAGGCGCCCTGGTATAAACCAATGTTGAAATGATGGTGGAAACCTTTGAAAACCATGGATAAACTTTTGCCTTTCTTCAATGTCGGGATTGAATCTTGATGACTACAGACAACCGAACCCTGGTTATCTGGCTATCGTGTGTCTGTGCGGCGGTCTATCTGATGGTCGTGGTGGGCGGAGTCACCAGGCTGACCCAGAGCGGGCTTTCCATGGTCGACTGGCGACCACTCATGGGGGTCATTCCGCCCTTATCAGCGGAGGATTGGCAACAGACGTTCGAAGCGTATAAGCAATACCCTGAATACCAGAAAATAAATCGGGGTATGGACCTGGAAGAATTCAAAAGCATTTTTTATTGGGAATATGGTCATCGATTGCTGGGCCGAATCATAGGCCTGATCTACTTTATCCCCTTCATCATCTTAATGGCATTGGGCCGGATCGAGAAAAAATGGATGCCGCGACTGTGGATTGGCCTGTTCCTGGGCGGACTCCAGGGTTTGATGGGCTGGTACATGGTTAAAAGTGGGCTGGTGGACGTTCCCCATGTCAGCCACTTCAGGCTTGCAGCCCACTTGCTGCTTGCAATTTTCATCTTCGCGTTCTTGTTCTGGTTAATCCTTGATCTGCTGGCAGTGAAACGCGTCGCTGTCCCGAAAATTATTCGCCGAACAACAGTTGTATTGCTGCTGCTGCTGGGTGTCCAGTTGTTATTTGGTGCGTTTACCGCAGGACTGGACGCCGGTTACGGATTTAATACCTATCCGCTGATGCACGGCCAGTTTCTTGCAGACGCAGCCGTGATGATTCAACCCCTCTGGCGTAATTTCATTGAGAATGGTGTCATGATGCAATTCGTACATCGATGGGTTGGCGCCCTGTTGTTGGCAGGTGTGGCTTTTCTCGTGATCCTGTCCTGGAAAGGCCGATTACTCAGGTTGCCAATGTGTGTGTTGCTGGGAGTTACCGGTCTGCAATTTCTACTCGGGGTTGCGACACTGTTGCTCCGTGTTCCCGTTGTGCTGGGTAGTCTGCATCAGGCTGTCGCCTGCTTGATGGTGCTGGTGTTTGTTTACGTGGTCTACGTGGCAAGATCGCCCGAGGCCTAGTGAATGAGAATCTGTCTTGCTCAAATCAATACAACTCCTGGTGATTTTGAAGGCAATCTGGCATGTATTCGAGAAGGTATTGAAAAAGCCTCAACAAGTCAGTGCGACTTGATCGTTTTTCCTGAACTCACTGTACCCGGCTACCTCAGTCAGGATCTGCTTTACAACCCTGAGTTCATTGATCGAAATCTTGCCGTGGTTGAAGAGATCGTAAAGTTATCAGAGGGAGCATACTCTCACCTGCACATCGTGATTGGCTATATCGGGCGAAATAATGGTATCGGCAAACCCTTTACTAACATGGCGGGTGTCATCCATCGCGGTGAGCTGAAATATCGTTATCAGAAACAGCTACTGCCCTTTTATGACGTCTTTGATGAACTGCGTTATTTCGAGGCGGGCGACGGGATAACGACCTTCGAGATTCAGGGTCAGAAGCTTGGCCTGGCGATTTGCGAAGATCTTTGGAATGACAAAGCTGCTGATGATTACAACTATGCCAACAACCCACTTGAACAATATCGGCAGGCAGGTGTGGATATCATTATCTCTCTGAACAGCTCCCCGTTTGTTAACGGTAAACCCGAGCAACGTTTATCTCACATTGCACCGGCGAGCTCCGATGATTTAACGATAGTGTATGTCAATCAATGCGGTGGCCAGGACGAATTGGTGTTCGATGGACAGAGTTTCATTGTTCAGAATACTCGATTGATCTATCTGAACCAGTCAGTGTTCGAGGATAGCTACGATGTTGTAGAAATCGAACAAAGTCGGCAAGCAGAAACAATCCCGGCAACAGAGCAGGGCGTTTCACTCAAGGATTTACTGGTATTGGGTCTGCGTGACTACGTCAGGAAATCTGGTTTTGAACAGGTCGTACTTGCCTCAAGTGGCGGGGTTGACAGTGCCGTTGTGTGCAAGCTCGCCTGTGAAGCGGTAGGCGCCAGTAATGTACATACCATCAGAATGCCCTCCGTATTTAGCAGTGATCATGCCAGATCTGATGCCATGCAACTGCATGAAAACCTGGGATGCTGGGATTACGAGATTCCGATTGAGCATGAAGAGCTCGTGACGCACTTAAACAGTCACTATGCGATTCACGCTGATAAATCCAATCTTGTTGCTGACAAGATTGCTAACAGGGCATACAACACTGTTGCCGATGAAAATATCCAGGCACGATTGCGAGATGTCTATCTGATGCATTTCAGCAACGCCTATGGTGCGATGCCTCTGTCCACCGGCAATAAAACTGAAGCCGGGTGTGGTTACTACACGCATTTTGATATGAATTTTTCCTATGCCCCGATCAAAGATCTGTACAAGTTCCAGGTTGTGGATCTGGCGCGCGCAGATCCGTTGATCCCTGAGAATATCTGGAAGAAACCCCCTTCCGCTGAACTCGCAAGTGGGCAAACGGATGAAGAGAGTTTAATGCCCTATGCCGCGCTGGATCCAATTGTGATGGCCTATGTAGAAGACTATGTAACCTCTTTTGATCGCTTCAACGACTGGGCTCAGTATGCCTCCCAGTTGCGAAAAATTTCCGGAGATTTGAATTATCTCCTGGAATGGTTAAGGCAAAGTGATGCGCCTGCAGACTACCAGCGAATCGTCAGTCTTATCGGCAAAATGGAATATAAAAGAAGGCAGACCTGCCCGGGTACCAAGGTGTCGAAAGTGGCGTTTGGGATAGGTCGGCGAATACCTATTGTTGAGAAGTGGTCGTGACAAATGAAAAGAACGGCCGCTGACTATGAGCTCTTTCGGTTGACGCTCATAACCAGCGGTCACAATCTATTTAATCGCGATAACTCTCGGTGTGGCCTTCTGCGATTTGGGTAGTTCTATCGTTAATACACCGTTCCTGTAGTTAGCCTTTGTGTGTTCTTCATCAACTTCAGTGGGTAACGGAAATAGACGCTCAAATCTTCCATAGGCTCTTTCCGTAATGTGGTAGTGCCCTTCGGTGCGTTGAGTGGAAGATTGTTTCGACCCTCTTACCGCGAGCATCTGTCCATTGACGAAGATTTCGAAATCTTGCTTCTCAAGACCTGGCGCTTCTACCTCAATAGTGATGCTGTTAGCACCTTCATGAAGCTCTGCGTTCAATAGTCCCCATCTGTTGCTGCCTGAACTTTTGTCGTCAGACGACGGTGTGAACCGGGTAATGGCATGCCTGGCTTTGTTCCACAGGTCTTGCCATCCTTCGGCCAATACGTCCAGAGACGCGGCTACACTGTCCGATATTCTGTTTAATGTGGTCATGATTTATTTCCTCGGTTATTCCCCATCGACCGTGATGCTGATCGGTGCTGATTTTTTTGCTTTAGGGATTGTAATTTTCAGCACGCCATTAACTGATTTTGCCGTGACCGTTTCTTCATTTGCTGAATCTGGCAGGTTGAATTGCCTGGAAAAAGAGCCGCGAATTCGTTCGCGTCTGGAGAATTTGTCATCTTCTGTCTCATTGTCAGTGTTACGTTTTCCTCGAATGGTGAGCAAACCCTTGTGCAGGCTGATCTCCATTTGTTCAGGCGACACGCCTGGCACATCAACCGATACGTGAAACGAATCGTCGTTTTCGGTGATATCTACCTGTGGCGTCCAGTGGGTGTCTTCTAGGAGTTGTGCCGTTAACGACTGGTCGTTAAATACACGGTTTAGTTCGCGATTCATCTGATTCAACGCGTTAAAAGGTGAAAGGAAATAGGTCATTTCTGTAATCCTGATGATGGTTAACTGTAGGCTCTTTATTGGTGCGGTTAGAGAAGATTCAAGTGCGTTGTACGAGAAATTTGCTGTGCTCAAGAGTGTGCGGAAACCTTGATGCTGGTCATTTTGTGTAAGTAAGTTGACGCCTATATTGGAGTTGATAGGACGAGAGACAATGAATCATGCGTGATACGACCCTCCGCGATATCAGGCGTGTCGTCGCAATTGTTGAGCCGGGTTCTGAGACCCAGCCAGCGATTGAGCGATTGAATTACCTGGCGAAATCCATGGAATTTGATGTGATGCTGATTGCCTGTGACTACAGCCAATATCTGGTTGAAGGATATTATTTTTCTGAAGCTGAGTTACCTGCGCTCAGGCAGGAGTATCTCGATGAACGAAAAATATTACTCGAGGCATTGGCAGAACCCCTGAGGACCGGTGGGCTGAGTGTAGCGACCCAGGCAATAAAGATTATAGTAAGCAACGATTCGATAATTTTCTCAGGTTTGCAATCTTTCTTTCAGGTCATGGCGACAGGGGCAAGGGGGAGGCTCCATCACGCTCTCACATGCCTTCGATGAAAAACACAAAATGGGGCAGATTTTTCGCGATAGATTTGGCGATGCGCTCGTCAAAGACCAGATAATAAGCCTGTTCTGGAAAGAATCCCTGCGCACATCGCAACACTTGCGTGACAACAAGGTCGATCTGGAAAAATTGTTCGAACAAAATCACCAACTCAGGTTTTTATTACCGATCCGTCACCCAATTGATTGCGCCCTATCTAATCAAAGAACCGGGCATGCCAAACAATTGGGGCTGGCGGAGGGTGCTCCGGTCACTGCTATTTTGGACGCAGTGCTTGAGGAGTTTCTTTGGGTAGTTGAACTCAAGCAACGCCATCCAAAACGTTTTTTTTATTATCTGGAGAACGATTTTCAATCGGAGACGGTGGATCAGCTGGCATCTTTCCTGGACCTCCCCGTGGATGAAGCCTGGAAGCAAGCGGTGCTTGAAGCTTTTGATAGTGACCAACATTACCAGCATGAACAAAATCTGGTACGAAGTTACAGGGGAATGGTACAAAACAAATTTGCACCCTTTCCTCAATTTTCTGCTCAGTTACTGGCGTTCGTCGAGTAAGTCTTCAAATATCTTTAACAGCCACGGCTGTGACCAGTTCTCGAGGAAGCGTTGCCGATCTTCGCCAATTGCATGTTCGCGATACCAGGAGACTAGTGGCAGCGACATCGAGTCCAGATCGATCACCTGTAATATCCTTTCGTCCATGACAAAATTGGTGGCTTTCATGTCACCGTGTACGATGCCGTTTTCGCTGAAGTCTTTGATGATAGAAGCCAACCTGGACGCGTCGTGAGTCAACAAGTCGTTCTCTTCCAGATCCTTGAAATACTGATCAGCCCCCTTGCCCTCGGCAACCCGGGTAATCAGCCAGGCCCTGCCATGCAGTGGTCCCCAGCGCTCCTCGATCATCGCCAGCGGTTCTGGTGTAGCAATATGATAGGCTCCTAACCGGATAGCATTTTGCCAGGAACGGGAAGCCCGGCTGCGGGTAACTGCCCGCCTCAGGGCGTGATGCCAGTTCTTCAGGTTGTAACGTTTTAACACGACATCCTGGTTAGCAATACGGGTTTTCCATACGGTTTGGGAATTGCCCGGTTTTAACAGGCAGCCGTCGGATTCAACGAAATCCAGTTTACTGGTCGCTATCCAGTCATCGAGCTCATCGGCTGGGAAATCCCGGCGTTGACAGATCCTTAACCTACCCAGATGGCGCACCTGAAACTCACTACAGTTGCGAAATGCCTTACTGCTAATCGCGTTAGCTCGCCATCTGCGGAAACCTTTACTGTTGCGCAATACCACAGTATATATCTCATCGGCGCCGGTCCAATGACGAAGATCCAGATAGACCTGCAACAAATTGCGGTGCGTTACCAACACATCCGCGGGTAGGTGACCAAAAAGCATGCCAAGATTTTTCAGCGCCTGATGCCTGCTGATAGGCCGACTGGAGATTGCGTAGTCGCCACCGTCGATAGCGTAGACAATGCCAGATTGGTCAACGATAAAGTTTCTCAGATGAAAATCGCGTTGCTTCAGGCCATGTTCGTGCTGTTGTGCCACCATCGTCACCAGCGCCTGAAGCATCTTCTGTTGATCCATTGCGCTCGCCCGTTGCCAGGCTTCTCGATAGGAGATGGTGTCAGGCAGGTATTCCAGTAAAAGGGCGGGGTAACCCTTGTCGACAACCTGACTCTCCTGCAATAAATTTGGTGTAGTGATATTGGCTTTGAGCAAGGCCTTTACGCCATTGCTATCATCCGTTGCATCCGACTGTTGCTTGTTACCCATAAACAACTTGAGCAGAACTTTTTTGCCTGCAACTTCTGCCACCGCAACGAGCCTTCGACCGGGCAGCAACCGTAAAATCTCCTGGCACTCGACCGACTCACCTGAAGTCAGCTGCAATTGGAACGGTAGCGCGATGGTGCGCGCATACTCCCAGTCACTGGCTTGCTTTTGGGTGCTCATTTCCACGATATGAAGCTGCATGATTTCACGCCGGCCGAGAATCATCTGAATGCAAACCCAGTTTGCTCAGCAGGTACCGGAATGGCTTCTGCTGCAGCCGCCATTTTTTTCGTCGGGATACATCCCAGGATGGGACGCTGCGTCCGGAGATCTGTTCTATTTCCGGCAGATGGGTCGGATAATTCAGCTGCTCATTAAAATCCGTAAAAAATTCCTCTAACCATTGCAGGTCTTCGGCAGCAATGGGTCCGATGCCCCTTTGCTGTGATGGCTTGCCAATCGCAGTGAGCAGATCCATTTCTCGTGATTGTTGGAATGTCGCGTTACCGTGCCTGGAATCGGCAAGATCTGTTATCGGCTTGGGCCAGGTCATCATGCTTTCATCCCAGTCCAGGGACAGTTGTGTGCAACACCGTCGCAGAATTTTCTCGGGATCTGTAAGGAATTCCTCAAACTTGATGATCGGGATGTCATGTGCTTGTGCATACTCCCATGAATCTCGGAAACGTCTGAACCTGAGCCTTAATGGCGGGTCCTCCGCAGTCACACCGTCGCGCCCGTAATCCTTTTTAGCCAGTGACGCCCAAACATTCCTGATATCGCGAACCACTAGCAGTGGCTGTACCTCGAATCCAGCATCTTCAAGACAAGCTAACTGGTCCTGTAAGGTAAAGCTGCTGATCGTTGTTTTATACCAGAGGCGGGGCGCATTTGTACCAGGAGGAATGAGCGGTATGATGTCAGTATCTCCATCCAATACACCATCCATTTCCTGACGCTGCAGAAAGCACCAGGAGACCAGCGAGGAACCGCTGCTTTGCAGTCCCGTTGCCAGGACAACCGGATGGGAACTAGAATAGGGCAAGATAAGTAACAGCCAGGGTTTACTGAACCAGGCCCTGAGTATAAGGCACCCAAAAATGTCTGTCGCCAAAGACCTCAAAAAATTCCTGCGGCGAAGGCTGTCCGTGCTTCATCGGGATCGCCCCGCCCTGCTTACTTTTTTGTTTCATTCCCTGTTTAAGGATCAGGCTGAGATTGACCTGCAGCATGTTGATCCGCAGCAATGCATTACTGTGGATCATATGCGTCAGTTCCTCTCCTATTTTAAGGCCGCGGGTTACGAGTTCATCGGATCTGATCAGCTTGATTCCAAGCTGAGCTTTGATACCAACTACGTGCTGATCACTTTTGATGATGGCTACTACAACAACACCCGCATGCTTGACCTGCTTAACGAATTCGATGTGCCTGCTGTGTTCTTCATCGCTACTGGCAATGTGCAGAATCAGGAGTGCTTCTGGTGGGATGTCGTTCACCGGGAGCGTCATCGCCAGGGTTGGAGTCACCGGGAGATATCCCGAGAGCAGAAGGCGTTGAAAAAGCAACACCATGACGAGATCCATCGTCAACTGATCACAACTTTTGGGGATGACTGTTTTCAACCCTGGTCGGACATTGATCGGCCGATGACTTGTTCGGAATTACAGCAATTTTCCGCTCATCCACTTGTGCATATCGGTAATCACACGTCGGATCATTTCATCCTGGATAACTACCCTGCTCATGAAGTAGTCGCTCAGATAACCGGGGGGCAGCGCGCCCTGGAAGAAATGCTTGATTTCTCACCTGAAATTCTGGCCTATCCCAATGGTAATTACTCCGTTGAGGCCATTCGCTGCGCAAAGGAGATAGGCCTGAAGTACGCGGTAACTCTGAATAAGCATAAGAACTATCTTCCTTTCCAGTGGGACAGCGATAACGCTTTTATGCTGGGACGCTTCACCTTGTGGGGTACAGAAAATATATCCGCCCAGTGTGATATCTTTCGCTCAGATTTGAACATATAGGACCTAAGGAACCTCTGATTAAGAGGATATTTTCGTCAGAACAAGTGGTCCGGCACACCGGAAGAGACGAGCGCAGAAAATTTGTTAACATGCTGTAAGTTAACTAATTTTTGAGCACGGCTCTGACGCGGTTATGGCAGAAATAGTGATGCGGCATACCGACCTTTATCAGACGTTCCCTCACCAATGAACCTGGGCAACTGGGTGAAAAAAAGAAGGAGTGCGTTGCAAGCGGCCTACTATGGAAAATTCGGTCAGGCAGTCACTCCGCAACGATGGGTTTTTGTGGTGGGCTGTTATAACTCCGGCACGACATTGTTGCACGATGTACTGGCCTGCCACCCGGATGTAGCCCACCTGCCAAGAGAGGGGCAGTATTGTACGGATCAACTGACCAATCCTGGCGACGCAGGTCTCGCCCGGGCATGGGCGCTTGAGCCGGAACTTTTCTGCCTGAACGCAACGGTTAAGGCGCCACCCGATGCTGACCGTGTTAAACGTCAATGGTCAGCGATGATGGAACCGGCTGGTCGTGGCACTTTCCTGGAAAAATCAATTCCTAATGCCGCACGTATACCCTGGCTGGAGCACCATTTCGAAAACGCTCACTTCATTGGCATCGTGCGCAATGGCTACGTGGTCACCGAAGGTATCATGCGAAAAGGGGCTCGCTCTGCGGAACAGGCCGCTGAACAATGGGCGCTATCGAACGAAATAATGCTTAAAGATTTACAGTTTGTTAAGCACAGCCATCTGCTCACCTATGAGGAATTTACCGGGAATCCGCAGAAAACTATCCGGAAGGTCCTGGAATTTCTTGAACTGTCTCCCATGGAAACCATCGACGGCAAAAAAATATGGCAGGTTCATGGGCAAGAATCAGAGATCATGAACATGAACGATGACTCATTAGCCAAACTGAGCACCCGCAGCAAAGCCATCGTTGAGCAAAAAGGTGAGCCGCTACTCGCCCAGTTCGGTTACCTTGCGCCGCGCCTGGAGGCTCAACATCGATAACGATGATGTGATCCCCATTGTGATAAAGAACAGTCATCATGCGTCTGGTTGAACCGGCTTTTACATTGGGCGTAGAAGAAGAATATCTGCTGGTAGATGTGGACTCCGGTGATCTGGTGAGCGATCCACCACAGGCATTGATGACGGAATGCACGAGGTTGCTGGCAGATCACGTAAGCCCCGAGTTAATGCGGGCACAGATCGAGGTTGGGACTCCGGTGTGCCGTTCGGTCGCTGAGGTGCGTAGTGAGTTAAAGAAGCTGCGGGAAGTTATCACCGAGGTTAGTGCAAAATTTGGTTGTGCACCCATCGCCGTTTCGACTCATCCCTTCGCACGTTGGCTGGAACAGAAACAAACCGAGAAAGCGCGCTACTCAGCACTCACTGCTGAAATGCAGGCCACGGCCAGACGTTTGTTGATTTGTGGCATGCATGTCCATGTGGGGATAGAAGATCCCGAGATGCGTATTGATCTGATGAATCAACTCAGCTATTTCTTGCCGCATTTATTGGCGCTCAGTACTTCTTCCCCCTTTTGGGAGGGCGAAGATACCGGCCTTAAGTCTTATCGGCTCACGGTGTTCGATTCGCTGCCGCGGACTGGGTTGCCAGAACAGTTTGTCAGCTTTGCTGAATATGAGCGTCACGTCCAGGTGCTGGTTAATGCCGGGCTGATCAAAGATGCCAGTATGATCTGGTGGGATCTTCGACCATCTGCCTCTTTTCCGACACTTGAGACGCGGATTATGGATGTCGTGACCAATCTTGATCACGCCATGAGTCTTGTTGCGTTAACGGTTTGCCTGCTTCGAATGTTGTATAGAACTCGGCTCAAGAATCAACGATGGCGAGTCTATGCGTCAATGTTGATTAACGAGAATCGCTGGCGGGCAATGAGGTACTCTTTTGATGAAGGCTTAATCGATCTGGCGCGGGGTGAAGTAGTAGACTATGCGGATCTTCTGAGCGAGATAGTGGAATTCGTGGAAGAAGACGCAGTTGCGCTTGGGTGTACCCACGAGATTGAGAATCTCCAGAAGATTCTCCGTGAAGGCACTAGCGCTCACAACCAGGTAAGTGTCTATAACGATGCCATTTCTGCCGGTGCGAGTGTCAATGACGCATTGCGCGCGGTAGTTGACTGGTTAATGATGCAAACCATCAAAGATCTGTAAGAAGTTATTGGAGCTAACCTTGGTAAAAAATATTTTTTACGCCCAGTCTGGCGGCGTGACAGCAGTGATTAATGCGACTGCCTGCGGGGTCATTGAAACCGCAAGGAAATCGAGAAAAATTGGCAAGGTGTATGCAGGGAAAAATGGCATCCTTGGGGCACTGAGAGAAGAGCTCATCGATACCTCCAGGGAATCGGCGCGAGATATTGCAGCGCTTAGGCACACGCCGAGTGGTGCCTTTGGCTCCTGCCGTTACAAATTGAAATCTCCGGATGAGAACCTGGCTGAGTACAGGCGACTGGTGGAGGTTTTCGAGGCCCACAATATCGGCTACTTTTTTTACAATGGTGGTGGTGACAGCCAGGACACGGCCAATAAGGTCTCCCGCCTGAGCTTGCAGATGGGACACCCCATCACCTGTATCGGGATTCCAAAAACCGTGGACAATGATCTGCCTGTAACTGACACCTGCCCTGGTTTCGGTTCTGTTGCGAAGTATGTTGCGGTTTCGACGATGGAAGCGGGTCTGGATGTCGCGTCTATGGCCGAATCCTCGACGAAGATTTTCGTTCTTGAAGTCATGGGTAGACATGCAGGATGGATTGCCGCGGCGGCCGGGCTCGCGAAGCAGTCAAATAACGCGCCGCCCCACGTGATTTTATTTCCAGAAATCGCGTTCGATAAGGCGCGGTTTCTGGGCAGGGTCAAAAAGACGGTAGAAAAAGTCGGCTATTGTGTCGTTGTAGCCTCGGAAGGGGCGCAATTCGCCAACGGGACCTTTCTGGCAGATGCTGGTACAAAAGATGCGTTCGGTCATACGCAACTCGGTGGCGTCGCGCCAGCGTTAGTCGACATGATCAAATCAAAGCACGGTTACAAATGTCATTGGTCTGTTGCCGATTATCTGCAGCGAGCGGCTCGACATATCGCCTCGGAGACTGATGTTAAGCAAGCCTACGAGGTGGGTGCGGCGGCGGTTCGATTCGCCCTAGCAGGCAAGAACGCGGTGATGCCTGTCATCGTACGCAAGAGTTCCAGGCCGTATCGATGGGTCATTGGTGAGGCACCGCTGTCAAAAATTGCAAACGTAGAGAAAATGATGCCGAGATCGTTTATCACCAGAGATGGATTCGGTATAACGGGCAAAGCCAGGGAATATCTGATGCCGCTAATTAAGGGAGAGGATTATCCGCCCTACAAAGATGGCTTACCACAATATGTAAAACTCAAGAATCAGCTGGTCAGGAAAAAACTCGGAGCTTTTGAACCTAACAAATAATCGTCCCAGGTAATGGGCACGAAGTAAATTAATAAAGAGAGTAGAAATATGAAACGACTTGTTGGGATCTCAATGATGGTATTGCTTGCAACCGGCTGTGAAGAGTCTGTTAAGCAAGGAGATACAGGGGTTCCAGAAACCCCATTGATATCAGGCATCGACCTTGATTCCATGAACGTGGAAGTCAGGCCCCAGGATAATTTCTATGAATATGCCAACGGAAAATGGCTAGCTTCCACAGAAATTCCTGCGGATGAAATCGGCTGGGGTAGCTACATGACATTGCGCAAGGAATCGCTGGAGCAGTCCAGGGCTATTGTTGAAGAACTGGCTAGTTCACAAGGCCTGGACGCGGAGCAACAGAAGATCAGCGATTTCTTCAGGGCATGGATGGATGAATCTGGCATCGAGGCCCGGGGGATCGACGCGCTTGCCAGCGATCTTGAGACGATCGCAGCCTTGAACAACCACAGGGAATTGGCAGCCTACCTTGGCGTCAGTAACCCCATGGGAGTTGACGGGCCTTTCAATTTCTATGTTGGCCAGGATGACAAGGATTCTACCCAGTATGTGGTCTTCTTCATGCAGACAGGTCTGGGCATGCCAGACAGGGACTACTACTTCGATGATTCTGAACGCGGTCAGTTCCTCATGCAGGCGTATGGGAAATATATTGCCACTATTTTAGAGCTTTCTGGTTACGAAGACCCGACGGGTGCTGCTAAAAGGATCGTCGATTTAGAGACGAGGCTCGCAGAAATCCAGTGGGACAAGGTTGATAATCGAGATGCAGACAAGGTTTACAACGCCTACCCGGATGCCGAGTTTTCCGCCTTACTTTCAAATTTTAATCTCGGTGAATACCTGGCCGGTATTGGTGTCGCTCGCCAACCGTTTGTGGTGGTGAAGCAGCCATCTTATTTCGAAGCAGTTAACAGTCTGTTTCCAGAGGTTGACGTCGAAACATGGAAGGAATATCTGCGACTGCGCCTTGTGTCCACTTACGCCAACTTTCTTTCGGAAGATTTTGTACAGACGCGGTTCGACTTTTATTCCAAGACTCTGAGCGGCACGGAGGAGCAGACCCCACGATGGCGCAGGGCAGTAAGATCTGTAAATAGAAGCATTGGCGAACTGTTGGGCAAGATATATGTCGAGCGACACTTCTCCCCAGAATCAAAGGAGAAGACATTAGAAATGGTTGGCTACCTCAATAAAGCCTATGCGGCATCGATCAGGGACCTGGACTGGATGAGCGATGAAACAAAGGAAAAGGCGTTGCTCAAGTTGTCAAAATTTACGTCAAAGATTGGTTACCCCGATGAATGGCGTGACTACTCGGCACTGAGTATCGTTGCAGATGACCTGGTAGGAAATATCAAGCGCGCGCGTACATTCAGCCATAATCGTAATGTTGCGAAACTTGGCAAACCCATAGACCGAAAGGAATGGTTTATGGCACCGCAGCAGGTCAACGCCTACTACAACCCTGGATTAAATGAGATTGTCTTTCCTGCGGCCTATCTTCAGCCGCCAAATTTCATACCAGGGGCCGATGATGCCTACAATTACGGCGCGATTGGCGTGACGATTGGCCATGAAATCGGTCATGGGTTTGATGACCAGGGCAGTAAGTATGATGGCGATGGTAATCTGAAGAGCTGGTGGTCAGAACAGGACCGGGCAAACTTTGAAGAGAGAACCCAGGGCCTGGTTGAGCAGTTCAACAAATTTGAGCCACTGCCGGGCCTGTTTATCAATGGGGAATTGACGCTGGGTGAAAACATCGGTGATCTGGGTGGTACAGCAATCGCCTTGAAAGCTTATCGGATGTCGCTGGCGGGATCAGAGGCGCCCGTTATAGATGGGTTTAACGCAGAAGAAAGATTTTTTATCGGTAATGCCCAGGCAAACCGTCTGAAATGGCGCGACCAGTTCATGGAGTTGTTAGTAAAGAATGATCCGCACTCGCCGGACAAGTTTCGAATCAATGGCGTTTATACCAATATGGAAGACTTCTATGAGACCTACGGTGTCAAAGAAGGTGATGAGTTGTACTTGCCTGAGACGGAACGGGTCTCAATCTGGTAGTAAATCAAATAGTGGGTAAAAAAATGGCGGGATTACCCGCCATTTTTCCATTGTCTTGCAGCGCGTTTACAGTAACGGTGCAATCACCAGGCTGACGATCGCCATGACATTGATGAGAATGTTCATCGCAGGACCGGAAGTGTCCTTGAACGGATCACCGACGGTGTCGCCGACGACCACAGCGGTATGAACGTCAGAACCCTTGCCGCCGAGATTACCTTTCTCGACGTATTTTTTTGCGTTGTCCCAGGCGCCACCTGCATTGGCCATCATTAACGCCATGAGCACACAACCCAACAATGCACCGGCGAGCATGCCACCGAGTGTTTGCGCGCCCAGGGTGAATCCAACGAGAGGAGGCATTGAAACGGCGATTAATCCTGGCGGAATCATCTTCTTCAGGGCCGCTGTAGTCGCGATATCTATACACCTGTTGTGGTCGGGTTCAGCAGTGCCCTCCATGAGCCCGGGAATTTCCCTGAACTGTCGTCTGATCTCCTCGATCATTTCCATTGCTGCATCGCCAACGGCGGTCATGGTCATGGAAGCGATCAAAAATGGCAGCATGCCGCCGATAAACATACCAGTCAGTACCGCCGGGTCGGAAAGCTCCAGTGAGAAATCCGGATTGTTAGCGGACATTGTTTCAACGAAGGCGGCGATGATGGCCAAAGCCGCCAGTGCCGCTGCGCCGATAGCAAAACCTTTGCCGATAGCCGCTGTGGTATTGCCGACTTCATCGAGTGCGTCTGTGATTTCTCTTACTTCTTCACCGAGGCCGCCCATTTCAGCGATACCGCCTGCATTGTCGGCGACAGGACCGTATGCATCGAGTGCCATGGTCATGCCAACAGTTGCCAGCATGCCGACTGCGGCAATACCAACGCCATATAAACCTGAAAGCTGGGTAGATACGTAGATGATTGCGGCGATGGTCAGTACTGGAATAACGACCGACTGCATGCCAACAGCAAGGCCCGTGATCATGACGGTTGCGCTGCCTGTTTTACCGGCTTCTGCAATTTTGATCACAGGACCTTTGGAAGTGTAGTAAGAAGTCACGACGCCGATCAAGATACCGCCTGCTGTTCCCGCAACAACTGCCCACCAGACATCCCTGGAGATGCCCATATAAGAAATCAGGAAGTAACCACCAATGATCAGTAACACTGCAGAGATTTGATGGCCGAGTTCCAGAGCACGTTCAGGACCCAGGCCAGAAAGCAGATTAACCAAAATGATGCCTGCGACAGAGCAGATCAAACCCAGGGATGCCAATGCCAGTGGTAGTGACAGCAATGCTTCGCGCCCGCCATCGGGTGCAAGTGCAGTAATACCATATTGTGCGCCAAGCCCCAGGGTGGCAGCGATGGCGATGGTCGCGATCATCGCGCCGCAGTAAGATTCAAAGATATCTGAACCCATACCAGCGACATCGCCCACGTTGTCACCAACATTATCAGCAATAACGCCTGGGTTGCGGGGATCATCCTCCGGAATACCCGCTTCGATTTTACCGACCAGGTCGGCGCCTACATCGGCGCTCTTGGTGAAGATGCCACCACCGACCCGTGAGAATAGTGCAACGGTCGATGCGCCCATGCCGAATCCGTGAATGGCGTGTATTGATTCCGGATCTCCTCCAAAGAACCAATAGAGTGAACCCAGGCCAATTAATCCCAACGATGCAACGCACAGACCCATGACGGAGCCGCCGTAGAAAGCGACGGTCAGTGCGCCGCCAGTGCCGACTGTTTGTGCGGCTGCTGTCGTTCTGACGTTTGCCTTAGTGGCGGCAAACATGCCGAGATAGCCGGCACCGGCTGAACAAAGTGCACCCACTGCAAAGGAGGTTGCGGTCTTCCAACCAAGTCCGGGTGTAAAGAAGATGATCAGAAAGAGGGACCCTGCAAAGAGGGCCAACATCGTGTATTCCCTTTTGAGGAATACCATGGCCCCTTCATGGATTTTGCGGGCGATTTTTTGAATATTTTCTCCGCCTTCATCATATCTGATCATCAATATGTAAATGATGAAAGCACAAACGAGTCCCAGCACGCCCATCAATGGCGGCAAGCTATTTAAGGTTTCCATAAAACGATTCCGATTGGAGTGATCTAATAATTCTGGCGCTCAGGCGTTGAGACACAAGCCTCTTTCGCCGCGCGCGCTAATGGTACAAAAATGGAAGGCAAGTTTGAACCCGGAATTTAGAGGAACGTCTGATTAAGGTCTATTTCCGCCATAACCGCGTCAGAGTCGTGCTCATACTCCACTCGCCTCTTCCTTGTTCTGACGTCCTCTAAATCAGAGGTTACCTGGCTATTACCCGTCTTCAAGCAACCGTCTTAGGTCAATAATGGCTGCATTTGCGCGGGAAATATGTGAACCCATGACCAGCGAATGGTTCGCAACGGTACCAAACCCGCTGCCATTGAGGATCATGGGGCTCCATAGTGTCTCCTGGGTGGGCTCGAGCTCTCTGATAATCTGTCGCAGGCTTACCACGGCATTTTTCTTCTCTAATACATCACGGAAGTCCACCTCGACGGCCCTCAGGAGATGAAGTAGTACCCAGGTGGTGCCTCTGGCCTCGTAAAACACATCGTCCAATTCAGACCAGGGTGTTTTCACCTCTCGTTCCGTTGCAGCCTCCGTGGACTGTGTTGCTGCTGCATCTCCGGCCAGTGAAATATCCAGCTGCCGTTTACCAACACTCGCCGAGAGTCTTTGCGACAGGCTTCCAAGGCGGGTTTCTACCTCAGAAAGCCAGGTCCGGAGATTATCAGCTCTAGCGTAAAATTGAGCCGATTGCTGTCGCCGGTCTCCGAGTCGACCCAGGTAGCGTTTAAGTGCGACCACACCCTTTTTATACTCGGATTCAGTTTCGGGCAACATCCATGAATCATTATCGAAATAGAACTGGCCTTCGGCGCGAACGAGATCTTTGTCTTCGGTTGACTGGGATTGCGAACGGCTGAGGTTGTTTCGCAATGTTCTTGCCATATCGCGAATCTGTACCAGTACGCCGTATTCCCAGTTCGGGATGTTATCCATAAAGACGCTGGGCGGAACGATATCGTTATGCAGATATCCTCCACGTTTGTTTAGTAGTACCTCTGTCATGGTGATCAATGTAGCCACAGTTGTACTGCCTGTGACGGTCCGGCTATTTTGGTCAGCAACCAGGTTTTTTGTTGCGGATTCCACATCGAAGACCGCGGGTTCGCTGTCCCAGTAAAAGCCGATAGCACTGAAGGCGATGGCCAGAACGCCGGTCGCTAGTGTGACTCCCCGCAGGATGTTTTGTGACAGAGTGGACACTTCGAGTGTGTCGCTCACCTGTTCCTTGATGTCATCAATACCACTCACTGGACCTTCCCATCGGAATAGATGGTTATGGTAACTGTTATTGAAGATCCCCGGAACTGAAGTTCGATGTTTCGAATGTCTCTTACGATAAAGCTAACGAGTAACTAACGCACGAGGGAAATTGAAGGCGAATTGCTGTGCTCGAACCTGGCTTCTATTCGATAATCGACTCGCTGATTTAACTCCTGATAGAGCCACCTGCCGCTAACATCGTTAGCAGCTCGGATAATAACGAAGGCGTGGTGAAGTTGAATTTGCCCGGCGATTCGGGCAAATTCAATCCTGGTTGCCTGTTTATTCCTAACGGAAACTGGATCCAGTTGAAAAACCGTCGTGGTTTTATCTTCAAGATCATTAATCATCTTTGCGGCGGGTCTGATATTTGGATGGCTTTTATCAATAAGCTCAGCCTTCGCTACATATTGACGCGCCCGGGATAGCTTGCCCTGTTCTGCGTTGTCCATTGCCCAGGAAAGATATTTTTCGACAATCGCGTTAATGCCATCGAGAGCCTCGGGATTGTCCGCTTCGAGTGACAGCACTGCTAAATAGCGATCGTAAGCATTGTCATGCTTCGGAGTCGTCAGTCGGTTTTTCTCGAGTGCGGCATGGGCCTCGTTGAGCAACTGGTTAATACGAGTCTCGGTAGAATCAATCTCGCGGGGTACTGTTGTCGACGTGACCATGCAGCCTGACAAAACTGCCGTTAGCGCGAAACTTAAAAGGACATACCGGGTCACAGTGTTATGGTTACGACAGGATTACAGACTTCTTATTCAAACATGAGTTTTCCATGATTCAAACCCGATTGTTATTGTCTGTTGTGATTATGCTGTCGGTATCTGTGGTCAGTTCGGCGGAAGATTCCTTTCCAGGCACTTCCAGACAAGGGTTTTCATCTGCGCCGGAAATTTTGCCGGTAGATGACGCGTTTAGTTTTGGTTTCTATGCTGAAACCAACAGCGTGAAAGCGTTTTGGCAAGTGATGCCAGGGTATTACCTATACCGGGACAAATTCCAGTTCACACGGGATGATGTCGAGTATACCGTCACTCTGCCGAGGGGCGAAAAACGTATGGATGAGATATTTGGTGAAGTAGAGGTGCTCGTCGGCCTGGTGGAGGTAGAATTACCCGGTGATCTGCCTATTATCGTGTCCTACCAGGGCTGCGCAGACCGTGGGTATTGCTATCCACCACAGAAAAAGCTGTTAACTTCTTCAAATGAGAGTACATCTACTCGAAAATAGAAAATTATTATATAGGAATGACTGAGAAATTGATTCTACGGTTAGCAGGTCTATTTTTCGGGGATATAATCCTATAAATTCTATTAAATACTGGAAAAATCTCAAAAATTCGTTAAATTAGGCATTATCGTTCAAATTGGATCAATCATGACAAAAGTGCTGGTATTGCATGGGCCGAACCTCAATTTGCTGGGAACCAGAGAGCCGGAGATCTATGGGTCAGACACGCTGGATGACATCAACAGCCAGCTGCAGAGCATCGTCGAGGATGCCGGATTTGAATTTTCTGTCGCACAAAGCAACGCCGAGCATGAACTCATCGATATGGTCCATCAAGCCCAGGGCGAGGTGGGCTTCATCATTATTAATCCGGGAGCGTTTACGCATACGAGCATTGCCCTCAGAGATGCGATGCTCAGTGTTTCTGTGCCGTTTATTGAAGTTCATCTTTCGAATGTTTTTAGCCGTGAGGAATTTCGTAAGCATTCCTATCTATCGGATATTGCCGTTGGCTGCATAACAGGTCTCGGTGGTTCGGGTTATCGCTATGCGGCTGAGTACGCAGTCGCCAGGCTAAAGGAGTCGTAGTGGATATCAGGAAAGTAAAAAAGCTTATCGAAATGATGGAAGAGTCAGACATTTCCGAGATTGAAATCAAGGAAGGTGAGGAGTCTGTACGAATCAGCCGAGGCGGTGTTGCTGCAGCGGTATCTGCTCCGGGACGCGAGCAGCAGGCGGCTTCTGTTGAGTTGCCATCTGAACAACCCGTGAGGGCGAAAGGGCACGTGGTTGCTGCACCTATGGTTGGAACTTTCTATAGGGCAGCCTCGCCATCATCACCTTCATTCGTAGAAGCTGGCGATCTGGTTAAAGAAGGTGACACCCTTTGCATCATCGAATCTATGAAAATGATGAACCACATCAAGGCTGACCGGGCGGGACGCATTGAAGCCATTCTGGTCGCCAATGAAGAACCTGTTGAGTTCGACCAGCCACTATTCACGCTGACCTGAAGACCCAATGAAACGATTGTTGATCGCAAATCGAGGTGAAATAGCCTTACGAATTTTGCGTGCATGTCGTGAGTTAAACATTGAAACCGTGGCGGCCTATACACAAGCGGATCACGCGCTCACCCATCTCCGGTTAGCCGACCAGATCGTTTGCATTGGTAGGCACTCATACGTGGATGCGGATCAAATTTTAGCCGCCGCCTTGAGTCGTCAGTGTGACAGCGTTCATCCGGGTTACGGCTTTCTCTCAGAAAATGCTGAATTCGCGGCGAAGGTACAAGCCCAGGGTTTAACATTTATCGGCCCGGAACCAGCGCATATAGAAATGATGGCGGACAAGGCTCGAGCACGCCGGGTTATGAATGAACAGGGCGTGCCTGTGCTGCCCGGTAGTGAGCAAGCGCTTACTACCGTCGAAGAAGCGATACACCTTGCCGAACAGATTGGGTATCCAGTGATGCTGAAGGCCAGCCATGGTGGGGGGGGACGGGGCATTGTTGTTGCGAAAAGTGAAAATGAGCTTCGTCAAGGTTTCGAAACCAGCTCTGCGCAATCGGAGGTTCTGTTCGGAGACCGGGCGCTGTATTTAGAGAAATTTCTTGTCGATCCCAGGCACATTGAGATCCAAATCTTCGGTGATGGTAATGGCGATGTTGTACACCTTGGCGCGAGAGAATGTTCTATTCAGCGATTCCACCAGAAATTAATTGAAGAAGCGCCGCCGCCAGGATTAGCACCGCAACAGATTGAGCAGTTGGCAGTGCGCAGCTGTAAGGCGTTACAAAGCATTGGGTATAGGAATGCGGGGACCCTGGAATATCTCTTTCTGGACGGATCGTTTTATTTCATTGAAATGAATACGCGAATTCAGGTCGAGCATCCCATTACGGAGTGCTTAACCGGTATTGATTTGGTCAAACTTCAGCTGTCTTTCGCCGGGACCGGGCTGATGGGTTTGAGCCAGGAAAATATCCAGCAGAAGGGACATGCAATCGAGTGTCGAATCAATGCCGAAGATGAACAGTTCGTTCCGAGTCCTGGCATGATCAGTAGAATTAGAATACCCGGTGGCCCAGGGGTTCGTGTCGATACCCATATCTACGAGGGTTACGAGGTACCTCACCAATATGATTCCTTGCTCGCAAAGCTGATTGCGTTTGGTGCCTCGCGAGAGGAAGCCATTTCGAGAATGAGCGGTGCACTTTCGGAACTGGAAATTGCACCTATACCGACCAACATTGAAATGCACAATCGTATTCTTGCAGATGAAAGGTTTCTTGGAGGCCAGTACACAACCCAAACTATAAGCGCCACCGGAAGCTGAATCGTGCATTGGATCAACGTCACGGCCGCGGCAAGTAAAGATGATCTTGATCTACTCGAAACATGGTTTTGGGATGCTGGCGCTGTTTCTGTGACAGTGGAGGATGCGCAGGACGATCCGATCTATGAACCCCCGCCTGGTGCTCAACCTTTGTGGGGTGAAATTCTCGTGACAGGATTATTTGAAAGTGATGTTCAGATAGACAATCTAACGAATAAATTAAGCCTAAAAGGCTTCCAGCTGCGTGGTATTGCGACATTAGAAGACCGTCCCTGGGAGCGAGAATGGCTGATTCGATTTAAACCCATGAAATTTGGTGAGCGACTGTGGGTTTGTCCGACGGGGTATTCCCTCGATGGAGCGGACAAAACCATCATCCAGCTTGATCCGGGGTTAGCGTTTGGAACGGGTACGCACGAGACGACCCATTTGTGTCTGGAGTTCCTGGATTCAATTGATGTGACGGGGATGGAAGTTGTTGACTATGGTTGTGGTTCAGGGATTCTGGCGATTGGTGCAGCCCTTCTCGGGGCGAAACGGGTAACCTGTATCGACAATGATCCACAGGCATTGACTGCTACCGAAGAAAACGCCAGGCGTAATAACGTCACAGTGGTAACCGGCAGACCGGGGATGCCCCTACCTCAGGCCGAACTAATCATGGCGAACATACTCGCGCAACCGCTGATCGAATTATCATCGCTTCTTATTGAGGCATTGAAACCCGAAGGATTGCTGGTTCTGTCGGGGATCATGTCCGCTCAAACAGAGTGGGTTGAAGCTGCCTACGTTAATCATGTGGAAAAGATCGAATGCACGGAACGTGATGGTTGGGTTCGAATGGTCTGGAGGCGCTAAATGTCACAAGCCATTACGCGGTGTCCCGAATGCAAAACATCTTTCCGCGTCACTGAAGATCAGTTGCTGATAGCAGATGGATCGGTGAGATGTGGCGCTTGCCTGCACCTGTTTCAAGCCGAGGATTATTTCGTTTCACCGCTCCTGGACGAAACTGAAAAGCTGGCTATCGAAGCCGACTACTGGGCCGACTTCGACGCCTATCTCCTGCAGGTGCTACCAACGGGTAATGAAGAGCCCTCAGCGGTTTTTAATAAAGAGCCCTCAGCGGTTTTTAATAAAGAGCCCTCAGCGGTTTTTAATAAAGAACCCTCAACCGAAGGCATCGACAACGAAAAAGATCACTCGCTGGCTATCGATTGGGAACCACTGCTCCCCGTCGAGCCGGTTTATGCTGATTTTCCCGGGTTTGAAGAAGACTCTGAAGACATCATTGAAGAACTCACGATGATCATTGATGAAGATGTCATGATCTTTTACCTTGAGTACATCGAAAGCCATTCGCAGTTGGTTTCCGATACTTATCGGAGGCTGAGCGAAGAAGAATCACCTGAACGCTATCAAGCATATCTTGATAACGAGACTATTCAAAACGCAGCTATTGAAAAGGAAACTATTGAAAATACGGTGGCGGATGAATCATTAACTCGGGGCTCTCCGGATGTTTTTGCACAGGTAGACGAGTTTCAAGAAGACCCGCTGAAGGCTCCTGATGAAGACCCGCTGAAGGCTCTTGATTTACAGATTGAGACTGACCCAACGTTGCTGCTCCAGGATAGTCGCCGGGTTTTCTCCGTTAGATCTCTCAGATGGATTCCAGGTATTGTGCTGATGATTGTGGCCGGAGGCTTGCAGTATGCCTTTTTCAATATGGAACTATTCGCTCAGCGGGCGTCTTATCGAGCTGCCTATATAGATGCCTGTCGAGTCCTGAATTGTGAAGTGCCTGATTACGACAACCTGGGGGAACTGAGAACGCGGGGGCTTGTTATTCGAACCCATCCAGATCAGCAGGATGCGCTCATTGTCGATGTATTGTTGTTGAATGCAGCGCAATTTCGGCAGCAGTTCCCTGGGTTGCTACTGCGCTTCTTTGATATCGATGGCCAAATAGTCGCGCATCGTGTATTTGCTGTGAATGAATATCTGGGCGGTGAAATGCGAGGCCCCAGGTATATCCCGGCAGAGACTGAAGTCAGGCTCTCACTTGAATTGGTTGATCCCGGACAAAGTGCGCTTGGCTATCAAATGGATGTAGTTCGTCTTTAAATGGCTCCAGTGATCTTCAACATGGGTCTGGTGAAGTTCCCCTGGAAATTGGTATGATTCGCTCCTTTCGTTCCTCCCTAATTGCCATGTTTTCGATAGGCCCCTATTCGCACCCTGATCGGGTGATTGTCGCACCGATGGCTGGTGTTACCGATCAACCCTTCCGTAATCTTTGCCGGCGCTTTGGAAGTTATTGGGCCGTCTCGGAAATGGTGACCAGCGATAGAGGTCTGTGGCATACATCAAAATCCAGGCATCGACTAGACCATTCAGCAGAAGAAGGTATCAGCTGGGTTCAGCTGGCGGGTTCGGAACCGAATCAACTGGCAGACGCCGCCAGGGCGAATGTTGAGCTTGGCGCTCAAATCATTGATATCAATATGGGTTGTCCAGCGAAGAAAGTTTGTAACAAGGCGGCCGGATCAGCATTGCTTCGTGACACTAAACTTGTTGGCAAGATCGTCACTGCTGTCGTTGAAGCCGTAAGCGTACCTGTAACACTGAAAATAAGGCTTGGTTGGTCCAGGGAAGAGGTCAACGCCTCAGAAGTCGCCCGCATCGCTGAAAATGCCGGCGTCAAACTGTTGACTGTTCACGGTCGTACTCGTGCGTGCAAGTTTGGTGGTGATGTCGATTACGAGGCTATCGCTCAAGTAAAACAGTCTGTGACGATTCCCGTCATTGCCAATGGGGATATTACCTGCGCGCGAGCGGCGCAGCGAGTCTTAGCGGTGACTGGGTGTGATGGCGTTATGATTGGTAGAGCTGCGCAGGGCAAGCCGTGGTTGCCAGCCAATATTGATCGCTTTCTACGTGACGGGCAGTTAAGAAAAGATCCTGAAGTGGCTGAGATTCAGATCATATTGAGAGATCACATTAGTGCTTTACATGATTTCTATGGTGACTACCTGGGTGTTCGAATCGCCAGGAAACATGTTGGGTGGACACTGGATAAGATTCCTGGAGGAACCAGGCTCAAGCGTGCCTTTAATCTGGCAGAAAATAGTTCTTTGCAGTTTCAAATAATCGATGAGATGTGTGAGTTAACGTTAGCGGCTTGAACGGGGTGTAATAGGTTGCGAAAGACAATCAACAAATCGGTACAGGAAGGCGTGGACGAATATCTGAAGCTCATGGAGGATGAACAGATCACCGGCCTGTATGAGATGGTTCTGGCCGAAGTTGAGGCACCACTTTTGCGCAGCGTTCTTGGATACACCAACTATAATCAAAGCAAAACAGCTGCCATTCTTGGCCTCAATCGAGGCACCCTGCGCAAAAAATTGCGTAAGTATCATTTGTTGTAATCACAAAATAAGTGTCTGGAGTAACCATGAGTGACGTTCGAGTTAAGACCGCATTGCTGTCTGTCTCTGATAAATCGGATTTGATGGGGATGGTGGAAACGCTGATTTCCCAGGGTGTTGACCTCATGTCCACGGGTGGGACCCTTAAGCAGATCAAGGATGCCGGTTTCGAGGTCACAGAAGTCGCGGACTATACAAAATTCCCCGAGATGATGGATGGGCGGGTGAAGACTCTGCACCCTCGAGTCCATGGCGGATTGCTCGGTAGAAGAACTGTTGATGCCGAGGTAATGCGCGAACATGGCATTAAGGAAATTGACCTTCTGGTCGTAAATTTATATCCCTTTGAATCGGCGGTTTCTTCAGATTCGTCTAATCTAGCCAACGCGGTTGAAAATATCGATATTGGTGGACCGGCGATGTTGCGGTCAGCGGCAAAAAATTTCGAATCCGTGGCAGTGATTGTTGATCGTGCGGATTATCCCTTGATCATCGAAGAGTTGACACTAACAGGCGGTTCCCTGACTGCCGAAACCCGATTTCGTCTTGCAGTGAAAGCATTTGAGCACGTCGCCAAATACGACGCTGCCATCGCGAATTACCTGTCAGGCTTCGATCCTGCGACGAATCAGTTGGCAGAGTATCCCGGCACGCTGACCCTGCAATACACCAGACAAGAAAACATGCGTTACGGTGAAAATCCTCATCAGTCGGCAGCCTTCTATGTGGAGAGTAATAAACCAGCTGGTTCTATCGCCACCGCGGTTCAGCATCAGGGTAAGACACTGTCCTACAACAATGTTGCCGATACAGATGCGGCGCTACAATGTGTCCAGGCGTTTGCTGATCCTGCCTGCGTCATTGTGAAACACGCGAATCCGTGTGGTGTGGCGGAGACCAGTGATTTGCTGCTAGCTTACAATCGGGCTTTTAGCACCGATACCACTTCAGCATTTGGCGGCATTATCGCGTTCAATCGTGAGCTGGGTGTTGCCGTCGCTTCCCGCATTATTGAGCTGCAATTTGCTGAGGTAATCGTGGCACCAGGGTTCACGCCGGAGGCCTTGGTGGCGCTTAAGGACAAGAAGAACATCCGCGTTTTACAGATCACTGGGGAGGACGATCCCAGTGAATTGCGATTCGATTACAAGCGAGTTTCGGGCGGTCTGTTGGTGCAGTCTTCAGACAATGCCCTGTTGGATGAAAGTGCGTTGAAAGTTGTCACAGAACGAACTCCTACAGCCGATGAGAAAAGAGATCTGATATTTGCCTGGACCGTTGCTAAATATGTGAAATCCAACGCGATTGTTTATGCAAAAAACCGAATGACCATTGGGGTAGGTGCGGGTCAGATGGCTAGAGTCACCAGTGCCAGAATTGCAGGCATTAAGGCAGCAGATGAAGGACTGGAAGTCGCAGGTTCGGTGATGGCATCGGATGCATTCTTCCCGTTTAAGGACGGCATTGAAGCTGCTGCCGAAGTTGGGATCACAGCGGTTATTCAACCGGGTGGTTCGATAGGAGATCAAGAAGTCATTGATGCCGCAAACGAAGCGGGCATGTCGATGATGTTTACGGGCATGCGACATTTCAGACACTGACATTCACAGTACATTTCACAGGACAAGGACGGTTGATGAAGGTATTAGTAACAGGCAGTGGCGGACGAGAGCATGCGTTGGCATGGCGCATAGCGCAGTCCTCCGGAGTTGAGAGAGTTTATGTTGCGCCTGGAAATGCGGGTACTGCGCTCGAGGATAAAATCGAGAACGTGCCAATTTCGCCGCTTGATTTTGACGGCTTGATTCAATTTGCTCGATCCAATGACATCGGGTTGACTGTGGTCGGCCCCGAAGATCCCCTGGTCGCCGGTATTGTGGATCGTTTCAACGAAGCAGGGCTGCGTTGTTTTGGTCCATCTAAACTGGCAGCTCAACTTGAAGGCTCCAAAAGTTTTACCAAAGCCTTCCTCGTGAAATACAAGATCCCAACGGGGGACTATCGGGTCTTTAGCGATGTCGAACAGGCAACGAACTATGTTGCGGGATTGAGTCCCCCCATTGTTATAAAGGCCGATGGCCTGGCCGCGGGTAAAGGTGTTGTGCTTGCCGCAGACCAACGGGAAGCCGTGTTAACAATTCAGGACATGTTGAGTGGTGATCTGTTGGACGGTGCGGGTTCAACTATCGTCATTGAAGAATTTCTACCAGGCGAGGAAGCCAGTTTTATCGTCGTTGCAGATGGAGAAAATTTTCTACCCTTCGCGACCTCCCAGGATCACAAAGCAGCCTATGATGGTGACCAGGGACCGAATACTGGCGGTATGGGTGCTTATTCACCCGCACCAGTTGTGACAAAGGAAGTTTATAGACGCATCATCGAACAGGTCATTGAACCAACCATTGCCGGTATGCGGGCCGAAGGTCATCCCTACACAGGATTCCTGTACGCTGGATTGATGATAGATGAATCAGGCAATCCCAGGGTCATTGAATTTAATTGCAGGTTTGGTGATCCTGAAACACAACCGATCATGTCGCGGCTGCAATCTGATCTTGTGGAACTTATGCAAGGGGCAATTGATGGGAAGCTATCCACGATGGACATTGCATTCAGTGATCAGGTTGCACTCACCGTGGTATTGGCGTCCGGCGGCTATCCGGGTTCCTATGAAAAAGGCAAGATAGTGAACGGCCTGCTTGAGGTTGCAGATGCGAAAGTGTTTCATGCAGGAACTTCTCTGAAAGACGAAACAGTAATCACTTCCGGTGGTCGTGTTCTGGGGGTTACCGCTATCGGTAAGACCGTCTCGGAAGCGCAACGAAAGGTTTACGGCGCAATAGAAAAAATCGATTTTGAGGGGATGATTTACCGACGCGATATTGGCTATCGGGCCATTGCCAGGGAAACCGGGGATCCGATCTAGTCGCTTATCTTTTATCCATGAAAGTTGCGACAACTCTAATTTGTTCTTCTCGCACTCGTTCCCCCAACTGGGGTCCGGTTGCATCGCTTGCAAGGTCTCTGGCCTTCACGGCGGCAACCCGCTCGAGCAGAGCCCCCCAGCTGTTGGCGAGATCCTTGCCAGTAACAGCTTCACAAATGGCATTGAATTTTGTAAATCTTGCCCATTTGCGTATCGCATCGAGTTGTCGAAAAAAATCGATGATCGATTCCGCTGATTGACCGTCGAGGTCTGCCCACCTGGCATGCTGTTCACGTACCAGCAATGTGACCTCCGACCGGCTGGTGGAACATTTCAGGCGACGGCATAGGCTACTGATATTCGATGGCTGCTGGTCGAGCAGCAAGAGCGCGAATCTTGTTTCGGTATCGGTTGAAGGAGAATCCCGCAGAAGTTCGATTCCGATGCTGGAAATTTCAGGCCAGAGCACCTGATTACCGTTGATCTGTTCCAGGCAGACAAAGAACTCGGCAGGGTCATTGGTCGCCAGGGCCTTGTTTAGTTCAGCATGAATACGTTCCGGGGTAAGTTCGCTCAATAGGCCGCCCGAAACCATACCGTTTAACAAATGAAGGGTACCAGGCTCTACAGTGAAACCGAGATGATGAAACCTGGCCTTGAATCTAGCCACACGGAGAATACGCAGCGGATCTTCAGTAAAGGCATCGGACACGTGCCGTAGCAGTTTCGCGGCCAGATCCTGCTGCCCGCCAATAGGATCTATGAGGCCGCCATCGTGATTGCGCGCCATGGCGTTGATAGTAAGATCTCGACGCACCAGGTCTTCTTCCAGTGTGACGTCGGGTGTTGAGTGGCAAACGAAGCCCTGGTGGCCAGGTCCTACCTTTTTCTCGGTCCGGGCCAGGGCATACTCTTCGTTGGTTTCAGGGTGCAGAAAGACCGGAAAATCCTTGCCGACGGACCGATAACCAGCGGACCGCATCTCGTTTTCTGTTGCGCCCACGACGACATAGTCCTTTTCCAGCACCGGCAATCCGAGCATTTGGTCTCTTACGGCGCCGCCAACGAGATAAGTTTCCATAAATATTAGCCTGTCGCGTTGACGGAGAAGATTTGATCGTCATCAAGCCGGAGTGCGGTGAGTTTTCGACCCCAGACGCAACCGGTATCCAGTGCAACGGCGAATTTCGAATCAACATCGCCCTCAAGGGCTGCCCAGTGTCCGAATAATACCCGTTGCTGGTCAGATCTCCCAAAGCTGAACCAGGGGGCGTAACCCTCTGGCTGAATCTCAGCCTTGTGGGTAAGCTCCAATCTACCGTCTGCGGTGCAGTACCTCAGTCGCGTAAAATAATTCGTGATGATACGCAATCGATCCATGCCGGTGAGATCCTGTTGCCAGCTGTCTGGTTCATTGCCATACATCGCTGCAAGAAAAGTCTCATAGTGGGCCGATCTCAGTTTGGCTTCGACCTCGTCAGCCAAAGCAGCACATGTCTCGATTGACAGCTGGGGTGGAAGTCCAGCGTGGACCATGACCAGATTGTCTTTGCGGACCCAGTGCAGCAGGGGCAGATGGCGAAGAAATTCTACGTAATCTTGTCGCTTGTCACTGTCCAGCAGATCATCAAGCGTGTCGCTTCGTTTCTGCGTCTGTTGACCGCAGGCAATGGCCAGAAAATGCAAATCGTGGTTGCCTAACACACAGGTGACATTGGGTAAGCTCATGACGAGATCCAGGACTTTTGCATTCTCGGGTCCTCGGTTAACAAGATCCCCGACAAACCACAAATGGTCATTAACTGATTCGTACTGAATTTCTTTCAGCAGAAGCGTCAGTTCGCTGAAACAGCCTTGAATATCCCCGATGACGTAGGTGCTCATAATTTAGCAGCGGCCAATCGTGCACAATTCACAAAATCATGGAGGGTCAGATTCTCCGGGCGCAGTGAGGGATTTAGATCCAAGGATATGATCTCGTCTCCTGTTAAAAATTTTTTCATGGCATTGCGAATTGTTTTGCGTCGCGCACTAAACGCCTGTATCAGGATTGACTCCAGCAACTTTGAATCCACGTCGAGACGCTGCTCTTTGGGCATTAGTCGAATAATTGCACTTTGAACCTTTGGCCGGGGGGAAAATGCTTCCGGGGGAACCTCGAACATTTTTTGAGGATCACAGTGGAGTTGCGTCATGATGGATAGTCGACCGTAACTTTTGGTAGAAGGAACGGCAGTCATGCGATCTACGACTTCGAGTTGCAGCATGAAGTACATGTCTTTGATAACGCTTGCGTGTTGGAATAGCTTGAATAGCAATGGTGTAGAAATGTTGTAAGGCAGGTTGCCGACAATTCGGATCGGAGCACCTGAACTGGCGAGGTCAGTGAAGTCAATTTTCATGACATCCCGTGTGATCAGATGAGCTGTAGGAAAATCAACTGCAAGCGTCGCCGATAGGTCTCTGTCAATTTCGATCAACGTTAAATCGCAACCGGAATTCACCAAAGCCCTGGTGATGGCGCCTCTGCCTGGTCCGATCTCAACGATCCTGTCAGTCTTGAGAGGATTAATCGCAGCCGCAATTTTGCTGATTAAGCCTCTGTCTACGAGAAAGTTTTGCCCAAAGCGTTTTCTTGGTTTCACCTTAGTTTCACAATGATTGGTGATTCACAAGATCAGTAGCACATTTAATGGCAGCAATGAGGCTGGAGCTGTCTGCCGCGCCAGTACCAGCGAGGTCAAAAGCGGTACCGTGATCTACAGAGGTCCTGATAATGGGCAAGCCCAGGGTGACATTTACTGCTTCACCGAAAGCGGCGTGTTTTAGCACCGGCAGTCCCTGATCGTGATACATCGCAAGTACAGCGTCTGACTCTGCAAGGAATCGTGCTGTGAATGCTGTATCGGCGGGGATAGGCCCCTTGATGGCCATGCCTTGATCAGCCATTTGCCGAATGACGGGTGTGATGACGTCTATTTCCTCCCGACCGAGGTAGCCGCCTTCGCCAGCGTGGGGATTGAGCCCGCAGACCAGGATTCTGGGACGATTGATCGAAAATTTGGTCCTTAAGTCGCTTTCAAGAATTAAAATAGTTTCCCTGAGCAGGCTTTGGGTGATGGCGCCACTCACTTGTGACAGGGGGATATGCGTGGTGGCGAGAGCGACCCGGAGATTACCTGCGAGCAACATCATGACGACATGGGCAGTATTGGTTTGTTGGGCCAGCCATTCCGTATGCCCAGAGAATGGATGGCCAGCTTCATTAATGATGCTTTTGTTAACAGGACCGGTGACCAGTGCATCAATGTTATTTGTCTGGCAGGACTTTAGTGCCTGGTCCAGTGAATTCAAAACATACTGTGCATTGGCAGGGTTCGGCCTGCCGGGTTCGACCCTTGTGCAGAGGACAACCGGATGTACGTTGAGCGATTCATCCTGGTAGCCGGAATGCTCCAGATTATTGATAGTGATATCCAATCCGAGACGGGCTGCGCTTTCTTCGAGAAGGTCAGGGTCTGCAAAATAGATAAGATCGGCAATTTTGTTTGCTCGGCCGTAGGATTCAACGCAAATATCCGGGCCGATACCGGCGGGTTCACCCGGGGTTACGCCCAGTGTTGGTTTTGCGTTAGATTTTGATTTCGACAAATGCGTCTTCTCTGATTTCGCGAATCCAGTTGTCGAGTTCTTCATCGAATTTTTGATTTCTCAAATAATTCTCTGCCTGGCCCATCTTGAATTGCTCGCTGAAGTCCTCGATACGACGGCCTGTGACTTCAAGAAAATGGTAACCGTGGGATGTTTTGAATACTTCACTGATTTCGTTGAGTTCTGCACTGCCCATTGTTGCCTCAAATTCCGGAACGAAGACCCCGGCTTGACTCCATCCCAGATCGCCGCCACTTAAGGCGGATCCCGGATCATCGGAATAGAGTTTCGCCACTTCGGCGAAATCCCGGCCTGCCACAATTTCTTCACGTAAACTGATAGCCAGCTCCCGGGCTTCATCGTCTGTTCGAATTTCGTTGAGCTGCACCAGTACGTGTCGTACCTCGGTTTGTGCGATCTTGCCCTCGGCATCGGCACCGCGCCTTTCAGTGAGTTTTATCAGGTGAAAACCACGACCACTTTTGATTGGACCTTTTACGTCTCCTACCTCCATGTCCTGCACTAGATCGGAAAACATGCTGGGTAGTTGCGCGGGCTTGCGCCAACCCATGTCACCGCCATCCAATGCGTTCTGACCCGTTGACCACTCAATGGCCAGGCTACCGAAATCTGCACCAGTTTCTAACTGGGAATAAATGTATTCAGCGCGGTCTCTCATTTCTCGAATATCGTTAGCCGTTGCATTGGAAGGAACTGCAAGCAGAATATGCCCTAGCCGAAACTGATCAGAGGTAACCGTTTCTCCGAGTTCAGTTGACAGGAAATTATTGACGTCTTGCTCGCTAACCTGGATGCGGCGCCGCATGGCACCCTGTTGAATTCTGCTGATAACGAACTCCCGCCTGACCTGTTCGCGCATTTCACTCCAGCCCATGCCATCTTTTTCCAGGGCTAATCGAAATTCATCCAGGCTCATCTGATTCTGAGTGGCAATGCCATTTAGTGCCTGGTTGAGTTCATCGTCGCTGATTCGGATACCTGCTCGCTTGGCCATCTGTATTTGCAGGCTTTCAATAATCAGACGTTCAATGATCTGATTTTTCAGAACATCGTCAGCCGGCGCCTTGGCAGAAGGTTGCGCGGCCAATTGAGCTTTAATGATTCGTATGCGTTCGTCGACCTCTGACTGCATGATAACGTCCTGGTCAACGACAATGGCAATGCGATCTAACAGGACCAGGGCAGCCTGGGCAGAGAGTGCGAAGGGTATAAGCGCAAACATGGCGATTAGTTTTTGTAATTTCATAGCTTTTACCTACCGGTCAGATAACCGGGTATTGAATTTTGTAACAATCTATCAAGACGCCCCCCCAGGGATGTCAGTCCCTTGAGTTGAAACTCGAAGTAGATACCGCTGTCTGCTCGTCGATCGAGTAAAAATACAGTGGGTGATCCAGGCGTTATAAGTCCGATGACTCGCGGTTCATAGACCCTCCTGCGAAATACCACACGAGCCTTCCAGCAGCAGTCATTGTATTCGAGTCCGACCAAAGACTCTATGGTTGCACGTTTGTCCCAGTCGTAGTTCCATCTTCCCAGGAGTTGCCAGTTAGAAGCGTTTTGCCCGATAGAAGGCAGCGGCCAACTGAACGAGAGATCTGTTTCTTCTTTACTGCGTTGCTGACCAAAGCGTTGTTGTGAGCTCGCGGTCATCGCATAGTTGAAGTTTACAACCAGATCGTCTTCTCCCCGGTATTTGACCGAGACGAAACCGCGATTGGATCTATTGCTATCGGTATCGTGTTCGTAGGATGCCGTGATTCTGAGCCGATCAAGTTGGGCTGCTAGTGTGACGAAAATGGGGGAAGTATCAGCAGTTGGGTCGACTCCACGGGCGCTGGCCAGGTTCACTTCGCGATCTGCGTTGTGAAAAATCTGGCCGATACTGGCTGAGAATAGCTGTGCCCCCGAGGAGTTATCCGAAAATGTTGTCGCAATACCTAGTGCAACGCGGTTGGCATCGCCAATGCGGTCATAACCAGTGAACCGGTTTCCGCGGAATAGCCCATCGTAACTGGGTCGCCTCAGCTTCGAATCAAATATTGGTAGATCATCCTGAAACTCTTCCTCTGTGTACAGATAGTGGAGTCTTGGCTCCAGTGTTTGCAGCAGGGTTCGACCAAAGAGCTGGGTCTGTTTATCGAAGATGAGTCCCATGTCCAGAGAAGTGCTGGTGGTGGTTATGCTGGCGTCGTCTCGAACGTTACCGAGGGTGTCATCAAGATGATAGTCCCTGTGAATTACTCGCAGACCGGGTGTAAGGAATCCCCATGCGGTTCGGAGGGGGATTTCGACATTAACATCAATCACAATTCTGGAACCGATAAGGTCAATATCGGACGACTTGTCAAATTCTGTCGCCTGCAAGAGCGCAGAGGATCGAACAACGCCAAATGTTCTGTTTCCAATAATTGAGAGACGCGGCAGAATCTCGTATTGGTTTGGCTGAATTTGATTCAGTTCCTGAAAACTACGGAGTTCCAGAATTGATCGCCAGTGCGTGGCGGTGTAACTGACGGCACCGGTTCTTAATAACGCCGGTGAATCACTGGTATCCAGCGCACGATCGAAACTTGTATCTGTTTGGGTGAAACCACCTAAATCATGGAAGTAATCAATATCGGAAACACTGGTGTAATTAATAGACGACGCCCATGGCCCGGATCGTCCCTTGTGGCTGATATGCACGAGCCAGCGGTCCTGTTCATCCAATTTTCCGGGATTCTCGGTGTTAATTCTTAACCGATCATCGTATTCATCATCAGAAGGCAGGTAGGTACCAGCGATGGTGTTGCTGGCATAGCCGTTCAGGAATCTAAGTTCACCCTCATGCATGACACCTCGTTTCCACACGCTGCGAAGCGTGTAAGTAGCATCAAGATTTGGCGCAATGTTGAAATAATAAGGTACGGTGATGTCGGTGCCACCTTCGCTGTCATGCCCGGTACCTGGAGCAAGAAATCCCGATTGTCTTGAATCGTCGATGGGAAATCTAAAATACGGCAGGTAGGCAACAGGAACACCCTTTATTCTTAGCGTGACATCGCGAGCGACTCCGTGGCCCTGTTCAGTTTTCAACTCAATTTTCTTGCCACGCAACGACCAGGTATTGCTGCCGGGTTCACAGGTGGTGAATTCTCCCTGATCGAGTACGAGGACATTTTGTTCAGTTTTGGTGATGCGGGTGGCAGTACCTCGCAATCTGTTTTTGTGCAGAAGAAAACTCGCGCTATCAATCGCTGCGATACCGGTGACAAGATTCCCTGATATTCGCTCGCCTTGAAGCAGAATGTCCGGTTGACGAAGGAGAACTTCGCCTTCAGCTGTGTAAACTTCCGTTGCAGCATCAATGGTGACAAATTCGCTTTCCAGGACTTGATTGCCACGCCGTAACCGGATGTTGCCGGAAAGAGAAGTCGAGTGATCTTTTACATGTAACAGGTTAGCTGCACTTGCCTCTATCTGACCTGGATCGAGTTCTGGGAGCTGCGGTTGAATGTAGTTTCCGCGACACTGCCCGCTGGATTCTGACTTCTTCCAATCGGTTTCCGCCGCAGAACTGGCAGATGCCGCAGTACTTGCATGAGAGATCAATAGCAACAAGGTGAGTTGTACAGGAAAAAACTGCTTGATCCTTAAAAATGGTCGATGAATAAATTGTGTAGATCCAAGCATTGCGGAGATAATAAAGCATTCGCCAATGCAGGTCGTTAAGTTTTCATGAAAGATGCCAGAGCGCAAGGTCTTGCTCAATGGGCGAGAAATGCTGACTTGAAGGTTCATATCCCTGACCAGGCAATCCTCGCACCGGTATCCGATGATGCCAGTTTTCGACGTTATTTTAGGTTTGATTCAGCCGCATCCGGCATTGTGTTCGTCGATGCGCCGCCCAGCCATGAGGACAATGAGAGTTTCATTAAGGTGTCATTAGCACTTGGTCAGGCTGGGTTGCACGTCCCCCATGTACTGGCAGTGGACCTGGATCTTGGGTATCTTGCTGTTACAGATCTTGGCGACCGGGTTTACCTGCATGAGATGGTTAAGGATCCGGCTTGCATAGCATCACTATACGATAAGGCGAACGATGCATTGATGACGATGATTGCCGTCGACTGCGATCTACCCCCTTACAATCATTCCAGGTTGATGACAGAAATGTCGCTTTTTCACGAATGGTTTCTGGCGAAACAGCTAAACATTGCAGTCTCAGAAGCGACTCGCGTGATGCTGACTGATGTTTATGATTTCCTGGCAGGGTCTGCATTGGCGCAACCCACCGGGTTTGTACATCGAGATTACCATTGCAGGAATCTGATGGTGGCCGGGATCGAGAGTCCAGGGATCCTTGATTTTCAGGATGCGGTAGTAGGTCCCATTACCTATGATCTGGTTTCCTTGTATAAAGATTGCTATTTCAGATTTGAACGAGATTTTGTCATCGAGCAGGTCGAGAAGTTTAACTCGCAGTTAATTGATACAGGTATTGTCGGTGAAAGTACACCGCTGCTTCGATGGTTTGATTTGATGGGAGCGCAGCGTCATCTAAAATGTGCTGGGATTTTTAGTCGGTTGAATCTGCGTGATGGCAAACCCGGGTATCTCAGTGATATTCCACTCGTCATTGACTATTTGATCGAAACGGCTGGACTGTATTCTGAGCTGGCCGAATTCCATACCTGGCTGCTGGCGGTGGTTTATCCGAAGTTACAAAATGCATGATCAGATCGCATATGCACACTATGCAAGCCCTCTTTTGAAAGGAAAATTTTGAAAGCAATCTTGTTAGCAGCTGGTCGTGGTGAGCGTCTACGGCCGCTGACCGATACCACGCCCAAACCCCTTTTGGATATCGGCGGAACGACGCTGATTGAGCATCAGTTGGAAAAACTGGTCCAGGCGGGTATCTCGGAAGTGGTGATAAATCTGCGTCACCTGGGAAATCAAATCCAGTCAAAGCTGGGGGATGGGCGAGCCTATGACCTGAGGATTGAGTACTCCGTTGAATCTCAGAGGCTGGAAACCGGCGGAGGCATTAAAAATGCGTTGTCAAAACTGGGTGATGAGCCATTTCTGGTGGTCAGCGCAGACACCTATACAGACTATGACTATTCTCTTCTCATTAGTGGATTGCCAGATCTGAGTCTGGGTCTGTTGTTGATGACGGACAACCCGGTTCATCATTTGGCAGGTGATTTTGCGATTGATACGGATGACGTCCTTCAGTTTGAAGGCCAGAAATACACCTATACGGGTATAAGTGTACTTTCGCCAGAGCTGGTCCGGAATGTCCCCGAGCAGAGTTTTACATTGCGGAAAGTGTTTGACCAGGCAATATCCGATCGCCGACTGCACGGAACTTTACACGATGGATACTGGTGTGATGTTGGCACAAGCGAGAGGTTACAGGCGTTGCGCCAAAAGATGAGTGGAACAGCTTAAGACAGTCGTTAGTAGACATGCTTGCTTCCAGACACCTTTTTTCTCGCTAGAGGCTTTTTCTCGCTGGAGGCTTTTTCTCGCTGTAGTCCCTTTTATCTCGCTGGAGGCCCTTTTATCTCGCTGGGGGCCCTTTTATCTCGCTGGAGGCCCTTTTATCTCGCTGGAGGCCCTTTTTCTCGCTAGTGGCCTTGTTTGTCTCGTTAGTAAAAGGCAGTTTGAATCAGTAGAATGGCGCGTCGAACTGTTGGAGCAGGCGCTTTGGACAAATTTATTGCACCCTCGATACTTTCTGCGGATTTTTCTCGCTTAGGGGAAGAAGTGTCGGCTGTTCTTGCTGGCGGAGCCGATATCGTGCATTTCGATGTCATGGACAATCACTATGTACCGGTTCTGACCTTTGGACCCAAAATTTGTAGGGATCTTATTGGGTTCGGTATAAAAGCACCCATTGATGTCCACCTGATGGTCAAACCGGTGGACGGCCTGATCGAAGATTTCGCCGATGCGGGTGCCAGCTACATTACATTTCACCCGGAAGCATCAGAGCATATCGACCGGTCCCTGGCGCTAATACGTGGTCGGGGCTGCAAGGCCGGGCTCGTATTTAATCCAGGGACGCCCTTGCATTATCTTGATCACGTGATGGATAAAATCGACATGGTCTTAATTATGTCTGTTAACCCTGGCTTCGGCGGGCAATCCTTCATTCCGGAAGCGCTGGTAAAGTTGAAAGAAGCGCGTCAGCGAATTGATGCCAGTGACCGGCAAATCCGCCTGGAAATAGATGGCGGGGTAAAGATTGAAAATATTGCTAGCATCGCGGCCGCGGGTGCTGACACTTTCGTTGCAGGATCAGCCATTTTTGACAACGATGACTATGCGGCGGCAATATCCGCCATGAGGCAGGCAATCGATTCGTAGTTGTCATCGATTCCTGGGGAACTCGAAAATATCCTCTTAATCAGAGGTTCCCTGGTTGTCAAACTAGCAGTCCTTGATTTAAGCTTCGCCACGCGAAGTATTGGATACATCATGAATACCAATTTCAGGTCACAATTCGGCTCGATCTGGCCAGCTCTCTCCTGGCGAAGCTAACGCAGTTTCGCGCCTGGGGGATCTCCCCTTAGTTTCATCCAAAAAAACTGGTAGAGAGAAGATGACACCTGAACAATTCATTCAACTGGGTAAAGATGGTTACAACCATGTGCCGGTTGTGCGCCAGATGTTTGCAGACCTGGACACACCGCTTTCCTGTTATATCAAAGTTGCACGAGGTCCTTACAGTTACCTGCTGGAATCCGCGGCTCAGGGCGGAGAGAAGTGGGCACGATATTCTGTGGTAGGTCTACCATCTGAATACATCGTCAAGATTCGTGGATACGATATTACGATTGAGGAAGCTGGCAGCGTGACAGAACAGTTTCGCTGTGAAGATCCTCTGACCTATGTCGAAGAACTGCAGCAAAAATTTTCATACCCCGATCTTGATGATCTTCCCATCTATACCGGCGGATTAGTTGGTTATTTTGGTTATGACACGATTCGTTATGTGGAATCAAAAATCAGCCTGTCAGCACCAGAAGACACCCTGAAGACGCCAGATATTTTGTTAATGGTTTCCAATGATGTGATCGTCTTTGACAATGTGCTTGGGCGAATCCATTTAATCACCCATGCTGATCCTGCAAAGCCGGGCAGTTACGAGCAGGCGCAGCTACGACTGGATAGGATGGTTGCCAGTCTGCAAACCGATATTCCAGTCGACTTGCGAAACCCTGCGACCGGCCCAAAACTACATGAGGCGGACTTTGTGTCCAGCTATGGAGAGCAGGCATATAAAGCAGACGTACAGAAAATCAAGGATTACATTGTTGAGGGCGATGTGATGCAAGTGGTGCTCGCGCAACGAATGTCCGTATCGTTCGAAAGTGATCCCTTGAACCTGTATCGAGCGCTACGATCATTGAACCCGTCCCCGTACATGTATTTCCTGGATCTTGAAGACTTTCAAATCGTCAGTTCATCTCCCGAGATACTTGCCCGACTAGATCATGGCGAAGTGACGGTGAGGCCGCTCGCCGGTACTCGCCGCCGTGGCATTGATGAAGATGAAGACCTGTTTCTTGAACAAGAATTGCTAGCCGATCCGAAGGAAATTGCAGAGCATTTGATGCTGATTGATCTGGGAAGAAACGACATTGGCAAGGTATGTAAGACGGGTACAGTTGAAGTAAACGAGATGATGATAGTTGAACGTTACGCACACGTTATGCATATTGCATCGAACGTCAGGGGAAACATCAAGGAAGGCCTGGGTCCGATTGATCTACTCAGGGCAACATTACCCGTAGGCACACTCAGTGGAGCCCCAAAGGTTCGTGCGATGGAAATTATTGATGAGCTGGAACCAGAGAAGCGCGGTATTTTTGGCGGCGCAGTGGGCTATCTTTCGTGGAACGGCAACATGGATACAGCCATTGCGATCCGGACTGCGATTGTAAAGGACAATCGGCTCTATATTCAGGCAGGTGCAGGGATTGTCGCAGACTCGATACCGGGTCTTGAATGGATGGAGACAATCAACAAGGCCAGATCAATATTCCAGGCTGCAGCGATGGCTGAGACAGGTCTGGACCTGAATACCGCTACCAGGGAGAACCAGCGAGTCTATGACCGACATGCGTCCCGTTCAGTGATGGGCAGGGGGGAATAATATGCTGATCATGATCGACAATTACGATTCGTTCACTTTCAACATCGTTCAATACTTAAGCGAGCTGGGTGAAGAGGTCCGTGTTTATCGGAATGATGAAATCACGATTGATGCCATCAAGGAACTGGCGCCGGAGGCGATTGTTATCTCTCCCGGGCCCTGCACACCGAATGAAGCAGGTGTTTCGATGGAGGTTGTACGCTGCTTTGCTGGGTCACTGCCTATCCTTGGGATTTGTCTGGGGCATCAGAGCATCGGCCAGGTCTATGGTGGTGACATAGTTAAAGCTGACAAAGTGATGCACGGTAAAACTTCACTGATTCATCACACAGGGGAAAACCTGTTTAAAGGCCTGGCCAATCCGTTTACTGCCACTCGTTATCATTCGCTGGTAATCGCAGGCGAAACCGTGCCCGCGTGCCTCGAAATCAATGCCTGGACCCTATCTGACAATGGGGACGTCGATGAAATTATGGGTGTGCAGCACAAAGATTTACCCGTTGCGGGTGTTCAATTTCATCCCGAATCAATATTGACTGAGCATGGTCATGATTTATTAGGTAATTTCCTTTCCATGACCAGGGAGTATGTGTAATGGACATGCCAGCCGCTATCGCAAAGGTAATCAATGGGGAAGATTTGTCAAAATCAGAGATGAATGCAGTGATGCGGCTCATCATGACCGGGGAAGCAACCGACGCACAGATTGGTGGTCTTCTGGTCGGCTTGAGAATGAAAGGAGAGTCGACCCAGGAGATCGTTGGTGCCGCTGAAGTGATGCGTGAGTTAGCGACGCCGGTTCACGTGGATAAAGCAGGCCTGGTCGATACCTGTGGTACGGGCGGTAGTGGTTCAAATAAATTCAATGTGTCCACCGCCAGTGCCTTTGTAGCTGCCGCTGCTGGCGCTCGTGTAGCGAAACACGGTAACCGGGCCGCATCGAGTAAATGCGGCAGCGCTGACTTGTTGGAAGCTGCCGGTGCAACAATTATCCTGGAACCAGATCAGGTGGCGCGTTGCATCGATACTGTTGGTGTAGGTTTCTTGTTTGCACTGAACCACCACGCAGCCATGAAACATGCGATCGGGCCGCGAAAGGAGATGATCGTCAGGACTATGTTCAATATGCTTGGGCCCTTAACCAATCCTGCAGGCGCAAGGCGTCAACTACTGGGGGTATATGACAGGGCGCTGGTTCGCATCGTTGCTGAGGTATTGTCAGAGCTTGGTAGTGAGCACGTTATGGTGGTTCATTCCGCTGATGGGTTGGATGAAATCAGTGTGGCGGACTCCACATTTGTGGCCGAATTAAGAAATGGAGAAATTACTGAGTACTCCATAGGGCCGGAAGATTTTGGTTTGCAGAGAAGTTCCCTTAAGTTACTTAAAGTTGAGGATAGCGCACAAAGCCTTCAGATAGTTGAGTCGGCGCTGGATGGCAGTAACGAAGGCGCCAGCGATATCGTTGCCTTGAATGCAGGTGCCGCGATTTACGTTTCAGGATGCGCAGTAACCCTCAAAGATGGCATTGAAATGGCCAGGGATGCTATTGGCGGAGGCATGGCAACCGAGAAGATGAAAGAATTCACCAGCTTTACTCGTCAGCTGGGAAATGATTTGTAATCGGGGCCTCATTCAATTTTCCGGAGCCTGTCTCAATGACAGAAAAAGATATACTCACGACCATTGTTGAAAAGAAAGCCGAGGAAATCGCAACACGTCGTGGAAGCGTATCTGTCTATGATCTAAAAGAGCAGATCAGGCGGCAACATAGACCACGTGGGTTCGTTGCTGCCATCAAGAAAAGGCTTGGGCGAAAACAGGCTGCGATTATTGCTGAAATTAAAAAGGCTTCACCATCAAAAGGTGTTATCCGGGAAGATTTCGATCCAATTTCCATTGCTGCGACCTATGAAAAAGCCGGTGCTGCGTGTTTATCAGTACTGACTGATGTGCACTTTTTTCAAGGTTCAGATGAATATCTGGTCATGGTGAAAGAACACACTTCACTGCCCGTGTTGCGAAAAGATTTCATTATTGAGGCTTATCAGGTCTATGAAGCAAGAGCGATTGGGGCAGACTGTATACTATTAATTGCTTCCATACTGGATATCGAGAGCCTGCATGAATTTTATGATCTGGCATTGAGCCTCGGGCTGGATGTTCTGGTGGAAGTTCACAACAAGGAAGAGTTGGACAAATCATTGACGTTAAAGCCGTCAATAATTGGCATTAACAACAGGAATCTGAAAACCTTTGAGGTTGATTTGAATACCACCTTAGATCTCCTGCACGCCATCCCCGATGATGTTGTGGTGATTACGGAGAGTGGCATTCGGAAACGAACTGACGTTGTTCGCATGTTGTCAAATAATGTGTATGGTTTTTTGGTCGGCGAAGCGTTTATGAAAGAGCCGGACCCTGGTCAGGCACTGGAGTATTTATTTAGCTGATTTTCCCGGATGGTTGGTGAAGAATCAGAGGTTCCCCAGCAGGCCTGCGGCTGGTCATCGAGTGCCAAAGACCACCATGGTTTTACCCTTTACTGAAACCAGGCCCTGGTCTACGAGTGTCTTTAGTACCCGCCCGACCATTTCTCTGGAGCATCCAACTATGCGCCAATCTCCTGGCGGGTAATTTTTATCTGCATACCCTTCGGATGAGTGATCGCATCAGGTTCCTTGCATAGAGCGAGCAATGTCCCTGCGACTCGACCGGTTACATCCAAAAATGCCAGATCGCCAACTTTCTGCGTAGTCTTGACCAAACGATCGGCGAGTTGGGTGGTCAGCTCGAAGAGCATACCGGTATCCTGCTCGCTAAGCTCCACGAATTTCTGATAACCGAGCTCCGCGACCTCACACTCGGTTTTTGCCTTGACCCAGGCTGTTCGAGTGCCTTCTCCGAATAGTGCCATTTCACCAAAGAAGTCCCCCTCGTTGAGATAGGCGACAATGATTTCCTTACCTGTGTCATCTTCTATGAGGACCGTGACTGAGCCTTTTGTGATGTAGAAGATGGAATTACTTTCTTCACCAGCAAAGATGATCGTGCTGGCACGTGGGTACCTCCTTTTATGTGCGGACGCGAGAAAGTCCTCCATGTTGCCGAAGGCAGGTGAATTCAGGTTTATGCTGACCATCGCGAATTCATAGATAGCTTTATCAACAGATGACGACTCGATTCAGGGTAATACAACCTCATCCTCTTCAGGTTCGCCCAAAGGGCGCTATGGTATGATCTGCGGCTTTTTAAGAGGGAGGGGCGAAATGAAAGCAACGATTAGATGGTTGGATGGAGCCAGTTTTTCCGCCGAATCTGGCAGCGGTCATTCCGTAACGATTGACGGACCACCATCAGAAGGAGGGAGGAACCTCGGCGTACGCCCTATGGAGCTTTTGCTGATGGGACTGGGGGGTTGCACAAGTTTTGATGTCATGAAGATTTTGAAAAAGGCGCGTCAACCAGTTACGGATTGCCTGGCCCAGGTTGAGGCAAAACGAGCCGATGAAATACCCAGTGTGTTTACCGACATACACATTCACTTCGTCATAAAGGGAGATGGTGTAAAAGAGCGCCAAGTGAAGCGAGCAATCGAATTGTCGGCAGAAAAATACTGTTCAGCGTCAATCATGCTTGGGCGAGGCGGCGTCAATATTACCCACGATTACGAGTTGGTTTCTGAATAAGGTGAACCGATCAGCGAACGGGCGAGTTAGCCAATGACTAGGGAACGTCTGATAAAGGTCGGTGTGCCGCATCACTATATCACCATAACTGCGTCAGAGTCGTGATCTTACTCCGCTCACCTCTTCCGGTGTGCCGGACCACTTGTTCTGACAAAAATATCCTCTTTATCAGAGGTTCCCTAGAAGTGGCGTGAAGAATCAGACCCAGTAGGTTGTACGAGTCATCAGACGACTGAAACCTGTCATCAAACCTTTTATTGGTGACGGGAAATCCATGCCGCCGCGACTCAAGGCAAGGCTTCGGTGTCGATCTTCATCTTGCCTCATTTGCGTCAGTATTCTTTTCGAAGGCAGATCGTTTTCAGGGAGTTTTTCCAGATGGGCATTGAGGTGTTTGACAACTTGTTCTTCGGTCGCAGCCACAAAGCCTAGATTGAAACGATTTCCCAGCAGGCCGGAAAGCGCCCCCGAGGCGAAACTCAAGCCGTAAAAAAGCGGATTCAGGTAACTTTTGTGTGTATTTAACTCGTCCAATCGAGTCTCGCACCATGCAAGATGATCAGTCTCTTCATCAGCCGCTGTTTGCATCGCAAGTTTGGTTTCATGATTGCTACTGGTAAGTCCCTGGCCCAAATACAGCGCTTGAGCGCAGATTTCGCCGCAGTGATTAACTCTCATCAAGCGACCGGATAGTTGCTTTTCTGACTCGGTTAATTCTGGTTTGGACACACCCGCTGCAGGGCTTTCGCGGGTGCTGTGGTGTATCCCGTGCAAGGTGCGAAGCGCGGAATCGATGGTAGAAATCAATATATCGGAAGTAGAGGGCTTCATGATGGGTGCAGAACTAGTCTATTCTCGCTTCAAAACGTAGGCCGTGAAGCCTTCTTCATTGAGCTGGTAGGCGCCAAGTTCTGCGCGCTTGCCGCCATCACAGACGGTGACGTAGATTGCATCTTTCTTTAGCTTTCCGAGGTTCTTTCTGAGCAGCAGTAAAGGTACGTTCAGACTACCAGGGATCTTGTCGTCTTCCATTTCTTTCGGAGTACGAACGTCGATGATGTAGGTTTTAGGATCACCTTGCTGAATCATTTCCCGAACTTCGTCCATCGATACGGTTTCGATGACAGGGCTCATCAGGAGACTTTGGAAGTCTGGTTCTGACAGCCTCATCAGCGTACCTTTTGATGTCATGGTGACTGTGGCATTGCGTGGTGTATCAACGACCAGGGCATCCTGGCCAAAGTTGTCGCCTGGTTTCAGTTCAGCGAGTATTGCTGTTTTGTCTCCTGCAGACCGTTCGACTTTCGCTCTTCCGGCCTGGATGACATAAAAGTAGTCGCCCTTTTCACCCTGAGTAATGACTGCATCACCGCTTTCATATTTAACCTCCTCGAATTTACTAAACAGGGTTTGTATGTTGGAAGGAGGAATGAATTCGAATAGAGGTGAGCTTAGCAGGGTCGACATCCAATCAATGCCTTCACCCATATCTTCCTCGGTTGGACCGGTCGAGGGGCCGCCGCCCATGAACATGGACATGGTTTCTCGATTGCAAATAAGGACTTTGGCATCTTCGGTTGTTACCGCTGTCAGCCGGTGGGGACTATTATTGTCAATTGCGTTCTTGGTAACATCATCGCCAGCTTTGCGATTTTTGACGTCAAACTTTTCATCCAGAAGATCCACGGATCCAGTAAGTAGCCAATATACTTTCTCGTCTTCTTCTGCCCGCTTAAAAATCATTTTTCCTTTGGGCAGTAGTTGGACTTTCGCCTGTTCCAGAACAGCCGTTAGATCCCCTTCATTCAATTGATTGAAAGGAATGAGATTCTTGATTATTTCAATATCTTCTGCTTGCAATTGGTATGAGCCTCTGCGTTTTGCAGCTTTTCCAATGATTTAAAAAGGCACACATTATAGAGAAGGTGCCGGGATTCTCATAGCGGCTATTTTTGTCCTGTGTTATGTCCCGTGTGGTTTGGTATGGAAGTATTTGAGGTCGTTTGCGTTCAGCATTGCCAGGGTTTGTTGATGCTCAGCCTTATCCAGTGGGCCGATCAGAATCGCGTACCTGACACCGTCCCCGGCATTGCGTTTTTGAATATGTGGGCGCAAACCGAGCCCGGTAAGTTCGCTCTGGTACGACTCGGCTCCCGTAAGATTCATGAACAGACCCAGTTGCAGCACACTACCTCTCGTTCGAAAACTGACATCCGGGAATTGTCGCTCAATGGGGCTTACCGGGCTGAGGTCCTCGCCAACGAAATTAGGCGGAGTCTGGGCGCTGGGTTGATCAAACTGCAATGAGGCCACGATCATTAGAAAAAATGCAGCAGCAATAGCCGCGCCGCTAATTTTACGCCAGGGACCTGGCATTTTGTTTGAATTCCTGGGCGTGGGTAGTTCGATGACGGAATCAGTATAGTGTACCGCCGGAATCGTTCACGCTGTATAAGGTCGAATTGAATCTTGAAGAAGATGCTCACTCAACGTTACCTTACAGGTTAAAGGAAAATGAAGAGCTGGCTTATGGTTATCGACCGGAGTTTATGAAGCTCAGCTCAGCTCAGCCAGCGGCGAAGACTAAAGTTTTCGATTGACCTCTTAAGGTCGCACCCTTTCAATCATCACACCAACATCCCTGGCTACAGCTACGGCGCCAGGTTTGCTAATCGTTATTTTCTGACGGAGCATCGGGAATTCATCAAACAACATTTTTGAGAGGTTTTCTGCGACTGCCTCAATGAGACGGTAATGGCTACCCTCAACGAACTCTAGCGTACGTTTAGCAATTGCATCGTAGTCCAGCGCATCTTCAAACGAGTCCGATAGTCCAGCTGCAGTCGTATCGCAACCTAACTCAAGGTCGATAATCAATGATTGCTTGATGTCCCGTTCATGGTCGTAGACACCGATCGTGGTCGAAGCGTTGAGCCCCTGAATGTAGATGGTATCCATTATTCAACCCGTTCTCAAAAGGACCTAATTACTCGGACAATAAAATCTGTTAGTCCGCCATTAATCAACCTATACCTAAACAGCATCAAGATGACCATAGACTGTTTATTCGGGTTGGGTAGATTAGTGTCCATCAATGGCTGGAGAACGATTCAGTTCTGTCATCGGCCAACGGGGTCGAACGTTAATTGAAAGGCCTTCTGTATAGCCTGCCGTGACCCTGAGATATCCCGCATAGGCAATCATTGCACCATTATCCGTACATAGATGAGCAGGGGGGTAGTAAACGCCTATGTGATTCGTTTTCGCGAAGCGGTCAAGCCTTGCGCGTAAAGCAAGGTTAGCACTAACGCCACCCGCCAGAACTAATCTGTCCATACCGGTTTGCTTTAACGCTCGATCGCATTTAATACGAATGGTATCGACGACAGCCTCCTGAAAAGCTGCGGCAATGTCGGCTTTATCTTGCTGGTTCAATTCTTGTATCGAATTGACCGTATTGAGTGTAAAAGTCTTCAGTCCGCTGAAGCTGAAATCAAGACCGGGTTTATTCGTCATAGGGCGCGGAAAGGTAAATCTCTCAGTGTTTCCGCCTAATGCCATATCGGCAATGGCGGGTCCGCCTGGATAAGGTAGCCCCAGCATTTTGGCAACCTTATCGAATGCTTCACCTGCTGCGTCGTCCTGGGATTCCCCCAGAAGTTCGTAGTGATGAGGCCGAAGGCACGCCATCAACTGGGTGTGGCCGCCGGATACCAGCAGCGCGACGAACGGGTAGTCCGGTGCATCTTCAGCGAGCAGGCAAGCAAGCAGGTGCCCTTCCATATGGTGGATGCCGAGAGCAGGTACCTGCCAGGCCAGTGCGAGAGACTTGGCGACGGAGGCGCCGACTAACAGGGCACCAATGAGACCTGGCCCTGCGGTGTAGGCAATGGCGTCAATGTCGGTTGGCTGTAATTGAGATTCCCTTAACACATCATTGATCATTGGCAGGGTTCGCCGAATATGATCCCTGGATGCCAGCTCAGGAACGACACCACCATATTCACGGTGCAAGTCTATTTGACTAAACAGGTGATTTGCGATGATTCCACCTTCGTCGCTATAGATGGCGACGCCTGTCTCGTCGCAGGAGGTTTCGATACCTAGTACATTCATGCCGTTGTTCGAACGCGAGCCCATTGAGTGGCCTCGTATATTACTGATTTTTATGAGAAAAATCTCTGCCAATAACGTTGTACCGACGTGCATGGATGCTTTGCAATTGAAACTGAATGCAGCTAGAATTCGCGTCCTTAAGAAAAGCCCATTGGAACCAAGACTTAATGCCTTACGTTAAAGTCAAAGAAAACGAACCATTTGACGTCGCTTTACGCCGGTTTAAGCGCTCATGCGAGAAAGCAGGTGTACTCGCAGAAGTGCGCCGTCGTGAATTTTACGAAAAGCCGACATCTGTTCGTAAAAGAAAAGCAGCGGCTGCGGTGAAACGTCATGCCAAGAAAGTGCAACGTGAAACACGTCGCATGGAGCGGCTCTACTAGTCCCTGATGACTGAGCCCATCTATCAGCAGGTTTCTGCTGAAGTCAAAATCGCTATGAAAGCCAGAGAGAAGGACCGAGTCGCGGCCCTTCGTCTCGTTATGTCTGAATTCAAACGCGTGGAAATTGATGAGCGCATCGAGATCGATGACAAGCGCGCTCTGATTATTCTCGACAAAATGGTCAAACAGCGCAAAGACTCTCTCAAACAGTTCGAAGATGCCGGTCGCGATGATCTTGCCCGCATAGAAGCCCTTGAAATAGCCATTATCGGTGAATTCCTGCCAGATCAGTTGGGTGCGGATGAAGTTGCTCAAATAGTGACCAGGGCCATTGACCAAAGCGCCGCGACAGGTATGCAGGACATGGGGAAAGTCATGGCAATTGTAAAACCCCAGGTGCAGGGGCGCGCCGATATGGGTGAGATTTCAAGCCTCGTTAAATCACAGCTCGGTTAATACGCAGCATCCGGCTTGCACTCTTGTTGGCGGGATGACATTCTGTTTGCCCACTCCCCCGAACTCATTCTCGGATCCATAACAGGTGATTCCACCGGAATTTATTGACGAAGTATTGGCACGCACCGATGTTGTCGAGATCATAGAAGCGCGGGTAACGTTAAAGAAGTCAGGTCAAAATTACAGCGGTCTGTGTCCTTTTCACAAGGAAAAGACCCCTTCTTTCTCGGTCAGTCAGGAGAAACAGTTCTATTACTGCTTTGGTTGTCAGGCATCCGGCTCGGCACTGAAGTTCCTGATGGAGTTTGATCGAATGGAGTTTATTCCTGCGGTTGAATACCTGGCAGGAAGAGTCGGACTGGAAGTTCCGAGCGACAGGCGAGTCGACAGCGGCGCCTCTGAAAAGCGTAAGTCCCTGTACGAGATTCTTGATCAATCATCAGCATACTTCCGTGATCAACTGCGAAGTCATGAGAGCAAAGAGAGGGCGGTAGACTACCTGAAAGGACGCGGGGTCAGTGGCGAGATTGCCCGGGATTTCTCGCTGGGGTATTCACCCCCTGGGTGGGACAAGCTGTTAAATAAACTTGGCACCAGTAATGCGGACCGGCAGCTACTCATTGATTCCGGGATGGTGATTGAGAATCTGGAAGAAAATAAGACTTATGATCGATTCAGAGATCGCATCATCTTCCCGATCAAAGACTTAAGGGGCCGAACAATTGCCTTTGGCGGCCGGGTGCTTGATGCAGACGCCAAACCGAAATACATGAATTCACCTGAGACTACGGTTTTCCACAAAGGGCGCGAGCTATATGGGTTGTTCGAAGCACGGAGGCGCGTCAGGAAACTAACCAGGCTCATTGTCGTGGAAGGCTATATGGATGTTGTTGCGCTTGCTCAGCACGGCATTGGCTACAGTGTGGCAACGCTCGGTACGGCCACCAGCACAGACCACATTGAGAGAATGTTCCGGATCGTGCCACAGATTGTGTTCTGCTTCGATGGTGATCAGGCCGGCCGGAACGCAGCGTGGAAAGCACTACAGGCCACTCTTCCTGCAATGCGCGATGGGAATGACGCAAGATTCCTGTTCGTGCCTGATGGTGATGACCCTGATTCCCTCGTTCGACGAGAGGGACAAAAGAAATTTGAATCCAGAATCGACTCTGCGCTGCAACTTTCGGAATTCTTTTTCCAGACGCTGGAATCCGATTTGAATCTGGAGTCGATCGAGGGCAGGGCTGCCTTAAGTAAACAGGCGGTTCCCCTGATCGCCAATATTACCAATGGTGTGTTCAAGCAACTGATTATCAAGGAACTGTCATCACGTACCGGGTTGGATACCGAGCGCTTGATAGGTGTGACCGGGCTGGACAGAGAACAGCCGGATCTGGGCCGTGCCGTTGCTGTGCCCAGCCGGCAACGACAACTTAAGCAATCAAAACTGGGTGAACATGCAATGTCGATCCTGCTACGACAACCAGAGGTTGCGAATCTGTTGGATGAGGAAGATTTGGCCAAGCTCGATGGTGTTCCGGAATGGCAACTCCTGGTCGAAATAGTTCGCTGGATTCAGCGTGAGAACAACATTTCTCCAATGTTATTGCTCAGCCATTATCAGGAAAGTGACTATTTTGAATATTTGCGAGAACTGGCCGAGCAGGACCCTATGCTGTCCCAGGATCAGCTGGCGGATGAGTTCCTCGGTACGCTGAGAAAAATGTTACTGGAAGGTGATGCCCAGCAGAAACAAAGAGTTATCGACGAACTCACCAGAAAATCCTTGTCGGAATTGAGTCCGGCAGAGCGTGAGCTACTGGCAAATTTTCGCAGGCTCTAACGCTAAAACTGAAAGTTTCTCCATTATGTAAATTAATGGTTGACCTCTTCAACAATACAAAATGTGGAATCAAGGTGCCTCGATGGATATAATGTCCGGCTCCTTCCTTTTCACACTTAATCAAGAGGTTTTATGTCAAGTGGTCTAGCACAACAGCAGTCTCGGCTGAAGGATTTAATCAGCCGTGGTAGGGAGCAGGGTTATCTGACTTACGCGGAAGTTAATGATCATTTACCCGCTGACATTACTGATCCAGAGCAAATAGAAGACATCATCGGCATGATCAATGACATGGGCATCAATGTCCATGAAACTGCGCCTGAAGCCGATGATTTGTTAGTCGAGGGCGACTCGACCGACGAGCTGGCTGCAGAAGAAGCAGCTGCCGTTCTGGTGGCAGTCGAAAACGAAGCAGGTCGAACAACCGATCCCGTACGAATGTATATGCGAGAAATGGGTACGGTCGAATTGCTGACCCGCGAAGGTGAAATTGTCATTGCCAAGCGCATTGAAGAAGGAATCAGGGATGTGCTTAACGCGGCTGGCCAGTTCCCCGGTGCTGTTGCGTATGCTCTGAATAAATATGAAACAAGCCAGGAAGAAGAAGGCAAACTCGCTGATATTCTTATTGGCTTTTTGGACCCTGTTGAAAATGTCCGGCCCGCAGCCCAGGTTATCCCCGGTGAAAAGAAAGATAACGACGATGATTCGGAGGAAGACAAAGGTGCTAATCCTGTGCTGGCAGCCGAGCGATTCATGGTGCTGGAGAAACAATTCAAGAAGACCCAGCGCACACTCAAAAAGCATGGGCGTCAATCCCCCCAGGGTGCCAAGGAACTTGAAGCGTTAGGCAAGGCGTTTCAATTTTTCAAGTTTGTACCCAAGCACTATGACGTCATGGTATCGCTGGCGCGAAATACCCACGCACAGGTACGACGTCAGGAGCGTCACGTCATGAATACCTGTATTCGTCGTGCGAAGATGCCGCGAAGCACATTCCTTGAGAAATTTACTGGCCATGAAGCCGACGTAAAGTGGGTACAAAAGCAGATTAAAGCTGGCCATGACAAGCTCAAGAAGTTCGAGGACGAAATCAGTCGGGCCCAGAAGCGAATCAAGCAGGCTTCAGAGGAAGTCGGGCTGGAAGTTAGCGAAATCAAAGATATCAATCGCCGTATGTCCATTGGTGAAGCGAAAGCGCGCCGAGCCAAGAAGGATATGGTGGAGGCTAATCTTCGACTGGTCATTTCAATCGCCAAGAAATACACCAACCGTGGTCTGCAATTTCTTGATTTGATTCAGGAAGGTAACATCGGTTTGATGAAAGCAGTTGATAAATTCGAGTATCGTCGAGGTTACAAATTTTCTACCTATGCGACATGGTGGATTCGACAGGCCATTACGCGATCCATTGCGGATCAGGCGCGCACCATTCGAATTCCTGTCCATATGATTGAGACGATCAATAAATTGTCTCGAATCAGTCGTCAAATGCTTCAGGAAATGGGTCGAGAACCAACCCCAGAAGAGTTGGGTGAGCGGATGGAAATGCCGGAAGATAAGGTTCGCCGCGTTCTGAAGATTGCTAAAGAACCAATCTCTATGGAAACCCCTATTGGTGATGATGAAGACTCGCATCTCGGCGATTTCCTCGATTTTGATTCCAATCTTGGTGAAGGTGCATCGGTTGGCTCACCCGTTGATACAGCGACCGAGGAGGGGCTCCAGGAGGCAACTCGCGGCATTCTTTCTGGTCTAACCGCCCGGGAAGCAAAAGTGCTGCGCATGCGCTTTGGTATTGATATGAACACCGACCATACCCTGGAAGAGGTAGGTAAGCAGTTTGACGTAACCCGTGAACGGATCAGGCAGATAGAGGCCAAAGCGCTGAGAAAGCTTCGGCATCCATCGCGTTCGGATCATTTGAAGAGTTTTTTGGATTAGATTATTCGCGTTAGCGCGAATAATCAAAACCGTGACGAGCAAAGCGACAGCCACTGCAGCGCAGTGAAGTGGCCCGATTTTTTGCTTGCAGAGCAAAAATATCGAAGGCAGTGACGAAACCAAGCGAAAGCCACTGCAGCGAAGCGAAGTGGCGATAGCTGTCTATCGGAGCTTGGCCGTCAATGATCACTCCCTAATCAGTTCAGGAACTTACAGAACCCACAAAAAGCCCGCACAAAGCGGGCTTTTATTCCTTCTACTACCTCTCAAAGCGCGAATAATCGGTGAGCTTCGATATTATCGCGCGAAGCGCAAAGAATCGGTGGTGGGCCCACCAGGACTCGAACCTGGGACCAATGGATTATGAGTCCACGGCTCTAACCAACTGAGCTATAGGCCCTCAATAGGAAGGCGCGTAGTTTATCAGAACATTTGGCTAAAAGGCGATGGGTCTTGGCTCCGATAGACTGCTATCGCCACTTCGCTTCGCTGCAGTGGCTTTCGCTTGGTTTCGTCACTGCCTTCGATATTTTTGCTCTGCAAGCAAAAAATCGGGCCACTTCGCTTCGCTGCAGTGGCTTTCGCTTGGTTTCGTCACTGCCTTCGATATTTTCGCTCTACGAGCAAAAAATCGGGTCGCTTTGTTCGTCACGGTTTTTGATTATTCGCGCTCGCGCGAATAATCGGTAACCACGAATTCAGTCAAGAAATCGGTCAACATTTTGGCACCCGTCTTAAGATTCTCCACAGAGATTCTCTCGTTGTTCCCGTGCACGCCCGTGACTTCCCCGGCAGGATATAGGAATGGCGCATAGCCATAGCTGATGATGCCTTTATCACGGAAAAAATGACTGTCTGTAAATCCAGTAGCAACACTGGGGATGAGGACAGCATTTTCGTAGGTCATCATGATCGAGCGCTTAATTGCCCGATAGAGGGGTGTATCCGTTTTACTGACAGCCGGTGTGAAGCCCATAATTTTTGTCATTTCAATCTGGTCGTCGTTGATGATTGTTATCAGCTTCTGCATGAACCGATCAGGGTCCTGGTCCGGCAATAACCTGCAGTCCAGCTCCAGTACAGCGGTCGGCGGAACGACATTAATTTTTGGGCTGCCTCGAAGTGTTGTGATTGAGCAGGTATTGCTCAACAGGGCTGCCCGCCAGGGTTCCTCCAGTTGAAGGGTTAGCATAAATGCCTCATTGCCGATGGCGTCATCCAGGTTGGCCATGAGCCTTTGCCGCTCACCTTCCTGAAATGGCGCCAATGCAGCGAAGTAGGTGGCCACTGCAGGCACGACTCGTCGCTCGAATTGGGTATTGGCAAGTCGATTTCCGGCGCGAAGAATTCTTTTTACTGAACTGTTGAGCTGGGGTGCGGAGCCATGGCCGGGTTCATCCGTCGCTGTCAGTCGGAGCCATAAAGGCACTTTCTGAGTGACTTCGATATTAAATGCCGGTGTGTCGTTAAGCATCGTCCCGGAACCGCCTTCATTAATAAGGTAGCCAACACCCTCGAAAATCTCAGGGTGGTTTTCCAGAAGCCAACCCGCACCGTAGAATCCACCCGCTTCTTCATCGGCTGTTGCCATGTAGATGACATCGCGATTGAGTGGTTGCCCGCTTGATTTCAACGCTAGAAATGCCTCTAGCTGTGCAATGCCCAGGCCCTTCGTATCGATCGCGCCGCGACCATAGATATAATTGTTTTTGATGTCGCCGGATAAAGGAGGAAAATTCCAGTAGTCGGCGTTCGCTGGCACTACGTCAATATGATGCAACAGTATCAGAGCCGGCTTATCACCACCTTCCAGGCGAGCCCAAATGTTGCCACGGCCGGGTGCTGACTCCGCAGTCTTGTAATCTATACCTGCCTGATCCAGTAGATCTGCAAGGTAGTCTACGCCGCGAGATTCGTTGCCTGGCGGGTTTATGGTGTCAATCTGAAGATATGCCTGCAGGCGTGACACTACCTGATCCTGGTCAGCTTCAGCGGTCCTGAGGGATGCCGCTAAAGTCAGCATCGTCAGGGCCAGGAAAAAGATTGGATGCTTCATCACAGGATCCATCAGTCGTCAGAAATAACCATCATATCAGTGGCTGGCCTAATATCGGGTTAGGTCTGGACATAGCCTGATATTTTTCCTATATTCGGCTCGCTTGGCTTCGATCCACTGGACGGAGACTGAGTGTAAGAAAATCCAGATCCACTAAATCCGGACTTGATCCATCCAAGAGGACAGGTACCATGAAAAAGCTACAGCTATGCCATCATTCGATGGCCTCAATCGGCACGAATTTCCCGCGGAGTTCGACGCCATGATCAATATCAATACATTCAAGAAGCGCAAGCAGGCAGATAATAAACTGTCAATGGTGACCTGCTACGATGCGTGGTCAGCCAAGATCCTGAACGACACAGACGTCGATTGCTTGCTGGTCGGTGATTCATTGGCAGTCGTTATGCACGGCTTCGATTCAACGGTACATGCCACCATTGAAATGATGGAACTTCACGTGGCAGCAGTTGCCAGAGGTACATCGGATAAGTTCATCGTAGCTGACATGCCGTTCCTGTCATGTTCGCGTGGTATCCCTGACGCGATGGATGCCGTTCAAAAACTCATGCAGGCTGGTGCGCATGCAATAAAGATTGAAGGCGCAGATCATCAATTAGCAGTGATCAAACATATCGTTGAGGCGGGTGTTCCTGTCATGGGACATCTTGGTTTAACACCTCAGTCGATCCACAACCTCGGGGGACACCGGGTACAGGGAAAAGACGCTGCCAGTGTCAAGAAAATCCAGGAAGACGCAAAAGCGCTTGAAGCGGCAGGTTGCTTCGCCATTGTGCTTGAGTGTGTGCCCAACAAGCTGGGTGGTTGTGTATCGAAGATGGTGGATATACCCACCATCGGCATCGGTGCAGGACCGGATACCGATGGTCAGGTGCTGGTGTTGCACGACCTGATTGGCGCGGATCCGGGATTTTGTCCGAAATTTCTGAGACGGTATGCCAACGTGCACGATTTGGTTACAGAGTCCGTTCAACAATTTCACCGGGATGTGTCGGTGAAGTCATTCCCGTCGATGGAGGAAAGCTACGGATGATCTGCCTCAAAACCATCGAAGCCTTACGAGAATTTCGACGTTCAATCAGCGGCACTGTGGGATTTGTTCCTACGATGGGTGCCCTGCACTCTGGACACTTGTCACTGATCGAGCGGAGTCGTGGTGAGGCTGACCAGACCATAGTCAGCATCTATGTCAATCCGACCCAGTTTAATAACGCCAATGACTTGAACAACTACCCCTGTACACTCAAAAACGATCTCAGGAAATTGAACGCAAGCGGGGTAGCGGCGGTATTTCTCCCCGACTACGATATGTTGTATCCCGATAATTTTTCGTATCAGATCGATGAGATAAATTTTAGTCATGAACTCTGTGGTGAACACAGGCCGGGGCATTTCACCGGTGTATTAACGGTCGTGATGAAGCTTCTCAATCTTGTGAAAGCAGATAAAGCCTATTTCGGTGATAAGGATTTCCAGCAGCTCAGTTTGGTGCAAGGTATGGCTCAAGCCTTTTTTATCGATACAGAAATTATCGGATGTCCAATTGTCAGAGAGGATGATGGTCTGGCGATGAGTTCTCGAAACGTGAATTTATCTGCATGCGAACGAGCGATATCACCGCTCTTTCACAGGATTTTAAGCAGTGGTCGGGACGATGAAGAGGTGATTCGACAATTACGACTTGCAGGTTTCGAAATTGATTACGTGGCGACAAAACTTGGCCGTCGATTTGGCGCAGTACTGTTCGGCACAAAAGAATCTCCGGTCCGGCTCATCGACAACGTGGCCATAGGATAGATTTATGCTTTTGTGTCTCGACATTGGCAACAGCCAGATTTTCGGCGGTTTGTTCCGCGACGAAGAATTGTTGGTTCAATTTCGGCGCACTTCTCAACTTAGAAGTTCCTCAGATGAACTGGGCGTATTTTTCAGGTCGGTATTGCGAGAGAACGATGTAAACCCGGATGAAATCACTCATGTGGCGATTTGTTGTGTGGTTCCCGATTTACTTTATTCGCTCAGGGCATGCTGCCAGAAATATTTCGATTTGGATCCGCTGATACTTCGACCTGGCGTAAAGACAGGATTGAAAATTCAGTATCGGGATCCGAAGGAAGTTGGTGCTGATCGAATTGCAGATGCCGTTGGCGCGATAACCATGTTTCCGAATAAAAACCTGATCGTTGCAGACTTCGGTACGGCAACCACGCTTTGTGCGATCACTAAAAACAAGGAATTTCTTGGCGGGAATATTATTCCGGGAGTCAGACTGGCCATGGAAGCACTGGAGCAGAGAACAGCCCAGCTACCAGCGGTCGAGATTCTGCCACCAAGACAGGCGCTGGGTCGAACAACCATTGAAAGCATTCAGTCTGGCCTATACTGGTCAAATGTGGGTATGGTCCGGGAACTGGTCAGCAGAATCACCGAAGAAGAGTTTGCGTCTGAGAAACCCTTCGTTATCGGTACCGGTGGGTTCGCAGCATTGTTCAATCGTGAAAAATTGTTTGATGAAGTTGTCCCGGATCTTATTCTGGAAGGCTTAAGAGAAATCGTTCGACTGAACTCTTAGGGAAGCTCTGATTAATTGGATTTTTTTCTTGGCAGTCTGGGTATGATGTGAGAATCCAGAAATCTAGCGCACCTCGATGAATCCGGTTTATCCCACCAAATCATTATTGGTCTGGGCTTTGGGCATTTTCGTCACAACGCTCGTTGTTTACGTGATGACGATGCCGGCGACCATTACCCTGGAAGATTCCGGATTGTTCCAGATGGTGTGCCACAACGGTGGGATTGGCCATCCGCCTGGTTATCCGCTGTTCATATTGGCCTGCCAGGGGTTCGTTGATTTACCTGTATTTACCGAAGGTGTATTTGCCGGTAATTTGTTGTCTGCGGTATTTGCGAGCTTCTCCTGTGTTTGTTTGCTGTTCGTTTGTTTCGAAATTCTACGTGACAAACACCTCTCGGTGCTGGTGACCTTATTTTATGGTTTCTCTGCGACTTTCTGGTCTCAGGCGATCATCATCGAGGTTTACACGCTCTCGGTAATACTGTTTCTGGCATGCCTCTGGCTGTGCCTGGCATAGGTTCGGACGCAGGATGTCAGGTGCCTGATTGCGCTCGCTTTTGTCTTTGGATTAGCACTAGCCAATCACTGGCCATTGCAGGGTCTTGCTACGATGTCGCTGGTTGCTCGGCTTTGTTCACGATCAGGCACCGCGGATGGAAAAATTTTTACCTCCGTTGTTGGTCGTTTTGGTACTGGTTTCCAATTTCTCTGGCAACAATCGATCTTCGAATGAGTTTGCGCAGAGGTATGGCAAGCAAGTCCTGGCACTGACCCCTGAAAATGCTGTCTTGTTCGTCGAGGGTGACAATGGGGTAGGACTGGTCGGTTACCTGCTCAATGTGGCCCATATGAGACCGGACTTAGAGTTACGAAGTTGGAACAACCTGGTGTTTGAAAACCGCTTGCCCTCTGCATTTGCGTCTGACAAAACTCAGGATCAATCGCGAGTAGATTTTTTTCAGATTTCCGAGAGGCCTTGCATGACAATGTACTAGTGATGGATGCAGATCATTCGCACCCAGCGTCGAGTATTCCGGGCATGTTCAGCGCTTTGCAGGCGAATAAAAACGCTTTTGTGATAGGAAGCCGGTACGTTGAGCACGGTAGTTTTGACAGGCAATGGAGCCTGTGGCGATTTCTGAATTCACATATTGCCACCATTATTACGCGACCCCTGGTTAGCTG